>Ga0209390_10001692_pt1 | contig 41547 bp, 21 predicted proteins | sample BON01_FD_187212 | JGI IMG/M metagenome (GOLD analysis project Ga0209390, IMG submission 187212) | Freshwater microbial communities from Lake Bonney liftoff mats and glacier meltwater in Antarctica - BON-01 (SPAdes) (version 2) | ecosystem: Environmental > Aquatic > Freshwater > Ice > Glacier...
GCCCCCCCCCCCCCCCGCTCTCGCCGGCCGCCAGCCCACCCCCCCCTCCCTCGCTCGCCCCAAAGCCCCTCTGTCCAACGCACGTCAGTCCTGCTCCCCGCCGCCCTGCCCGCCGCCGCCCGCCGCTGCCGCCGGCTCTGGCAGCAGCGCGCCGATGTCATACGCCCTCAGCTGCGCGAACGCCGCCGGGTAGCACCCGTGGATGTCGCCGAACTCGGCCGTGCAGTCCGACCCCAGGTGCGCCAGGATCGACAGCACCTCGGTCATGCCGCAGCCCGTGTCCCACCCCTTGTGGCGGACGACGTGTTCCGTCACGTCAAACACCCTTCCTCCAACGGCGATCCATCCGTCGTCGGCGAAGCGGTGGCGCGACACCTCCTGGAGGGTCCAGGCGCGGTCCTGGGCGCGCAGGGCGCGGCGGGTGAGTTGGGCGGCCTCGCCGCCGACGGTGGGCCGGCGGAGGCGGGACTGCCAGAGGGGGCGCGCCCCGGGGCGGGGGGTTGCTGCTGTCGCCGCGGCAAAGGGGCAGCCTCCCGACGTCGACGCCGAGGACGACGGCGACGCCGCCGATCCGGAAAAGGGGCAGCCGCCGCCCGTGGCCTCGCCCGCGCCTTCGCCCTGAGCGCTCAGGCGTCCCGGCTCCGACAGCGAGCGCCGGCCCGCGAGGAGGCTGGGCGGCGGTGCCTCCATGCGACTGGGGGCGATTCACCGAAGGGGTCGCCGGCAATAGAAAGGTCCCCCGTATCTGTTCTTGAATTGGCAGCGTGGGGGCGGTCGATAGGGGTCGCTGGCAAGATAATGTGTCGACAGGTTGCGAATGAGCGTGGCTTGTCGCGTCGATTTAGGTTTGTGCGGAGATGTACGGAGCGCCGCGCTCTTTGTTGTTTGCTTGCGGCACGTGGAGCGCGCGCTCGCCCGCTCGCCCTCCCGATCCCCCGCCGCCGCCGCTCCTGCCCACAAATCGTCCGCGGCGTCATCCTCCCTCCCGCCGCACCTACTACTCAGAGCAGCCCTGCGCGCGTGTCCAGTTGCACCCGACATCAATCAACATCTACATCGACGACAGTTCATAACAGCATTCACATCCACGCGACGGGCATCAACGCGAGCGGCGGAACGCCACCCCCACCCCTCCCCCTCCTCCCCCTCCCTCTCTCATCGAAACGCGAGACACCACTCCCCCCCACACACACAATGTCTCACGACGGGTGCGCCGAGGTCGACTGGAAGGGCCAGGCCTTTCCCTACCTGATGCATCATCCGCGCCCGGGCAAGAACGACAGCTACGGCAAGGAGCGCGCGGCCGGGTACGGCGGCGGCGGCGGCCACGGCAATGGCGGCGGCGGCGGCGGCGGCGCCCCGGCCAGCAGGGGCGCCGGCCCCACGGGCACCTGGAACGGCCCGGCGCCCACCAGCCTCGCCGCCGAGACCGCCGCCCAGGCCGCGGCCACGGCCTCCAACGCCGCCGCCGCCGCCGCCGTCGCCGCCCAGTCCGAGCCGCGCCACCTCGCGCTCGCGGGAGGGCGCCGGCTGCCCGTGCTCGGCCTGGGGACCTACAAGCTCGCGTCGCCGGCGGCGGCGGTCGCGTCGGCGCTGCGGCTCGGGTACCGGCACCTGGACTGCGCGTCGTTCTACGGCAACCAGGTGGCGGTGGGCGAGGGCCTGCGGGCGTTCCTGGCCATGTCGGCCGAGGAGCAGCGCCTCGAGGGCGGGGCCGACCCGTCCGCGCTCGAGCGGCAGACGGTCTCGGCGGCCGAGGCCTCGCGCCGCGCCGCCACCCCCGCCGCCCGCGCCGACGTCTTCGTGACCACCAAGATCTGGAACACCGAGCACCGCCCGGCGGACGCGGTGGCCTCGGTCGAGCTCTCCCTCGCCGACCTGGGCCTGGACTACGTGGACTGCGCCGTGGTGCACTGGCCCGAGGCCTGGCTGCCGGGCAGCGACATCCGCGCGCCAGAGACCATTCGGCCTGACACGGAGGTCACTCTCCTGGAGACGTGGCGCGCCCTGGAGGGGCTGGTGGCGCGCGGCAAGGTGCTGACCTTGGGCCTGAGCAACGCGTCGCTGGCGCAGGTGGAGGAGGTGCTGGCGGACGTGGACGCGCGCGTGGCGGCCGCCAAGGCCGCGGGAGCGGCGGGCGCAGGCGCCGGCGCCGAGGTGGCCGCCGCCCCGCCCGTCCGCCCCGCCGTCGTGCACGCCGAGCTCCACGCCCTGCTGCCCCAGCGCAAGTTGGTCGGCGTCCTGCGCCGCCGCGGCGTCGCCTGCGTCGCCCACTCCCCGCTGGGCGGCCACACGTCGCACGACGCGCTCGACGATCCCACAATCGCCGCCGTCGCCGCGTCGCTCGGCCGCACGCCCGCGCAGGTCCTCCTGCGCTACAACGCGCAGCGCGGCGTCGCCGTCGTCCCTAAGGCATCGAGCCAGGAGCGCCAGGCCGAGAACGCGCGCGGCGTCTTCGGCGGGTGGAGGCTCGACGACCGCGCCAAGGCGGCGATCGACGCGCTCGTGCCGAGCGACGCCTCGGGCCGCCGCGCCGTGGACTACCCGTGGAAGGACTGGGGCGACCTGGAGGCCGGGGGGGTGCCCAAGCCGTCGCTGTGCGCGGAGCTGAGGGGCCTGAGCGTGGGGGCGGCGTCGTCGGCCAAGTAGTGAGTGGTGCGCTTTTTTAGGACTTGCATTTGGTCTGGTTTTGTTTTCTTTCTTGTCGGATTGCGTCGTCTCGTGTTTTAATTCGCGCGCCCGTCTCTCTCCATCCTTGCTTCTCCTCCTCGTCTCTTGTCTCTTCTCTTGCGTGTCCGACTTTAGCGGTTGCCCACCGACGTTTCCTCCTCCTCCTCGTCCTTGGCGCCTTTGGCGCCGCCGGGCGCCGCGGCCGCCGCCGCGGCGCCAGCCGCAACGCCTCCTCCTCCTCCTGCCGCGCCCCCCGCGCCTCCGGCCTCTGCCGACGCGGTCGCCAGCGACATCGCGCACGACCCGCCGCCGCCGACGCTCGTCATCATGCTGCTGCCGCCGCCGCCGCCGCTGTCGCCGCGCGAGGCGGACGGCGCGGCGCTAGCGGCGGCTAGGTCGAGGCGGCGCGCGGCGCGCGGCTTGGCGAGGGCGGCGGCGCCCCGGCCGCCGCCGCCGCCGCCGCCGCCGCCCCCTGAAGACGCCGACGACGGCGCGACCGCGGCGGCAGCGACGGCGGCCGAGGCGGCCGCCACCGTCGCAAACAGGCGGCCCTGCATGGCGGCGGCGCACTCTTGCTCGGCGGACAGCACGCGGCGCGCGGCGGCGTGGATGGGCGCCTGGTGGAAAAAGGGCGGGTCGTCGTCGTTGTTGTGGCCCTGGCCGATGCGGCCATTGCTGCCGCCCCCTTGGCCGTCGTCGCTGCGGTCGCCGCCGTCGTCGCCGTCGCCGTCGTCCTCGCCGCAGCAAGCCTGGCGGCGGCGCATGCGGCGCTGGTGGTCCGACTCCTGCTGCGGCGGCTCGGCCTCGTTCTCCTTGTCCCCGTCGGCCTCCTTGATCTCGCCCGCCACAGGCTTTGCCACCGCAAAAGAAAGGCGAGGCTGCCGCCGCGAGAGGCCCTCCGCCCCCGCCGCTGCCGCCGGCGCCGCCGCCGCCGAACCGTCGCCGCCCACCATCAGCGCGGCGCAGTAGGCCGGGCCGACCGCCGGCGTCATCGGCAGCACCGCCGTCAGCAGGGAGGTGACCTGGCGGCGCGGGGGCGGCTCGCGGATCGGCAGCAGCGGCGACGCGGGCGGGGCGCCCGACGCTGCCGCGCCGCCGCCGCCGCCGCCGCCGCCGCCGCCGCCCGAGGGAGACAGGCCCGAGAGGCCCGAGAGGCCCGCGAAAAAGTCGGCCGGCAGGGGCGGGAGCACCACGATGCTGCGCGCCGCCCCGTCGGAGCGGCTGCTGTCGTTGACCGAGGCGGAGCCGCTGCTGCTGCGGCGGTGCGGCCGCGCGGCCTCCGGCCGGGGCGGCGGCGCCAGCGGAGGGCGCGGGGCCAGCGCACCGGGCGCGGGCGCGGGCGGGGGCGCGGGCAGGGGCGGGCGCGGGCGCGCGCGGCCGTCCGCCTGCGCCGCGCCGTCGTCGACGCTCGCGCTCAGGCTCAGGCTCGCCCCTCCGACGGCGACGGCGCGCTCGCCGGAGGTCCACCCCGGCCCCTCGTCCTGGTCGTCGCCGCGCGCGGGCAGCGAGGGAGGCAGCAGCAGGGGCGCCGACTCCTCGTCCATGGCGGGCCAACCGCCGCGCGTCGAGGGGCGGCGGCGGCGGTTGGCGGCCCACGAGGCGGCGTTCGCCACGGGAAAGGGCGCGGCGGCCAGCGTCCAGTGCGGCAGCAGCTGCTGCTGCTGCCGCAGCTGGTGCGGCCGCTCGAGCACGGACATGGCCTGGACGATGCCGAAGTCGCCGCCGCAGTCGCCGCCAAAGGCGATCGACGACACGGCGCTCTCTGGCCGTGGGCCGCCATTGCCGCCGCCGTCGCCGTCGCCGCCGCCGCCGCCGCTGCCGCCGCCGATGCCCCCGCCAACAAAGCGCCCCGAGCTCGCTAAACCCACCACCGCCACGTCGTGGCTTCCGACGGACTCATCCGCTCCCGGGGTTGTCAGGTGGATCCCGGCAGGGGGCCACCTGGGGGCGGAGGTGGCCGCCGTCGGCACGGCCTCCGGGGTTTTGCCGGGCGCCGCCGCAAAGGAAAAGGGCGGCGGCGGGCGAGAGCGCGAGGGCGGCGGCGGCGGCGGTTGCGGCGGCTTGGCAGCGGCCGAGCTGGCCGACGACGCGCGCGCGCGCAGGCCATGCGTCAGCGGCGCGAATCCCGGGTCCGTGAACGTCGACGCGTCGTTGGCGCCGCTGCCCGCGTTGCTGCCACGGCTGATGATGGGGTTGTTGCCGCCGCCGCCGCTGCGCGCGGCCGTCGCGTCGCTCACGCTGCCGCTGCGCGCGGCGCCTCCGATGACGACCGCCTTGCGCGGAGCCGCCGCGGCCGCCGACCCCCAGGACACCTCGGCAGAGCGCGCCGCTCCCATTACGCCGCTCGTCAGAGGGGCGTACGGGTTGTTTGGCGCGCTCATGGTGGTGGGTTTTGGTTTGATCAATCTATTTTGGTGATTTTGTTTGAGAGCGTATCTGTCTCGACGGCGGCAATGCGGTGCGGCGGCGGCGCCTTGACAAGTTTTGTTTCGTTCGGCGCCTATCGCCGGTCGCGCCAAATGGGTATGATTGGAGGGGAGGGAGGGGCAACAGCGATGTTTGGTTGGTTGTGGGGGACTTGTCGCTTGTGTTGGTGGGTGGGGGACGCGGTCGGTGCGTCGTTTTTTCCCGTTGCTGGCTAGGCGGGACGGGCGCTCGACGGCGGCGACTGGAACGACTGAAAAACAAACGCGACCGCGACATCTCCCTCCTGCAATCCGCAACCCAATCCTCAACTGTTCCTTTCCTCCACAGACCATCGTTGACCACCCACTAATCAGCGAGTATCGCCGCCGCCTCTCCACGGCACGGGACGGAGAGGCAGAGCCAAACTTCCATCTGTTGCCTGTCTCTCTCGCGCACTGGTCGCCCTCCATAGACCACACCTGTGATGGCGACAGCAACAGAACCAGCGATGGCCGACGTCGCCGTGCCCGTGAGCGCGCGCGACCTGGCCCAGCGCGCGCGCCGCGCCGCGCGCCAGCTGCAGGCGCTCTCCTCGGAGCAGCGGTCGGCCATGCTCGTGCGCGTCGCGGACGCGCTGGTCGCGAGCGAGGCCGAGATCATGTCCGAGAACGCCAAGGTGAGGATACGGTGACTGGTGGGATTGGGATTGGCAGGGACGCATGGTTGCCGCCGTCGCGCATCCTCGTCGGCGTCGTCGTCGGCGTCGTCGGCGGCTCTTGTTTCTCTCTCTCTCTCTTCGCCGTCGCTCAAGCAACACAAAAACCATTGCGCACCCCCCAAAAACCAAACCAACCCAAACCAGGACGTCGAGGAGGCCAAGGCCAGCAAGACCAGCGACGCCCTCCTCCAGCGCCTCGCCCTCAAGCCCCAGAAGATCGCCCAGCTCGCCGAGGGCGTCCGCGCCATCGCCGCGCAGAGGCCAGACCCGCTGGGCAGGCCGCTCTGCCGCACGCGCCTGGCGGACGGCCTCCTGCTCGAGAAGCAGACGGCGGCCATCGGCGTGCTACTGGTCATCTTCGAGGCGCGCCCCGACGCCCTGCCGCAGATCGCCGCGCTCGCCGTGCGCTCGGGCAACGGCCTCCTGCTCAAGGGCGGCAAGGAGGCGCGCCGCAGCAACGCCGCGCTGCACCGCGCGGTCGTCGCCGCGCTTGACGGCGGCGGCCTCTTTCCCGCGGCCGCCGACCTGGTCGCGCTGGTCGAGACGCGCGACGAGATCGCCGAGCTGCTCAAGCTCGACGGCGACATCGACCTGGTCATCCCGCGCGGGGGGAACGCCCTGGTCGCGCACGTGCAGGCCTCGACCAGGATCCCAGTCCTTGGCCACGCCGACGGGGTCTGCCACCTGTTTGTGGACTGCTCGGCAGACCTCGGCATGGCGGCGCGGCTGGCCGTGGACGGCAAGTGCGACTACCCGGCGGCGTGCAACGCGGTGGAGACGGTACTGGTGCACGAGGCGCTGGCGCCGGCAAGGGAGCGCGGCGAGAGCGGCGGCGACGAGGCGGCGGATGCGGAGGCGGCGGCGGCCTCGGGCGCTCCGCCCCCCGCCTCCTCCTCTGGCCTGGTGGCGGTCGCGCGCGCGCTGCGCGAGGCGGGCGTCACGCTGCACGCGGGCGACCGGCTCATGGAGATGTACGGCGCCGCCGTTGTCGGTGGCGGTGGTGGCAACGGCGGGGACGACGCAGCAGAAGGCGACCGAGAGAGCAACGGCAACGGCAACGGCAACGGTAACGGCGGCAGCAAGCGCGCGGCCGCGGCGGGCGCCATCGTCCCGGGCCTGGGCGGCGCGCCCCTGCTGCCCGCCGCCCGCCCCTTGCGGCACGAGTACTCCTCCCTGGACGCCACCCTCGAGGTCGTGCCGTCCCTGGCCGCCGCCATCGACTACATCCACGCCAACGGCAGCGGGCACACCGAGCTCATCGTCACAGAGGACGAGCGCAGCGCCGACGCGTTCCTGTCGGGTGTCGACGCGGCCTGCGTCTTCCACAACGCCAGCACCCGCTTCGCCGACGGCTTTCGCTTCGGGCTCGGGGCCGAGGTCGGCATCAGCACGGGCCGGATCCACGCGCGCGGTCCCGTGGGGGTTGAGGGCCTGCTGACGAGCAAGTGGGTGCTGCGGGGCGCGGGGCAGTGCGTGGACAAGGACAAGGGGGTGGCCTATTTGCACGAGGCGGTGCCGATTGACGCTTGATTGGAAGGAATGGGGAAAAAGGCGAGCGAGCGTCGGACGGCCCCCGGCGCCTTTCTCGCGCTTAGTAGGTCTCGTCTCTCTCGCGCCCTCTCTGTTGCAACGAGCCGGCGCCCCTTCTGACCCATCTTTGGAGAGAAAAGCGACATTGACCCCCCCCCCCGCCACTTTCGAACCAACGGACGAGCTCATTTAAAAATCAACAGCTGGAGTTCGCCTCTTCTTCCGCAAGCGCCACGATGGCCGCCGAAACACACACTGTTGGAGACCAACACGGCGATCATATGACTTGACCTGCTTACACCGTTCGTGCCGCGCGCCGTCCGCCGGAAGAGAGTGTTTCTTTTTTTGCATCCCCCCGGAAAGTACCCGTGAGCGCCAGCAATCGATCCCCGCCAACAATGGACACGTTCTTCCGGGAACTTAGCGATCGCTTCAACCTGACCCTGGCGGGAGGACGAGGAGGAGGAGGCGCGGCAGCAGAGGCCGCAGCGCCGCCGCCGTCGGAAAAGAATCGCGGCGGCGGCGACCGCGCCAGGCTTGGGGCGGACGGGCAGCTGCCGGGCGCCCGCTCGCCCGGCTCGCCCCTTCATCATCATCAGCAGCAGCACGCCAAACACGTGCGCCCACGGGCGGCGGCGGACGCAGCGCCCTTGCCGCCGCCGCAGGCGGGACCGCAGGCTGCGATGGCGGCGGCGGCGGCGGCGGCGCGGTCGCCGGCGCCCGCCCCCAGCCCGAGCCCCTCCGGCCCCCGTCGCGCATGCGGCGAGCCCCGCCAGTCGGCCGTCGCCTCGTCCGCGGACAGCTACGTCAGCGTCGACCGCCACAGCTTGCGCCGCAAGCGTCCCGGCAACGAGGACCAGGCCAGCGACGAGTGCAACACGCCGCCGCCGCTGCCGTTTGCGACGGGGCGGGGCGGCGGCGGAGGGGGCGGCGGAGGGGGCGGGGGCGGCGCTCTGTCGGTCGGCAGCCCCGGCTGGCAGCTGCAGCAGCACCGGCGAGCGGGCGCCCCGCCGAGGTCCGCGGACCGTACGAATCAGCGCCGGCGCGAGCAGCAGCAGCAGCAGCAGCAGCAGCAGCAGCAGCAACCGCCGTGGAAGGTGGCGTCGGTTCTGCTGGGCGGGGGCGTTGGCGTTGGCAGCGGCGGCGCGTCGATCGCGCGTGCGCGCCCGACGACGCCGATGGCGCGCACGGCGGCGGCGGCGCTGCGGGCCGAGGAGGAGCGCGCGGACGAGGGCGAGGACTCCGCCCGTCGCCGCGGCCCGCGCGCCTCGTACGGCGACCTGACGGCCAGCGCGCGCTCGCGCATCGCCGCCACCGCGTCGCACGCGCAGGCGGCGGCGCCGTCGCCGTTGCCCGCGCCTCGGCCAAAGCGCGCGGGCGGCGGCAACGACCCCTCCCTCCTGCAGCAGCCGCACCAGCGGCAGCCGCACCAGGGGCAGCAGCGGCGGTCTCCCTCGCCCCCGCCCTCCGCCGCGCGCCTCTCCTACGACCGCACCGAGGCGCGCCGGGCCGCCGCGCAGCTCGAGCGCGACCGCGCGCGCGCGGCGGCAGACCTTCGCGCCGAGGACGGGCGGCGGCGGCGGGAGCTTCGCGCGCGGCGCGAGCGGGACGGGCGGGAGGCCGAGGCGGCGCGGCGCGTCGCGGCCGTGCGCATCAGCATGCCGCCCACCTCGGACCCGGGCGCGGGGGGCCACCCGCCCGAGCTGCTCCTGCCGTCGCTGGCGTCGCCGCCGCCTCGTGCCCCTGGCGGAGCGCGCGCCGACCGCAGCTGCGGCGCGGCCGCTGCTGCTGCTGCTATTCACGCGGCGGCTGCTCCTGCGACGGAAGCCGCGGAGCAACGAAAGGCGCCTCCCGCCGCCGCCGCTCCCGCAGCAGCAGCAGCAGCAACACCACCGCCGGCAGCAGCGCGCGCGAGCGACGGCACGGCGCTGGTCGCCGGCCTGCGGTTCGGCGTGCCGACGCGACGGCCGGCGCCCGCCGTGGAGGCGGCGGCGGCGGCGGCGGCGCCGGACAGCCCCGCGACCGGCTCCGCCTCGTCGACCCAGTCGCAGAACCGCGCGCAGCAGCAGCAGCAGGCCGCGGCCATGGAGGCGTGGCTGTCGCGGCGGATGCTGCGGGCGGCGCGGCAGAGCCGGCAGGCGGCGGCGGCGGCGGCGGCGGCGGCGGCCCAGGCGTCGGGCGGCGGCGGCAGCGGGGGCGGTGGTGGCTCGCTCGGCGCGGCCGCCGCCGCAGCAGCAGCAGCAGCAGCAGCGCCGACAAACAGCAGCGGCAGCAGCCACCGGGCGAGCCACGAGGAGCAGGAGCAGGAAGAGCACCGGGCGCTCGCCTGGGTCGGCGGCCCGGCGCACCCGTCTGCTGCCCCCGTCGCTCCGCCCCCCGGCTTGCCGCGCCCGCCCTCTGCGTCGGCGTCTGCGCTCGCCGCCGCCGCAGCGGCCATGCGCGCGTCGCGCGCCTCGTCGTCCTCGGCGCCGATCATGTGCTCGCCGCCGCCCCACCTCTTTGCCGAAGAGGACGCGGGCGGAGAGGGCGAGGACGAGGCGCTCAGCCGCATGCGCGGCGGCGGACCGGCGGCGGCGGCGGCGGCAGGAGCGGGAGCGGGATCGGCGGCCGCCACGGTCGGGCCGGCGGCGCGAGCGGCGCTCCCTCCTCCGTCGTCGTCGTCGGCCGCCGCCGCCGCCGCCGCCGCCGCCGCCGCCTCGGCCCGCCACCACCGCCACCCTTCGTCCTCGTCGGCAGGCGGCAGCCGCGGCAGCTGGCCCGCCCTCGCGCCTCTGCCCGCGGGGGTGTGCGGTCTCCGCCCGGCCTCCGCCGTCGCCGCCGCCGCCGCCGCCGCGCCGGGCGCCAGCGTGCCCCCCCCGCCGGCCTCCGCCACCACCCCCCCGAGCGCCCGCAAGCGCGTGCAGGCCCCCGCCTACACCCGCCCCGTCGCGCGGAACCGCCCCCGCCCGCCGCCCACCACCGGCCTGTCGTCGTCGCTCGAGCGCGCCAGTGCGCTCTCGGTCCACCACAGGGCGGCTGCCCGCGGCGGCGGCGCGACGGGGGCGGCAGCGGCGGCGGCGGCGGCCGCCCGCAGCAGCGGCGCCAGCGCTGTGCGGATGGGCAGCCCAGTCGCCGGCGCTAGGGCGTCCGGTTCGGCCTCGGCCCTGCTCGGGCCCGTGGTGGAGGACGCGGCGGCTGCGCTCTCGCCGATGGAGCGGCGGCGGCGGCAGCAGCGGCAGCAGCAGACGCAAGCGCAGACGCTGCGGCCGCCGCCGCCGGCGCGTGTCGGCGGCGGCAGCGGCAGCGGCGGCGCGAGCGGCACCAACAGCAGCGCGGCCCGGTCGAGCTCGGTCGTGCGCGCCCGCCTTGCGCCCGAGGGCTTGGCGCCGCGATTTGCACGATACGGCGCCGCCGGCGCCTGCCTGGCGGACAGCAGCGCCGAGCTGGGCCTCTCCTGGTCGGCGGCCGGCGCAAGCCGCTCGGGCGGCGGCGGCGGCGGCGGTGGCGGCGGCGGTGGCGGCAGCAGCTCTGGCCGTCGCGCGGCGGCGGGGGCGGCGGGCACGCCCCCGCGGCGGCAGCAGCAAGAGCAAGAGCATCAGCCGAGCGATGCGCCTCCCGAGTGCGTCACGCCCTACTACTCGGACGTCCGAGAGGAGACGGAGGAGGAGGACGAGGCGGAGCGAGAGGGCATGTGGCGGCGGCGGCCGGCGGCCCCGCCCGCCGCCGCCGCCGCCGCCGCCGCAGCCGCCGCAGCCGCCGCCACAACCACCGCCGCATCCCGCCGCCAGCCCCGTCCCGTCCAGGTCCCCCTGCTGCCGCTGTCGGCCATCCGCCCCTCTCCGCCCGCCACCCTCCAGCAGCAGCAGAGCAGCGCGCGCGACAGCGAGAGCAGCGGCGCCAACAGCGGCGGCACGTCGCGCAGCACGGGCCACGGCGCCGCAGACCCCTGCTCGCCGCCGCCGCCGCCGCCGCCTGCAGCTGCTGCTGCCGGCCGCCCCCCCTCGGCGGCGGGCGGCGGCCGCGGCGCGCGCGCCACGATCCACCCCGCGCTGGCCGCCGCCGCGGCCGCCTCCCTCGCCGCGTCGAGCGGCGGCGGCGGCGCCTCGAGCGCGCGCTCGCGCGGGACGGCGCGCTCGTCCGCCGCGGGACCGGCGTCAGCGGCGGCGGCACCGTTGCAGCTGCGGTCGCCGCCCGCCGCGCCCGCGCCCGCGCCCGCGCCCGCGCCCGCGTCCGCGCCCGCGCCCCTCGCTCCGTTTGTCGAGGCCGGCGGCGCGTGGGGCTCGCGCCTGCCCAGCCGCCGTGCCTCCACCGTCGCCCCCGAGGAGCTCGCGCCGGGCGGCCGGCGGCGCACCGAGCCGGCGGCGGGCCCCGAGGGCGCCGACAGCGACGACACGTCCTCGCTGGACGAGGCCCTTTTTCAGGACGCCCTCGGGGGCGGGGGGGAAGACGGGGACGGGGACGGGCTCGGCGGCGGCCGCTCGAGCGGCGGCGGCGGCGGCGGCCCGGGGTCCTGGGGCCCGCTGTCGCGCTCGCGCCCGGCGAGCCGCGCGGGCGCCGTGAGCGGCGCGAGCACCCCGCGCTCGGCCGTCGGGACGCGGCCGCCGCCCGCGCCGTCGCCCCTCGGCTTTGCGCCCGCCGGGCCCCCGCGCGCGCCCTCTGCTGCCGCCGCCGCCGCTGCCGCCGCTGCCGCCGCTGCCGCCGCTGCTCCTGCTCCCGCGGCAGCGCCCCGGCTCCCTGCGCCCTTGAGGTTCACGCCCCCGCGCTTCCCCTTGGAGGGCGGCGGCGACCCCGCCGGCGCCACCCCGGGATCGCGCGGCACGCCGATGCTGTCCGCGCGCAGCAGCCCTTACGCGGGAAGCACGGAGCACGCAACGGCTGCGGCTGCGGCTGCGGCCGGTGCCGCGGCGCCCCCGCGCCTCGCCCCGCAGGCCGGCCCCTCTGGGTCGGTCGGCGGCGGCGGCGGCCATCCTGCGCCCTCGCGCAGCGCCGTCGGCACGCCCGCCAGCGGCCGCAGCGCCAGCAGCCCGGGCCACTCGGTCAACGCCGCCACCCCGCCGCAGTACGCCATGTACAGCCCGCTCAGAGGCGGCCTGTGGGCCGGCGGCGGCGGCGGCGGCGGCGGGAGCGGCGCGCCTTCGCCCGGCAGCGGCGGCGGCGGTCGCGCTGCTGCTGCCGCGGTGGGCGCGCTGCCGCCGCTGTCGCGCACCCCCGCGAGCGCCGTGGGCAGCTCGCTGGCCGACGGCCGCCGCCTCTCTCCTCCCTACCGCGGCCTGGCGGCGGCGCGCCCAAGCGGGACGGGCGCCGCTGCCCTCGCGCCCGCGGCCCGCCTCCGTCCGATCTTTGCCGGCGAGGCCCCGTCCTCCTCGCCGCCGCCCGCCGCCGCCGCCGCCGCCGCCGCTGCCGCCCCCCCTCTCCGGGAAGAGCTTGCGCCCCCGGGGGACGAGGACGAGGACGAGGACGAGCGGGAGGACCTCGACGCCGTCACCCGCGAGGAGCTCCTGGCGCTGCTGGCGGGGTCGGTCGAGTGGCGAAGGTGGAGGGAGGTGGAGGAGCAGGAGCGGGCTGGGGGGCAGGGGGCGTCGCGGCGGGCGTCGTCGTCGTGCGGCGGCGGGGCCGAGCAGCAGCAGCAGCAGCAGCAGGAAGGGGCGGGCGCGGTCGGGGATGTCTGGGGACATCACGACCCCCAGCCCGCTGCCGCGACGCCCCCGCCCGAGCGTCTGGCGCGCGTGGCCTCGGCCCCGCGAGCTGCCGCCCTGGTCTCTGGCGGCGCCGCCGTGCCTCAGGGGGCGGGAGCGGCTGCGGCTGCTGCCGCTGCGAACGTCCGCCTGCGCGCGCGCTCGCCCCTGCCCTCCGCCGCTGTTGCCGCGGCCACGGCCGGCGCGCGCCCGCCCCCGCACGCGACCGTCGCCTCGGCCTCTGCTCGCCCGACGCAGCAGCAGCGGGCCTCCTCGCGCTTCCCTGCGGCCGGCGCGCGGCAGCAGCAGCAGCAGCAGCGGCAGCAGCAGCAGCAGGCGCCGCCCGCGGCAGCCCCCGGCCCCCTCGCCCGCCGCGCGCGCGCACTCGGCGCCGGCGAGTCGCCGCCGCCTCGTGCTACTGCTGCCGAACCCGACGACGCCACGCACACGTACGGCAACCCCATCCCCGCGCTCGACGCCTTGGACCGCCTCGAGGGCCGCCGCTTGCCTGTGCGGCCCTCGTCGCGCCGCGCGCCGCCGCCGCCGCCGCCGCCGCCGCCGGGGGTGGCTCGCGCGGGAGGAGGGCCCGCGAGGACCCCGCCGCCGCACCCCCCCCACCTGGGCGGTGCGGCCGCCGCCGCTGATAATGCCTGCAGCCCGCCGAGCAGCGGCGGCAGCAGCGCGGCGCTCTCGGCCGCGGTCCGGGCGCTCGAGGAGACGGCGCGGGCGCCCTCGCCGGGCGGCGGAGGAGGGGGAGGTGGAGGAGGGGCGCGCGCCGGCCACGATCGCCGGCCGTCGAGCGCCGGCAGTGGGGGCAGCGCCCTGCTTTGGAACCCGCTCTACGGCGGCGGATGATCGTCGTTGGTCGTATGGAGAGAGGGAGACGGATCAATAGGTATTGGAGGATTGCAAAAATGTTGCTTGCTCTGGTTTTTGATGCCGTTATGCGGCAGCGCCCACCCCAAGCAAAACAAAAGCAACGCCAATCAAGCGCCTGACGACGACGCGCCCGCCGCCTTGGGCAGCGCGCGCGCCGGGAGCGCCGCGTCCTCGATCACGGCCGGCGCGTGCCCGACGCCGCCGGCCATCCCGAATCCACCTCCCCCGCCTGCGCCGCCGTCCCCCGCCCCCCCCGCTCCTCCCTGCCCGCCCCCCCCGCCCGCGGCTGCCGTGTCTCCCCGCTGGCGCAGGGAGGTCGACGCAAAGATGCCGTCCGCGCTCGCCTGCTCAAAGCCGTCCCGACGCTGCCACTCCTTCAGCTCGCGCCACGGCACTTGCGCGAAGCGGGGCAGCGGGCGCCGCTCGACGAACTCGAGGTAGGCGCCCGGGATCGAGGCCAAAAGGCCTGTCGCGTCGCCGCCGCCTTCCTCGCCGCCCTCGCCCGCAAACGCGTACTCAACCGCGTCCGCCAGGGTGCTGCACTGCAGCAGCAAGCCGCCGTCACCCGGGGACGCCTTGATCACCGGCCCCGCGTCGACGCCGCCGCCCGCGCCGCCGTTGAGCGCAAACCCCTCCGCCGAGAGCTCGTCCGCAAACGCCGCCAGCGACGACCGCTCGCCGCGCGGGTCGTCCGAAGGCGGCGGCGCGCTTAGGCCCCGCGCCTCCCGCGCCGCCTCGCGCCGCTTCAAGCCGTGCAAGGACAGCGCCGCGTGGTTGACGCTATATCCGTGCGCCAGCACCCACGCTGCATACTCGCTCTCGGCCGCCAGGGCCTCCCAGTCGCGGCGACTAGGGCTTTGCGTCCAGGGCAGGCCTCCCGCGGCGACGGCCGTCCAGGCGCGGGCGGCGGCGGCGGCGAGCCAAGGGGGCTCGCCGAGGCCGTCGGCGGCGTCGCCGTGCTTCCGCTGCTGGTGCGAGGAGGGGGCGGGCGAGGCCGACGCGGAGGACGCGGCAACGAGCCCCTGGAGCTCGAGCGGCGAGGCGGGCGGCGGCGCGGCCGGGGGCGTGCCCGCGTACCGCCGGACGATCGCCGCGGCCCGCGGCGACAGCTCCTCCGCTCTCAGCTCGCTCACGAAAACGCGAGGCAGGCATCCCTCCAGCCCGGGCGGCGGCGCAAACCAGGCGGCGCGCAGCTTCTTCTTCGGGAAGTTGAGGCGCCCGCCCTCGTCGTGGGGGACGTATCCCCAGGCGCGCAGGGCGGCGCCGAGGGCGGCGACGCCATGCCCGGGGACGCCGAATGTGCGGAAGGCGAGGTGGTCGTGGCGCAAAGGCGCGAGGGCGTTGGCGGTGGTGGTGTTGCGTTGTTTGGCGTCGGCGGTCGGTCCTCCGCCGCCGCCGCCGCCGCCGCCGCGGACGGGCGGCTCGCCGTACCGCCGGCGCCACATGGCGTCGACGACGGCGCGCGCCGTGGGGGAGGCGCGCCAGTAGCGGTCGAGCGCGGCGTCGAGGGCGGCGCCCAGCGGGAGCAGGGCCGGGGGCAGGGGCGTGATGGCCGGCGGCGGCGGGTCGCTCGAAGGCGCCGTCCACGTCGGCGGAACCGCGGGCGGCGGCGGCGACGACGACGCCGACGACAACGACGAGACCGGCGCAAACGCGGCGGCGAGGAGGGGGCGGCGGCAACGCGCGGCGGCGGCGGCAGCGCCGACGCACCCCCCGCGCGCGCGCATGCCGCGCTGCGCAAGCATCGTTGTCACCAGACGGTCCGGCGGGCGGAAAACTGTTTCGGAAAATGCAGACAGAGTTTTTTTGGGGTTCCTTGTGAACCCGCCGAAACGGAGCACTTATGTCGGTCAAGGATGGACTGTCGTACTGCTAATGCAGTGGAAGGTTCCGGTGTGCGCGTGAAGAGGGGAGGCGGAGGAGGTATTTCGTGGCTCCACCTGGTGGAGAAGGTCCACCGTGTGTCTCTCCTTTTTGGTTCTTGGACCACCTCTCAAGAAGGATACGCTCCTCCTCTCCCACACACGACAAGCAGCAGCAACAAAGCAACACCAACGTCTCCTCCGTCCTCCCACGCTAACCGGAAGACACCTGGATCTAATAAAGCACTCGGCCACCACCTCCCCCCGCACTCCTCCACCTTCTCTTCTCACGCAAACGCGTACGCCCTCTGCATCCCAGCGGGCGCGCGCAGGACCAGCTCGCAACCGCCTCTGACCGAGCGCGCCCCCCCCCTGCTCCTGGGCACTATCTGCGCTCGGGCAGCGCGGCAAAACATGACCGGCGCCGCCGACGCGCCGGGCCCGTCGGCGTCCGCGGCGTCGGCGTCGGCGGCCGAGGCCGTCGCGGGGCCGTCCGCCGAGCACGAGCAGCAGCAGCGGCGCTTGCTCCCGCCCCCGCCCGCGGCCGCCGGAGCCGCCCAGCCCCTGAAAATGTGCCGCATCTGCTTCGACGACGAGGCCGAGCGCCCGGACGAGGCCCTCGAGTCCCCCTGCGCCTGCTCCGGCAGCCAGCGGTTCGTCCACCGGCGTTGCCTGCAGCGCTGGATCCACGAGAAGGGCAACCTGGTCTGCGAGGTGTGCTCGTCGCCCTTCCGCGGGGCCTACCAGCTGTCGCCCTCGGGGCAGGGGGGCCACGGCGGCGGGGCGGGAGGGCGCCACGCGGGCGCCGCGGCGGCGGCGGCGGCTGCGGCCGCCGCGGGCGGCCGCCTCGTGCCGCTCGGCAACGGCTTGTTTCTGGCCATCAGCGAGGGCGCCGACGGCCGGCCGCGCATCTCGGCCCTCGAGGTCGGCAGCGCGCCCGGCGCAGCGCGCGGAACCCGGCGCCCGGCCGGCGGCGGCGACGACGACTCGACGGACAGTGACGAGGACGAGGCGGCGGCGGCGGCGCCCGGCGGGCCCTCGAGCTTGACCCTGGCCCTCGCGATTTTCATGCTGCTGTTCTTCCTCAATCCGGCGCCCTTTGGCGGAGGAGGGGACGGCATGGTGCCGGACGGAGGAGGAGGCGGCGGCGGCGGCGGGCCCGCGGGCGCGTTTGTCGCGGACGCCGGCGCCGTCCCGCCCGCCGTGGCGATCAGCGGCGGCAACGGCAGCGTTCCGGGCCTTTTTGACGTCTCGTCGGGCGACCCTCTGGCCGCGCTGATGGGCGGCGCGCCCCCGCTGGACGCCTCGGCCGGCCCGCCCATGCCCGGCGGGTCCTCCCCGGGCGGCGGCGGCGGCGGCAGCGCGGGCGCCGCGGCCACCACCGCCGTGGCGGCGGCCGCCGGCCTGGCGCTGCTGGTGCTGTGGCTGGCGTGCAAGGTGATGCTCGTGCTGCTGCCCGCGGTGCTGCTGTCGCGGGTGGCCGGGGGGGGCGCGGCGGCGCGGTCGTTCGCCGCCGACGTGGCGGCCATGGACGCGCGCGAGCGGCTTCAGCTGGCGGCCTGGCAGCAGCAGCAGCAGCAGCAGCAGCAGCAGCAGCAGCAGCGGGCGCGCCCGCCGCCGCCGCCGCCGCCGCCTGTGCAGCCGCCGCCGCCTTTGCAGCCGCCGCCGCCGCCTTCGCTGCCTCTGCAGCCGTTGCGAGTGGCGACGCAGCAGCCGCCGCCGCCCGCGCCTCAGCAGCAGCAGCGGCAGGCGATGCAGCCCGGCCCCCGGCTGTTCGCGGCGCTGCGCGGCGGATACATGCGCGTCGTGGGCGGCGGCGGCGGTGGCGGCAACGCGGAAGGGGCGGCGGCGGCAGCACCTCCCGCGGAAGCGACGGCCTCGGGCCGCGGCGCCGACCAAGTCTGACGTTGGCGTTTTCTGCTGAAGGGGCGGCGGCGGCGGCGCCTCCCGCGCAGCCGGCGACGGCCTCGGGCCGCGGCGCCGACCAAGTCTGACGTTGGCTTTTTCCCCGCTCTTCACAGCCATCCGAGCGTGTTTAGGTTTCGTTTGGAAATTCACTTCCTGTTTGTGCAATCACTCACACCTGGTCGTCGCGCTGGGTCTCGTTTGTCCGCCGCATAGGAAGCGCCGAGCGACGCCGCCGACGAGCGCCGCCGACGGGCGCCGCCGGCGAGCCTGCGCGGACAAGACGCGCCACATATGCCGGCACAACTCCGCCGCGTGTCCCTTCTCAATCACCCGCCACATCTTGCGACATCCACGTCAACGCCCGCACGCGCCACATCATAGCCAAGCACGCAACCCATCCGACAACACGTAGGCCAACAACAGAAAGAGAGACTCACCCACAACTCTCCCTTCTCCTTCTGCTTTCATGCGCCGCTCCCTGGCGCTGCTGGCGCAGGCGGCGGCCAAGGCCGGCGCGGCACCAGCCGCCGGCGCGCAGCCGCGGGCCCCGCGCAAGCAGGCGCTCGAGCTCACGGACGCCGCGGCCGCGCGGATTCGGCAGCTTCTGGAGGAGCGACACAAGGTGAGGAGGAGGGGCCTGAGGAGGGTTAATCTGTCTCTCTCTCCGCCACCCCGCTCACATCTTCAATCCCCGATCACTATCACCCACAGGAATACCTCAAGCTCGGCGTGAAGAAGCGCGGGTGCAGCGGCCTGAGCTACACGCTCAACTACGCAGGTGAGGAGAAAGACGCCCGGCGGCGCGTGGGCGCTGTCGGCGTTTGCCGTCGGCGCGCGCGCGCCTCCTGCCCCCTCCACCCTCTGTGCTCGCGCCCCTCTCGCTCATGCCTCCCTCCCACCCAACGATCCCTACAACGCTCCGAAAAACGAACTAAACAGAAACCAAGGGCCGCTTCGACGAGCTGGTCGAGGTGCCTGGCGGAGGCGAGGGCGGCGAGGGCGGCAAAGGCGCCGCCCCCTGCCGTGTGCTGATCGACCCGGCGGCGCTGATGCACCTGCTCGGCACGACCATGGACTACCGGGAGGACCGGCTGCGGAGCGAGTTCGTGTTCGTCAACCCCAACAGCAAGGGGTCGTGCGGGTGCGGGGAGTCGTTCACGACGTGAGAGGGGGGGGGGGGGGGGGGGGGGGGGGGGGGGGGGGGGGGGGGGGGGGGGGGGGGGGGGGCGCGGCGCGCGTTGCCCCCCCGCCGGCGCCTTCTTTCCCCTCCCACCCCCCCTGCCGTCCCTCCAGACGCCCGCCTCTTCCCCTCTTCTGACGCGTCGTGGACCCTGCCCCATCCTGTCCCGCCCTCCATGGCAGTCGCAGCAGACCCTCTTTGCTCGATCTCTTCTTCTTTTCACGTGCTCTCTCTCTCTCCTCCCCCCCTCCCCCCCCCTGCGCCCGGCCCTCTGCCACACGTATGCGCGCGGGGGGGGGGGGGGGGGGGGGCAACGACCCTTCGATTCTTCGGTTGTTTGTGTGTAATCAAGCCCGCATCGAACCCCTCCCCCCTCCCCTTACTTGAACTCTTGCTCGCTCACGTCGACGTGCACCACGCAGCGCGCAGCCCAGCGCGCGCGCAGCTCGGCCACGCCGCCTCCAATGCCGCCGCCGTCGATGCCGCCGCCCGCGACCGCCCCCCCGAGGAGCATCGCGCGCAGCAGGCACAGCAACCGCTCGCGGGCGGGCGACGGGTCTCGCCCCACGCGTCCCTGCGCCTCCGCCTCCTCGTCGGGGCCCGGCAGCAGCGCTCGCGCCGCCCGGTCGAGCGCGCCGAGCAGCGTGGCGTCGTCGACGGCGCCCGATCCGCCGCGGCCGCCGCCGCCGCCGCCCGGCTCGCCGCCGCCGCCCTCGCCGAACGCGAGCAGGTAGGCCGGCGGCACCGACAGCACGAGCGCCTCGACGGCCGCCGCGCGCGCGGCCGGGTCGCGGTCGCGGCACTTGGCGGCCAAGGCGCGCGCGACCGCGGGCAGGGAGCCCAGGAGCAGGGGGGGGGCCGCTCCCTGGGCCGATGCCGCCGCCGCCGCCGCCGCCGCCGCCGCCGCCCCCGCCGCCGCCGCCGCCGAGCAAAGCTCCGCGACGGCCGCACGGCGCACGCGGGCGGCCGGGTCGCGCAGGGCGCAGTAGACCAGGGCGCCCAGGCCGGAGGACGCGGGGTCGGCCGGGTCGGCGCCGCGGGGAAGCCACGCGCCGGCGGCGTTGCCGCCGCCGGCGCCCCGCAGCGCCGCCGCGCCCAGGGCCGCAAGCGCCGCCGAGCGCCACGTGGGTGGCGCGCCCCCCGCGCCGGGAAGCAAGAGGGCGCCCGCCGCGTGCATCGACAGGCGGCACGCGGCCGCGCGCACCTCGACGAGCCCTTGTTGGTCGCCGCCGCCGATGCCGCCGCCGCCGCCGCCGCACACCAGCACGGCCGCGCCCCGCTCCAGCATCTGGCACAGGCGCGCGGCGACCGGGCTCGGGGCGTTGTCGTCGCCGCCGCCGCCGCCGCCGCCGCTGCCGCCGCCGTTGCCGAACGCGGCCGCCGCCGACCCAGCCCGCTTGCCTTTGCGCTTGCCCGCAAACTTGGCGCGCGCCTCGCGCAGGGCCAGCGCGCCCTGCAGCACGCGCCAAGGTTGCGGATGCGCCGCCAGGAGCGCCGGCAGCAAGGCGCGCCCGCGGCCCGTGCCCTCGCCCGCGCTGCTCTCCGACGCCTCGCCGCGAGCCGCCCGCACCGCCCGCGCGAGCGCCGCCGAGCCGTCGTTGCCGCCTCCCTGCCCGTCGCCGCAGCTGAGCTCGTCGTCCAGCAGCGCGTCGGACAGGGCCGTGGCGCACGCGCACGAGGTGTTGGGGTCGGCGCCCGTGGCCGCCGAGTGCAGGGCGCGCGCGACGCGGGCGACAAACGCGGCGGGGGCGGGGGCGGGGGCGGGGGCCGGGCGTTGGCCGCCATCACCCGCGGCGGAAGAGAACGCCGAGGGCGCCGCCTGCACAAGCTGCGTGGCCGCGCACCAGAGTTGAGCGCACGACGGGAGCTCCGAGGCGGGGGACGTTGCGCCGGCCCACATCCGCGCGAGCTGCTGGGCGGGAGACGGCTGCTGCTGCTGGTGCTGTTGCTGGTGGTGCTGCTGTTGCGGCGGCGGCGGCGCCAGCGCTGCCAGGGTCAGCAGCGCGCGCGCCAGGCACATGCGGCGCTGGGCGAGCGTCGTCGACCGCGTTGCACCTTCGTCCTCGTCCCCTGCCGCCTCGTCTCCCAGCCCTGCGAGCGGAGAGCAGCCCGTCGACGCGAAAAAGTCGTGGGCGGCGGCGACGATGGAGCAAACGCCCCCGCCGCCGCCGTCGCCGCCCGCGTCGCCGGCCGCCGCCGCCGCCTCGGCCGCCCAACGGCAGCAGCTGCGGCTCGACGCGCCGCCGCCCAGGAGCAGCACGTCGACCGTCACGCGGCGCCAGAAGGCGATCACGCGGCCCACCACCACGTCGCCCTGCTGTGCGTAGAGGGCGTGCAGGGCGGGGAGCAGCAGCGGGAGGCTGGGCCAGTGGTGGCGGCGCCGGGCGGCGGCGGCGTCGTCGCCGCCGCCTCCGCCGCCTCCGCCGCCGCCTGCCGTCGCGACATACCCACAAACCAGATCGCGCGCAGAGGCCTCCAGCGCCTCGAACAGGGCCGCCTGGGCCGCCAGGACGAGGTCGCGCGGCAGCGTGGCCAGGCGCGCGCCATGCCTCCCGAGCGCGGCGATGAGGTGTGTCGGCGGCCCGCCGTCGGCGGCGGCCTCGACGGCGGCCGCAAGGGCAGAGTGCGCGTCCATGCTTTGTGCTTTCTTGGTGGTTTGTGATCAGGCGACTCTATGAGGATGTGGGTTTCGTGACAAAGATGTCTCTTGTGTGTTTGCGTGGCGAAAGGAGAGGAGTGGCGCTCATCATGTAGCGCGCGCTATCGCTCGCTCGCCGTCGGCCGTTGCCGTCGAGGACACGGACGACGCTGCAAACGGCGCCGCCGCGACATGTGACTTTTGTCGCGCTCGTTGCTCGTGTCCGCATCACAAACCAGCCAGACACCCCTCCCTCTCTCCTCATACACGCTCTAGAGACATCACCAGACCATCACAGTCCTTGCTCCGCTGAGCGGCGGACGCGTTCCCGAGACCCTCCTCTCTTCCTTTTGAACGCGCGCGCCGTGCTCCGTGCTTGATTCCCCTTGCCCATTCCCACCTCGGCTTGACACACGCAGCGCGCCTTGGTCGCAATCCTATTCGGCGGGGACGCGCAGCTGCGTGCGCCTGGGGCAATCATCACCGATTTGAAATCGCCGAGAAGATCACCGCCCGCCCTCGTTTTTCGCTCCTGGTCCTGCGCGCGAACCATGCGCCTCTGAGCACGTGCGCGTGCCGGCGAGCGTGACCGGCGCGTAGGAGAGGCAGGGAGGAGGAGCGCTCGCGCGCCGCCGCCGGCCGCTGTCGTCGCAGGCGTCGAGCAGCGTCGATCGACGCGGCGCTCTCGCAGCCCGAGCGGCGACCCGCGCAAAAGCAGCAGCCCATGTCGGACGACGAGGACGACCACGCGCTCTTTGCGCTGGTGGACAACATCGAGGCGCAGTACCTGGCCTCGCGGTCCGGGCACCAGGCGAGCGGAGCGGGGGGCGGGCCCGCCAGCGGGCCTGGCGGAGGCGGCGGCGGCGGCGGGGGCGTCGCCGCGCCTTTGGCGCCGCCGCCGCCGCCGACCCACCACCAAGCGGCGGCGGCGGCCGCCGTGCAGCGGCCCACCAGCCTGGCCGCGCAGCTGGGCCACGTGCAGGTCCCGCCGCCGCACCTGCCGGGCGCGCCGCCGCCGTACCGGCCTCCGCCGCAGCCGCACCAGCAACAGCAGCAACAGCAGCAGCAGCAGCAGCAGCAGCAGCAGCACGGGCAGCAGCAAGCGCCGCCGCCGCCGCACCTGCCGCGCGCGCAGCCGCCTTGGAACGCCTCTTGGCAGCAGCAGCAGCAGCAGCAGCAGCAGCAGCAGCAGCAGCAGCAGCAGCAGCAGCAGCCGCCCCACAACCCGCAGCAGCAGCAGCCCTACAATCCGCAGTATCAGCAGCAGCGACAATACCACCACCATCAGCCGCAGCAGCAATTGCAGCAGCAGCAGCAGCTGCAGCAGCAGCAGCAGCAGCGGCCTCACCCGCACCAACAGGCGGCACCGCCGCCGCAACCGCCGCAACCGCTGCCGCAACCGCAGGCCGCGTACCGCCAGGCCGCGCAGCAGCAGGCCAACATGGCGGTCCTTCAGCACGAGCTGGCCTCGCGCGACCGCCTCGTGCTCGAGCTGCGCGCGCGCCTGGCCGCGATCGAGGGCGGCGGCGGCGGCGGGGGCGGCGGCGGCGGCGGCGGGGGCGGCGGCGGCGGCGGCGGCGGCGGCGGCGGCGCCAGCGGCGGGGGCGGCTCGGGGACGGCGGCGGCCAGCGCCACGCTGGCGCCGCCGCCCGCTCCGCCCGCGCCGAGCGCCGCCGAGCTGCGGGTTGCGGAGCTGGAGAAGGAGAAGCGGTCGCTGCAGACCCGGCTGGTGTTTGCGGAGGAGGAGGCGGCCGCGGCCAAGCGCCGCAACAGCCTCGGGGGCCCGGGCAGCGGCGGCGGCGCTGGCGGCGGCGGCGGCGGGCCCAACTCGGGGGGCGGGGGCGGCGGCGCGCCCGCGGAGAACGAGGCGCGACGGCAGTCCGCCGCCGGCGCGGTGGCCCGGCTCACGGATGAGCTGCGGCGCAAGGACGAGGAGGCGGGCGCGCTCAAGCAGGAGCTCAACGCGGAGCGCGCGGCGGCAGCAGCAGCAGCAGCAGCAGCAACAGCGGCGGCGGCGGCGGCGGCGGCGGCAGCGGCGGTAGCGGCAGACCCTGGGGAGGCGGCGGCGGCCGCTGCTGCCGCCGCCGCCCAACACAACCCCCTCCCCCCGTTGCAGCAGCTGCCGCCTCCGCCCGCCTCATCGCACCACCTGGCCGCCCTGCTCGCGGACGTGTGCGGCGACGGCCCCTCGCTGTGGCAGACGCTCTGGGCGACGTGCGGGCGCGCGCTTCAAGCTCTGCTGGCGGCGCCGGCAAGGGGCGGCAACGGCGGCGGCGACGGCGGCCGGCGCGGCTTTGGCGGCGACGACGACGACGACGACGACGACGACGACGACGGCGGCGTCGCCTTGATGGCCGTCGACGCGCGCGCGGGCGCCGCCGACGCCGTGCGCGCGCAGCTGCAGCTGCTGGCCGGCGACCCGCGCGCGGCGACGGCGCTGCTCCGCGCGATCGTGCAGGCGCTGGAGGAGGCAGTCCCGCCTCCTCCTTCCGCTGCTGCCGCCGCCGCCGCCGCTGCTGGTGCTGCTGCTTCCGCCGCTCTGCCCGCGGCAGGAGCAGCCACGGCGGCGATGGCCCCCCCGGACGCACCGCCCGCACCGGTGGACCCTTTGTCTCCGGCCGACGCCCCGCGCGTCGTGGCGATACTGACGGTGCTGCGCGCCCTGGTGTCGCACGACGAGCGGTGCCTGGCGCTCGCGGGCGCTCTGCTGGCGCCGCCGCCGCCTTGGCCGGCGGCGGGCGGCGGCGGCGGGGGGGTCGGGGGCGGGGGGGTCGGGTTGCCTCCCTCGCGCGGCGGCAGTGGCGGCAGCGCGACCCTTCAGCACAACCAGAAGCGGCAGCCGCGCGCCCTCGGTTTCCTGCTCGCCGACGTGGCGTCCGCCGCGAGCGCGCTGTCGGCGTCGGCGGGCAGCGGCGGCGGCGGCGGCGGCGGCGGCGGCGGCGCAGGGGGCGCGTACGGCGCCGACGCAGGAGCGGGGGGCCTCTGCTCCTCGGACCCCGGCCGCCAGGCCTTTTTGGCCGCGGCGGCGGCGCTCGCCGCGCTGGCCGAGCGGTCGTCGCTGCCCGTGCGGGCCGCGGGGGTGTGGCCGGCGGCGGTGGGGGCGACCCAGGCAGCGGCGATGGGCAGCGCAGCGCGCGGCAGCAGCGGCGGCTATGGCGGCGGCTATGGCGACGGCTATGGCGCGGCCGGGGCGGGGGACGGCGGCTTGCTGACGCAGGCCCTCAACCACACGGGCGCGACCGAGCGCGCTGTCGGCCTGGCCCTGCTCCAGGCTCTGCTCGCCTGCCCCCAGATTCCCCCGGCGCTGGACGCAGCGCTAGGGGGCGGCGGCGCGGCTGGCAGCTCGGGCGACGGCAGCGACGACGCCGGCGACGGGGCGGGCGGGGGCGGCAGGGGGGCGGGGCCGGCAGCGGCGTCGCAGCTGCCGCCGCCGGCTGCCTTCGAGCCCGGCGGCAACTCGCGCGCTGGCACGTCCTCTCGCGCCGCCCCCGCTGGCGGCAACATGACCCTTGGGAAAGGGCCGTCAGCAAGGGCGGTCCCAGGGGCGGCCGGGGGGCTGCCCCCGCAGGCGCCGCCTCGTGCTCGCGGCGGCGGCATCGGCGGCGGCATCGGCGGCGGCGGCGGCGGCGGCGGCGGCATCGGCGGCGGCGGCGGCGGCAGCGGCGGCGGCGGCGCCCACCACCGCAGCCCACTGTCCCTGCCGATCGCGCCCGTGACTGCGGACGCCGCGATCGACATCACCGCGGGCCTGCTTGATTGCCTCACGTCGTCCCTGCGCGCCGACCGCCTGGGCGGCGACGGCCTCCGAGGAGGACGAGGAGGAGCCGGGCGCGCGGCGGCCGCCGTCGTCGTCGCCGGCGCCAGCGCCGCCGCCGACGCCGCCCTGGCCGACGACGCTCTCGTTGCCTCGGCCGCTTCCTGCTCGTGGCGCCCGGCGGAGGACGACATCTGCGCCGTCTACAGCGCGCGCTGGGGCCCTTTCGAGGTGCAGCGGCGCGCGCTGGGCGCGATCGCCACGCTGCTCGAGTGCTGCGGCCAGGGCCACAGCGGCGGCATCGGCGGCGGCATCGGCATCGGCGGTTGCGGCGGCGGCGGCGGCGGCAGCGGCAGGCGCGGCGGCGGGGCGGACGGCGGCGTGGCGCTTCCCGCGCTGGCGGCCACGCTGCTGACAGCCGACGGCGTCGTCGCGGCGGGCGAGGGCGCGGCGCAGCGCCTCCTGCAGCTGGCCAACGCCGCCTGCTCGCCCGACAGCCAGGACGAGCGCGACGAGCCGATTCGGGGGCCGGCGGCGGCGGCGCAGGGCGGCGGCGGCGGCGGCGGCGGCGGCGGCGGCGGCGCATCCCCGGCCGCCGCGCTTTACAGCGGCGGCGGCGGCAACGGCGGCGGCATCTCCGACCCCTTTGTGTGGGTGCGCGCAGGGGTATCCGGCCCCGCCGGCGTCACCCCCCGCGAGCTCGCCGAGCGCGCCCGCCTCGCGCACGAGGCCCTGCTGCTCCTGCGCGCCGCGCTCGGCGGCGGCGGCGCCGCGCTGTTTGGCGGCGGCGTGGCGGCGGCCGGCGCCGAGGACCTGCGCGCCAGCTCTGCGGCGGTGCGGCTGGCGCTGTCGGCTACGGCCAAGGCGGGCGAGTGGGGCGCGCAGCTGTCCGCGGGGCGGCAGCACCCGCACCCTCCGGGCGGGGCCTTGCCGCTCGAGCCTTGGGCCGCGCGCGTGGCCGCGGTGGACGCGTCGGGCGCGGGGCCGGCCAGCGCGGACGGCGGCGCCGGCGGCGGCGCGGCCGTGGCGGCCGCCGCCGTGGCCGCCGCCGCCGCCGCGCCGCCGCCGCGCGCGACGCTCGCCGACGTGGCCGCGTGCGCGGCGGCGGTCCGGCGGCGCCTGCGCCGGCACTTCAACATCGCGGGCGGGGGCGCGGGGGGAGGCGCGGCGACGGCGGCCGCCAAGGCGCCGAGGGACCAGCAGCAGCAGCCGCCGCGGCGGGGGCAGACCGCCGCCGCGGCTGAGTGAAAAGAGAGGGAGAGGGACGGACGGCGCCGGCCGCCGGCCGTCGTCACTCCGGATCTGGTTTATATATGTGTTTATATATGTTTGCGCTGGGCCTACTCTCCGTCGTCGGCCGCGATGAGCGCCTGCGAGACAAAGCAAACAAGTTGCGGCAATCGCGCGCGCGCGCGCGCGTACGCGAGCGAGTGCGCGCGCGCGCGGACCCAACAAAAGAGGGAGCAGAGGGGGCGCTCGCGCGCTTTTTGGACGCTCTCTCTCTCTCTCCCTCTCCCTCTCGCGGCCGGCGGAGCGGCCGGCCGGCCGGCTCGCGGGCCCGACCAGGAACCCGAGTTTCGACGGCCCCCTCCGCGAGCCCCTCGATCATCTGCGCCACCCCCTCCCCTCCTGAACCCCAACAGGATGGCTAAAGAAGGCTATGCACAATGCTCACTGCCCCTCGTGCAGCCGCTCGACCGCGCCGCCGAAGACCACCGCCAGCGACGCCACCAGGGCCACGGCGAGCACGATGGGCAGCGCCTTGCTGTCGTACGGGCCGTCCATCTTGAGCGTGAGCATGTTGGCCCGGCGGTTGAAGTTGTACCCGCTCCACACCGCGATGATGATGGACAGGGCGAGCATGCCCATGGACAGCAGGCGCACGGCCACGAACGAGTCGCTGTAGTCGCCGCCCCACTGGCGGTGCGCGTGCCCCGCAACGCCCGACAGCGCCGCCGCGATCGACCCGATCGTGACCGACATGTTCATCCAATGCAGGAACGTGCGCTCGTTGGCGAAGAAGGCCTTGGCCTCCTGTTGTGGTGGTTGTTGTTGTCGTGGTCGTTGTTGTTGGGATTTGGGGTTTTTTGGGGGGCGGGCGTGAGAAAGAGAGGAGAGGAGAGGGCGAAACGCCCGACAAGGCGCGCAAGCGGGGTTGTTCTGGTCGCGGTTGTCGTCGTCTCGGCGTCTCGGCGCGGAAGGCATCTTTTGCGCGCGACGCGCGCGACCCCGCGCCGTGATGGTCTGCTTACCGTTCGCCGGATGTTGAGCTCGCCCGACATCGTGTCCGCGGTGTCTTGTCTGCTCGCGAGCGTGAGAGAGAGAGCTCGTCGCTCGTGAGAGAGGGAAGGAAGAAGCGAGAGAGAGAGGTGGGCACCAGCAAAAGAGCAGCAAACAGAGCAGCAATCTCACGCGCGTGCGAGAGACCGCGGCGGGCGGGGCAGCGCGCGCGGGGCGTGCGTGTCGGGCCGGTCCTGCTCGGCGCGTGCGCGAGGGGCGACGCGCGATTGATTGCGCGCTACGCTACCGAGGAAAAGACCCCGACTGCTTGCCGAGGAAACACACTCCTCTTTTTTTAATTCGCGATTTTAAACGCCGCGTGAATCGATCGTCGCGGGCTGCGGTTGTTGGGAGGTCGTGTGTGCGCGGGATGGTTGGTGCGCGAGGTATGTAGTGGCACGAGCGTTTGCATTCGTTGGTGAGGGACTCGCTCTCCCGTTGGGAGTGGCAGGTGGCACTCGCGAATCCATCAGCGGGAAGAAGAGAGCATCGACACAGGGCAGCGCGTCCCTGTCCATCACCGCTCGACCTCCCCACACCGGCGCGCCCGCACCAAATTGCACATCCGCAGCATCGACACGTGAGCACCCTCTCCTCGTCGATCAAGGCACAAGGCGGAAGCGAGTTCCAAACGCCAAACCCCAGTTGTCGGCCGTTCCCCTCTCGTCCTTCCCCCTCGAGTCTTCTCCCCTCAGACGCCACCACACGCCAAGCCCGCCCGTCTGCATCCATCCGCGTGCTTGCGCCCGCGTTCAAGTAGGCGCCCTCAATCCACCGCTGCGGCCACCCCTCTCGGGGCGCTGCGCGGGTTGATTCCTCCCCCCCCCCATTTTGGGTTCTATAAAAAAAAATCGACGCGACACACTCGCCCGCCACCCCCTCCACCCCCCTCTTCCCAACCCCACGCCAAGATGAAGTTCGGCAAGCACCTCGAGCGCCAGATGCGCCCGGAGTGGTCGTCCTACTACATCGACTACAACGGCCTCAAGGACCTCATCAAGGAGGCGACGCGCGAGGCCGAGCAGAGCGGCGGCGCCGTCGCCTTTTCGCCGCGCACGACCAGCCTCTCGATCGTCCGGGCGGCCAAGGCCTCGGACGCGGCGGAGGAGCGCTTCTTCACGCGCCTCGAGGGCGAGGTGGACAAGATCGGCAAGTTTACGCAGCGCCTGGTGGACGAGCTGCGCGCCAAGCTCCGCGCGCTCAACCCCAAGGCGGCGGCCGCCGCCGCCGCCAAGCGTGAGGTGACGGCCAGCGGCAGCGCGGCGGGCGGCGCCACGCCGACCGCCGGCGCGCTGATGGCCGAGGCCACGGGCATCGGGGAGGAGTACCTGGCGCTCGAGAAGTTTGCCAACCTCAACTACATGGGCATCCACAAGATCCTCAAGAAGCACGACAAGGTACGAATTTTTTTGCGCGTCTCTTGCCTCCGGGGGGGCGCTTCAATATTTTCTTCGTGTTGTTTCGATCGCGCGCTCGCTCTCGCCCCTTCGCTCGCTTGCTCTCCCCGCCGCCGCCGCCGCTGCCATCGCTCGCTCTCGCCCTTTCGCTCGCTCGCTCTCCGTCCCCTTCGCCGCCGCTGCGCCCGAGCTCACCCCCCCCTTAAAAAAAACAAAAAAACAAACAAAACAAACAAAACAAAAAACAAAAAACAAAAAAACAAAAATTAAAAAAACAAACTCACCAAAACCAAACCAAAAAAAAAACAGATGCTCCCGCACGCCCCCTGCCGCCAGTTCTACATCTCGCACCTGCACCAGCAGCCGTGGGTCCAGGGCACCTACTCGGACGTGCTCGTGCAGCTGAGCACCGTGTACAGCGGCCTCCGCGGCGACAGCGCCGGCGCGCAGAAGAACGAGGACGCCGCGCAGGGCTTCGTGCGCTCGACGACCAAGTACTGGGTCCGCTCCGAGGACGTGTCCAACATCAAGTACCACATCCTCCAGCACCTCCCCGTCTTCCAGTTCGAGCGCGACAACTTCTCGGCGGGCGACGCGCAGCTGATCAACTCGGTTTATTTCGACAACGACTCGCTCGAGCTGTACCACGGCCGGCTGGACAAGAAGCCAAACGCCATCGCCCTGCGCATCCGGTGGTACGGCAACGGCGACCCGGGCCGCGTCTTCTTCGAGCGCAAGACGCACCGCGAGTCGTGGAAGGGCGAGGAGTCGGTGAAGGAGCGGTTCAACCTGGACGACGCCAACGTCGTCCCCTTTCTCGAGATGGAGTACGACGAGGCGCGCGCCGAGGCCGACCTGCGCGCGGCGGGCAAGTCGGACGCCGACATCGCCAACTACCTCGAGCTGTTCACCGAGTGCCGCAACCAGCTGGACGCCAAGCAGCTCCGGCCCTTCATCCGCACGCAGTACATGCGCACCGCCTTTCAGATCCCGTTTGACGCCACCGTGCGGGTCTCGATGGACACCAACCTCTGCATGATCAAGGAAAACCCCGACGACGGCCCCTCTTGCGCGGTCGCCGGTCGCTGGTACCGCGACCCGAGCTTGCCGGTGGCGCGCACCGAGGTGACGCGCTTCCCGCACGCGGTGCTCGAGGTCAAGCTGTCGCTGCCGGAGGGGCAGACGGCGCCGCCGTGGGTGCAGGAGCTGCTGGACAGTGGCTACCTGACCGAGGTGCACAAATTCTCCAAGTTCATCCACGGCACGTGCACGCTGTTCCCGGAGCTGGTGCAGGCGGTCCCCTATTGGGTGGACGACGAGTCGGTGCGCGCGTCGATGCTGGCGTCGGCGCCGGTGCCGGGCGCGGCGGCCATGGCGGCCGGCGGCAACGGCGCCAACGGCGGCGGCGCGAACGACAGCGACGACGACGAGGCCGCGCCGGGCGACGAGGAGGCCGGCGGCGGGGGCCGCGCGGCGCGCCGCGCCGCCAGCTTCAGCAACCCGGACAAGCCCCGCAAGCGCCTGCCCGGCCTGCTCGAGGACCCGCGGCACCCGCTCCTCGGCGACGCGCCCACGCTGCGCCTGCTGCCCGGGCGCGAGGCGATCCGCGGCTTTGGCGGCGGCGGCGGCGCCCGCGCGGCCGGCAACGGCGGCTCGGGCGGCCCCGCCACCGGCATCAAGGGCTTCCTCCTGCGCGCCATCGGCCCGCCCGCCGGCGGCTACCGCCCCCTCGCCGGTGCCGCCCCCTCGGGCCCCGGCGCCACCCCGCCCATGCGCCTCGAGCCCAAGACCTTCCTCGCCAACGAGCGCACCTTCCTCTCGTGGCTGCACATGGCCGTGACCGTCGGCTCGATCGCCGCCGCCCTGCTCTCGTTCGCGGGCACGGCCCCGGGTGCGGCCGAGACCGGGGAGAAGCCCCTCTCCGCGCACCTGGTCGAGGTCATCGCGCTCATCCTGCTACCGCTGGCGGTGGCCATGTGCGCCTACGCCGTGTTCATCTTTGTGTGGCGCGGGCAGATGATCGCGAAGAAGCGGCCCGCCCAGTTCGACGACCGGCTGGGCCCCCTGGGTTTGTGCTGCGCGGTGGTCCTGGCGCTGTCGGCCATCTTTGTGGTGTCGCTGATCGACTACGCCGAGGTGGCGGCGCCCGCGGGGCCCGCGCCGGGGCCCGCGCCGCCGGCCGGGCCGGCGCTGCTGTCGCCGGCCGGGGCGCGGGAGCGGCAGGCGCTGTCGGCGGCGGGCGCCATGCTCCCGCTGGGGCGCCTGTTCAGCCTGGCGGCGCCGCGGTCGTGATCTCTCTCTCTCTCTCTTTTTAGCTAGTTTTTCCCTTCTCCACCAGGCTTCCCCCCAATCGTTGATAAATCTTTTGGTTTTTGCTTCTTTTGGGCGCGGGGCGCCCCACCGGCGCGCCCGCGCGCGGCGCCAACTTCTAGTGCGGTATCTTCCGAGAGACCTAAATTCAAACCCCAACAAACCATTTATCATCATACCAACACTTTAAAGTTTGGCAAAGCATCCTCGCATGGACCTGCTCGCGGGCTACGGGAGCGACGGCGGGGGCACGTCCTCGTCGCAGGGCGGAGGCGAAGAGGACAGGGGGGGAGTCGCGGACGAGGCTGAGAACGCCGGAGGTCTCGCCGCTGGAGGAGCAGCAGCAACAGCAGCAAGGCCAACAGCAGCAGGAGGAGGAGGAGGAGGCGGACCAGCTGGGACGACCAAGCGAGCAGCAGCAGCAGCGGGATCGGCGCCGGCGGGCATGACGGCGGCGACGGCGACGGCGACGGCGAACGCGGCCGCGCCGACGAACAAGCGATGGCAGCGCGGCCCGCAGCTGCCCGCCGCCTTTGCCGACGACGGCGGCGAGGAGGAGCCGCACCACGGCCTCCCAAAGCGCCCGCACTCGGCCGTCGCCGGCCACGCCGCCGCCCCCCTCCCGACCCACCCGCCCAAGCGCCCGGCCGCCGGGCCCCAGTTGCCTCCCCCGTCCTCGTCGTCGTCCTATGGGCGGCCGCCGCCGCCCCCGCCGCCACTGCTGCCGCCGCAGCTCCGGCGCGGCGCGCGGTCAAACGTGTCGGTCGAGGACAACGAGCGCATCCACGGGGCGGCCGTGGCGCGGAGGATGCGGCGTAAGGAGGAGGAGCAGGCGAGGCGATGACGCGACGAGAGAGGCTGTTCGGTGTGTAGAAACAAAATAAGATTGCGGCCGCCAAGCGGCGTTTTCTCTCATCTTTTTGGCGCGCTCTGGAGATGAAAGAGGGGGGGCTTGTGTACAAAATGAGTGAGGAAATGCTGCGGTCGCTTTTGTTTGTGAGTCCCCGGCGGGTCGATCGACCTGCCTCGAGTCAAAGCGGGAGGAGCGGGCGGCGTCTTGGGGGCGGGCGTCAAGGGGGCGGCGCCGAGAGAAATACAAAAACGACGCCTGGACCCCCCCCCCTTTTTTTTTTTCTTCTTTGCTCCTCACGACGCCGCCACCGCCTCCCTGGCCACCAGCCGCCGCGCCGCGCTGGCGACCGACGGCGCCGTCTCGCGCTCCTGCTGCTCGGTCCAGCCCCACGAGTAGTTGGCGGGCAGCTTGGTCAGCCACGGCACCGCGCCGTTGCCGCCGCCGCCGCCATCCGCGCCGCCGGCCGCCGCTGCCGCCTCGGGCAGGCACACGCCCCGCCCCGGGTCGCACACGGGGCGGTCCCCCGGGCAGCAGTGCGCCCCGTCCCCGCACGAGTCCACCCCGCCCGGGTGCGGGCAGCAGTCGTGCCGCACGCAAAACGGGAAGAAGCCGCCGAACAGCGACAGGCGCCAGTTGCACCCGCACGTCTGTGCCGCGGGGCACTCTGCCCACGCGAGCGCGTCGCACGACGACGGCACGGACGGGTTGAGGGGCGTGCGCTTGAGCGGGTAGCTGGACTGGGTGGTGATGCCGCACAGGCCGCGGGTGGCGGAGGGCGCGGGGGCAAAGGCGGGGGCAAAGGCGGGGGTTGTGTCTGCGGCGCCGCCCTCCTCATCGTTGCCGCCGTTCCCGTTGCTGCCGCCGCCGCCCGCCGGCCCCGACGACACCCGCTGCAGACGAAAGTAGCCGCCCTCCCCCCACCCCTCTCCCCAGCTGTTCTTGACGATCCAGCTGCCCCCTTTTTCCTCGTAGCCAACGAGCAGCACCCCGTGGTTGAGCTCCTCGCAGCAGTCGCGCGCGCCCATGACCCCGCCCGCGTAAAACTGCATGGCGGGCGAGGCGCACACGGCGACGGCGACGGGCTGCGCCGAAACCGCCTTCGCGAGCGCGGCCTCGTCAAACGGCGGCACGCCCTGGTGCCCGTCGATGGCCACGACCGTGCGGTCGGCCATCTTGCGCCGGTTGCACCACGACAGGGGCAGGCCCCACGCGCTGTAGTAGCTGTAGTCGGCGACCGTGTCGACGCCGCCGTTGGCCGCCACGAAATCGAAAACGCTGTCCATGAGGCCGCCGCCGCAGCCGCTGTCCTCTCCCGCCGTGTCGCAATCGAGGATCTCTTGCACCGACAAGGCGGGCGCGCTCGAGGCGCCCGTGGCGATGGCGTTGATCCCCTCGATGGCGCCCGTGGCGGACCAGGCGTAGCAGCTGCCGCAGGCGCCCTGGTTGCCCACGGGCGAGACGGCGCCGGCCGCGCGCCAGTCGACGCTCTTTGGGGGGCTGCGGCCGGCGTGGTCAAACCCGGGCAGGCGGGAGGAAGCGGGGGGGGCGGACAGGGCCGACAGGGGGGCGGGCTTGCCGCCGTTGTTGGCCTGAGCGGCAGCAAACCCGAGGCGCGTGCGCCTGAACTCGTCCCACGTGAGGTCGGCGTAGGCGTTGAGCTCGAGGCGCGCGGGCTCGGCGGACGATGGGGGCGGCGGCGGAGGGGCGCCGCCGTTCTTCTGTCCGGCGGCGGCGGCGGCGGCGGCGGCGCGGTTGTGCTGCGCGACGAACGCGGCGTTGGCGCGGAAGGCGGCCAGGCGAGCCGTGCGCTCCGAGGGGGAGGCGTGCTCGGGCTTGGCGTGCTTCTGGCGCCACAGCTCGAACGCTTGCTCCGGCGAGGTCTGTTTTTTTTCGTGGGTTCGGTCTTGCGGGCGTGTTCGGGCGTCTGTGAGCGTGGGGCCGCGGCGCGTGCGACGGGCGGCGCGCGGCGAGCGGCGCGCAACGCATCGACGGGGCGAAGAGTTTGGGCTTCGAGCTTGGCTGGTGGGGGGCCCGTGCGACGGGGTGGGGACTGCGTGCGCCCGAGGCCGCGACAGGCACCCGTTGTTCATGCGTGCGCGTTCGCGTCGCGTGTGGCGCACGAGAGAATCGCTCGTCTCGAGGCTGAGCTGGCGCTCTCTCCCACACGCCACTCTCTCTCTCTCCCTTTCCCCCAGGCGGCCAAAGAACGCACCAGCGCGAGCTCCAGCAGGGCGTGCGGCGACGTCGTCGTCGCGACCGCGCGTGCGGGCGTCGCCACGACCGCCAAGACGACGGCCGCGAGCAGCCACGCCCTCATCATCATCATCGTTTTTTTTTTCCCGCCTGGTTTTGGCAAAAAAGTGTAGCGGAAGCGCGCGACGCGTGGGTGTCGCTGTATTGCGCGCGCGGTTTGGTGGTGATGTCTCGCGGAGACGCGCGCGCACTAAATTGCTTGTCGTGTTGTGTAGGTGCGTCTGTTGTGAAGGCGAGCTGCGATCGAACAAAAGGACGAGCGACGTTGGCGGCGCCGGCGACGTCCAAACGGAGCGTAGACGGCTGAGCGTAAAAACTTGCTCCTGCCCGTCCTCCTCAGCGTCCTCCCCCTGGGCGTCGGCGTTGCGTGGCCAAGCCCCGCGCCGTCACTTTGACCGAGAGCCCATCCCAGAGGTGACGATGTTGCTGCTGCTGCCCCGCTGCTGCTGTGTCCGACGACTGTCCGGCGGCCGGCGGCGGGCGGCCGAGAGTCTCTCTCGCGCCGAGCGAGCGGCGGCGACGGCGGCGGCGTCTCAAACAGAAGAGGCCCCTAAACGCGCCCCCTCTCCTTCTACACGTAAGCGCACACACATATTCGGGAGACATACCGCCCATACGCCACCTGTGTCCTGACAAGTCTCCATTCGAAGTCCTGCACTCACCGGTGCGTTCTCGTGTTTTCTCGGACGGGCGGCGAAAATAGCAACAGCTTTTTTTGCTTCCCCGTTCTCCGTTTGGGCCGCGCACTCGCGCCGTCTTTTCTGCGGCCCCGAGGCTCATGGCGCGCGCGGGCCTAAAGCAAGACGAGGGCGACAGGCTCGCGCCGTGCGGCCTTTTGCGGGCGTTACAGAAACGCGCGCGCGGGCGCGAGACCTCAAACCCGAACATGTTTCCCGTTTGCTCACCTTCTCTCCCCTCGTCCGTCTCCTCCCTCCACCGCCCAAGACAAACAGCCCCCGCCCCTTTCCCCGTGTGCGACTCCCACCGGACTACCAGCACGCGCGCCATCATGGTCCGCGTGGTGCTCTTGGCGCTGCTGGCGCTGAGCGGTGAGTCTTTCCTGCTGCTTTCCCGCAGGTCATCTGTACGACAGCAGAGGACTCCTCTTTCTGCCTCTTTTCCTCTTTGGGCCAAACGCCTCAACAACCAACCGAAACCACCACCCTCCCCTCCCACCCCCCCTCCAAACAACCAACCATGACAGCCGCCTCCCTCGTCGCGGCCGACGCGACGGCCCCCCTTGCCGCCGCCAACGCCCCGCTCCCGGCCGCCGACGCCAAGTTCGCCGCCGCCGGGCAGGTGGTCGCCGCCGTCGCCGCCGCCAAGCAGGCGGTCGCCGCCAAGGCCGCCGCCGCGCCCGCGGCCGTCGCCGCCAAGGTCGCGCAGGCGCAGCAGGCCGCCGCGCCGGTGGTGGCCGCCAAGATGGCCGCCGCCGAGCAGGCCGCCAAGGCCGTCACGGACAAGGTGGAGGCCAAGGTCCAGCAGGTCGAGGCAAAGGTGCAGCAGGCCGCTGCGCCGCTGGCCGCCGCCGTCGCCGCCAAGGCCGTCGCCGCGCCCGCCGCGCCCGTCGTCGCCGCCGCGCCCGCCGCCGCCGCGCCCGTCGTCGTCGAGGCTGTCGCCGCCGAGCCCGTGGCCGCCGCCGCGCCGGTCGTGGCCGAGGCCGAGCCCGTGGCCGCCGCCGAGCTGGTCGTGGCCGAGGCCGAGCCCGTGGCCGCCGCCGAGCCCGTGGCCGCCGCCGAGCCCGTGGCCGCCGCCGAGCCCGTGGCCGCCGCCGCCGCCGCCGCCGCGCCCACCAAGTTCGACATGGGCTCGCTGCTCAACCTGGCGCAGAGCCTCAACCTCACGCAGGTCAAGGGCATCACCGACAAGGTGAGGGGGGTAAAATATACAGAGGCAGGCCGGCCGCCCGCCGTTTTTGCCTCTCCGTTTCCCGCGCGCGCCCGCCCCCACGACAACAACGGCGGCGACGACGACGCCAGGAGAACAACAAAGAGATCCTGATGACCGACCAAAAGACGACCGCAACTACGTGACGCCCGACGACGCGCTCAAAAAAAAAAAAAAAAAAACGCCCCACCCAAAAAAATAAAAACAGGCCACCGCCATCAAGTTGGCCGCCGGCGAGCTCGAGCTCGGCCACGTCGACGTCAAGAACCTCACCTCGGTCCTCGCCCTGCTCCAGAAGATCCCCGCCGCCGCCCGCGGCCTCGGCGTCGACGTCAACCTGCCCGACGTGCCCGCCATGGAGAAGATCGACGTGGCGCAGGTGGTCAGCCTTTTCAACGCGGCCAAGGCGGTCGTCCCCAAGCAGGTGTCTTTGCTCGGCGGGGGCGGCGCCGAGGGGGGCGCTGAGGGCAAGACGGCCGACGCGGCGCGCGGCGTGGTCAAGGCCCTGCTGTACAAGCAGCGCGTGCAGGCGGCGTCCATGCAGCTGGCCACCAGCGTGGCGCTCGGCATCCTGACCGAGGGCGTGAGCGGCATGCACAACGTGAGTGTGGGGGTGGCGCAAAAGGCGCTCGCCGCCGTCGGCATGAAGCCGGACCTGCTCGCGGGCGCGCAGCTGACCGGGTCGATGGGCGCGCTGCGCCGCGCCAAGGAGCAGCTCGACGCCGAGCTTGTGGCCAAGCTCCGCGGCTCGACCGAGCTGCTGAACGACCTGTCCGCGGCCGTGCAGAAGCAGGCGGCCGACGGCTCCAACTTTGGCGTCAACATGTTCGTGCAGCTCTGCAACAGCAAGGTCGACCAGCTCAAGCTGGCGCTCGCGGGCAAGCCCGTGCTGGACCTGGACGTCTTGTGGGCGCCGGGAACCCTGCCAAAGCCCGTGTACAAGGCGGCGCCGATGCCGAGGCCGCCGGCCGCGTGCCTGGCCTCGTGCGCGGCCGAGCCTCGCGGCGCCGTGTGCTCGGGCAAGCGCCAGACGTGGGCGAGCGAGTGCATCGCCAAGTGCATCGGGGCGCTGGTCATCCGGCCCGGGGCGTGCCCGCCGAGGGTGATCGGGACCGCTTGAAAAGAGACGGGTTGGAGAGAGATGTTGAGAGAGAGGAGCTGACTCGGTCGGATGAGACAAAAAAAGACAAAAAAAAAGACAGCGAGACAGACCCGCCGCGCGCGCAGAGCCCGCAGCCTTGCTCTCTCCCCAAAATTATTTTTGTCCGCCTGAGCGCTTGCGCAGTGCTTTGCTTCCGTGCTTCTTCTGGCATAAGCCCCCCCCCCCCCTGCGTGTGAAATCCCGTGCGTTCTTTTTATCTCTCACAAACTATGATCTGTTCGGCTGAGCGCTCTGCGTTCGGATGTCGTGGACTGTCCCTTCGGCCGAGACGTGTTTTTTTCTCTCCCGTTCAGGCCGCCGCAGGCGCCGCCGCCGCTTCTTCCCTCGGCGCCTCCTCGGCTGCCGCTGGTGCCGCCGCCGCGCCCTCCGCAGCCGCCGTGTCCTCCGCCGCCGCCGGCGCCGCCGCTGCTCCTTCTCCCGCCGCCGCCGCCGCTGCCGTAACCGTGGCCGCCGCCGCCGCCGCCCCTGCCGGCGCCTCGGCCCCTGCGCCGGCCTTGTCTCCCCCGCCCTCCTTCATCTCTTCCAGCAAGACGTCAAACGTGGCCTTGTTCTTCTCCATGCACTCGTGCAGCGACTCGAAAAAGGGCACGCAGTCGGACATCTCGTGCGACTCTTTCTCGGCGCGCTCGCCGCACTCCATAAAGGCCTGATGAGTGTGTGTTTTGTTTCGGGGGGGAGAGAGGGTGTGTGAGCGAGAGGGTGGAGGATCGGCCAGACGATCGGGCGGGTCGCCGCCGCGCGTTTCGCTCGTTCGTTCGGTCGCCGTCGCTGGAGCATGGTTCAATTGCGCTTTCGCATTCGCACCTTGAACGTCGGCTCGCACCCGCCCTTGCGCATCATGACGCAAAAGGGGCACTCGGGCACCGGCGGCCCCCCCGCGGGCGCGGCAGCCTCTGCATCGGGCGGAGACGGGGACGCCGACGACGGCTCCTCCATCTGTTTTCGGCTTCTGCTGCGGGGGGCTGGTGTGTGATGTGGGGTTGGTCCCACGCCTGTATTCGATGCGTGATTAAAAGCGAGGGTTGAGCAGTAACGGGGTTTTGACGGTGTCACTTGGAGCTGGCAGCAGCGGAATGTGAGACGCGCGTTGGTCGGCGGCGGTTCCCGGGCGGATTGGGCGCGGGGTGGTCAATCCCCTGGCGCCGACTCGACGCCTCATATTCGTCCCGGCCAACCGGTGCATCGGTCCTGAGCCATATTTGCATCCAGCCATTCACGCCTGCACTCTCTAGCACGCCTACACGCCCCAACCTCTCTCTTGCTCCTCGAAAACCGAACCACACATCACAGAACGCCCCGACACCGACACCGACCCAAACCCCCGACAGCGACCACGATGCTCGCGCGCGGCAGCGGCAGTGGCACCGGCGCCCTCGGGCGCTCGGCGCGCCCCTTGGCGCCTCGGCCATCTGCGAGGCGTGTGCGTCGCGCCGCCGCCAACGCCGCCGCGAGCAGCGCCCCCAACGCCGCGGCCGCCGCCGCGTCCTCCTCCTCCCCCACCGCCGCCGCCACCCAAGAGCTCGACGCGCTCGCACGGCAGCTGCTCGCGCTGCACCGCGCCAAGGTCGACGCGTCCGACCCGGACGACGCACCCGTCACCGTCGCGGCCGCCGCCCTCGAGGCGCGCGCGCGCGAGCTCGGGCGCGCGGGCGCCGCCGCCGTCCGCGACCGCTCTTTTTTACATGGCGAGTTCCGCGGGCACGCGCTCACGGGGCGCAACGTCAGCGCGACGGCGGCGGGCCCCATCCCCCTGGGCGCCCTGGCGTTCAACGCCTACCAGCCCGCCGGTGCCATGGTCCGGATCGTGGGGGGCGGGGACTCGCCGTCGCGCATCCTGCGCGGCGGAGAGCGCTTTGGCGTGGGCGGCGGCGGCGGCGAGGACGAGGGCGGCGGCGGCGGCGGCGAGGCCTACGTGCTGTCGACGGCCTTTGACGTCGTCTCGCTGCCGGCTCCTGCTTCTGCCGCTGCTGCCTCTGCCTTTGATGCCGCCGCTCCTGCCGCCGCCGCAGGCGAGGGGCAGGCCGCCTCTGCGCCTCCCCCGCCCCCCCCTCCGCAGGCCGCGCCCCCTCCGCGCCCGCTGCGCGGGATCAGCCACGCCGTCGCGCGCGGCACGTGGCCGCCCGGGGAGGACGCCGCCGGCGGCGGCGACCCGGCGCCCACAGCGGGCGGCCGCATGGAGCTGCAGTTTTGCGCGATGGTGCTCGAGCCGGCGCCGGGGACCGACCTGTCGGATTGGCTGGCGGCGTTCGGCGCGCCCGCAAACCCGGCGATGGACGCGGCGACCGGGCGGCTGCGCGTGGCGCTGCCGGCCAAGGGCCCCAAGGGGTGGCTCGACCACCTGATGGTGACGCCGGAGCACACGCTGATCCGGGGCAACTTTGGGTCGGTCAGCCTGCTGGCCAGGTGCGACGGGGACGCGGCGGCAGAGTGAAAAAGCGGCGCGGGTCGGCGGTCGGGCGGGGCGCTCGGCGCGGTGAGAGGCGGTCGGCGACGTGACCGCCGGGCTATGAGGCGCTGATTTGTAAGAATTGCCGAGTTGCGCACACGATTGACAAGGCATACGGAGTGCAGGATTAAAAAAAATGACGAGGGGCGAAAAGAATGCGAACATCTGAAAAACAAAATCAAAACGTCCCGCCGCCGCTCTCGCGCGGCCCCGGCCAGAGCGCAAGGCAAAGCCGCGGCGCGAAGGGGGAAAGGGGCGGGAGAGCGGGCGCGCGGTCGCGGCTGGGGCCGGGCGGAGGGGCAGCCAAGCAAGGGTCGGCCGGCGGCACCTCGTTTTTTGGGGGTTCGCCCGTTCGTCCCCCCCCCGACAAGGGGGTTCTAAGAAAAAACAAAACCGCAAAGAAGAAAGAATGGGGATCGGCGGGGTGGGGTATCTCGTCCGTTGTTCTTGCTGGGAATGGGGGGGGGGGGTCATCACGGCAGGGGCCTGCAGACGAACAGCAGCCGGATGTCAGACGTGTAGGAGGGGAGGGGGGTGGAAAGCCGAGGATACGGAAACGAGACGAGGCTATGAATGGTGTGCATGCGGCGGTGGAAGCAGGTGGGTGGTTGTGGGTGAGAGTTGTACTTGTGTGATGCCTGTCATGTGCATCACATGAGATTTTGGGGGTGGGTGGGTGGGTGGGTGGTCTCAAGTAATATGAACGTATTTGCATTGCAGCGAAACTCGCCGCCAAAAACGCAGCGCACGCTGCAGGAATGGGGCTGCAGGCCATGCAGGCACAGCAACAAGAACAAGAGCACAAGCAACAACAATTCCAACAGCAGCACCAACAACAATTCCAACAACAACCGCAGCACAACTTACCCGACCGCCCGGTGTACTCTCTTTCTGTGGACCACGCAGGGCTCTGTTGCGGACTACACAGGGCTTTTTTTCTGGAGACATAGGGCTCTTTTGCTGGAGATATGGGGCACTTTCCCTGGAGTTATAGGGCTCTTTTGCTGGAGATATAGGGGGTTCTTTTGTTGCAGATATAGGGCTCTTTTGCTGGAGATGCAGGGCTTTTTTGCTGGAGATATAGGGCTCTTGAGATACAGGGCTCTTTTGCAGAAAATACAGGGCTTTGTTGTGGGAGATCTGGGTCTCTTTTGGCGGGAGATGTAGGGCTTTTCGGGAAATATTGCTTGGGTACTAGATTACCACTGCGCACTATCTGCACAACATACAGGGCTCTTTTGTGGGGAGTTGTGGGGATCTTTTTGCGGGAGATATCGGGCTCTTTGGCGGGAAATGTTCCTAGATTCCCACCGCGCACCATCTGCAGAAAATACAGGACTTTCTGCGAAAGACTCATGGCTGGGAAATACGGGGCTTTTTGTAGGGAAAAATTGCTCGGTGCTAGATCACCACCGCGCGGTGGAGCAAGATATCGGGCTGTTTTGCGGAATATACAGGGCTCTTGTTTGGGAGATGCAGAGCTCTTTTGAGGAAATTGTAGGACTCTTTTGCTGGCAACACAAGGCTCTTTTTGGCGTTGGCCGCTCATATACAGCTGTTTGGCAGCACAACACTCATGCAGGTTTCTTGTGCAGACAATATACAGCTCCTTTCCAGACAACACAGGGCTCTTTTCAGCAGCAGCTGCCACAGCAGCATCAATTCTTTGTGTGTCGTGTGTGTGTGTGTGTATGTGAGTGTGTTTATATATATATATATATATGTATATATATAAAAACAGATGTATATATATATATACA
>Ga0209390_10001693_pt1 | contig 41539 bp, 41 predicted proteins | sample BON01_FD_187212 | JGI IMG/M metagenome (GOLD analysis project Ga0209390, IMG submission 187212) | Freshwater microbial communities from Lake Bonney liftoff mats and glacier meltwater in Antarctica - BON-01 (SPAdes) (version 2) | ecosystem: Environmental > Aquatic > Freshwater > Ice > Glacier...
GTATTGGAGCATGCCGACAGAAACGGTAATGTGAGCAAGACATGTCGGTATTTCGGGATCGGGCGAGCGAGCTTTTATCGATGGCGCAAAGCCTATGGAGACAAGGGTGATGGCGGCCTGCTTGTCGCCCGTTCGCTGCCACATAATCATCCTGACAAGATGTCACCTGAGGTCGAAGAGAAGATCCTTCATCTTCGACGAACGTATCATCTCGGACCGATCCGGATCGTCTGGTACCTGGAGCGCTATCACGCCATCAAAGTCTCCGACGCAGGAGTCTATCGCACCCTCAAGCGCCATGGACTGAGCCGCCTGCCTCGGGGGACCCGATTGAGAAAGATGCACACCCAGCGCTACAATAAGCAGGTGCCGGGTCATCACATCCAGATCGACGTCAGGTTCCTGATCTTCAAAGGGAAACAGGGCCAGAAGGTCAAGCGCTACCAGTATACAGCGATTGACGACGCCACGCGGGTGCGCGCCTTGAAAGTTTACAAGCGCCACACGCAAGCCAGCGCCACCGACTCCGTTGACCACATCATCGAAAAGTTCCCCTTCCGTATCCAACAGATACGCACCGACAATGGTCCTGAGTTCCAGGCCAAGTTCCATTGGCATGTCGAGGACAAGGCAATCCGGCACGTCTACATAAAGCCGAGCAGTCCCCAGCTCAACGCCAAAGTGGAGCGCTCACATCGATCAGACCAGCAGGAGTTCTATCAATTACTATCGTACAAAGACGATGTCGACCTGTAGGCAAAGCTCGACGAATGGGAGCGCTTGTGTAACTTCGCCAGGCTACATGGCGCCTTCGCAGGAAAAACACCTTACGAGGCGCTCCGAGAACGGCTATAATTTTGCAATCCGGTGTCTCGCTGACTGGTCTCCATTGCAGTCCTGTTTGAGGATTCTGAGCCGACCGCCGCACGCAACCAAGGACTGCCAGAATTCCACGCTCGCAATCAACCGGTCGAGGTCGTGAGGCTTGTGCAACATATCCGCTGCGAGGAACTTCACGGTTGCCTTATATCCCACAAGCGAGAACGTAAGAATTCCGTTTGTTGCCTCGGATCTCCAGTGTTCCCGTTGCAACCCTTCAAGAGCGACAGTTTGGCCCTTCAGTTCAACGGATGCTTGTGGAACGCCGAAATTATCAAGGACCTCCACAAGCCAGCCTTCGTAATCCTGCGGCACGACGGAAACCCGGCCCGTAGGTGGCAGCACAAATTCCTCCGGCGCCTCCGCCTCAATTCCGAAGCGGGTGCGGCGTCCCAAAGGACGCATCAAGCTCGCGCTCTCCCATCAGGCATTCTACGATTTCGGACACGCTGCCGACAGTAACTGTCATGATATATTCGGGACCATCGTCGTCGTAGCCAATCGTTTTTAGTGCGAGCGCCTTTTCAGCTGCATAGCGGGCCATGTCCGCACCACACTCATTCTCGAGCCAGGCTCGGACACCTCGGCTCTCTAGCCTTTGACCCCGAGACAATGTCAAGGCGATGGAAAGATGGCTCGGAATTTCACGCTTCACAGCAGCCTTCCGTAATCTCTCCAGAATGCGTTCAAGCCAATAATTAGCGAGATGAAACCCGACATAGTGATCGACTTGATCTTCCGCATCGATGACCGGACATAGAATGAAGGCGGGGGCGAGATCTTTGGCCAGCCATTCAGTAGCGCTGAGCTTAACCCGAACCTGTCTTGATCCGAGACGCGTCGACTTGATCTGAACCTGACACTTGCGTGGTGGCGGCCGCGTGTCAAATCCCCATTCCCCGTCGGGCTTCCATTCGACGACAAAGTCTTTGCCGGTCCGGTCGAGACGCATAGAGGCGTTCGCGTTCGCATAGGCTGAAGAACTCATTCTGCCCGATATAGCCGATGCAAGTGTCATCGTTCATCATTGTCATTCTCCCCAGTGCGAAAGTCCCTGGAGCGCGCCTTCTACGCCCTCGAAGGCATAGCGATTCATGAATTGCCGCCGCCAGAAAAGCCGCCGATCGATGTCGGAAAGGTCTGCTTCCACTACTATCGCGTCCCAAGACGCCGCAATGCACTCAACCAATTCGATGATGATGCCGGCTGCCCCAGCTTCATCGAGCTGACAAGCGGGCGCGAGACGGAGCGCCGTCATCAGCTGACTCTGACGGGCCTCGCCATGTATCTTCATGGCCTGATTGGCCTCACGTCCGGTGCGCGATTGCGGACAGATGTCGTAGGCGGGTGTTAGGCTAAAGTGTTTGCCATCCCAAAAGGCCGCGTGATTACGCGCATGATCATCTGTATTGCCAACGAGAATGTTGAAAGCGAGCCGGCGAAAGAGGCTGTGCAGGCTTTCGCGCGGCGCGGAAAACCGTGTCCGGATGATTTCTGCAAGATCCTCGTAGGACGCATGGCGCGCAGCCATCTCGTCAAGCCCAAAGAGGGTCAGTGCAGAAATCATCACCTTGCGCGACCACTGACCTGCAGTAGCCACGCGGTCAAAGCGCTCGACCAGTAGAATGTCCTTGCCGGAGACCGAGACGAGTTCGACCGGAGCTGCGTCAATCCCACATTTGACGGCAAGCCGCATCGCAATGAACTCGGCCTTGACCACGCTATAGGTGTCAGATGAGGCCGAGAATTTCGCGATCAGCTTTTTATCACCATTGTTCAACAAGGCCTTGGGCCGGGCCCCGCCGATCGAGCTGCCGTGATGCATGGCCCGGTCTAATTCAGGATGAAGCGGCTCGCCGGCCAGCACTTTGTCCGCTGAGGTCTGCAATTCCTCAAGCGTGGCGCCGCGGCCCCCGCGCGGCTTGTAGACATCGGCCTGAGCCTGAAAATCGAGTGCGCCGATCCGATCGGACCCGGATTCCAGAAGATAGGTAAGCTCGTCGAGCTCTACCCCGCCGGCTGCCTCACCCTTTAGATTCGTGAGACGGTTGATAATGACCCGGCGCCCCCAGGCGTCGGGCGAGGCATCTCTCAGACAACCGGCCATTGCAAGCGGCGGCTGAGGCCGTTGCAGACCGGACTGCAGGGGCAGCTCATCCGGAAAGATTGCAATGGCATCATCGCGGTTCAGATAGGACTGGCCGTAATTGAAAACGAACAGCTCACCGTCCCGCACGATCCGGCCGGCGACAACCGGTTCGACCACGCCCGGCAGCCATATCCACACATAGGCTTCGCCCGAAGCAGCCTCAGAAGTCATCTTTCAACTCCGCCGATCTATCGCGAATGGAGGCCGGAAGTAGAGCCAGCTTGTCGTTCAGCCGGTCGATTTCCATGGTCAGCCGCCCGCCCGCCCGCTCGAAGAGCGGAACGCCTGCCAGTGTGGCTGCCTCGAAGACAAGGCCGATCTCGACGCCGGGTTCACCGTGTTCGATCCGCCAGAGGGTCGACCGCGCAACGCCGATGCGCTCGGCCAATTCCTTGGCCGACATATGACGCGCTTTGCGAGCAAGCTGGATCTGCTTGCCCATCAGGGTGAGGGCCTCCTTCGTCATCGACGAATAGGTCCGGGTCTGCTTGGCCATTAAACACTCCATTGTCGCGTTTATCCAACATGAGATAGGTTTACGTTTGATTATTACAACTCTTTTGACTAGATGCCTCAAAGCGTCACGGCAAGAAGGCGGTAGGATTTCCCATCGTCGAGTGTCTCAATTTTGGCTTCGATCGCGCCGCAGAGACCCGAAAAATCGACCCTGCGGCCCGCAACGTCCTTTGCAAATCCGTCCTGCCTCGTATTGATCAGGACAAGACCGCCAGCATGGGCCGCGTCTTCCCGGAGATAAAGGTCCTGAAGCTGGCGCTCCACGGTCGAGACAAGTGGACCTGTCCCGGTTTGATTCCGGCCTTGATGGAGGATTATCTACTATTGAGGAGACAGGACGATGGGACAACGACATGGTGAGGATTTCAAGCGCGAGGCGGTTCGGCTATCGTTGAGCAGCGGTCTTTCGCAGACCCAGATTGTGAGTTCAAGCGGTCACTGCAACATCCTTTGCCAGAGTAGCAGCAGGCGTTTTAAACCCAAGCGTTTTCCGAGGTCGGGTATTTAGCTTTTGAGCGATCGCATCCAGATCGGCCTGACTGTGTTTGGATAGGTCCGTTTTCTTCGGCAAGTATTGGCGCAGAAGTCGGTTGGTGTTTTCGTTTGTGCCACGTTGCCATGGGCTTTGTGGATCACAGAAATAGACTTTGACGTCGGTTGCGACTGTAAACATTTTGTGGTTCGCCATTTCGCCCCCTCGATCCCAAGTCAGCGAAAGCATCAGCCCATCAGGCAGGTGCTGAATCTGGCGGCTCAATGCGCTCACAACTGAACCGGTATCCTTCCCGTCTAGTTTGACCAAAGTGACATAGCGGCTTTGACGTTCAACCAATGTTGCGACATGCGTGTTTTTGCTACCTGCGATCAGGTCACCTTCCCAATGTCCGGGTACCGCACGATCTTCAATCTCGCTTGGGCGATCCCGGATAGATACCGCGTCAGGTATTCGTCCCCGTGGCTGTCCTTTAGAAGTCCACGATCGAGCCCGGCGCATTTTTCGGTTGCTGCGCAAATGCGCCATTAGTTCCTTTTTCAGAACGCCTCGTGCCTGGATGAAAAGACTCTTGTAGATCGTCTCATGTGAGATTTGCATCGCATCATCATTTCCAGATTCATCCGCCAGCCAACCAGATATTTGTTCAGGTGACCATTGCTCCGCAAGTTTGGATGCTACGATTTCTCGCAGAACCGGCTTGTTTGCCAGCGCGTAAGATTTTGGGCGCAAAGCACGAGCCCAGGTGTGCTCGTCCGCCTTAACCGCTCGATACCTTTGACGACCACCATTACGATTTACTTCACGAGAAATCGTAGAGGCAGCTCGATGAAGCAGCGCGGCAATGGCCTGGAAAGAAAACCCTTTGGCAATCCCGCGCGATATCTCTTCTCGATCAGAAAGCGTCAACGCCATCGGAGACCTTTTGCGTGCAGCAGGAGTAATCCCACCGGACGCTGATAACACCCCGTGAACAGAACCAGCGTGCTTGCCAAGCGCCTTGCCAATCTCGCTGAGAGTTTGGCCGAGCCGCCATCGATCCCATAGCTCCTGCTTCTGTGACGAGGACAACCCCGGCCTGCCCATACGTGCCATTACAAACCTCCAAATGAATATTGCTATATCAAATGGTGTTGCAGCGACCCATTGAACTCACACTATGATACTTTAATCATAGAATGATTTTGTCCTTTCATTCAACCGGGAGCCCCGCCGGAGCCGCGCCAGAACAATCATGACTATCTTGCAAGCAAAAAACCCGCCTGGATCATTCCAGACGGGCTTTCACCGCGCTGAAAGGATATTTGCATTCGAATGCATCTTTGATATGGCTTCTGTCCAATCAGGGAGCCGGCATGGACCATATTCAGGCAGCAAAAGAGATTGTCAGACGTCACTGCGAGGCGTTTGATGAGGCCACGGACGACCAACTCGAGGAGATTGGCGGCAAATCGCTGTCAGATCGTTTTTTCTGGCGTGGCATGCACCCGTTTTACGAGATTGAAGGTGCCGCAAGCGTCATCCAGACGTTCTGGCGTCCGTTGCGGCGGTCGCTCACGTCCCTGCAGCGACGCGAAGACATTTTTTTCGCCGGAGAGAATGATGTCGATGGCGGCGCCAGCGTCTGGACCTGTAGCATGGGCCACTTCATGGGCCTGTTTGATAATGATTGGCTGGGAATTCCCGCAACCGGCCGCATGGCCTTCCTCCGATATGCCGAGTTCTTCAAGATTGAGAACGACGAAATCGTCGAAAGCGCCTTTTTCTGCGATCTGATTGGTCTTATGCATCAGGCAGGGTGCTACCCTCTCCCCCCAATGACAGGCTCAAACTTCGTGTACCCCGGCCCCCGGACACATGACGGTCTCCAGTTTGGTCCGGTTACGCCGGACGAAACGATCGCAACACTGGCACTCGTCAATCGCATGATCGAGGACCTCAGCTCCATCAATCACATGGACGACTATCTTTGTCCCCCGGACCTGCTAGCGCGAACCTGGCATGATGACATGATCTGGTATGGCCCATGTGGAATTGGTGCGAGTTACACGATCACCCGTTATCAGGAGCAGCACCAGTATCCATTCCGGCTGAACCTGACAGACAAGACCTATAACGGTCATGTCGCGCGTATTGCGGAGGGCAAGTATTGTGGCTTTTTCGGCTGGTCTAACCTCCGCAATCGGAACAAAGGCGGTTTTCTCGGCCTGCCTGCGGCGCAAGAAAGTGCTGAAATGCGGATCGTGGACATCTATCGCCGGCATGAGGACAAGCTCGCCGAAAACTGGGTATTCATCGACTTGCCGCACTATTTGGCCCAGCAGGGGCTCGACGTGTTCGCCAGGCTGAAGGAATTGCGCCGGTTGCCTGCCTGAGACTTAACTTCTCGGCTCAGGGAGATCGAGGTCGAAACTGATGGCGGCGCCCCTGATCAAAAACACACTGCTGGTCCCGGCCAAAAGCGACAGTCCGGGATCCATTGACACCTCATGGGCGATCCAGAATACGGTACATCCGATCAAGGCTGCGGTCGCATAAATATCCTCCCGAAGCAGCATCGCTTTTTCGCCGCAAACAATGTCGCTGATGAGGCAACCTGCAGTCGCCGTCACTGTCCCCATTATACTCACCACAACCAAGCCATGACCAAGGCTAAGCACCTTGGCCGCCCCGACAATCGCAAACAGGGACAAGCCAGCAGCATCGATCCAGACTAACGATTTCAGGCGGGACCCGAAACCGGGGGCCAGGAACGCAGCAATCCCCCCAGAAAGGCGAATGCGAGACTGACATTGTCCGTCAACCAAAAGACCGATTGATCCAGCAACAGATCACGCAACGTGCCGCCGCCAATTGCGGGAAGGAAGGAAACTACGATAATACCAAACAAATCCATATCATGCCGGACAGCAAGGAGCCCGCCGCTCAAGGCAAAGATGAAAACACCACCAAAATCGATCAGGCGGAGTAGCAGTTCCGGATCGATCAGCACTCAACCACATTCACTGCAAGTCCGCCCTGGCTGGTCTCCTTGTATTTTGACGACATATCCAGTCCTGTCTGGCGCATGGTTTCGATAACCTGATCCAGAGAGACTTTCATCGGTCCAGTCGAATGCATCGCGAGCCTCGCAGCATTGACTGCTTTGACTGCGCCAATGGCATTGCGCTCGATACATGGAATTTGCACGAGACCGCCGACGGGATCGCATGTGAGGCCGAGATTATGCTCCATGCCGATCTCTGCTGCCTGGGCGACCTGTGAGGGCGAGCCCCCCCAGACTGCTGCGAGCCCACCTGCCGCCATTGAGCAAGCCACGCCTACCTCTCCCTGACAGCCCATTTCGGCACCTGAGATCGACGCCCGCTGCTTGTAAAGCAATCCGATCCCTCCGGCGGTAAGGAGAAATGTCCGCGCCTTGTCGGGAACACCGTTCTCGGCCTTGCAATAATGTCGAATGACCGAAGGTATAATGCCCGCCGCGCCATTTGTTGGCGCCGTTACAACCTGACCACCGGCCGCGTTCTCTTCATTGACCGCCATGGCATAGACGTTGAGCCAATCGAATAACTGTTCTCGTTCATTCGATACGGCAGAACTTTTCAGTGTTTGCCAGAGTGCGCTAGCCCGGCGGGATACTTTCAGCCGGCCCGGCAAAAGCCCATCCGAGGCAAGTCCACGATCAATACACGCCATCATGACATCGGTAATGCGATCAAGACGTGCCAGCGTTTCGTCGCGCGGCCGCATCGAATCCTCATTCCCAAGGACGATCTCACACATGGGCAGCGCGTGTGCGCGGCAGAGGTCGAGCAGTTCCGCAGCAGACGAAAATGGCCAGCGTACGTCATTGCCGCTCGAAACCAAATCGTCCGGCGCAGGTGTTTCGAGCTGACGGCGCGACGCAATGAAGCCGCCGCCTGTCGAAAAATAGTCGCTTGTGCGGATGATATCTCCCGCTTTGCCATAGGCTGTCAGGCGCATGCCATTCGGGTGCAGGTCAGATACGGTATCGTAGTCGAACACGATATCCCTGGCCGGATCAAAGGTGATCAGGCTTTCGCCCATGAGGTTGAGCTGGCGCGTCGCATGCACGGCAGCTACTGCGCTATCAGCGATTTCCGGTTCGAGTGTCTCGGGGTCAAAGCCAAGCAAGCCGAGCATCACCGCCTTCGGGGTCGCGTGCCCTTCCCCTGTGAACGCAAGAGAGCCGAGGAGCCGGACTTCGATCCGAGCGACAGGCGCAAGCCCTTCATGGCCATGAAAGCCTGATATGAAGCGATTCGCGATCCGGATCGGCCCCACGGTGTGCGAGCTCGACGGACCGATTCCGACCCTGAAAATATCAAGAATTGACAACATGCGCTGAGCTTCTCCGACGATTGGGATTGATTTTTGCATTCGAATGCATTTTATGTCTTTTAGGCCCAACGAATGGAGATTGGCAATAGCATGACTAACCCGAGGATTATGTTTCTTCCCGGTTTCATGTGCGACGAACGTCTGTTCGCTCCGCAGATTCATGCACTCAGTTCAGACGGCTTCGACTGTCGGGTAGCAACCTATGGGAACGCTGCCTCGATTGAGCGGATGGCCAAAACCGTTCTGGATCAGGCGTCCTGTCGGACTGCCCTGGTCGGTTTATCAATGGGCGCGATCGTGGCGCTTGAGGCCTATCGTCAAGCACCAGGGCGGATCACACACTTGGCGCTCCTCAATACGACCGCTCGGGCGGACGCGGCCGGTACGGTCCGGAATGCTCAACTCAAACGCGTTGTCGCCGGGGGCCTCAAAGCGGTACTGCGTGACGAGTTGAAGCCTCAGTATCTCTCGGTGTGCAACCGGACGCCTGACCGTATGACCCTTCTAGAGGCGATGGGACTGGACCTCGGGAACGAAGCCTTTGTTCGGCAAACAATGGCACTGACAATCCGGAACGCCGCGTTCGACCTATTGCCCCAGATCCATTGCCCGACACTTGTTCTGGCCGGCAAAGACGATGGTGTGTGTCCTTTGGATCGTCATACAGAGATGACAGATGCGATACCCGGCGCTGTTCTTATTATCGTCAACGACTGCGGTCACATATCTACACTCGAGCAGCCTGAACACGTAACCGACGCTCTGCGCCAGCTCTTGAAGAGGCCTTCGGTCCGGCTGACCCGAAACGGCAAGGCACAACTCGAACTCGTCAAATCGACAGCTAGATTCGAATGCAAAAACTGACCAAGACGCAATTGGCAAAGGGAGATCCCATGTCGGATACAATGACTCATGACACAACCCGCGCAAGCAGCCGGATTATCAGGTATGATGAACTGAAGCCCTGCTTCAACGCATTTATCGATACGAGAACGCCGGGTTCGGACAAGAAAGAAAATTTCACCATCATTGGGCCCGGTGTTTCCGAAAATCCGGAGCAGTTCGTTCACATGGCCGAACCGCATGGCTTCAACATTGGGGGTGCCCGACAACCGCCTGGTTGCACCAACTCGCAGCACAGCCACAACACAGCTGAAGTCTTCTATGTCCATTCCGGTCACTGGCGGTTTGATCTCGGCGAGCATGGCGAGGATGCTCAGGTAGCCTTGTCACCGGGCGACCTCATCTCCATTCCAACCTGCGTCTTCCGCGGGTTTACAAATATCGGGCAAACACCCGGCTTTCTGTGGGCTGTGCTTGGAGGGGACGATCCGGGCCGGGTGCTCTGGGCTCCTCAAGTATTTGATATGGCCAGTTCCTACGGACTAGTATTGCTTGACGACGGCTCACTGATCGACACCGCACGTGGCGAGACCATCCCAGAAGGCAAATCTCCCATGCCGGTTACGAGCCGCGCACAAGTCGAAACGCTTAAAACCTATTCCAAGGATGAACTCGAAGCATGCGTGGCCCGCGGCGGCTCGCAAGGCCCAAGGGGGTCTTTCGACACGCTGAGCGGAGTCTCGGAAACCCTGCTCGTTGGCGCCGGCCGAATGGACTGGCCGCATGGGTTCCGGATCTCTGAAATTGCAATAAAGCCGGGCGCCGCCATCCCAGCCTATCGTCTTGATGTGGCGGACGTCTGGTTCGTGCAAAGCGGAAATGCCATTGTCAAATTGCAGGGTACGACCACCATTGTTGGCCCAGGCGACACAATGACCTTCCCGCGGCACGAGCCTCGCTCTATGCGCAACGCTGGCGACGAACCGGTTCGCATGGTCGCCGTGCGCGGCGGTGACGCCGAAGCCTCCCCGCTCTGGTCATGACAGAACAGCTGGCCGGAAAGATCGCGCTTATTACAGGCGCGAGCCGGGGAATCGGGCAGGCGATCACTGAGGCACTGCACCTACACGGCGCGACAGTGGTTCCCGTTGCCCGGCCGTCAGATGATTTTGACGCGTTGTGCGAGCGCCTTGGGGGACGCTGCATTCCATACAAAGGCGACGCGACATCGAATGACCTACTTGACTATATCGACGCCATGGAACGGCTCGACATCTTGATCAACAATGTCGGAACAAATGTCCCCAAACCCATGAAAGCGGTCGATGATGCCACGCTGGACCTCATGCTGGATCTCAATGTCCGAACGACGTATCGACTCTCGCGCCATGGTACGGGCCGCATGTCACAGGGTGGCCGTGTAGTGAACATTACATCTCAAATGGGACACGTAGGTTCAGCCAATCGCACTGTCTATTGCATGACCAAGCATGCGATCGAAGGATTGACCAAGGCGATGGCGGTCGAGCTTGCTCCGCAAGGCATACGCGTCAATTCAGTAGCGCCTACCTTTGTGGAGACCCCCATGACTGCCCCCATGCTCGCGGATCCGGATTTCTCGGACTTCGTCCAACGTATGATCCCGCTTGGTCACGTCGCCAACACCATGGATGTCGCTCGCGCCGTGCTTTATCTTTGTGGCGAGGGCGGAAACATGATTACCGGCCATAGCCTCCTCGTCGACGGCGGCTGGACTGCACAATAGAAAGCACAATAGAAAGCACAAAAGATGGTTCGCCGGATTACACACGTCGCAACAACCGACATTTCGGACATGATGAACTCCGGCACGGAACGCCGGATGGACCTGCCGGGATTCGACCCAGAATTTGTGGATTTCCCACACTATATCATCCGGATCACCGAACGGATCTGGCATGACCGAGACGTCGCTCTGTGCCTGAAATGGTATTCGGATGACTGCGCTATCCATACTTTGGCCGGCGACATCGCAGGGGCACAGACCGTCGTTGACAATACCTGGGCAACACTCCGAGCGTTTCCAGACCGGCGCCTCGATGCGGACAATGTCGTCTGGTCAGATGAGGGCGACGGAAAATTCTATTCCTCTCATTTGATTGCGTCGAAGATGACAAATGAGGGAGACAGCGAATTCGGCTCGGCAACCGGAAAGAAGGTACGTGTTCAAACGATTGCTGAATGCCTCTGCCGGGATAACAAAGTGATCGAGGAGTGGCTCGTGCGCGATAATCTCGCGATCGTGCAGCAACTTGGATTCAGCGCGGATAAGATCGCGAAGCGTCAGGCCAAAGCGGACACGGAAACTGCATTCAGTCTGCTGGCCTTCCATGCAACGAACCGAGCTCAAACCCGCGCATCCCAAGGAATCACGGCCGAACCGGGGTCTGCCGCGGAGTGCGCGATCAGGCGGATACGCGCGCTCTGGCCAGAGCGCGACATGAAGACGGCCGCACGCCTGAGTGATTTCCGGGTCGATGCCAGCTATCCTGGTAATTCCCGGCTCTACGGCCCGGACCAGGTGTCTGATTGGATGGCGCCTATGCTCGAAGCCCTGAGTGATATCCACTTATCGATCGATCACGTGGCTGAAATTCCGTATCTGGGCGATGCGCGAGATGTATCACTTCGCTGGTCAGTAACGGGCACACATTCCGGGTCAGGCCGCTATGGTCCGGCGACCGGTGCAGAGGTTTACATTCTCGGCGTGTCGCACTTGCGGGTTATGAATGGGCGCGTGCGGGAAGACGTCTCCATCTGGGATGATCTTGCCTTGCGGCGACAGATCGAGACGGCCCGGCTCTGAGCCGGCACTAGTCGGCAAATTCCGGACCAAGCGTTTGGCTGCGCCCAGACAGGTCCTAGAATTGATCTCGGACGGTCCGTGACATTTGTTCTGCTCCGTTCAGCAACAATGCGTGATCAGAGCTGAGCAGGAAAAACGTCGCCCCCATCGCTTGCCATTTAGAAATCTCGCTGAGATCACCCGTGAACATGCCGACACAGGCTCCGGCTTTTTGTCCGCGCCGGCAAATCTCCTCAACCGCTGCGATCACTTTAGGATCATTCGGTCCATCTGCGCCCAGCGAAACCGATAGGTCGGCGCGACCGATGAAAAAGGCATCAATGCCAGGTGTCGCAAACAGGTCATCCAGATTGTCCATCGCCTGCGCGTCCTCTATCTGAGCCACGACCACCGTCGCGTCTGCGCTCAATCGCTTATGCTCGGACATGCTCCGGGCCCCATATCCCGCCGCACGTGTTGACCCGGCATATCCTCTTCCCGCACCATAATGTGAGTTCGCCACCAGCTCGCTCGCGTCCACTTTCGAAATTACATGGGGCGCAAGTATGCCGGTCGCCCCGCAGTCAAGGGCATTGAGAATATGTTCGGGGCTGCTTGCCTGAATACGCACAAGGCTCGGCATGCCTGCATGTGTCAGCGCATGGACACATGCATCGATATCGCGGCGATCAAACGGCGAATGTTCTGCGTCGATGCAAACAAGATCCAGACCACTTCTCCCCAACACTTCGCAAATCATGGAAGAGGGCGTTTTCAGAAAGGTCCCGACGAGAGGAGAGCGGGCCTTCAGGCGTTGCTTCAAACTCATGACCACAGCCGCCTTGAAGCGCGCTCTGCGCCGTCTGCGAGCGCAGCAAGCTTGGCATAGACAATATTTTCATCGACCGGACCGAACCCGGCAAAAGTTGAAAAACCGCAATCTGTTCCTGCGATCACACTCTCGCGCCCGACAATGTCTGCGAAGCGCTCAATTCTTTGCGCGACAAGTTCAGGATGCTCGATAAAGTTCGTCGTAGAGTCGATACATCCCGGGATCAGGATCTTGTCCTTGAGTGTACCTGCCTGCTGGGCATCTGCCACCGCAGTCCATTCATGCCCATGGCGTGGATTGGCGTTCTCAAACAACAAGCCCTGAGGCTTGGCCTTGACCGCAACAGGTAAGACGAGATCCATCGGCGCATCGCAATGGTGCGGCCCTTCATAATTTCCCCAACAAACATGCATTCGGACGCGGTCAGAAGGAACGTTGCGCAACGCATGGTTCAACACTTCGACATGGCGCTCGATGCGGGCAATATAATCTTTCTCCGGACGGTCCTTGAACATCATGTGGCGCCCAAGCCCAAGGTCCGGGCTATCGAGTTGCAGGATGTGCCCGGCAGCAACAATAGCTTCATATTCCGGGCGCATAGCTTCGGCGAGGGCCTCGAGATAATCATCATCTGTTGGATAGTGGTCGTTTGGCTGGAACAGCGCAATGACACCTGGACTGGCCGCATTCATGAAACTGTCGGCGCAACCCGCCCCGTTAAGCGCCTTGTCGAAACGTGCAAGATCGTCCTCGAGCGGCGCCATGCTCTTGACCACAATCTCACCGACGCAACGCGGCCGACGATAGGACGGCGTTCCGCCACCTTTTGACTGGCGCTCAAGAAAGCTCGGAAACGCTTCGAGATCGGCAGGCGTACGACGCGGACTGTCGCCGTCAAAACCCGTTATCCGATCCTTGATATAGGTCGCATAGGAGATCTTGCTCATTTCGCCGTCCGAAATGATGTCGACCCCTGCCTCGAACTGACGCCTGACAGCCTCAGCAACAGCTACCTCAAGCGTTTCATTAAATCGGGCCGTATCAATTTCTGCACCGCTCTCATGTGCGAAGACGAAATCTGTGACGGCCTTCGAGCGAGGAAGACTGCCGACATGCGTAGTCAGGATTCGATCGGTACTCTGTCGCATAACGCCTCCAAATTTGCATTCGGATGCATAACCTTTTTAGGGCGCTTTCGCAATGGAACCGCCTTCGATCAGGGCGCCTTCAAAGACCCGCTTCTCGTTGGATTGATCAGGTGATTCAACCCGGGCTGCGATCATATTGACCGCAGCATGGGACATGCGTCCAATGGGCTGGCGAATCGTGGTCAGCTCATAGCTGGCGAATTGCGACACGCCGGTGCCATCAAACCCGGCCACCGACAGGTCATCGGGCACTTTCAGTTCGAGAACAGCCCGCGCCTCATCCATGCACCCAAGAGCCATCATGTCATTGACGCTGATGATGGCTGTCGGCCGGTTGATGCCTTCGCCATACAATTCCTGTAGGGCCGCCCCTCCGCTTTCATAGGTAAAATCACCCGTGGCCTCGCGGATGTTCGAAATGCCGTGGCGTTTAAGTGCTTCTCGAACGATCCGGGAGCGCTCCTGGCTGACCATATTGGCCGAAGGACCTCGGATCAGACCAAAATCCCTGTGTCCGAAGTCGACAAGTTTTTTGATCAGGGCGTGTGCCTGAGAGGTCGGATCGCAATAGACGACATTGGTCGGCCGATCTACGAAATAGCGATTAAAGAACACAACAGGAATGCCACGCTTGTCGAGAACATCGAATTGCGACCGAGACAGATGCGACGCAGATATGACCCCATCGACCTGAAACCGCCAAGCCTGTTCAATGACCGTTTCAGCCTCTTCTTCGCTGTCCAAAGTGAAGAGCAGAACACGCAGGCCGACCTTCGAAAGCTCCTCAGTCAATCTAAACAGAACTTCGGGATAATAAAGGTTGAGGCGTCCAGAAACGAGCACCGCCACCAGGTTCGACCTTTGGGTTATCAGTCCGCGGGCGATTGCATTCGGCTGGTATTCGAGCTCTTCGGCCGCCTTCATCACCAGCTCCCGCATCTTTTGCGAGACACTTGCGCCGTCTTTGAAGCAACGCGACACGGCAGACTGCGAAACACCGGCGAGGCGCGCCACATCATAGGATGTCGCACGGCGCCCCTTGATCAGGGGCAGGATATCCGCGCTCTCGTCAGGCGGGCTGTTTTTCTGCCGGTTGCTGACCATAACGCCTCACTCGAATGTCTGCCTGTTCCTTGTGACCTGCAAATCCTTCCAATGCGCAGAGGCGTGAACAATATTCCCCAACCATTACAGAGGCTTCGCGCGTGACACGTTGATAGGTGCAAGTCTTGATGAACTTACCGACCCAAAGCCCTCCTGTATAGCGGGCGGCTTTCATCGTTGGCAAAGTGTGGTTCGTTCCTATCACTTTGTCACCATAAGAGACGTTGGTTTCCTGACCGAGGAACAGGGCCCCGTAATTGGTCATGTTATGCAGGAAATAGTCCGGATCCCGGGTCATCACCTGTACATGTTCTGACGCGATATCGTCAGCGACCTGCACCATCTCTTCATAGGAATCACAGACGATAACCTGGCCATAGTCTTCCCAGGCCTTGCCAGCGACTTCTGCGGTCGGCAGCCAATCAAGCTGGCGTTTCACAGCGTCCATGGTCCGAACGGCGAGGTCTTCGGAATTGGTCAAAAGGATCGCCGGTGAATTTGGCCCATGCTCGGCCTGACCAAGCAGATCAGCAGCGCAGAAGTCTTCATCCACACTCTCGTCAGCAATGATCAGCGTTTCGGTTGGACCCGCAAACAGGTCGATGCCGACCCGCCCGAACAGCTGGCGCTTTGCTTCGGCCACAAAGGCGTTTCCGGGCCCGACAATCATATCAACAGGCGCGATTGTCTCGGTACCAATGGCCATGGCGCCGATCCCCTGAACACCACCAAGCGTGTAAATCTCGTGAGCCCCTGCCAGATCCATTGCAACCACGATTGCGGGGTGCGGGCGACCGTTGAAAGGCGGCGCCGTCGCAATTATGCGGGGAACGCCTGCGACACGCGCTGTCACCACACTCATATGCGCAGATGCGATCAGGGGATATTTGCCGCCAGGCACATAGCAGCCAACCGAATTGACGGGCACGTTCTTGTGACCAAGCGTTACGCCAGGCAGTGTTTCGACCTCAACATCCTTAAGCGCGTCGCGCTGAACCCGGGCGAAGTTTCTGACCTGTTCCTGAGCGAACTTGATGTCGCTGATCGCCTGTGCGTCGAGTTCTTCATAGCAGGCGTCGATTTCAGCGCGTGTCAGACGAAAGCTCTGAGGACTCCATTTGTCGAACCGCTCCGAAAGCTCCCGGACCGCCGCATCGCCGCGCGCATCGATACCTTCGAGAATTTCCTCGACGGTTCGACGGACCTGAGCGTCTGCTTTCTGTTTAAGATCAGGATCAATGCCATTCTTTAGCCAGCGCGCCATAACAAAATTCTCCTCTGCTACGGGCGCAGATACCGAATTTTGCATTCGAATGCAATATTTGATTTCTAATGCCTTCCAGCGCCTCCCGACGCCATGAGCTGACGCATCTGCGCAAATACGTCGAGGCCGAACTGATCGAGAACATGGAGAAGATCAATACTGACCCAGTTCTCCTTCAGCAGGTCGCCATCCCTTCGCCACCAGTCCATGACACGCATTGATACGTCCTTGCCGGTCGGCGGCAGCCCCAGCCAGCCGCCTCCAAGATGACTGCCCGTCATGTGCGGCCAGCCTCCGGTGGCAACATACAGACCCTCTGCAACGAGGCTCTTTGTCCTGTCGACTCCGCGCTTTGGAAATCCTTTGAGAAAAGGCCCTTGATGATGGGCCCGAAATCCCGAAAGACCGCGGCTCGTTCCAATACCAGCCGGCCCGTACCACATGAAATCAGGGTGCCAGTAGCGCTCCTGGTCCATGCTGAGCAAGGATGCGCCATCGAACCGCATCAACCCATCAATCATGTTGCGGACGAGCGTGATGGATCGCTGACTCTCGGTAGGATCTGCCGAATGGTCGAGACCGTCCTGGCCGGCGGGCGCAAGAACCAATCCCGGCGATCCAAGACTAGGGCGCAAGGGACAGACGCAAGCCTGCTCCATCGCGGCGATGAAATCGAGAATAATATAGGCTTCCGCGATGCGTCCGGCCTCAACCCGAATGAGTTCGCCGAAGCGAAGATAGAGCGTGCGCCCGGTCGGCGGTATGCCGAGGAACGGTTGGCGAAAGGTCCCGACAAGATATCCGGTCGAATTGACCCAGTCGCCCGCCGCGCCGTCACCATCCATTGCCGCGCCGTCATAGGGCCCGGCGACCCTTACCAAAGGGCGGTACTCGACGTCCGGGAGCGCTTGGAGGATCGGGTCCCAGAACGCTGAGAACACGCTGTCTGCGCCGAGATGATCATTGATCGGGTGCGACGCACACCAGATCACATCCTCAGCCAGAAGCGCCCGCGCAGCATCCTTGTCATTTCGCATCAGGGCATCATAAAACCGGACGATCGTCTCAACTGCCTGCCGTCTCATATCAGCGCCCTCCCAATGTTCCAAAATAAGCCAGAAACGCGATCGTCAGCGCAAAGAACCCGAACAGGGCCCAGCAAATCCGGTCGACGCGACCTGGCGCAAGGAACCAGCCATCCTGCGTGTCAGGAAGTCCCTGCTCCCGAAAGCGGCGCAATTGTCCAGGCACGGTCTGTTCGGGCCATTCGGGTTGAAATCCATCGATCAGGACGCTTGCGGTCCAGGACACGATCACATTGATCGTCGCTCCAATCACGACATACCAGGGCCAGGCAATGGAAGGCGGTGTCCAGGCGACAAAGGGGATGCCCGCAACGACAAAATAGAGACCCACAAACCCGGCGGCGACGCCAATCAGAAGACCGCGCTCGGTTGTATGGCGAGACAAGAATCCAAGTCCGAACATCGCCAGTTTGGCACCGACAAAATAGGATGCAACCTGACTGAGCCGCTCGAGAATCGATCCGCCGCTATTAATAAACGCAAAGGCTACTGGAACGGCGACGCCCGCCCAGACAAGCGTAAACAAGCGCGACGCCATCAGGCAATGTTGGTCGGTTGCATGCCGGTTGAAGAAGCGCTGATAGAAGTCGGTCACGGAAACAGTGGCCAGCGAATTAAACGCTGAGGATAGGCTCGACATAGAGGCCGAGAGTACAGCCGCGGCAATAATTCCCATGAGACCCGGTATCGCAAGCGAGTTGGCGAAAACGAGAATGATCTGGTTCGGCTGGTCGAAGGGCTCACCTTTGAAATACACAAACAGGAGCGCGCCTATGAAGAAAAAGAGGAAATAGATGAAGAAGGCTGCAAATCCCATCATCAGATAGGACTTCTTCGCATCCCCGATCGTCTTAGCGGCCAAGGCGCGCTGAACCATCATCTGGTTGGCACCATAGACGGTGATATGAAACAGGGTCATTGCAAAAACCCCGGCCCAGATTGTCGGCGCAACAGAAAAATCAAGTTCGGTCCGGATAGGATTCAATTTTCCCGCTGCCGCAAGCGTCGCGAACGCGTCTGTCAGGGATCCAATATTTTGCAGCAAGCCCCACAGGATAACGCCTGCGCCTACAAACAGGATAACGCCTTGCAGCACGTCCGTCCAGATCACGGCATTCATGCCACCAAGCAAAGTATATACAAGCACGATAAGCGTCATGCCTATAATCGCGAGGTGCACATCTACGCCCGTCGCATAGGTGATGACGACAGCTGTCGCCGTCAGGATGGATGCCGTTGTTATCGTCTGGGTAAGAAGGAAGAGAGCGGCCATGACCGACCGAGACGCGACGCCGAAGCGCCGCTCAAGATAGTCATAAATCGAGGCGACGCCACTATTGTAGAAGAATGGCAGAAAGACGACGACGACAACAAAAATCACAAGCGGATAATTCACGTGAATGGCCAGCGCCGCCATGCCATCACCATAGGCCCAGGCTGGCCCACCCAAAAATGAAAGCGCGCTGACATAGGTCGCGATGACGGAGATTCCGATCGCCCACCATGGCGCCGACCGGTCTCCGATCTGATAATCTTCAGCCGATTGAACCTTGCGGCTCATCACATAGCCGAGCGCCAGATTGCCAGCCAGATAGATGAGGACGATCGCCCAATTCAGCGCGCCGAAATTCGTCATCGTCGTCCTCCCCTTCCGAAATGCGTTCGATGCAAACCCCTATCCGGACCTGGCGCCCAAGACAATTGACTTCGAATGCAATTTCGACATCCTTACCTGATCTGTTTTTGAATTCAATCACTGCCTTGCCCAATGCATGGCAGTTTTCGATAAAGCGCTGAGCCAATCGGCAATGAAAAGGTTTCTTCGGTCATGTCCTCGGGATCTGAACAGGCACTCCTCGCGCGCCTTGAAGCGGGATATGCGCTTCAGCATGCAGGACAGCAGAGCCAGGCTGAGGCAGCTTATCGGTCTGTTCTGGAATCCGATCCTGACAATATTCATGCGCTCAATCTTCTGGGGGCTTTGCTCGTGAACCAAGGCAAGTCGATCGAAGCCGCCCGACTTCTGGCAAAAGCAGTCGCGCAAAGCCCGGATGATGAATCTTATGCCAATCTAGGGCTCGCACTGAAGGATTCCGGAGACCTCGTCGGTGCAGTCGCGGCCTTTGAAACAGCATTGCGGCTTGCCCCACAATCTCCGAAACACTTCAATAATCTGGGCAATGCCAAGCTTGACTTTGGGGAGACCGATCAGGCCATTGACCTATATCGCCGGGCCGTATCGATGGCACCCAATTATCCCGATGCCTGGACCAATCTCGCGCGCGCATACAATCAGGCAGGTCAAATCGCCCGAGCCGAAGAGGCAATCAGACGGGCGCTAGTCCTTTCACCAAGCGCCCGCATGTACATCACGCTGGGGGATGTGCTGGTCAAGCGCTGCGCGTACGCCGAAGCCCTCGCGGCATATGATCGGGCTCTGGAAAGCGACCCTGCCGATGTGGATGGATGGATTAGCAAGTCGATGGCCCATAAGGAAATCGGACAACGCGCTGACGCGGCAGCCTGCCTGAACCGCGCAAGCGAGCTCGACCCTGAATGTGCACGCATCGCTTTTTGCAGAGGGATGATGGCTGAACAATATGGCGACATGCAAGAAGCCGAGAGCGCCTACCGGGAGGCGCTTTCTCGTCAGCCCGGATTTGTGGCCGCGCTCTATCAATTGACGCAGTTGAAGTCTTATCGACCGTCGCTGTCTGATCGCCAGACGCTATCCGACATTCTTGACGATAAGAATTCACCCCGCGACCAACGCAGGCATGCGGCTTTTGGTCTGGCCCGTATTGAGGAGCAGACTGGTAATTTTGAGCAGGCACTCGACTATTTCGAAACAGGACATCAGCTGATCCTCACCGGCCGGTCTTATGACGATGGGCAGACCGAACGTCTCTATCGCGCAATAGAATCTGTCGGGGCGTATCAGGTGCGATCAGAGGCCATCCCACGTGCAGACAGGATACCCGTCTTTGTGCTCGGAATGCCAAGGTCCGGCACGAGTCTAGCAGAGCAAGTACTGGCCAGTCATGATGAAATTATCGGAACCGGTGAATCAAGTTTCCTCGAAGACTGCGTCAGCCAGGCTGCCAAGATGACAGGTCGACCCTATCCGGAGTTTATTCCCCATCTGACAGACAGACAGATTGCAGACCTCGGCGCAACCTATCGAAAGCGCCTTTTCGCTGGTGATGCGTCAGCTCGTTTTTACATCGACAAGACGCCCATGAATTTCCAGTATGTCGGCTTCGCTGCGCTGATATTGCCGGAGGCACGTTTCATTCATTGCCGTCGAAACCCGGTTGACAATTGTCTCTCGATTTTCCGTTTGCCCTTCGACGCTCATCAGACCTACGCGCATTCGCTATCATCCCTTCGCGATTTCTACGCGCACTACCAACGTCTGATGGCGCACTGGCGCTCAAGTCTGGGAAGCCGGATCCTGGACGTTCAGTATGAACGCGTCGTGGCTGAACTAGAGACGCAAGCGCGCGCCATGCTGGCACATATCGGCGCTTCTTACGATCCGGCGGTACTTCTGTTTCACGAAACCGAGCGTGTCGTTCGAACCCCAAGCGCCGGACAGGTACGCCAACCCATTTACGGGGATTCAGTCGCTTACTGGGCGCGCTACGGATCCAGGATGGAGATCCTCCAGCCCTTGCTCACAAGTGATGTCTAACGCCTCTGATTGGGGTCCAAGCGAGCGCTGCCAAAACGCGCGAGGTCATGTGCGACGATCGCGTCATAACCGGCCACCGATCCTTCCGGTGAAAACCACGCGTTGTCGCTAAGCTTGAAACTGTGCGTATTGCCTGGATAGGCATAGTACACACACTGGCCGCCTGCTTCATTCACGCGCCGACAAAGAGACGCATTCCATTCCGGCAAAGAGTAAAAGTCATGATCCGAGTGATGCAGATTCAAGGGTTCTGACAGATACTTCGGCGCATCATATCCGCCGATCGCGAGCAAAGATGCGATCACCCTGGGATCATGGACGATATGCAATGCGCCGTTTGAATAAGTCTCAATTGACCATGAAAGGTCGCCAAGATCGTCAACACGTCCGTTGATCGTTTCGTACATATCCTGTGCTTTCGCTTCGAGTGCGACACGCACACTGGGACGATTCCACTTTTCCTTCTGCCAGGTCCATTCGGATGGATCAGGCGTTTCAATCCAATCCGACGGATAACCAAAAATAAAGTCCGGATTGACCGATCCATCCTGACCTAGCGCCGAGCCTGTCCAGGTCCCGTCTCCAGAGAGGAAAGAATTTGGTGCTGACTGCATCGGGTCAAACGTTGCAAGCTGAGCTGGCCTGTCGGCGATGTTCCCAGCCCAAATCGAGCCGCCTGCGACCCGCAATCCCGACCAAGCCCCTTCACCCACAGCCGCGAGCACTGTTAAGGCGACATCTCCTCCCTGGGAATGTCCGTTTACAAATACTCTCCCAAGATCGACACTCAGCGGCTCGCGGTTGCTATCGAACCTATTACCTTCAATACTTTCAATGCCAGCCAGAAGATTTAGCACATCGACTGCGTAGAACGTTGGCATCAGGTAGGCGCCATTGTCCCAGGCCTCAACATCCTCAATACCTTCCGCTTGAACACCCTGAACGGTGCCATGACCGCGATATCCAGGCGCCAGCACGACATAGCCTGCGCTAACCCATGCCGCGATCATGTCCGCATAGATAGACTCCACGCTGCATCCGAAATGCCAATCGGCAGCCCCCTCAGCACCAACCCAGCCGTGTGCAAATACGATCACGGGGAAACCCTGCGCCGGTGGCAAGCTGGACGGAATATCTATCCGCGTGTAGACTCGCTGCCCCTCTGACAGATACGCCCCCATGTAACGCAAAGCGTCAGTTTTGTACTCGCCGGATACCTCTCCTGCCGTACAGGGCTGCGTGAGCGGCTCAACAATCTGTATCTCGGATTCATAGCGGCGATGCCGAAGCGTCTCGATCGACAACTCCGACAGGCTCCAAAGGGTCGGCCCCGCAAGCGCACGAGGGGCCGGCGCTGGCGGGGATACATAGCCAGCGCCGGCACAGCCTGCCAAACTCCATGGGAGGAACATGGAGAGGACATAAGCAGTTAGCATCCCGAAGCGGTTCATTTTGCCTCCACACATAAAAGGGCCGCCCTCACTCTATTTGTGACAGCGGCCCTTCACTATTGCCTTTCGCCGTAAGGGACTAGAAGTTGCGCGAGATTCTCACACCCCAGGTCCGCGGCGCATTATAGTCAACGATTGCCCGCGAGCGGCTGAATACCGTTGCCTCCGTCAGGTAGAGCTGTTCTGTAACATTGTTTGCAAAGACGCGCACTTTGTACGGCGCATTCGGCGCACTCCAAGTGGCGGCGAGGTCGAACGTTGTATAGCTCGGCTGCTGTGACCAGAAGTACGGTGCATTCGACGCCTGATATTCGTCGGAATATTTCATCAGGACGCTTGGGAGCAGTTCTCCGTATTCGCCGAGGTCGACCATGTAGCTGGCGGCCAAACTGACAGCCAGGTCAGGCGAAAACCGCGTATCTTTACCATCCATGATGAAGAAGGACTGACCGCCAATCACCGTATCACCACCTTCTGTGAACTGGTTTCCGACATTGAATTCGTCGAACTCCGACCAGTCCATCGCGATACCCACGTCGAGCTGTAGCTTGTCATTCGCTGAGTAGGAGATGTCGAATTCCATACCTTCCGAAACGATTGAGCCACCTGGAACGCTTTGCGCGAGAATGGTACCGCCTTGTTGGATGAATACGGTCGTGGTCAGATTCTTGTACTTGCTGTTGTAGTAGGCACCATTGAACCGGAGCCGACCGTCAAGAAGCATGCTTTTCACGCCCGCCTCGAAAGTCTCAACCTCATTGGGGTCCAGTAGAACACCCGTGTTGCCCTGCTGGATGCCGCCGGCGATATAGCCCGTTGCCCAGTAACCATAGACCATCACGTCGTCGGTCAAGTCATAGTCGAGACCTACGCGCCAGTCGGTATGCTCGTCTTCACCGCGAATCGGAGTTGGTGACCCCGTGTAGCTTGGCAACGGATCATTGAGCGATGTCTGGTCGACGCCGAGCGTGAAGGAATTACGTTCGTCTTTCGAATAGCGCGCGCCAAGGGTGCCACGCAGCTTCTCCGTGAACGAATATTCGGCCTGCCCGTAGAGCGCTGTCGACTTGGTTCCGCCATTCGTCTGGTAGAGCCAGTAGGCCCAGGCCGGATCATTTGGCGAAGTGGCGCTCGTATACCCCCAAAGGAAGGCGCCGTTAGAGTCACCCGGATCGGAATCGTCGTAGTAATATGCACCGAGCGTATACTGAAGTTTGCTATCATAGGCCGAGTTGATATTGATATCCATCTGGTCAGCCTTGGACACTGTTCTCTGGCCAGCGACCAGGGACGAGTTCGAAGACAGATCCGTGTCCGTCAGACGCAACTCCGTATAGTCAAATGTCGCAGCATTGAAGGTCACATCATGGTTGAGGACGCTCCACTCCACATTCAGGAGCAGCGATGTTTCCTCGATATCCCTTTGCGGCTGGTAGTCGAATGCAACCTGATACGGATTGGGGCTCACGAACGCGCTAAGGTCGCCATTTGATACATTGCCGGCCTGCGACCGACCACCCGGCCAGCCATCACGCGTTCCTTGGCGCGGGTCGATAAAACCAAAAACGCCGTTTGTTTCGCGGGTTAGAGGGTTTACGGGAATGCCCAGAACCTTATAGGCGTAGTCTGCGTTTCCGTTCGCCGTGTCAGTCCAGTAGGTATAGCCGAGCTTCACGCTGAGATCGTCGCTTGCCTCCCAGAGCAACTGGGCGCGCGCATAGGATTCATCAGCGTCCTTCAGGCCAGCGTCCGGATTGAATGTATTCTCGACGTAGGGATCGCGCTGTGTGTCGCTGCCGGTGAGACGAAACGCAACCTTGTCTCCCAAGGGCACGTTGACGAAGCCCTCATAGCGCTGAAGCGCATAATCGCCAAAGGTTGCCGCGCCGCCCCAATCGAACGCCTTGGTTTCGGGCTTGCGAGATATGACATTAATCAAACCACCGAGCGTGTTGCGCCCGAACAGCGTGCCCTGAGGACCGCGCACCACTTCTACCCGTTCGAGATCGAGATAGCTCGCCAGCGCCTGTCCAGCACGTGGACGATAGGTGCTGTCCACATAGATCGGAACAGCTGTATCTGTCGTCCCCGCGGCGCCAGCGCCCCGCAGGATTGGCACTGGATCGTTACCCGAGTTCTTGATCACAAGTCCCGGAATCGTCTTGTCCAGCGACAGGACGTCAGTAATGCCGCGCTCGACCAGTTGTGCACCGCTGATCGCTGTGATCGAGATCGGAACATCCTGAAGATCTTCGGCCCGCTTCGTTGCGGTGACGATAATCGTTTCCTGGCGCGCTTCTTTATCAGTCGCCGCATCGGCGTCCTGCGCAAAAGCCGGGGCCGCTAAGCCCAGTGCGCCAACAGATAGCGCAAAGGTCGCAGCGCCTCCCCGCAGAATGGTTGAGAATGATGGTGTGCGGCTCATTTGAGTTCTCCTCCCCGGAATGTTCAATGCCTCCAAAACATTGGAAGCACGAAATGACTTCGAATGCAACACGGGCCAAAAAGACAAATGACTTCGAAGTCAAATCTCTCATTTTTGTGGCAATTTGGTTACAATCAGGAGCAACAGACCGATCAGATGCGTCTGACATGCTCGATCTTTGCGCATTTAAGCTGGGACAGTGTCCTTTCTGCCCCCACACACTCGACGAGATCATTGTCGCTAAGGTTTGCGAGTCCGGGATCAGGCTCGATTGCGCGAAAGCTACTCGCCGCGATGGGGATGTCTGGCATTAAATGGTCTGGCAGGGTGCTAGTTGCGACTTACAGACCGAATCAAAGGCGTTTAGGTCAATGCAAGACAGATCCTCTTCATCCGTGACGAGGCCTTTTTCAAGTTTCGACCAACCTCGCGGCGGGACAAGAAAATCGCCGCTTAGTACGACTACTGATGTTTTGGCGGCGCACACGAAGACCCATAAATCATTGTTTTATAAGATATTTTTTGTACACCCCATCATAGGCGCAACAGAATAGCGGTAGGCGGTCACGCGCCCCCGTCTAAAGCGGACAATAGGGCCGCGTCGAGCGCCTTTGCCGCCATCAATGTGTTTGCAGGCCCGGCTATCGGCGGGCTAAGAAGCGTCCATGACAGACACAGCCCGCCTCGACACGCTTGAAACTCGCATCGCCCATCAGGACGAAGTGATCGACGACCTCAATAAGACCGTGATCGCCCAATGGCGGGAGATCGACCGGCTGACGCGGCAGGTCGCGAAGCTGAGCGAGCAATACGCCACCATGGCGCAGACGATGGGCCCGGACCCAGACGACGGGGCGCCGCCGCCGCATTGGTGAGCAACGGTCGCGCGCCGAATCAGGCGGTCCGGTCTTCGCTGATCTCGACGACGTGGGTGCGGTCCTTACGCACGACAATGTCAGCATGATCCTTCAGTGGGTGGATATGGTCGCGCAGGTTGGGCAGGTTGACGCCGTCCCAGACCGTCTTGGCGAAGGCCCTGAGTTCCGGCTCCGTCATGTGCAACCATTGCGCGTAGAAAGATTTGGGGTCGGTCCGCGCGGCGTTCCAGAAGCCGACAAAGCGCTCGACATACCAGAACTCGAGATCGTCTTCTGCGGCATCGAGATAGACCAAGACATCGGGCTCGCCGTCGGTCCGGTCCGGCCGGGTCGGCGGCTGGAAGCCAAGGCCTTCAAGGATCAGGATATCAGGCAGGCGGATGGTGCGCGTCAGCGCCGGGTCTATGTCATAAATCTCGTGGCTGTGGGCGGGAAAGTCCGCCGCGCCCCGCCGGACGCGGACCAGCGCATCGACAAAGCCCGCGCGGTCATAGGTTTCCGGAAAGCCCTTGCGCATCAAAAGGCCTTGCTCCTGGAGGATGGAATTCGGGTAGAGGAAACCGTCGGTCGATACCGTCTCGACAGAAAGGCTGGGGGCGAGCCCCTCCGACACCTGGCGCGCGAGCGTCGTTTTTCCGGAAGCAACCGATCCTGTCAGGCCGATGACCCGGCTATTGTCATAGGCGCGCAGGGCCGCGAGCCGCTCAGCGAGGGAACCGACGCCGTGGGCCCGGTTTCCGTTCTCCTTATCCGCCATGATCCGTTCTCCCAAACGCGTCGCAATTGACAGCTTAGCGGCGGAGTCATCGGCGACCAAACGGATTTGAGACCGCCCTTCCCTAGCGTCGCTGCTTGGTTGCCTGCGCCCACCCTGTTAGTTTGGACAGGTGCAGGCCCCGGAAGGACCCCGTACGATGCTCGGTATGAAATCCTATCTTGGCTGGAAAATCGATTTCCTGCATCCCGAAGGCGAGCCGGCGTTTGCAGGCCCCGATTCGGTCTCATGGAGAGTTTTCAAGAACCCGATAGCCCTCGGCGTCGGCGGTATCGCCGCCGTCCTGCTGGAATTTGCCGACGCGCGCATCCAGTCCGGCGTCTGGGACCATTCGACATTCAAGACAGACCCTGTCGGGCGCTCCCGCAGAACCGGCATCGCCGCCATGGTTGGCGTCTATGGCCCGCAAAGCGCCGCACGCCGCGTGATCCAGGGCGTCACAAACATGCATGCGAAAGTCAGCGGCGAGACACCCACGGGCGAGTCCTATCGCGCGCTCGACGTGGAGCTGCTCGACTGGGTCAGCGCTACGGCCAGTTATGGCTTTCTGACTGCCTATGACCGGTTCGTCAAACCGGTATCGGAGGCCGACAAGACGCGCTTCTACGCAGAAGGCGATGCGGTCGCGCGTCTCTATGGCGTCCAGCACCCGCTGACTTGCGAGGCAGACTTTGATGCCATGCTGGACACGCTGCTGCCGCGCTTCGAGCCGCACCCGACCAATACAGAATTCCTCGACATAATGAAGTCCGGCCGGGCCGCCAAAGGCGTGCCGAAGGGCCTGCAGAGCGCAATCGTTCACGCCGCCGTCGCGATCCTGCCGCCTGAAGTGCGCACGCGACTGGAACTCGGCCCGGAATACGACCTGAGCTCCCGTGGCGAACGTGTCGTGCGTTTCATGGGTACCCTTGCGGAACGTATCCCCGTGGCGGCGAGTCCCGCGGGTCAAGCTTGCGTCCGGCTGGGACTTCCGGCGACATTCCTGTGGAAGAGCCCGGAGAAACAGGCAAGTATACTTCAAACAACACAAGTGGGACTGGCGGCTTCTCCGGCGCATTGATCCCCGCAGGAGCAGCAGAGTGAACCTCGCATTCCAACCCGACGAAGAGCGCTTCCGCGAGGACGTGCGCACGTTCCTTGACCGCGACCTGGCGCCTGACCTGCGCCGCTATGCGGCGCGCATGACCAGCGTTTACAGCGACAAGGACACCGCGCTGGCCTGGCAGGCCATATTGGTGAAACAGGGCTGGGCGGCGCCCGGCTGGCCTGTCGAATATGGCGGCTGCGACTGGAGCGTGGCGCAGCGCTACATCTTCGACGTGGAAATGGCGCGGGCTGGCGCCCCGCCCCTTTCGCCGATGGGCATTGCGATGTGCGGGCCGGCCCTGATCGGGCACGGCACGAAGGCGCAGAAGGACCATTACCTGCCGCGCATCCTGTCGGGCGAGGATTTCTGGTGCCAGGGTTATTCCGAGCCGCATGCCGGATCTGACCTTGCACAGCTCTCCATGTCGGCGAAGGAAGATGGCGACGCGTTCATCTGCAACGGTTCGAAGATCTGGACGACGCACGCGCATGAAGCGAACATGTGCTTCTGTCTCGTGCGCACCGACGCAAGCGGCAAGCCGCAGCAGGGCATTACCTTCCTGCTGATCGACATGACGTCGCCCGGCGTGCGCGTCGACCCGATCATCATGCTGTCGGGCGAGCATATCCAGAACGCGATCTTCTTCGATGATGTGCGTGTGCCGCAGGCGAACGTGATCGGCAAGGTCAATGAAGGCTGGACGGTCGCCAAATACCTGCTGGAATTCGAGCGGGGCGGATCGAGCTACGGCCCGCGCCTGAAGGCGCGCGTCGGTGCGCTGCGCAGGCATGCCGCCGAGGCGGGTCTGGGACCGGACATGGCGATCAAGCTGTCGCAGGCCGAGGCCGACGCGTCGGCGCTGGAAGCCGCCGAGCTGATGATGATGTCAGAGCTGGCCGGTGGCGGCACGCCCGGTCTGAAGGCCTCGATGATGAAGGTAAAGGGCACCGAGCTCAGCCAACGGCTCACCGAACTCGCGATCGAGATCGCCGGGACCTATGTCGAACCCTTCCAGCCGCACCATACGAGCCCCGGCGGCGAAGTCGTCAACGCGCCGTCGAATTCGGCCGCGCTGGTCGGGCCAGACGGCGCCGTGACCGTGGCCGCCAAATATCTCAATGACCGGGCGGGCTCGATCTATGCCGGCTCAAACGAAATCCAGCGCAACATCCTCGCGAAAGCCCAGCTGGGCCTTTGATCACAAACCGGAGCCCATCCCTGCATGCTCGTCCTCTATGAACATCCGCTCTCGCCCTATGCCCAGAAGGTGAAGATCGCCCTGCGCGAGAAGGGGATCGCCTTCGATGTGCGCATGCCGGAAGGCATCGGCGCGGGGGATACGAAGGGCGCGTTCGCCGACGCCAACCCGCGCCGCGAAGTGCCAGCCCTGATCGACGGTGACACAGCGATCTTCGATTCGACCATCATCCTTGAATATATCGACGACAAATGGCCCGACCCCTCTCTGATGCCCAACGCGCCGGAAGCCCGCGCCCGCGTTCGCCAGATCGAGGACGTGATGGACACGCATTTCGAGGCGATCACCTGGGGGCTCGGTGAGCTGCATTTCTTCAAACGGGGCGATGAGCCGCTACGCGAGGCGATCGAAGCGAAGGCGGGCCAGCAGATCGCCGGATTCATGGCGTGGCTGGACGCGGAATTGGGTGACTCCGATTTTTTCAACGGCCTTGAATTTGGGCGCGCAGACCTCGGCGTGATTCCATATCTCAATGCGGCCGACGGCTTCGGCTACAAGCCAACCGGTGGCTCGCGCCTCGCAGGCTGGATCGCACGGGTGAATGCACGCGACAGCGTGAAACAAACCGACCAGGAATCACGCGCATCCATTACCGGGATGGAACAGGTCAGCGCGGCGGTCGAATCCGGCCTGTTTAAACGACAGTACCGCGACCACAGGCTGGAATGGATGATCAAGTCCGGCGGCATGGACATCGTGACCGACGGCCTCGCCAGGCAGACCATCCGCTTTACCGATCACTGGGATACCTGACATTCAAAACAAGCCGCCCACGGCGGAAAGGGAGAAAGAGATATGCATATCAAGACACGCTTCACCGAAATGTTCGGCATCGAGCACCCGATCGTCCAGGGCGGCATGCAATGGGTCGGCTATGCCGAGATGGTCGCACCGGTCGCCGAAGCCGGCGCGCTTGGCTTCCTAACGGCACTGACACAGCCCACGCCGGAAGAACTGGCCAAGGAAATCCAGCGCACACGGGACATGACCGACAAGCCGTTCGGCGTGAACCTCACCATCCTGCCGGCCATCACGCCGCCGCCATATGCCGAATACCGTCAGGCCATCATCGAAGGCGGCATCAAGATTGTCGAAACGGCCGGGTACAAACCGCAGGAGCATATCGACCATTTCAAGCAGCACGGCATCAAGGTGATCCACAAGTGCACGGCTGTGCGCCACGCTCTCTCGGCCGAGCGGATGGGCGCCGATGCCATCTCCATCGACGGCTTCGAGTGTGCCGGCCATCCGGGTGAGGACGACATTCCGGGCCTGATCCTGATCCCGGCCGCCGCCAACAAAGTGAAGATCCCGATGCTGGCCTCGGGCGGATTCGCGGACGGACGCGGCTTGGCGGCCGCGCTGGCGCTCGGTGCGGACGGCGTCAATATGGGCACGCGCTTCTGTGTCACCAAGGAAGCGCCGATCCATGAGAGCTTCAAGCGCCAGATGGTCGAGAATGACGAGCGCATGACTAATCTCATCTTCCGTACGCTGCACAACACGGCGCGGGTGATGAAGAATGCCGTGAGTGACGAGGTCGTCGAGATCGAACGCAAAGGCGGTGCCAAGTTCGAGGATGTCGTCCACCTTGTCGCGGGCGCGCGTGGGCGCAAAGCCATGGCCGAGGGCGATGCGGATGGCGGCATCTGGTCGGCCGGCATGGTGCAGGGCCTGATCGACGACATCCCCACCGTCAAGGAACTGGTCGACCGGATTATCGCCGAAGCCAGCGAAATCATCGATTCCCGCCTGGCCGCCATGACCCGCTGAGGGACGACACTGACCATGAACTATGAGCAGATAAGGTTCGAGCGGGACGGCCCGGCGGCGATCATCACGCTGGACCGTCCGGACAGTTACAATGCCTATACCGCTCAGATGGGCCAGGAACTGGCTGCTGCAATCCGGCGCTGCGACGGTGATGACAGTGTCCGGGCCGTCATTCTTACTGGCGCAGGCCGGCACTTCTGTGTCGGCGCCGACATGTCGGCCGGTGCCGCCAGCTTCGATACGTCTGAGGGCGGCGCCGGCGCCAAGAATTTCGGCGGCACCAACGGCGGCAAACGCGATGGGGCGGGCTTCGTCGGCGCGCTCTACAATTCCCTAAAACCGACAATCGCCGCCTTCAACGGCGCCGCCGTCGGCGTCGGGATAACATTGGCCCTGCCGACCGACATCAAGATCGCGGCTTCGACGGCTAAGTTCGGCTTCGTGTTCACGCAGCGCGGCCTGCCACCTGAAGCAGGCAGCGCGTGGTTCCTGCCCCAGATCGTGGGGCTGCCGCAGGCGCTCAAATGGTGCCTGACGGGGCGCGTGTTCGACGCGGCCGAAGCGCTGGAAGGCGGCCTTGTCAGCGAAGTTGTTGCGCCGGATGAGGTACTACCCGCGGCCCTGAAACTCGCCCACGAGATTGCCCGCAACACCGCACCTGTTTCCGTCGCCCTGACCCGCCAACTGCTCTGGCGGTATGGCCCCGACAGCGCTCCGTTCGATCTTCTGACAAAAGACGGCGCTTTTGCCCTCGCATTGGGGGCGTCCGATGACGTGAAGGAAGGCGTCGGCGCCTTTCTCGAAAAGCGCGCACCGGCTTTCCCGGGAAAAGTATCCCGTGACATGCCGAAAGGCTTCCCCTGGTGGGATGGCGATAGCTGAAACACAATTTCCGGCGCGGGGTTTCCCGGCCACGCATGCAGCCTATCATTGCCGGAGACGCCGACGACAGGAAAAGCCCCATGATCCGACTGCCGAACGACCCGCCCCTGCCGCAAGGCGTACACGACCTATATGATGCCTATTGCCATGGTGCGATGTCGCGGCGTGACTTCTTCGCGGGCCTCGGCAAATATACCGTCGGCGGCATGAGTGTCGCCATGCTCGCAGCCTGCGTCATGCCCGACTACGAGACCAATCTGCAGACACGTCCTGACGATCCGAGCCTCAACATCGAAACCCTGCTCTACGAGTCACCCGATGGCGCAGGCGAGATGGCGGGCGATCTTGTCCGGCTGAAAAAGGGGCCGGCCAAACGCCCCGGCGTGATTGTCGTGCACGAGAACCGGGGCCTCAATCCGTATATCAAGGACGTTGCCCGCCGCACGGGGCTGGCAGGCTATATCGCGCTGGCGCCTGACACGCTTTATCCTTTGGGCGGATATCCCGGTAACGACGATGATGGCCGCGCCCTGCAGGCGCAGCGTGAACGTGATGACATGCTGCAGGATTTTATGGCCGCTGCCGAGACCCTCCGCGATCATCCGGACTGCAATGGCAAGGTCGCCTGCGTTGGTTTCTGCTTTGGCGGCAGCATCACCAACCTGATGGCCGTGAACCAGCCCTGGCTGTCGGGTGCCGTGCCGTTCTATGGCGGCTGGCCGACGGAACAGGACGCCGCGACGCTGGAAGTGCCGCTGCAGATCCATCTGGCCGGGCTCGATACCCGCGTGAACGCGGGCTGGCCCGCCTATGAAGCGGCCCTCAAGGCCAATGGCGCCGACTATGAGGCCTTCATCTATGAAGGCGTGAACCACGGCTTCCACAACGACACGACCCCGCGCTTCGACGCGGCCGCCGCACAGTTGGCTTGGGGCCGGACGCTGGACTTCTTCGCGGCGAAGCTAGATTGAAAAGACTGTGTTTTAAGTGATGCACTGCCCGCACTTGCGCTGGCGGGCATCCATGTCCTTAAATCGATCCTCGACCGATTTCTGGCGCTTTGCGCCATCGGTCATGGATGGTGGGCGGTACAAGGTTCGAACTTGTGACCCCTACGATGTCAACGTAGTGCTCTACCACTGAGCTAACCGCCCGATCCATCGGGAAGCGGCGGTAATGGCCAATCCAGCCCGCCGCGTCAAGATGGTTTAGGCCGCCATCACCTTGTCGACTTCGTCAACGATCTCGCGCAGGTGGAATGGCTTGGACAGGACTTTGGCGCCCGCAGGCGTCGGCGCGCCGGACGAGAGCGCCACGGCGGCAAAACCTGTAATGAAAACAATCTTCATCGCCGGGTCGAGTTCGGCGCCGCGACGGGCCAGTTCGATCCCGTCGAGCCCTGGCATGACAATGTCGGTCAGGAGAAGGTCGAACACTTCGCGCTCAAGCGCATGAAGGGCCGTTTCGCCGTCCGCATAGTCCTGGATCTCATGGCCAGCCCGGCGCAGCGCGGCAGCCAGGAACGTGCGCATTGAGTCGTCGTCTTCTGCGAGAAGGATCTTGGTCATGCTCGCCCCCTTGGATGCCAGTGTTTGATTTAAGACATAAACAACGGAGCGGGTAAATCATGCGTGAATGGCGAAGAGATTCCCCGTGTCTTTTTTGCTTCAGCCCTGAAAAAGCTTGACCTTCAGGCGAACTGGCAAACCATGGGCCCGATGAGCGGCCTACTTCCCCTGACAAAATCTGCCGCGACGGAGCCTGCAGCGCCCGTCGCGTATGATACGCCCTACACGCTGGACGGGCCTGCCGGCCCCGCCGCGCCGGTCCTGTTTGCCTCGCCGCATTCCGGCAATGAATACCCGGAACACATGCAATCGGCGCTTTGCGTGCCGCTGATCGACCTGCGCCGCACCGAAGATGCCTTCGTCGAAGAACTGTTTGCCGACGCCCCGGCCTTGGGCGCCACACTGATGGCGGCCCGTTATGGACGGTCGGTCGCAGACCTCAACCGCGACCCGCGTGAACTTGATGCCTCCATGTTCAGCGATGGCCTACCCCGCGTGAGCGGCCTGCCCACAGCCCGCGTCGAGGCCGGCCTGGGTGCCCTGCCCCGTGTCGCAGCCCGCGGCGAGGCGATTTATGCGCGAAGGCTGACGCGCGCCGAAGGCGAAGAACGCCTCCGTCTGGTGCATGACGCCTATCATGACCGGCTCGGCCTCGAACTGGGCGCGCTGCGCGACACGCATGGCGCAGTGCTGTTGATTGACTGCCATTCGATGCCGTCGGTCCAGCCGGGGCGACGCCAACTGGCCGATATCGTGCTGGGCGACCGGTTCGGATCGAGTTGCGATCCGCGGTTGACCGGCCGGGTGGAACGCGCCTTCCGCGCTCAGGGCCTCAGCGTTGCCCGCAATGCGCCCTATGCGGGCGGCTACACGACCCGCCGCTACGGACGGCCCAAGCGCAATGTCCACGCCCTTCAGATCGAGATCAATCGCGGACTTTACATGGACGAGCATGCGATCACTCGCTCGGACCGATTTGCTGAAATTAGAGCTGTCATTGCAGATGTGACGGCGCAAATTCTCGATATTGCGCGGCTCGTCAGCGGATCCTGACCCCTTTTCCAAAAAAAAGGGCCGCACCCGTAGGTGCGGCCAAAGTCAAAGGGAGGAAACGCCAGAGGCGTCTGCACCGAAGTGCAAGAACAGGATTATGCTGCGGTGCACAAATAGGCAAGCGCAGGAATGTCGCACCTGTGCAATTAACCTACTCTGCCCGCATTTTAGGCACAGAAATGCCCTCCGGCACACCATTTGCGTAGGACTTGCTCGAATTTCCTGTTTTGGGACTGGAACCGTCCCGTCGTAGTTTGGAGTAAGAAATGGCTGACGATACAGATCTGCACGTGGGCAAACGCCTTCGCCGCCGCCGCCGGCTGCTCGGCATGACCCAGCAGGACCTGGCTGGCCAGGTCGGCGTCCGGTTCCAGCAAATCCAGAAATATGAATGTGGCGCAAACCGCATCACATCCTCGCGTCTGTATGAGCTGTCGCGGGCACTGACCGTATCGGTCCAGTATTTCTTCGACGGTATCCCCGCCGCAGATGCGCCTGACGCCGCCAATGACGCCGGGCACATGGAAGGCGACATCCTCTCGCAGAAAGAGACACTGGAGCTTGTTCGCGCCTATTACCGGCTTGGCGAGCGTCCGCGCAAACGCCTGCTGGAACTGGCCAAGGCCCTCGAAGGCGACCAGTCGAGCCACGGCGCCGCTTGACGCCCGGCCCAAGGCAGGGCTAGCCCTGCCGGATGCCAGACCGAATGTCCCTCGAAGATGAACTCGCCCTCGCCGGGCGGCTCGCAGATGCCGCCTGGATAGCGATCCGGCCGCATTTTCGTGCCCTGAAAGACGTGGACAACAAGGCGGCAACCCCGTCTTCGAACCCGTCCCCAGCCCGTCCGGCACCCACCGCGAGACCGGCCATTCCCGCACGGGCCGAATTCGATCCCGTAACCGAGGGCGACCGCGCCGCCGAACGGGCGATCCGCGCCATTCTGGCCGCCGAACGCCCGCACCATGGCGTGACGGGCGAAGAGTATCCTGAAACCCCATCGTCCAGCGGTTATCGCTGGCTGATCGATCCGATCGACGGCACCCGCGCCTTCGTCGCCGGCCTGCCGGTCTGGACGACGCTGATTTCGCTGGTTGGCCCGGACGACGTGCCCCTGATCGGAATCATCGACCAGCCGGTGCTTGGCGAACGCTATGTCGGCTGGCCGGGCGGCGCAGAATTGCAACGCGGCGGCACGCGCACGCCGATCCGTGTCTCCGACTGCCACGACCTGCGCCGGGCAACCATCGCCACAACCGATCCCTTCATCCTGAATCCAGCTGAACAGGGCGCCTGGGCGCACTTGCGCGCGACGGCTCGGATCAGCCGCTATGGCCTGGATGCCTATGCCTATGCGCGCCTGGCCGCCGGCACGATCGATCTTGTCGCTGAAACCGACCTCAAAGCCTGGGACGTTGCCGCCCTGATTCCGGTTGTGCGCGGTGCCGGCGGTCTCGCCACTGACTGGCGCGGCAACGCGCCCAAACTCGGCGGCCAGATCGTCTGCGCCTCAAGCGAGGGCGTGATGGATCAGGCCCTGCTCGCATTAAAGCGTTCGGCCACGCTGGCCTGATTCAGGTCGAGGGCTTAGGCACAGACCCCAATGCGTCCCGATAACGACGACTGCCAATAACGACCCGCCCGTCATCCAGCGTGATTTCGACGTCGCCTGATGCTTTTGGCTTGAAGGCGCCGATACGCGCCCGGTTGACGAGGCGTGAGCGGTGTACCCGGGCAAAGCCATGGGATTTCAGCCGCATCGCCCAGGTGGCCAGCGTGCCAAGCACCATATGGACCCGGTCCTTCGTGTGGAACTGGACGTAATTGCCAGCCGCCTCGACCGCGAGAATGTCGCCCGGCGGCAGGAAGATTGCCGTTGCGCCCTCCCGGATCTCGATCCGGTCTCCCACAGGTTTAGCCCGCCGCGCCATGATCAACGGATACAGCCAGTATGTCGCCGCAAGCACGCCGTAGCTGATCACGTCCTTGCGCCACTCATAGACCAGAGGCAGCAATATCCCGTCGCCAAAAAAGCGATATTCTCCCCCGAGCAACGTGAAACAGATCACCCGGATGATCACCATGCCTGCAACATGGACCAGCGACACCGGCACGGTCGGGGCCAGGTGGCCGAGAATGGACCGGGGCAAATTGCCGGAATTCGGCAGCAGCCGCTGGACCGCCAGTCCGATGAACGGCGCCAAGGCCAGCCAGAGCAGATAGCTCGACCCTTCCAGGATCAGTGGCTCGACGAAGGATACCGGATCCCCGTCACGCTTTGCCTCCAATATGATCGACGTGATGTTCACCAGTCCGTTGATCAGGCCGAGGATGGCGATGGTTACCCAGGGACCAGTCAAAAACCGCGCGCCACCGCTCGTCACCACACCGTCTCCACTCGTCCCGGCCTGTCGCCGCTCGTGTCGCAACGATAGCGCGCTGCGAGGGTTCGCGAACAGAAGGGCTGAAAACAAGGAGACGGCCCACCATGACCCAACGCCGCTAGGATCTCGACTGGCTCCGCATCGGCGCCTTTGCCCTGCTCATCCTCTGCCATGTCGGCATGTATTACGTGACATGGGACTGGCACGTGAAATCGAGCCATGCCAGCGCGTTGATCGAGCCACTCATGTTTCTGTCGAACCCGTGGCGGTTGACGCTCCTGTTCCTGATATCGGGGGCTGCAACCCGGTTCATGGCCGACAAGATGAGCACATGGCAGCTCAGCAAGGCGCGTATGGGCCGCCCCTCCTGCTCGCCATGTTCGTGATCGTGCCGCCACAGAGCTATTACGAGATCCTCGAAGTCATTCAGTCTTACGGCGTTTCCCCGAGCCCCTGGCTCGACAATTTCTACATGAAATACGTCACAGCCTCCAGCAACTGGTGCGATACCGACGGATACCTCTCAACACCCACGCACAATCACATGTGGTTCGTCGCCTTCCTGATTATCTATTCGATCGCGCTGTTGCCGCTGCTGCCGCTATTGCGCCGCGCGCCGAAAGCCCTGTCCGTGTTGATCAAGGGTCCCGGCCTGTTCCTCACGCCCTGGTTTTTCCTGTTCATCACGCGGGTAACCCTCTTCCCGGTTTTTGGGGAAAACCACGATTTCCGCTACGACGGCGATCTCCACACGCTCTATTTCGGGACCTTCCTGTTCGGTTTCGCTATCGCCAAGCATCGGCCCTTCTTCGACGCCTGTGTACGCTGGCGCTGGGTGGCGCTCGGCGCGATGTTCGTCGCCTGGGGCGCCCTGATGACCTATTACAATGCCTGGTCAGACGGCGGCACGCCGCCGGAATCGATGCGCAACACGTTCCGCGGCGTGCGCGAGTTGCAGGCGTGGGCAGCCATCGTCGCCCTGATCGGGTTCGCCCACCGCAATCTGCGCCTGAGCGACGGGCCCGTTCGGCGGGTGCTGACCGAGGCGATCTTCCCGGTTTACCTGATACATCAGACAATTATCGTGGTCGCCGCGCACTATCTCGGTCAGGCGGGCCAGCCGGTCGCCCTCGAGGCCACGCTGCTCATCGCCATCACGGTCTCAGGCTGCTGGCTGTTCTACGATATCGGGCGCCGGATACCATTCCTGCGGATATGGATCGGCCTGCCATCGCGCTCGAAAGTACCGGCCCGGCCTACGGACCCGTCACCTCGAAGCCATCAGCCCGAAGCATCGCTATGACACTGTCATCGCCGGCCAGGTGGCCCGCGCCAACGGCGATGAGACGCGTCCCGGGCGTCTCGAGCATGGCAGCAATTTTCGGCGCCCAGGTTTCGTTGCGCTCTTTCAGGAGGGCATCATAGACCTCGTCGGAGCCCATCATGTCGGGGTTTGCGAGCAACAGGCCGAGCCCTGTGACGTCGCCATCGGCCCATTCATCGACGAGCGCGTCCAGCATCGCCGCGCCCTCGTCGATGGATTCCGCCGAACTGATCAGGAAATCGACCTGGACATCATTCGGCAGGCCCGCGAGCCGGCCAAGCTGGTCGTCCACGGTTTCCAGATAGGCAAATGATTTCCCGGCCAATGCCCCTTCGGCGATGAGCACCTGCTCGACACCCGAATTCGGGTCAAACCCGTCTTTCGTCATCTGCATGACGGACAGGTTCACGGCTGCAAACCAGGGCCGCATGTTCTGCACGGCGCCAAGCGGCAGGCCGACATAGTCGAGCGCGGCCTGAAGCTCGATCGTCTCGGCATCGCTGAGCAGGTTGGTCAGCTGGCCGCCGTTCTGGAACAGGCCTTTCTCGCGGACGAATTTCATCATCTCGGCGCCTGCCTCGGAACTGGAGACGTCTGCTTCGAACACGAGTGTATCAGCCGCATTCATGGCCGCATCGATCTCGTCGCTGCGCCAATCGAGTTCCGGGCGCAATAAGTGGACCGTGCCCATGATGTAAAGCGTGGTATCTGAATCGCTGAGCACCCAGACGGCTGGCTCGCCCAAGCCGCGTGATGCCTTGGCCGCCGCCAGTGCCGCCTCGGCTGCGGCGTCCTGTTCAGCCTTGGCCGCCTTTGCCTGCGCCGCAATCGCGGCCGGATCGGGTGCCTGTTCCCTGCAGGCCACGGGGCCGGCCAGTGCAAACGCGAAAATCAGGGAAACAGCCAGGCCGCGTGTGCGCATCGGGAACATCCTTTTGTCGTGAGGGACCTAGCTAGCGCAAATTCCCGCAGGCGCAAGCAACACAGGACGGCTTTGACCCGTTGCGCCCCTGCCCGGCTTGGCTTAAAGACGGCTCCTCTTGCGCACCCATAGCTCAGCTGGATAGAGCGCTGCCCTCCGAAGGCAGAGGTCACAGGTTCAAATCCTGTTGGGTGCACCATTATTTTCAAGGCACTAAGGCGTCGCAACAGTTACTCAGTTTACTCTCAGTAACCACATAGTAACCACGGCAACTGAATTTCGGCCGGGGTGCTTGTCTTTTCCCCCTTCTTCATGCCGCCAGTGGTTTGCTCCCAGTTCTTCACACTCTCGACCAGACCAGCTCCTCCGCGAAATAGACGCACCGTCTCGATTTCGCTACAAGGTTGTTCAGGTGGCGGTCAGGGGGAATGAGGTTGATCCAGTACAAGGCATATGGCGAGTTTCTTGTGCCGCGCGGACACCCCGACCCTCGGCACCAAAAGACGACAATCGATAAAGCAGCGCTACCAGGTTTCTGGTCATCAGTAGACGAGATGCATCCCGGTCTCTCTAGCGCATGTGGAATTTATATTTTTGGCATGCGAGCGGGCGGAGGGTTCACTCCTTGGTACGTCGGGAAGTGCAACGCCAAATCTGGGTTCAAGCGCGAGTGCTTCTCAAGGGAAAAGGGAAGCAAGTATGAGGAATTTTTGAAACGTCCAGAAATACAACGAGGGACACCTGTATTGTTCCTACTTCCCAAACTCGGAACAAAATTGCCGTTCGCCAAATTCAGCGCCCGGCATGACCCTGAAATAGGATGGCTCGAAAAAGAGTTCATTCAGCTTGGCATTCTAGCCAACCCGAAATTGATCAACCGACAATCCACTAGGTGGGTTCGTCAGATGGTGATTCCCGGTGTCATGAACTCTCCTCCCGGACGACATGATGAGCCCACAAGGAAACTTAGAAGGCTTCTGAATCTATATTCAGTCCCGCGAGACCGCGCCGGGAATATAACGAGCGAAGAACGACAAGAACTTGTCGATGAAATTCTGGAGGCTTCGGATCTAGCATTCGTCGATCAGGATGAATCAGAACCACAAGAAAATTCGGACCATGCAACTCAACCAATTTTGGATCCCACTCCTCTATCAAACCACGGCTTTGAAGAAACTAAAACAGAGGCAAAGAGCTACTGGGACCTACCGCCGAAAGGAGCTTCATCGAAAGCACCGCAGGCGCTAGAGGCCGAAAGGCCAACTGATATAGAAAAAGCCCGCGATTTAGCGGGGGCGAGCCGTGTAGATTCGGGCGCCGCAACGAAGAGACGCTGGTTTTGGATGAGGTAATGCTCGTCGCACGAGAACCCGAGAGAAAACCAATTGGGACTATTTGAGAAGATCGGCTTTCTCGAATGCGATGAGGGCCTTGGTCCATGCAGAATACTTCCCATGCTTCCAGGCGTTCCGTTCCAGACGCATTTTCAATAGTTGCTACCAACTCCAGACGCAGCAACCGCAGCAAACATCCCGATTGCCAGCAGCGCCAGGAACACGCCCGAGACCCACCGAAACGGTCCAACGGGTTCCGATTCATAAACCGCTCCGGCATCCCGATCCCAACCCGTTGCTCCGTGCTGTTTCACAAACGAAAAAGCCGAGATGTGAGTAAACAGGCCAATCAAAGGAATACCCAATCCCAGTCCTTCCACACAAGCTCGTACAGACCGAATTATACTTGTCCCGGCATTGAGCTTCCCTCCTACTTTCTTCCGAAGGCGAATACCCAATAGCATCTTACCAAGAGTGGATCCGAACATGCTGATGCACAACGCTTCCAAAAGTGCGTAGGCCAACAACCAAATGAGGCCCACAAGAATCGCTGCACCTTCGAACGCGTCGTCGGCGTCCATGCCAAAGAAGGGCGCGGTTACCGACACAACGAGCACCATCACGAGAAACGCAGGAATAAAAAAGACAAGAAAATCGACTTGCTTTGCTAGGTATCGCGCCCAAAGCCCAGCTGAAGTGCGTCCTCTATCAATGGAAACGGCGGTGAGTTGGGATTTCGGGTCGGGAAATTCAAAAGTCTGGATTTCTTCGCTTTTAAAGTCCTTTTCGAACACCGCTTTTGGGGCTCCACATGCCCCACAAGCGGGTAGCCCGGACCTCACCGCCCCGCCACATTCAGCACATTGAAAAGAGCGGCCCATAAATGCGTCCGGTTCCGCGCCGCAGCCGATGCAAACTTTGGCTGAATCACTTATCTGCCGCCCGCATTCCTGACATTCAATCAACACCGTTCAACCCCCAACTATTATTGTTGAACTGTAGGTTGCCTAAGTTTGGCTGGCAATTGTATGGCATTGCGCTTCCGGACCTCGCTAAAAACAAGAGCCCAAGAGGTCTGGAGCATCTCGCATCATCGTGCTTGGCAAAATCCAGAATACACTTCAGCGCTATTCAGAAGGAATGGGAATCCTTCCGCACCATCATTGAAGGCGTTTATTTCAAGTGTTGCTAGAACGAATGCCGCAGGCCCCTGATACGTTCTCAAAGCGACCAAA
>Ga0209390_10001694_pt1 | contig 41519 bp, 35 predicted proteins | sample BON01_FD_187212 | JGI IMG/M metagenome (GOLD analysis project Ga0209390, IMG submission 187212) | Freshwater microbial communities from Lake Bonney liftoff mats and glacier meltwater in Antarctica - BON-01 (SPAdes) (version 2) | ecosystem: Environmental > Aquatic > Freshwater > Ice > Glacier...
CTTGAGGAAGCGGCTGACGTCGTCGTGGGTCAGGTCGGCAAAATGGTCAGCCAGATTCGTGCAGGTGTAGTTGACTTGGCTCGAAAGAAGGTACTGGCAGTAAAGTTCGCGCGTTGTTTTCATCCCACAAGTTAATAAAATTTCAGTTTTGCGAAAGTCCTATGTCTATTGATTGTTCACTATCGGGTAATACTTTCAAATACAACCAAGAGCCTTTGGGAGAACGACTTAAACGTGGCTTTCGGGTAGATTTAACACAGACATTCGCACTAAACAGAAGGTTCGAGCTATATTCTGGTGTAGAATATGCTGAATTAGGGAATAAGTATTTCAGAGTTTTTCCAACCGGGATAAGAGACACGATCAACATTTACAACACGATTCAGATATTCGAAGAAAAGACTCGACTGCGTTATTTGAATTTCAGACTAGGAGTTCGAAACGAAATCTGGTCAAGTAAGTCTTTCAGTCTATTTTGTAGTGCGAATGTTTTTGGTGGCTTATTACTAGGAGCTCGCTATGTAGCGCATGAGTTATCTGGGGATGCATTCTATAAAACTCGTATCAATTATTATCAGAAAACGAATTGGGGAAGTCAAGTTGCAATAGGTACAAAAGTGTATCTATTGAACAAAAATACTTTCATAGTTTCTGCTTCTTATGAATTAGGAGTTCCAAATGTGTACATACCCAATACTGCATCGAGTCAATTACCCCAAGTATCACAATACACGCGAGCCTTATGTCTCACTTTGAGTGTTCCCTTTCTACAAACAAATAAAACAAAAACAGCGCTATGAAAAGCTTTTTACTTTTAGTTATTTTGGTTTTGGTAACTAGTGCGAATACTTTTAGTCAAGATTGCCCTGGTGCCCTAAACGTAGTTCAGGTACTTCCTGTGAACCCGCCTTGCGGTTCTGTGGGAAATTTTACTTTCATTGTATACCTTGATAAACCTAATCAAAATGTAAGTTACCAACATGGTCCTGATGCTGCTGACTGTTTCGATTTACCCACCGGTTGGACTTTTGCCCAGACAGCGTATAAAGGACTTGAGAAGATTGGCCCCATATACTATGAAAAATATGAAATCACCGTGCAGCCTGGGCAATACAATGCTGGTACTGGCAGAATCAGAAACAAGGCGTTTTGTGGCACATCTACCCCTCTGTATTCGCAATGGTACTCGTTTAATATATCCAGACCTGCATCTGCAGCGGCTCGTAACTTGACAGGAAGTGATAACATCTGTGTTGGCGGTTCAAGTACTTTTTCGCTTAACGCAGTGCCAGGAGACGGTAATTTTACTTGGAGTACAGGAGGAAGTTTGTTTATAAATGGTAGTCAAGGTAGTTCTTCAATTCAAGCAGGAGGGAATAGCAATGGTAGTAGCAACATTCAGGTCAGCTTTTCGGATGCCTGTTCAAACTCGATAACCCGGAATAAATTTGTTTTCGCAGGCACTCCTACCCTTCAACAAATGACTTACGGAACGGCAGGAACAGGTGTAAATAATACTGTGTACACCGTAAATTCGGTTTCAGCGAATACATGGTATATAGTGCGGGCCAACGAACCCAGGTTGGTATGGAACCCTAACAACTCTTCGGTTAACGGATACGTCAGTGGTCCCTATGAGTACAGATTCTATCTCAATCCCGGCCAAACGCTTATGTTTTATCCCCTTACGGCAACGAACAGTTGTGGGACAAATACTCGTAATCCCACCTTCACAACTTCATCGTCGTATCGGGTTTTACTGAATCCTTCTACTACAAATCTGCTGGTAGAATTCGATAATACGGACTATTTAGAAGCGTTGCCTGAGCAAGTCGATTTACTCAGCGAAAAATCAACTAACCCAGTGTTGTCCGTGAAAATAAAAGATATTTTTGATCGTAAAGCCTTCAAAAATGGGAATGGTCTGGAATTCGACACGAAAAATCTACCTCGTGGTACCTACTTATTTGCGTGTGAGCGATTCTAAGAAAAAAGAGAATCAAGTTGAGACGAAACGCATATTGCTTGAGTAAAAGCGATAAACATATCATTTGACCTTCCCAGGCAGACACTAGGGTATTTTATTAAGCTGTCACCTAGACTGCTCAGTATTATCCTCACCCTAACCGCCTATCTCGGCAAGGGTTAGGTACCTTACCCTGTCTACTAATAATTGCGGAAAGCAGATGCTTGCCCTACTTCCCCAAAACGATACTCCCGTAAGCACTCAGCCGCAGGCGCGCGTCTATCAGCGTAGTAGTACTATGGGTTTGGAAAAGGATGCGGAAAAAAGACGATTCTTCTTCGCCCAAATCAATGAGTTTTGTGCAGCCCGAAATATTGTGGATCACCAGTACCGGCTCCGATGCATGGGTACGGTAGTAAGCAACAATCTTATGCATACCCGGCAGGGCTGAACGCAAATTCGGATGAACGATTTGGGCCAAAGCCGGATCCTGTAAAGGCAGCCAATGCCATGCATGCCTATACCGAGGCCGGATTTACAACATTTGATATGGCCGATCACTATGGTTCGGCGGAAGAAATTGCGGGTACTTTCCGGAATCAGTATGGGAAAGATGCCGCACAACTATTTACCAAATGGGTGCCTTCTCCCGGACAGATCACCCGGCAACAGGTGCGGGAGGCCGTTCAAATGGCCCCGACCCGCATGCGCTCGGATTAGATTGACCTCATGCAGTTTCACGCTTGGCAATACTCCCATCCTTCGTGGGTAGATTGTTTGTATTGGTTACAAGAGCTTAAAGAAGAGGGGATGATCAAGTATCTGGGCCTGACAAATTTTGATACCGCGCATTTACAGATCATCGTCAACAGCGGCATTGAAGTGGTATCGAATCAGGTGTGTTATTCATTACTTGACCAACGGCCGGCCGGCAAAATGACGGAGCTATGCTTCCAACATACTATAAAACTGTTGGCTTTTGGTACCGTGGCCGGAGGATTCTTGTCGGACAAATGGTTGGGAAAACCAGAACCAATCCTGAACGAATCCCTAACCTGGTCGCAGATGAAGTACAAGCGGTTTATTGATTCCGCCGGAGGCTGGGAGAAATTTCAATCGTTATTGCAAGTACTAGCCACTATTGCGCAGAAATATGAGATAAGTACGGCCAATATCGCCAGTAGGTACATGCTCGATCAGCCAGCGGTAGCCGGGGTTATCATCGGGGCAAGGTTAGGCGAATCTGCTCACATTGCCGACAACGAAAAACTATTTAGCTTTTCGCTTGGTGCAGGGGATAAGGAGGAGATTAAAAAGGTACTTTCTCAACTAGAAACTATACCCGGTGACTGCGGAGACGAGTACCGCAAGCCTCCTTTTTTGACGGCTTCGGGTGATCTGAGCCACCATTTGGAAGGCTTTCCGGCCCCGTACCCAACCGTAGCGGGTACCGACGGACGGACCAAGGCTTTAAGCGGGACGATCTGGGAAGACATCGCTGGGTTCAGTCGGGCGGTACGAAAAGGAAACCGGATTATGGTGTCGGGTACTACGGCTACACATGGAATCCAGGTAATGGGCGGAACTGATCCGGCGGCCCAAACCCACTATGTTATTGATAAGTTGGAAGGAGCTATTCAGTCGTTGGGCGGAAGCTTGGAAGAAGTGGTACGAACGCGGATATTTATTAAGAATATGAACGATTGGGAAGCCGTTGCCCGCGCGCACGGCGAGCGCTTTGGTACCATACAGCCCGCTAATACCATGGTTAAAGCTGAATTGATCGGGGAGGAGTATCTCGTCGAAATTGAGGCTGATGCGATCGTAGATCATTTATAGAAGAGTAGCCACGATTGATTATTAGATTTAATAGTATTTTCCTGTTATTTTTCCTTTTTTTAATTATCTCTTCAAAAAGTCTTAAAACCTAACTGATGAAAAAGATTAATCTCATTCTGGTAGCCATCCTATTTTGTTTTTCCAGTGCCACCTTTGCCCAAAGTAACGCTGACCTTACCGGAGCCTGGGTATTTACGGTAGAAACCGACCAAGGAAGTGGCACTCCAACGTTCAATTTAAAGCAGGATGCCGAAGGAAAACTTACCGGCACCTACGAAGGTCAACTGGGAGCTACGGACGTAAAAGGTACGGTTAAAGCAAATGCTTTTCACATCGAGTTTATGGTACAAGACAATCTGATTGTGTACGATGGAACATTAGAAAACGAAACTGTACGTGGGAAAGTAGTGCTGGGTACCTTGGCGTTAGGGACTTTTACGGGGAAGAGAAAGCCGTAGGGTTTGGTAAATCTACCCCCAAACCCCAAAAGTATAATTTTGAGGAGCAACGAGATAGTACAATGAAAAAACTAGTCTACATATCCGGTGCCCTATTCTTCTCCATCACAGTGTTGGCGGTGCTTTTCAAGTTGCTGCACTTACAGGGAGCTTCCGAATTATTGATTGTTGGGTTGGCGGGTATTGCCCTAATTTGGATTCCTGCTTTTGCAAAATATCGGTATGATCAATCAATTAACAGGTGATAATCCTGTGTTTTTCCTGAAAGTAAACACTAATTGACCGGAGCAGCATTACGTACTGCCGTGGAGCAGATTCTTAAAGTCCACCACACAAATCAACCTAAATCAGCGGTGCCGATGCTACTCCGTCCCGAACTCATTCAGCAAATACAGGGTATTATTGCCCAATCGCGCGAAAATGCCATCCGTTCGGTAGATACGGAGCGGGTCCTTATGTATTGGCAAATCGGCCACGTAATTTTCGAGGAAGAGCAGCAGGGAGAAGACCGGGCCGGGTATGGTACTTTTTTAATTCAGGGTCTGGCTGATGAGTTACAGCCCCAATTTGGGAGTGGGTTTTCAACGAGACAATTGGAGTTGTGCCGACAATTTTATCGCACATTTCCAATTGCGAACGCACTGCGTTCGCAATTGAGTTGGACACATTATCGCCTGCTTATCCGTATTGACAATGAGGATAAACGAGAGTTTTACATCGCCGAAGCTACCAAAAACAACTGGTCAGCGCGCCAACTGGAACGGCAGGTAAATAGCCAGTTGTTTGAACGGCTGCTGCTCAGTAACGATATAGCTTCGGTATTGCAGGTAGCTCGAAACGAAAAACCACCCGCCGAACCCCGGGATATTATCAAAGACCCGATGGTATTGGAATTTTTGGGTTTGAAACGGGAGTCTGCTTACTACGAGAGAGATTTGGAAAGCGCCTTGATCACCCACCTCTACGACTTTATGCTCGAATTAGGCAATGGCTTTTCATTCGTAGCCCGACAGAAGCGCATCCACTTGGAAGGAGATGATTTTTTTGTGGATCTGGTCTTTTACAACCGCTTATTGCAATGCTTTGTCATCATAGAAATCAAGACGGATAAGCTTACGCATCAGGATTTAGGACAGCTTCAGATGTACGTCAATTACTTCGACCGCCATGAGAAACAGTCCTTTGAAAACCCCACCATTGGGATTTTGCTCTGTGCCGATAAAAACGATGCCGTCGTTAAAATCACTCTCCCCGAAAACAATAAGTCTATTGTTGCGAGCAAGTACCAGCTCTATCTACCCACGGAGCAGCAGTTGATCGAGGAGGTCAGGAAGGAAATGGAAAAGCTGGTAGGTGGTACCGAATAGCAGCTGTTTGGGGTATCATGGATTAGGTTTAAAAGATAATTCTTCAAAATACCAGAGAACTTTGCTTTCTCAATCAACCAATTCCCCCACTTTTCCTGTTATACTCACAGTATAGAACATCAACACGAATTTATCCCTGATTTATGCCCAGAATTAAAGTTGCCAGCTGTGTTTTGAACCAAACTCCTATGGCTTGGGAGAGTAATACCCAAAATATATTAAATGCCATCGAGGAAGCCCGTCGTCAGGAGGTAAGTCTGTTGTGTCTGCCGGAGTTTTGTATAACGGGTTATGGCTGTGAGGATTACTATTTTGCTCATGACCTGGAAGTACAAGCCCAAAGGTGTCTTTTGGATATTGTGGACCATACTCAGGATATCATCGTCGCGCTTGGATTGCCCCTTCGGCATAACAACCGGCTGTATGACGTAGCCTGCCTGGTGGCCAACAAACGTATTTTGGGCTTTTATTGTAAGCAAAACTTAGCCAACAACGGCATCCACTACGAAACCCGCTGGTTTCACGCCTGGCCTCCCGGTATAGTTGAAAACACCGAAATAAACCGGATTAACTACCCGATCGGGGATGTAGTATTTGACGTATCAGGCGTGCGCATTGCCTTTGAGATATGCGAAGACGCCTGGATTGCCAACCGCCCCGGAAGAAGACATTACGAGCGCGGCGTGGACATTATGCTGAATCCCAGCGCCAGCCACTTCTCTTTCCATAAGTTCGTGACCCGCGAGCGGTTTGTGATTGATGCCTCCCGTTCGTTTGGGTGCAGCTATATTTACACCAATATGGTGGGCAATGAGGCCGGTCGGGCGGTGTACGATGGCGACGCCATGATTGCCTCCAACGGTGATTTTATGGTGTCGAGTAATCGGTTTACCTATGAGGATTTTCTGATAACCTCAGCCGTGATCGATACTGACTACACGCGACTCAGTCAGGTGCAGAATTTCTCAAAACTACCCCAAGACAAGAATTGGAAAGTACTTGGCTCATTTGATTTCCCGGACGTAGAGCCTGTCATTCATCAGGTGGCAGTACTCGAACCATTTGAGGGTGGAGGGGCCCTGAAAGAAGAAGAATTTGCCCGAGCAGTATGCCTTGGCTTATTTGATTACCTACGCAAAAGCCGTTCGCAGGGCTTTACTGTCTCCCTCTCGGGTGGTGCTGATTCCAGCGCTTGCGTGGCGTTGTGCGGTCTGATGGTACGGCTAGCCGAGGAAAGTATCGGGCTGGATCGTTTTAAGCAGAAGCTCTCCCACATTACCAAGATTCAGAAGGCTACTACCGCCGAGGAAATTACCAAAGAGCTAATCCACGCCATCTATCAAGGTACGGAAAATAGCTCAGCGGATACCTTGGAGTCGGCTCGATCGCTGGCCGAATCCATTGGCGCTACTTTTTATGAAATTAACATCAACGGTCTGGTAGAAACGTACACCCAACTAATCGAAGGTCAGATTGGCCGTGAGCTTAGCTGGAAAACTGACGATATTGCTTTACAGAATATTCAGGCCAGGGTACGTGCCCCGAGCGTGTGGTTACTTACCAATTTGACGAACCACCTCTTGCTATCCACCTCCAACCGCTCCGAAGTAGCCGTTGGCTATGCTACCATGGATGGCGACACTGCGGGGAGTATCAGCCCGATTGCCGGTATCGACAAACATTACCTGAGGCAGTGGCTTCGTTGGCTCGAAACCGTGGGCTGTGAAGTAAACGGAAAGCACATTAAGATTGAAGGACTGAAAAAAGTAAATAGCCTGCAACCAACCGCTGAGCTGCGCCCGCTGGACCAACGGCAAACCGACGAAGACGATTTGATGGCCTATGAATTTTTAGATGCCCTGGAAGAAGTTGCAATACGGGATAAAAAACCACCCGTGGACTGCTACCGGAGTATGCTGGTGCGGTTTAAGGGTCAATATACCGAATTGCAGATGCTTACCTGGACGGAGCGATTCTTTAAACTTTGGAGCCGCAACCAATGGAAACGCGAGCGTTACGCGCCGTCCTTCCATTTGGACGATCTGAGCCTGGACCCTCGCACCTGGTGCCGTTTCCCAATTCTTTCGGGTGGCTTTGAGCGGGAATTAGAGGAACTTAAAGAGTATGCTGCCACCGCTAAGATTACCCCAAAAGTACATCGAATAGGATTTTGATTTAGCTACCTACCAACCTACTTTTTTCTGAATTTCTTGATTCGGTGGAACGTTAGGAAATTGGCATCGTGGTTATTGTGGGCCCCGCCCAAACCATCATCGTAGGCGGTACGGGACACAAACGCAATATCTTTTCCTTCAAAAAGCCAATCTACATACTGAAAACCGTGGTTTACCGCGTCGGGATGTTGGAGTAGTATCCCGTGAAATTTCCAATCGGTAAGATCAGTCGAGCTAAAAAGAGCCAGGGTATTCCGCAAACTAGCGGAGTTTTTACCTTGGCTCTTTGCTTTTACGTCCTCCGGTATAAAGTTGCCGAGCGTCCAGTACCGTTTTGATTTCGGATCGTAGCGAATAGTAAACTTCTTGCTTCCTCCGGGAAATGGTTTAAATCCTGTTTCGGGATCAAAATTGGCAGTTTTTCCATCCGCACTAATCTTGACGAAGGCGGCGCTTTCTTCAAGGGTAGTGCGGTTGTCTACCCGTAAAATATCCAGGATGGTACCATCGGGACCAACGACCGCATTTCCTTCCAGCCACCCTCTGAAATTACCATTCAGAAAAGTAGAATCATACCGCAGTATGTTGCTGGACGTCCAGTTGTCGGCCATCATCGGATCGGCATCCAACGGTATCGACATCATGTAAGCACTGTACCGCTTGCCCCAAACCTTGGGCGGTCCGGTGGCGTCTTCCATGGCCCGCCACAGTCTGCCGTTATGTTCAATAATCGGTACGGGAGCGCAATGGTATTCTCCAACTTTTAGTAGTCCATTGTTCTTGTCGGTGGGGTTGGTCCAGCTTTTTCCTCCGTCGGTTGATTTACGGATGATCATATTGCCGTGGTGATGGTGCGTGCCCAGAAAATAGAGGTTGGACTGATGGACGAATAGTTTCGACCAGAATTGCCCCTCTAATTCGGCGATTTGCTTCCAGGTTTTACCCTTATCCTCCGAACTAAATATCCGCGAAGTAGCACTTTGGTGCTCGTTGCTATTCGGGCCAAAGAAATCATGGGAAGCAACGTAGGTCCCAGTAGGTAAAATAGCTATACTGGGTGACCCGAGGTATAGACCAGAAGAAGCCGGACTATGGGTAATAATGACACCCGGCACTTGACTAAAATCTGCTCTTTGGGCAAAAATTACAACCGAAAAATACAAATACAGGGTGAGAGAAGTCGAAAGCTTGCGAATGGACATAGGAGAGGCAGTTTTGATCTGTACCCTAGTAAAGCAGCGATTGATCATATTTAACCATTGGTCGGAGAGGAATGATCAATTATTTCTCCCGAAGATGGCTATCGGTTGCAGATTCTTAGACCAGCCTGAAAACCAATCCAGCCGTAGTTGCTTTGGGAAGCGTTGGGTACTCCACCAATCCACAGCGGATTGCGCCTACTACCCGTACCTTCCAGAAGCCCCCGGTAGGGTGAATTAAAGAAGTTGAGGGTAGGGCCAACCGAAAGGGCCAGCCTGTTGCTAAGTTTTTTCTCTAAGGCTACCACTAGTCTGAGGTGGTCTGCCTGCGGTTGTTGCCAGAATCTCTTTTGAATTGCCACGCGGTTTAACACCAGATCGGCGTTCAGCATCCAGCCGCGACCCAGCGAACGCGCGGTGCCAATTCCGTAGCCTAAGCTCCCAATTGGTTTGCCATTTATAAATCCACTAGTACCAAGGGTGAATATATTATAGAACTTTTTTACGCCGGTTTTGAAGGTAATGTTACCATAATTGAAGTCATCGGTGGTGAATTCGAGTCGACGGTACCCGTTAAATTTTACGTAGCTGAAATAACCGATGGGAGTTGTGTTGGTTGAATCAGCGATGTTTATGATCCCTAATTGGTGCCCTCTGTTTACTTTGTGCGCATAGTTTAGAATTCCGGCCATTTGCCAGCCGTACAAGGTCCGCCCGGCTACGTTGACGCCACCGGATATTTGAATCCCGCGTACGTCGCGTCCTACTACATTGGCCATGCCGGAAAACTGTCCGCCGTCAAAGTCTTTGCCATTCACATTAAAGCCTCCCGATGCCTGAACTCCGTCCACGTTTTCAATCACCAGATTCAGTCCTCCGGCGAGTTGAACACCACTGACATTTCGTCCCACCGCGTTGGCTAGTCCGGCGGCCTGTACGCCGTACACGTCCAGACGTACCACGTTGAGCCCTCCACCAAGTTCGAGCGCATTTACTCCGAGAGAATAACCAGCGAATAAATTCAACGAAATATCATTGATGACGTTACCGCTCAACTGTTGATTGGTGCCAATGAAAGGTAGGATCGATGCCTGAAAAGGGCGGTATAAGGTATCAGAAATATTACTGGTATGAATAAGTTGTCTGGCGGATGAAAAAGCATACACCAGTCCGTCGCGGATGTATTTTAAGGACTCACTGAGGGGCTCAGGTTTTCTTTCTTTACGTTGTAGGGGCACAATAGAGTCAGGCTCCGGTTGTCGGGAAACCACGATTACCGGAATTTCGACCTTGGGTTGGATGGAGTCGCGTCGGGTGGTCATTTTTGGCTCCGGACTTGGGATGGGACGCAGCGTATCTGGCACCAAACTAATTGAATAGTAAGAGTTTTTTCGGGAATTAATCTTGATCGTCCTGCCGGTATAGGCCGATTTCCGTACTTCTAGTTTGAGTTGGTCGGGTAGGGCAGGTAAGGTGATTTTATAATAGCCAAACTTATTACTCACCGCGGAGGCTAGCGTAACCGGCTCGTAAATACTGACATCAGGTAGCCTTTCTCCGGTCAGTTCATCCACGATATATCCATTCAGATAGAAACTGCTTGTTTCTTTTTCGGCGGTAGGTGGCGCTTTTACCAGAATAATGTACTTGCGGCGCTCCTTGAAAGTCACGGTTCCGTCGAAAAGTACATTCAAGATTTCGCGTACACTTTGGTTGGTGGCGTTGATCGATACCCTGCTTTTGACATCAATGGCATCCGGACTGTACGAAAAGTTAAAACTACCCTTAGCCGCGATCTGTCGAAGCACCTCCTCCATCCGTTGGTTGGTGACCCGAATGCTCATTTTGCTTTCCAATAGTGGCGTAGGGGCCTGCCCACTACTAATGGTAGCACCTAAGAGCGTGGCAAAAATAGCCAAGGCGATAAGTTTTACACCGAAACCGAAAGAACCAGGGTGATTTAAGCGATCCATCATTGACAGCCCTTTCCTTCTAACCAATAGACGTTACCTTCCTGCCGGATGGTAACATTCATGGTTTCGGCAATGAGCAGCAGCGTAGCGTCAAAACTCTCTCGCTCGTAGTGGGCCGTGAGCCGGCAATCTGCCAGTTGAGTGCCCGCTAGTCGTACGTTCGCGTGGAAACCCTGATTAAGCGTTTGGATCACTTCTTCGAGGGAGGTGGCGGTAAAATCAAAAACCTTGGTACTGTACGCGGCAATATTTTTAGTTGCCATCATGGACCGAAACACGGTATCGGTTACCACCACTCCTTCTCCGGGGAGTAAGCTAACTTTTCGCTCGGCTTTACTGACTTCCACTTTGCCGGTTTTTACTGCTACCTCTACCACTTCCTGATTCGCTTTCACGTTAAAGGAAGTACCAAGAACGCGAATTTCGGTACCGTTGGCATCAATCACGAAAGGATGACTTGCATCAGGTGTTACGTCAAAAAACGCTTCCCCTTGCAGCTTTACCGCCCGGATATCACCGGTGAGGCCTTCGGGGTAAGTGAGGGTGGAGTTGTAATTTAAAAAAAATCTGGTGCCGTCGGGTAGTGTTTTTTCGTAGGTATTATTTTGGGTGGAAACTGATACCAGGGTCGGTTCGGAAGTGGCACTAAATTGCACCCAACCCCAGGCGAGAAGTGCAAGCGTTACTGCCGCGACGGCTAAATACTGGTAAGTAAAACGATTAGGGGTAGAAACACTAGTAGGTACTGATTTTGGTGGAGCTATGGGAGGCGATACTACCTCACGCGATGCCGTGGGTGCGCGCATTTGGGCCAGCACCTTTTTCCATGCGGTATCGGTATCCGGGGCAACTGTCTGTCGACCCGCGGCTCGGCTTCTTTCCCAAAGCTTACGGTAAGCCCGTAATTCTGCGATGTGGTCGGGTGATGCTTCCAGCCACGTTTCTACCTGCTCGATTTCCTTGCGGCTAGCCGAGCTAGCCAGATAGCGGGCCAGTAGTTCGTCAGATATAGTTATATTATTCAAAGTGTTTCGTTATACAGGTTAAAAAAACAACGGCAAAGCTCCCACAAGAAGAGGAAGGTAATCGGCCAGTTCGGTACGCATAATTCGCAGAGCCTTACCAATCTGATTTTCTACGGTTTTAATCGATAGTCCAAGCTTATCCGCAATTTCCTGGTAACGGAGTTCCTCAAAACGGCTCATTCTGAACACTACTTGGCATTGCTCTGGAAGCTTGCGGACGGCCTGTTCAATTCTTTCTTCCAGTTCACTACCATAAATGGCCTCCGCTACTGCGTCATGAGAATCAGATTGATGATTGAGCGCGTATTCGCGGTGATTTTCACGTACCCCGTAGTGTTTAATGCGGTTGAGGCAATGGTTGTGTACCGCCCGGTACAGGTAGGCTTTCAGTGACAACGTTATTTCCAGGTCGGCGCGTTTTTCCCAGATATTCAGAAATACCGTTTGAACCATCTCTTCGGCTTCGTCCAGATCTTTCAGAATAGAATTAGCGTAGTGGCACAGCCGTTCGTAGTAGGTACGAAACATCTGCTCAAAGGCAGATTCTTGCCCTTGCCGAATGGCATTAACTATGTCGGGATCGGATAACGGAATCAAAGCGGTTGTTTTTTTATCAATCAAAAATACGTAATCCGCTTGGGGTTCGGCCTCCCGATTTTGAAGAACGGTTGCTGTCAAGGTTGAATTCCTTTTATTCGGTGACAGTTAGCGGCGGATAGTCCCCCTATACCCGGCAGAAATAAATATTTATTGGGTCTAGTAGGGGAAGTGCCAAGTTCGGATGTCACAATTCAAACGATTAGGTCAGGCAAAAGTTCCTAGCCGTCGGGGGGAATTCGCCCTACCAACTACTATGATTTATAATCTATTAGCCATGAAACAGTTATCTGATTTCTTCTTACGTTGTGCCTTTTTAATCGTGGTGGCTGTCGGAACACAGTCGTGCATCTACATCAATGATTTGAACGGGGACGTCTCCCCACGAGGGGTTGTTACCCGAGAAATTAACCTTTCTAATTTCGATCAGCTATCCATGGGGAGCGCTTATTCTATCCACGTAAAGCAAGGTAATGAGTTTCGGATTACCGTAACCGGTGAACTGAATGATGTGGATGATCTTGAAGTTACTGTAAGTCGGTCGGGCGTGTTGGAAATCAGGTACCGCAATACCTGGCGAAACCGTCGTGACCGCATGGATATTGATATTGTGATGCCCGACCTGGTAGCGGTTGATTTTTCGGGAGCATCCGTGTCAACGATCAGGGGTTTTGAAGATTTGCCGAGTGTGGGTCTCCGGCTCTCGGGTGCTTCCAAGTCGTTTTTTGTGGGTTTGTCGGACCGACTCAATTTAGACCTTTCGGGTGCGTCGGAGCTGAATTTGGAAGGTGAGGGCGGTTTGCTGACGGGTACGCTATCGGGTGCCTCCCAGCTTTTTGCCTTTTCTTTGCCCGTAAACGAAGCCGATCTAAATCTTTCGGGCGCGAGCCGGGCAAGAGTATGGGCCACGAGTTTGTTAAAAGTAGATGCCAGCGGAGCCAGCAATGTACGTTACAGAGGTAATCCGACCGTCGATCAGCGTCTATCGGGAGGCAGCACGCTTACCCGCGACTAACCTCATCGAATGATCCCGTAGCGAGCTTTGGCGTTTTTTCGCGACATCCCGTCAAAATGCCACCATTCGGTGGGGTTGACCGAAAATCCGGCCTGGGTCATGGCCTTTCTCAATATAGTTCTGTTCGCTACCTGTGCCTTAGAAAGTTGCCCTTTGCTTAGCATTTGGGCCTCCAAGCGGGGATAGGCCAGCGGGCCAAAGAAATCATAAGGGGTTCCCATATCCAGGGGAGCCCCTTTTTCGTCGGCAACCGTCAGGTCAATGGCACACCCAAAATTATGGATCGAACCAATTTTAGGATCGGCCACGTACTGCGGTTTTTGCTGGACCGGAATTTTTAGGTCATCCAGCGCATCCCACAGAATATACTGAACGGCATTGGGGCGGGCGGCATCGTATACCAGTAATCGGCAGCCCGGGTGCCGTGCTTGGAGAGCCGCACTGGCTTTGGCGAGTTTGGCGGCTATATCGGGTTGAAGGTAGGCGTTGTTCAAGTCTCCGTACACGTCTTTCTTAACAAAGTTATCGGTCGTTGAGTACTTTAATTCTACCAGAATGGTGGAGTCCACGGTTTGTAGATTTACCAGTCCCTGTTTGATCATTTGCTCCTCAAAAGGGGAGATTACTACTGGTTTTCCTTCCGTTTTGGCGGGTTCCGCTTCGGTAACAGATAAGGTAAGAATATCCTGGGTTTGGCTGGGTTGGTCGGTAGAGCTGTGGCAGGAGATAAAGCTGGTAAATCCAAGGAGCAGTAGGGCGATAAAAGTATGGTTTTTCATCAAGTGTAATTTCAAAAGAAGGGTTAGCACAAAACCAAAAAGTGACACAATGTAAAGGTAGGGTTTGAAAGATAGAAATCCGGCTGAGGTTATCAGCCGGATTTCTATCTTAAATTAATGATTGATAAATATTATCAGTACCTACGGACTTTCACCTTGGATAACCCGCCTTCGTAACTGATCATAATTTTATGAGCTGATTCAGAGTAGCCGGGCGTGCGGTACAAACCGTCTTCTATTTTGGTAAAATCCTTAAGATTTTTAATATTCAGTGCGCCATCTATCTTGATTTCGCACCCAACCGCTTTCGGAATCTCTAAGGTAACAGAGGCTACCCCTGACTCAATTTCTACGTTGGTTTCCTCTACATTATCGCCTAAGCGTAATTCAAGATCGGCCACGCCCGTACTTATTTTGAGGGATTTAACCTGGTGTTTACTCAAATCAAAATCAGCTTTTCCAGCGCCCAGGCCCAAGTCAATATTCCAAATGGCCTTCGGGTTAAGCTTGAAATTAACCTTATTCTTGATGTCGCCATTTTTGAGCTTCACCTGATTGTTCTCCATCTTGAAATCGATAGAGGCGGTGTTGCTATTGCGGTTGTTACGGATACTGGACTCAAATCCACCCAGGGTAGAACGGCTTTCGGCTTCAAAAAGCTTATCGGTGGTACCTTTCAGATTGAATTCGCCGGCTCCTCCTTCAAAGTTGAGGGTCGCTTCCCGTAAGTCATTTTCCATGTCATACTCGTAGTGCTGACTTTTCATTTTTCGGGTTGGTTCGGTTGACTCGGTAGAGTCGGTTTTCTCCTGATCGTAGCCCCGATTACGCTCCCGACGGTCACCGAAGTCCCACTCGTCATCGTCATTATCCCAATTAAAATTCCAGTTGTTTCCGGAGCGGTTAATTGCTCTTTCGGTACGATGGGTAATCCCCCCCAATACCGCCAAAGTAATCAGTATTCCGGCTATTCCTTTGCCAATGCCTCGGCGCTGCTGGCCCGACGCTAGAATGCTAATACCGGCAAGGATAAGTAGTACCGGCCAGAAGCGGGAAATTTCCTGCCAATCGAATTGTAATAACCCCATGGTTCGGAGGAGCCAACCGATACCGATCAGGAGGAGTAAACCTCCCCAAAATACATTGTTAGATCTTCTCATTTTAGTCTTAGGTTAAATGTTAGAGTTTTGGTCTGAGCTCAGCTGATGGCGAACCAACAGCAATGTCCCGGATATAATCAGAATAATGGGAAGGAAGTAGCGTCCAAAATCAAAATTGGAAAATTCTTCGATCAAAAAAAGGGAGCCAACTACAATGAGCATGATACCCCAGAATGCATTTCGAAAATTCATGGCTATATAAATTAGTGAGGTGTTAAATGAGTGAATAGTGTGCACTACCGAACCTGCGGAGGCTCGCTATCGGGATCAGTTTCTCCATCCGGGTCAGCCGGACCGGCACTTTCTGATCCTTCTGAGGTAGGTGCGTCGGTTGGTTTTGCCGTATCAAACGGGCGATAAGGTACCGGGTCCGGTTCTACGGGAGGGGTAGGAGGAGTCGGTGGTGGATTGTACGTAAAACCACCGTCAAACTGCTCCTTATCGCGCTGCCGAAGCAGCAAGTAGGCACCGGCAACAATCAGGGCAGCCGGCCAGACATACTCACGAATTTGATACCAATAGGGTAGTTCATTGAGCAAAAGGATTCCACCCACGCCGAGTAAAGCGATACCGAGGATTTTAACCGTCCGGTCGGGGTCTGAGCTTTTTGTAAAAAAATTAGATCCGAAGGATTCACGGGCAGGGTTGTCCGCCGAGCTACCGGCCGTATTGATATTCGTTTTGGGATCACTTTCGGGTAGAACTGCCCACAGAATGATGTAGGCAATAGTGGTCCAGAAAAAGCTGGGAGGAATAGGAAGTAGCAGAGCTACCGCCCACAAGACCCGGACAATGGTCGTATCTATACCAAAGTAATTAGCCATTCCGGAGGCTACGCCGCCCAAGACGGCATCTGAGGGTATTCGGGTTAATCTCTTTTCCATAGCGAGTATTTTGTATTTAAGTAGTTGAAAGGTAGGTACAGTACAAATAAGAACACTTACTTCAAATAAAGTAAAATTGCCCTTTATTTGCAATCAAAGGTAGTGGGTAATACAAGATACTCCTATCATGAAGTTTATAATCGGTTTTTGATCATGTTGAATGGCGTTTTTGTGGGGTGAATACTTCTCCCTCTTAATGAATCAGGAACTAATTAGTAGTTCAATCATCCTCTTCCAACGCTTCAAGAATGTCCATCATGGCGCCAAAATCCTTGTAACCCGGCCGGATTTCGTCCCCTCCACGAAGTGCAATACCCTTGATATTCAGTTCTTCCACGGCGTCCAGCACGGCATCCTGGCTATCCAACCCAAAACCAAGTAAAATGGGGTACTCCTGGCTAAGTGCCTTGATGTAATCCTTCCACTCATTGGTTAGTTCGGCATTCTGATCGCTTTCCAAAAGGAAATAGGTCACTTCTGAGCTATACCGCCCCATGAGGGCATCCAGTTCGTCGGCTTCGTAGTGATCTACGTCGACCCGGAGTAGGAGCGGCTTGTCCAGCTCCCGGTTTAGAATCGGCAGAAGGTCAGGGTCAGAAACCTGCAAAGCTTCGCAAGGGTACTCTTCAAGGAGGCTTAGCAAGGCTACGGGATCGGTCATTGAGGTTTCGGCAACTATCTGTATGCCAGATATCCATCCTTTCAATTCTCCAAATTTCTTCGGGGAAATATAAGCCTGTGATCCTTCGTCGATGGAGAAACCCAGCATCTCTACGCCCATCCCCGCGCAGTAACGGGCGTCGGAAAGATTGGTGACGTTACTTATTTTAACAAAACTTGTAAGCATAATATAGGGAAGAAGTAATTCAGAAATTAGCACCCGAGTATCTGGTTGTTAACCCTGACGTGAATTGAACTTGAAGTTGATGATTTTTTTATATCTCACTTCTGAATCCCCAAAACTACCACAAACTTCTATTCTGATCCAAAAAGGAACTAACTTTGCTTCGAGGAATGTTCAAATTCCTTTGTCACAATATATAAATTAAATCGGAAGGCTTTGAACCTTCGCTGATTACGAGATGAGTAAACACGGAAGAATACTAGTTGCCATGAGTGGTGGCATTGATAGCTCACTGGCTGCGGTGATGCTCCACGAAGAAGGATACGAAGTGATTGGCATGACCATGAAGACCTGGGACTATGCCGGTAGCGGAGGATCCAAGAAAGAAACAGGTTGCTGCTCACTTGACTCCATTAATGATGCCCGTACCATTGCGGTACAACTGGGCTTTCCTCACTACATCCTTGATATCCGGGCTGAGTTTGGTGATTACGTGATTGATCACTTTACGGGAGAATACCTGGAAGGGCGTACGCCGAACCCCTGCGTGCTGTGCAATACGCACATTAAGTGGGATGCTCTGCTCCGTCGGGCCGATCGTCTGGACTGTGAGTCGATTGCCACGGGTCATTACGCCAATATTCGGGAAGAAAACGGCCGCCACATTCTTTCCAAAGGTGTTGATGCCTGGAAAGATCAGAGCTACGTGCTTTGGGGCGTTTCTCAGGAAAGCCTTAGCCGCACGAAACTACCCTTGGGCCACCTCCACAAGAGTGATATCCGGGCCATGGCTACGGAGCGCGGATTCATGGAGTTGGTAAACAAATCGGAAAGCTATGAGATATGCTTTGTACCCGATAACGATTACCGGGGCTTTTTGAAGCGTCGTGTTCCGGGTCTGGAAGCGCAGGTAGCCGGAGGTAACTTTGTGCACGCAGATGGTACCGTTTTGGGGCAGCACGAAGGGTATCCATTTTATACCGTGGGTCAACGCAAAGGATTAGGTATTGCCTTAGGTAGACCAGTATTCGTGACCGAAATTCGGAAAGACTCCAACGAAGTTGTACTGGGTGACCTACCCGACCTGTACCGGGATGGTATGTACGTCAGTAAGCTAAACATGCAGAAGTATGCGTCTTTGGAAGCTCCGCTGGAAACAGTATCCAAAGTGCGTTACAAGCACGACGGTACTCCGGCAACTGTTATTCAGGAAGGTCCAGATAAAATACGGGTTAATTTCCACGATGGCGTGAACGGTATTGCACCCGGACAAGCTGCGGTATTTTACGAAGGTGACGACGTAGTAGGTGGAGGTTGGATTATGAAAAGTTTCCGGCAGGATCAGAATGATTGATTGATTGAAGGAATGATAGAATGATTTTTTTCGATCACTCTTCCAATCCAACCGATGAACGATGTCTGCAACAACTTTATAGCCTATCTTAGGTAGCTGGCTGTTTTATGGTAGCGTTTGGAGAATAAATACTTTGAGTTCCGGAAGCGTGAAGGGTGTTTTCCGGAATCCACAGAACTAAAACAGCTGATCCGCGACCGGGTTACACCCGATAAAAGCCTGGGACACAGCGAGCGGAAAGAGTAGTGCTCTCTTACTCGTAAGGCAAATTCTACCAGAGAATGGGGTTATGCTTTAACGAAGCTTTTTAGTTTCCTAGGCAGGGGAAATCTACAAATATCACCCTTCTCCGAAGTATCTAAAAAGCTTCGGAGAAGGGTGATATTTGTGCCTGGAATTTAAATATCTGCGGAGAAACTTTATTTCTTTGGATTCGAACTACTGTACTACTAGCGGAAAATACCTTTCCTTGATCACATTCATGTGATGAATCGAATGCCCAATAATCATGAAGCCTAGTGACCCTACCGTAATATCAATTTGGGATGCCTGGCCGGAATGACCTAACATTTCTTCGTTAAAGCTTTGAAAAAGAGCGTGGGTTGAAGCCCTGACAATATCGTATTCATCCAATAGCTCTTCCAAATGCCGGTAACTGGCCGTAGTATTGAGCGCGTACTCATTTTCGTCAAAACCGGGTAGGGGCGTCTTGTCATTTCGCGCGATGCGCAAGGCGCGATAACTCATAATGCGCTCCGTATCAATACAATGCTGAATTGCCTCCCGGATAGTCCATTTGCCGGGCGCGTAGATTAAATCTCCCAAATTATGTAAGGCGTCGGTATCCGAAAAGACACTTTCCGGAGAGTACGTTTCCAAAGCTTCGAGTAAATCCAGATCTTCTACCAAATTAATGTAGCGATCGTAAAATTGGGGTAAGGGGTGTATGTCAGACCGTTTCATAAGGTAAATGATTTGAACTAGTTGGCTATATCCGATTTGATTTTTTTGCCTTTCAATTTTTCCTGCTTTAACAAAGCTACCACGTTTTTGATTTTAGTCCGCTTTACAGCGGCAAACGAAATGGTATCCTTCACTTCGATGAGCCCGAGCTCGTCTTTTTCCAGTCCTCCTTTTTTAAGTAGTAGTCCAACGATATCTACCTTGTTGATTTTATCTTTCTTACCGGCCGAAAGGTAGAGCGTTTCCCAGTCGGTGGGGGGCGGAAGCTTATCGACTTTCGGAAGTACTAGCTCCTCTGGCAAAGCTTCCAGGTAGGGTACGGTTTCGTCATCGGCAATCAGCAAATAGGCGGTTCCGGTGGCGTGCATACGTGCAGTTCGGCCATTGCGGTGGATAAACGCATCTTCGGTGAGGGGCAACTGGTAATGCACGATGGACTCAATCTCGGGTATATCAAGTCCACGTGAGGCAAGGTCGGTTACCACTAGTATGCGGCTACTTCCGTTTCTGAACTTCATTAGGGCGCGCTCACGGTCGGGCTGTTCCAAACCTCCGTGGAAAGTCGCGTGCGTTAAATCGTTTCGGTTCAGAATTTCGCTGATTCGCTCCACGGCATCCCGGTGGTTGCAGAAAACGAGGGTTGGTTTATTGCCAATAACGCACAACAAGGAAAACAATGTTTCCAGTTTTTCGGCGGTAACGGTGGTCACCACCTTCATTTGAAGCTTGGGTACGTAGCTGTCATTATCCAGAAAGTTTACCTCCACCAGATCACCAATACCCCTGAAATCAGATTGTATGGAAAGCGTAGTAGCCGAAGTGAATAACCGTCGCTTCAGGTTCGGCATTGCCTTAATGATCGTAGAAATATCGTACTGAAAACCCATTTCAAGAGCTTTGTCAAACTCATCCAACACCAGGGTATGAATAGTCGTAGGATCAATATTCCCTTCCCGCACGTGAAAGGCTACCCGTCCTGGTGTGCCAATAAGTAGCGTCGGTGCCTCCCGTAAGCTGTTTTCTTCCGTTTTTACGGCATGGCCCCCGTAGCAGCAGGTTACTTTATTGCCGGTACTCATGGTCTTAAAAACTTGCTCTATTTGCATGGCGAGCTCCCGGGAAGGAACAACAATAAGCGCCTGAACACCCAATTGCCCATCGGTGATACGTTCGAGTATTGCCAATAGGAAGGCCAGAGTTTTACCCGATCCCGTGGGGGAAAGTACCACCACATCACTCGTACGAGCGGCGGGCAATACGGCCTCCTGCATGGGGTTTAGGGCTTTGATATGTAGATTTTGAAGGATTGTCTGGTACATGAAAATTACTATATGTGAAAGGCACCAAAGGTAGCCCAAATTTATGGTAGTTGGCGAAAGTATCCGATGCATAAGTACTTCTCACCACAATCGAATGGTGTTCTTCCGGGCCTTTTTTAATTCGTTTGTTTATACAATTGTTGGCTCAACAAAAATGTCAGTATATATTGCAGATTCAGACTAAATTCTAGCCCTTAATTTATGAGAAAAACAGTACAGTCTTTTTGGATAGCCCTCTTTTTGGCAATTAGTTCGCCACTATACGCCCAATTAACGGTCGAGAAAATTATGCAAGACCCCAAAACCTGGGTCGGAACATCGCCCGGTAGTGTGTATTGGAGCGAAGACTCTAAAACGATTTATTTTGATTGGAATCCGGATGCCAATGAAGGTGATTCGTTGTATCAATATACTTTGGCAGATAAAAAAAACGTCAAAGTAGCGCCCGAAATTCGAAAACAACTACCCTCACAGCGCGGCGTCTATAACCGCCTGAAAACGTTGAAAGTATACGTAAAAAATGGTGATTTGTACCTGTTAGATTGCCGCACTTTCCAAATTAGACAACTGACTAATACCGTAGAAAGTGAGGAGAATGTGTCGTTTAGCGGGGATGAGCAACGAATTCTCTTCGAAAAGAATAATAATCTATTCAGTATTGCCTTGGCCTCGGGTTTATTGGTTCAGCATACCGACTTTCGGAATGGCACTAAGAAATCAGAAGCAAAAAAATCAGATCAGGAAAAATGGCTGGAACAAGATCAGTTGGGAATGTTCCAGATTCTGAAAGAGCGCAAGGATAAAAAAGACGCGGGCAAAAAGATAACTGAGGCGGAAAAGCCCACCCGACCAAAAGAAATTTATCTGGAAGAAAAGCGGGTATCAGGTCAGCAACTAAGTCCTGATGGCCGATTTGTAACCTACCGGCTCAGCAAAGCCGATAAGTCTTCAAAAAATACTATCGTACCCAATTACATAACGCAATCAGGATTTACCGAAGATTTGCCCGCGCGGACTAAGGTAGGTGTTCCTGCCACGGAATATGAGTTTTGGGTGTACGATATTAAAGGTGATACCGCCCGGCAGGTGAGTACCAAAAAGATTGAGGGTATAAGCGATAAACCCGATTACCTGAAAGATTACCCCAAACAAGATTCACTCTGGAAAAAGAAAATACGGGACGTAGCGGTGCAAGGTCCTTTCTGGTCGGAAGACGGGCTAAATGCCGTGGTGGTGGTGCGTTCGATGGATAACAAAGACCGTTGGATCATGGGCTTTAATCTTGATTCGCTTTCCTTGAATTTACTTGACCGCCAACGCGACGAGGCTTGGGTGGGTGGCCCCGGTGTTGGTGGCTACGCTCTGAGTGCGGGTGAGTTGGGTTGGATCAATAACACCACTATTTACTTTCAGAGTGAAGCCGATGGGTACTCTCACTTGTACCGCTTGGACGTAAAAATCGGAGTCAAAACCCAACTAACCAAAGGGAAGTTTGAGGTTCAGTCGGTACAACTTTCCAAGGATAAGCAAACGTTTTATTTGACGACCAATGAGGTACACCCCGGCGAGCAGCACTATTACCGCATGGCGATTACTGGTGGTCCAAGGGTGAAATTAACCGAAGGGAAAGGAGCGCACGATGTGCAGTTATCACCCGATGAGACTCAACTGGCGATTCGCTACTCGAATAGCAATTCACCCTGGGAATTATATCTGCGGGAAAACAAGACCGGAGCCAAGGCCGAAAAATTCACTACCTCCACTACGGAGGCGTTTCGTGCCTATCCCTGGCGGGAAGCCAAGGTGATTACCTTCAAGGCTTCTGACGGAGCGGACGTGTACGCTCGTGTGTATGAGCCCAAGAAATCGAACGGACGGGCGGTTATTTTTGTCCACGGCGCGGGTTATTTGCAAAACGCTCATTTGTGGTGGAGTAATTACTTCCGGGAATATATGTTCCACAACCTACTAACCGACAAAGGCTATACCGTACTCGATATGGATTACCGGGCTAGCGCGGGTTATGGTCGTGACTGGCGGACCGGAATCTACCGGTTTATGGGCGGAAAGGATTTAAGCGATAACGTAGACGGAGCCAAGTGGCTGGTAAAAAAGTACGGAATTAACGCGGGTAAAATAGGAGTGTATGGCGGCTCGTACGGTGGATTTATAACCCTGATGGGACTATTTACTGCCCCCGATGTATTCAAAGCCGGGGCGGCCCTGCGCCCGGTAACCGATTGGGCCGCCTATAATCACCCTTATACTTCCAATATCCTGAATGAGCCACAAACGGATAGTTTGGCATACCACAAAAGCTCCCCGATCTACCACGCCGCCGGACTGAAAAATAACTTACTTATTTGTCACGGAATGGTGGACGTAAACGTACATTTTCAGGATGTTGCCCGTTTGTCCCAGCGATTAATTGAGCTCGGAAAAGATAATTGGGAGCTGGCCGCCTACCCCATGGAAGACCATGGTTTTGCGGAGCCATCTTCGTGGACGGATGAGTATAAGCGTATATTGAAATTATTTGAAGAAAAGCTTAGATAGACCAGTTGCCTTTCCTATCAGAATGTAGCGGGGTTTATTTGATTATGAGCACCTTATGTGCGGATTTAATGAAACCAAGTCGCGCAGAGTTTAGTTATAGGGGTATATACGTTATTGTATAGAAAATTAACACTATAAACTTTATGAAATTTAGAATACTCTCAATTGCGCTGCTTAGCGCCGCTACACTTTTACTTATTTCTTGTAGCTCAAAAGAATCCTCCGAAGAGACAACCGCAGATGCGATGGTCCTGAGCGACGGAACTGTACTGGTTGACACATCGGCTAGTGCAGTAATGTGGAAAGGTACAATGGTTGGAATGTACGATCATAGTGGTACCGTAAAGTTAAACTCTGGGAATGTAACGGTTGCGGATGGGAAAATTACCGGCGGGACCTTCGTTGTAAACCTGATGACGATTAAACCAACGGATGATAATTTTAAGCCGGAGGAAGACCGGACACCGGAAAAACTTGTGGGACATCTTTCATCAGGCGATTTCTTTAACGTAGAGGAATACCCAACGGCTACTTTCGAAATTACGGGTTCTGATAGCGCATCAATAATGGGTAACCTAACCGTTCGTGGTAAAACGAATCCGGAGAAAGTTGAAAATGTGGTTATTTCCGAAGAGAACGGTATGGTGAAAATGACGGGTGATCTTACATTTGATCGCAGAAAATACGATGTTGCTTTTACGCACCCGATGAAGGAAATGGTAGTTTCTGACGATATTGTATTGAACGTATCTTTGGTAGCTCCTAAGTCTATGACAGCGAGAGACTAATTTTTTATAGAATTATTTAAAAAGCACTTTGGCATCCGCCAAGGTGCTTTTTTGTTTTTCCGGCAAGAATTAACAAGTTTGGAGTAGAAAAAACGCAAGAATAGATTCTAGTAGCAATTGATGGGGTAATACTAAAAAATCTTATGTTGAAATTCTGGTTTGGGGCGCTGTTAATGTTAGTAGCTACGGCTGCGTTTTCACAAGGTAAAGAGGCTGATTCGAGCTCTTACTTGAAAGAAATCAAGCAAGAACTGAAAAAAGAGTGGCCGAAAAATAGAACAATCAATCTGGTGTTTCATGGGCATTCGGTACCAGCGGGTTATTTCAAAACCCCGGTGGTCAATACCTTGGATGCTTATCCGTACCAGCTATTGAAGCTAGTGAAGGAGCGGTATCCTTTTGCGGTAGTAAATTGCATCAATACCTCCATCGGTGGTGAAAACTCCCAGAGTGGAGAAAGACGGTTTGTTGAGGAAGTATTGTCCCATCGGCCCGATGTCTTGTTCCTAGATTATGCTTTGAACGATCGTAGAATAGGATTAGAGGAGGCCCGTAAAGCCTGGGAAAGTATGATTGAGCAAGCGTTGGCCAGGAATTGTAAGGTAATTTTGCTGACACCTACCCCAGACCAAAGGGTAGACTTACTCGCCCCCGGCAATGAATTAGAGCAGTATACGTTACAAATCAGAGAATTGGCCCAAAAGTATGAGGTTGGCTTGGTGGATAGCTACCAGCTATTCTATGACATTATAAAAGCGGGAGGCAATATTCCGGACTATATGGCTCAAGTCAATCATCCTAACGCCCAAGGCCATACCTTAGTGACCAACGCTATTTTGCGTTATTTTGAATAAATTTTCTCCGATATCAACTTTTTCAAAACTTACTTCCTGATGTCAACTGATTTACAGCCAGTACTCCAATATTTAGAAATTATGTCCGTAAAGATTGCCAAGTTGGAAGCCGAGCAAATTGTTGCTCGTAACATGCTCGGGAAATTAGCGTCGCGGGTACATGGGGTAGGGTATGAGGACATGGAAGCCATGCGGATCAAACTGGAACAATCGGCTAAAAACTCACTTTTACCCTCCATCATGGAAGGTATTGCGGTATTGTCTGAGGGTGAAGTTCGTAAACATCTTGGACTGGATGATTAGTCCGACGCTGGAAGCCAATACAAAACTTTACTATTTATAGGAAGAACTAACATGATTAGGTTTTAGTCCTTCAATACTTTGGATAACCATAAAGTATACATTTTACTCTTTCTAACGTATGAATCGTCGCCAAGTTTTGGCTGGTATCGCTACCGCAACGGCCGTTGCTACTGTCCCTATGGTTAGCTCAGCGGCTGCCAAACGTGAATCTTTTAAGTATGCCCTCAACATGAGTACCATTCGTGGGCATAAGTTGGGCTTCATGAAAGAAATTGAAGTAGCCTCCAAGGCGGGCTTTCCTCACGTAGAAATATGGATCAATAGTTTACAGGAATACCTCAAAAATGGAGGTACCACGGCAGATGCCCGCAAACACCTCAATGACTCCGGGGTAATTGTGGAAGATGCCATTGGTTTCGCCCCCTGGATTGTAGATGATGCCGCCACCCGAACCAAGGCGGTAGAGCAATTGAAGCAAGAAATGGGAATACTGGCCGAAATTGGCTGTACCCGTATTGCGGCCCCGCCCATGGGTGCTACCAATGAACCCGGCCTTGACCTCAAAAAAGCGGCCGACCGCTACCGTACAATTCTCGAATTAGGAGATACCATGGGGGTAGTACCTCATCTGGAATTATGGGGTTTTTCTAAGAATTTGAGTCGGGTGAGTGAGCTATTGTACGTAGCTACCGAAAGCGGGCATCCATCGGCAAAAGTTTTGATGGATGTGTACCATCTTTACCGAGGTGGCTCCGGGCTGGAACAGGTAGCTTGGGTTGGTAAACCTTTCATTGAAATATTTCACATGAATGATTATCCGGCTTCCCCGCCGCGAGATACCATCAAGGACTCCGATCGGGTGTACCCGGGTGACGGAGTAGGACCGCTGAGTCAATTACTACGAACGTTGAAGAATCCTGAGAAACCGGTCATACTTTCACTGGAAGTTTTCAATCCGGCCTACTACGCACAAGATGCATTAGTAGTGGCCAAAACCGGACTGGCAAAAATGAAAGCCGCAACCAACGGGATATAAGCGACCAGAAATATAATAGTGGTAGGTAGGCCGGGGAATTTTTCCTGGCCTGCTGCCATGTAAACCCATTCCCTGTTGAAAAAAGTAATCTCTATGAACTTAAGCGATTCCTCAGAAATAGTTTACAGTACCAATTTAGCTAAAACAGTGCACAACTATTTAGATAACGAATACTTGAACAGAAAGTTAATAGCTAACGAAAAGCAACTCCTACTTTAAGAAAATAGAAAGGGAAGTGCCTAAAATGAAGTTATTTTTGCTGGGCTTATCGTTGTAGGTAAATAGTGAATCTTTACTATTGAGACGCCTTCCTTCTAGCCGCCATAAAACATCATCTGTTATTTTGTAATCGAGATTCATCGAATACCCCACGGTTTGGAATCCATTTGATGTCCCAGTGCTAACGATGACTTCGTTCTTATCCGAATAGTACTCTATTCGCCCCGACAGTGCTACTTTGTTCGTAGCAGAGAAACGGGCAATTGCAATGGGAGAATACCATACATTATAACGTCTACTTTCCTTGAATTTTTGCTCCATACCAATGTCAAATCCAGTGATAATTTCGAGGCGATTGTTGACCATAAACTGACCGTAGAAATTGTGAAAATACCGCATCCTCCGCTCGCTTTCGGGGTAGTCATTGCCGATAAAAGAGCTGCTATTCAGGAGTATTTTGTCGGTGGGAGTCCAGGTAAGCTGATGCCCAAATGCCGGAAGTTGATTGTCGGGTACTCGCTGTATCCGTTGCCAGCCGTTCATCACAAGTCCGGAAATAAACCATTCCTGGTTATCAGAAGTATAGGATATTTTGGCGCCCGACAGGTAGTAGGGAGAGTTTTCGGCCAGTAGTCCTCGGGTCATATTCCAGGTAGTTGCTCCAAGGGCACTTTCAAAGCCAATGTGGGAGGTAAAAATGCCAGCATCAACCCACAGGTTTTTCTTTTGTGAAACTTTAACCCCCACAAATGCTTCAAATACGTTTTTGAGCACTCCGGGTTCAGTCGCTAGGTTCGCGTTAGCGTAGGTACCGGCCATCAAGCCCAGATTTCCCCTGACGCGATTGGTAGTGTACTCCATCTTGAGTAGGCCAAGATTGAGGTTAATTTCGTTGTGGCGGTTAAATGAGTACAAAAAATCCGGACGAGTGTGGTCGGCCGGATTTGCAAAATCATAGATATAATACGTTTCCAGATAGGTACTTATTTGCAGAGGAGAAGTATGTGAACGCTTCTCGGAAAGTGTATCTGATTGGGCGAAAATCCAAGGAGTCAAGAAAAAAATCAGTCCGACAAGTAAGGTGAATCTGATTTTTTGTAGCCTATTTAGTTGAATCTTCATAAATCAGTAGTCAGTTTTTTGCCGTTTCTAGTTTAGAAAGCCAATGGCCGGTTATCAGCCCTTGGCTTTCTAAATATACTACTAGCGCACGGGATTTCTAAAAATGGCCGCAGCTACTGAATTTTTAGCTGGCATGTCCTCTCCCTCGCAGGGGTATACTGTTCCGCCTTTCAGTAGAGTTTGTATAGCGGCCTCATTGAGCAGTTCTTTCGTGACTTCGGTATCATCTGTTTTTATAGTAAGCGAATGTTTCTCTGCATCATAGCTACCCCAAATTACCTCATTTTTTTGAATGAAAAGAGTTTCTAATTGTCCGGTCAGCGCGGCTAGTAGCACGGTTTGAGTTTCTGCCGAGGCCCAGTCCTCGTCCTTTAATGATGCGAATTTCTCGATTGCTGCCGTCCGATGTTGGTTATGCTTTGGTTTTTGGAGTACCATTGCTTTTTCGTGTAGCATGTGTACATCATCATCTCCAAAGCTTCCGGTAATTACCTCCTCAGTAAATTTAGTGTACCCACTCGTTTTTTTGTACATCGGCAGTAAGTACTCCACACCGGCTAAAATTGCGGGTAGTGGTTCACATTCCATAAGAGCATCTACCTGCTTACTCAACTTGTAGAAATACTGCTCGATATCCACTTTTTCAGTATCGGTACCTCCTTGCCCATGAAACATGGCACCTGCTTTGCCACCTTGTCCACTACGGAATTGTAAAGATTGCTGGCGCTCAATGAAAACAAGATAGTCATCTATGGACGTTGGCACATCATCACTGAGTATGACCTCTGAAATAGTGTGTGAGGTAGCCTCATACAACTGTACCTTATTCAGGTTGAGATTTAGAATGTAAAATTTCCCCGTACTATTGAGCAAGGGTAACAGGGGGCGCAAAGCGAAGCTGTTTCCTACATACGTCATTGATTCTGAAAGAGAAATTGGTAAAGTCTTGATTTCAGCCCCTGATTGATTGAGAAGAAATACCAGAGTATCTGAGGCCCGCGACCAAAAAAGTGGATCATCAAGGAGTTTGTAGCCGGGGTTCAGGTAGCTTTTAGCCTCCTGACTGTTGAGCCCAAAGAGAGTAACCAGTTTTGATTCAGCCTCTTGTAGTTCATTCTTGAAATGAATCTTATCGGCCATGTAGTTGTCAGATGAATCACGACTAGTAGGTGTATAGATACTTACGTGTTGTGGTCCTCGCTGATTAGAAAGTTTTTCGAATTGATCTATTGTGAAAATATCCATTATGATTTAGTTTATGTGATGATTAGATGAAGTGAAAGACTAACCTCTGGGCAAGCATTTTTTATTCTATAAAGTACCAAGATTATACCTATAACGGATTAAAAGGTCCAATTAGGCTCTATTAAGCTGATAGGAGGGTAGTTAGCGTAGGTTATAGAAGTGATCTTTTCGGCTAAGAATGAGGAAATACTACTCATCATGAGGAAAAAAATCAATAATCAAGCCACTAGTTCTCAGAGAGACGTGGCTGTTGAATGACTCGAGCACAAAAATGTAATGAAAAAAACGGAGCAATTTCAAAATATCAAATTAGATATCCAGACGGTTAATTTCGATCCCACCAGTGCTACAATGGCCAATGTGCGTCAAGAGCTAAAAAAGCTGATGCGCTTATACGGTAATATCGTTGGGGCTGACGTATATCTTTTAGAAACCAACGTTTCTGAACTCAAAAATAAAGTAGCGCGCATTCGGGTGGGCGTACCCGGCCGTGATCTCTTCGCAGAATCGGCGGCAAATTCATGGATGCAGGCTATTTCGGATGTGGCTGCTAAGTTACGTAGCCAGATTATGAGCAGGTAGAAATAGTTGCACTTTCTCTACTTTTTGATTACGTTTTTTCTGGAAACAATTCGCTAAGGATCACCTGCCTGTTTAGTAGTCCTCCACGTTTTTTGCTGGGGTAGCCTGCTAATTCAGCCAACCGAATGCATCAGTGCTGTCTTTATTGAATTTACGAGTGCCATTATGACATAAGCAACCATCAAGATCGGTAATAATGGCACCAATTCTCCCCTTGGACAGTATTGGAATATAGTTTTATGTATCTTAAGTCATTAACTAACTACCACTAGCCATGAAAAAGAAACTGAGTATACCGAAAGAAATACTGATGAACGTTGATTTTCTTAATACCATTCATGGTGGTATGAGCGAACCAAGCGTAGAAATAAATAGCCGGGAAGATAGTTACGAAGTGACCGTCAAGGCTCCGGGAATTGGTCCTGATGATTTAGAGATTGAAATTCGGAAAGATAAGTTATTAATCTACCACCTGCTGCCGTTATTTGCCAAAACTGTCGACGAAAACGAAAAAGGCTTACATTCGATCCGTTTTATCAGCAAAATGGTAATTCCATCCGACGTAGATATTGACGGAATTACCGCTCGTTATGATGAATCAAATAAGAGCTTAATGCTTTACTTACCCTACAATGATGTGCACGATATTCTCCGGAAGGTTGAAATTGAGCGCTGGTAAGTGAAACACCTCAGTTATAAATATAATATATTTTCAAATCCTCCTCTGAATTATCAGTGGGGGATTTTTTTATACTGATTCATTGGCTATTTTGGTTACGTCTTAGCCCTAACCTTCCGGCCAATGAAAATAACTTTACGTGGTTTTTTACTATTTGTACTAATTCATACGGCCAATTCTGTGGCCTTGGCTCAGCAACCCTACTACTACCTTTATGGATTGGTCAAAAATGCTGAAACCGGAAATCCCATTCCGAACGCTTCCATTTCTATTTTGTACGAAACCGTCGGTACGGTAGCCGACTCCCTTGGCCACTACCAGTTAAAGGTGTACCGGGGCGACCTGTCCTTTAAAATTCAATCGCAGGGCTACTTTACGAAGTATATTCGGCAGGCGGTGGCCGGAGATACCGAGTTGAACGTCAGCCTGAACGAAAAGACCAATCAGTTAGAAGAGGTAACCGTGGCGGGTGATCGGGTGGAGCAAAACGTGGAGCGGGCAGAGATGGGGGTTTCCACGTTATCAATGAAAACCATTAAAAAGCTTCCTGTTTTACTTGGTGAAGCCGATGCGGTCAAAAGCCTGCTGTTACTTCCCGGGGTTACGAGCGTGGGAGAAGGTGCTTCCGGTTTTAACGTACGAGGAGGTAGCACCGATCAGAACCTAATTCTGTTGGAAGGTATGCCGCTCTTGAATGCCTTCCATTTGATGGGTTTTTTCTCCGTTTTTAATCCTGATGTGGTGCGTGACGTTAACTTTTATCGGGGAAGTATCTCTCCGGTGTACGCCGGACGAACGTCTTCGGTACTTGATGTAAACTTACGTGACACTAACCTTGAAAAATGGAGCTTTCGGGGTGGACTTGGAGTGATAAGCAGCCGACTGATGATTGATGGACCACTCATCAAAGATAAACTAGGCATATCCGTAGCCGGTCGGTATTCCTACGTCAACCACATTATGAACCTCCTACCCAACAGCAGATTGCGGGGTACCCGGGCCCGGTTTGAGGACCTGACTGCCAAGATGGACTATCGATCAGAGAACGGAAAGAACCGATTTACTTTGACCTATTTTCAGGCGGGCGATCAGTTCAAGATCCCCGATGACTCCCTTTCCAACTTAGAAATAAACGCGGCGTCATCTACCTTTGATTGGAAAACCAACCTGCTGGCTGGTAGGTGGGCCACTACGTTCTCAAAAGGTAGCATTCGGTTCATGACGGGATGGAGCCGCTACGAATCGTCCGTCGGTAATGCTGATTCTACCCTGGCTTTTTCGCTGGGAACCGCCGTGAACACCTATCGGTTTGGGGTAGATGGTGATTATAACTTATCCGAAAAGTGGCGGATGGATGCGGGCGTTTCACTGCTGCGCCACGAGATTCAGCCGGGTGCCTTGCAACCAGAATCTCCCGCCTCAGCAATCCGAAGTATCCTGCTGCCCACCGAGGCAGGCTGGGAAAGTGGTGTATACTGGGGCACCGAGTACGAGTTTACGCCCAAACTTAGTGTATCCGGTGGCTTACGGTATTCCTTCTTTATGAAAACTGGTCCGGCTACCCTCTACACCTACGGCACGGATCAAACCAAGACCAGTGAAAATCAACTAGACTCCACGGTGGTGGGAAAGGGTGGGCTGGAAAAAAGCTATGGTGGCCTGGAACCAAGGGTAGCCCTCCGCCTGAAACTGACCGACTCATTTTCGTTTAAGGTAAGCTATAATAGGATGATTCAATACATCCAACAAATCAGCAACACCACTTCCACGTTACCGATTGCGCGCTGGAAATTAAGTGACACTTACCTGAAACCCCAGCAATCGGATCAACTATCGGGAGGACTCTTTAAAAACTGGGAATCGAAAAGTATAGAATCGTCCGTCGAAGTATTCTACAAGCAAATGGGCAACGTAACCGACTACAAAGACGGAGCGGATTTGCTTCTGAATCGCTTTCCGGAAACGGTGCTGTTGCAAGGCATGGGTAAAACCTACGGTTTGGAATTATACATCAAGAAACGGAAAGGGATATTGACGGGATGGCTCAGCTATACCTATTCCAAAACCCGTTGGCAGATTGCTGGTGTTCACGAAGAAGAAACCATCAATGCGGGTGAATGGTATGCTCCCAATTTCGATCGTCCCCACGTCTTAAATCTGGTTGGTAATTACCAGCTAGGGGCGCAGGTATCCATGGGAATGAACGTAGCGTATAGTTCGGGCAGGCCCATTACCTATCCAATCTCTAAGTACTACGTAGCCGGTAGGGTGGTGCCGGAGTACCTGTACAGAAATCAGGAACGGATACCTGACTACCTCCGGGTGGATTATTCCTTCAATCTCGACCCCAAGCCTTACAGTAAGAAGAAATACAAAGGAAGCTGGAACTTCTCCATCTATAACGTGCTCGGAATTAGGAACCCGTATTCAGTCTTTATCCGCGCCCAGAACCCCTACAAGCAATACTACAACCGCGTGTATGTTTACAAACTCGCCGTGTTAGGGGCCGCCATACCGTCACTCAGCTATAACTTTTCCTTCAATTGATCACCGATATGAACCGTAAATCTATGATGCGAGTATACCATGTTGGGATAATTATGCTAGCCATGTGCTTGCAAGCCTGCGTGGAGCCTTTTAACCCCGGACTGGTTGGGAAAGAGAGAAAGCTGGTAGTTGAGGGTACTTTAACCGATTTTCCGGGTGATAATCTGGTTAACCTGACCTATACGGCTGGCTATAACAGCGAAGAAAGTGTTTTTAGCATCCGGGTACGTGGGGCGGAGGTATGGACAACCAATCAAAATGAGGTACGAACCAATTGGCAGGACGACGGGCTGGGGAATTTCCGTCCGCTGCCGGGATTTGTACCCATCATAGGAGATAGCTATACACTTCACTTTAAAACCGCCGACGGGCAACTGTACCAATCGACCCCGCAGAAGTTGTCCAAAGCTCCGGATATTGAAAATGCTACCTACACATACAGTCCAGTGCCTGGTAAAGCATGGGGAGTATTCCCGGTTGAAATCTCCTTCAAGGATAATGCAACCGACGATAGCTACTACCAGATTGCCTGGAAGCATTACGAATTAGTGGATGAATGTGGCGTGGTAATACCGCCGGGCGCAGGACGAATAAAGCCCCGCTACCGCTGTTGCACGCCCTGCTGGAACATTGATTTTAGTTTTGGGGAGATCAATATATCCTCTGATAAATTTGTGCAACAAGGTGCTACCCTTCGACAGTTTGTTACCAACGTGCCTTATGATAAAGATAGCCCTTACTATCTGAACGTGGAGCTATTCAGTCTTACGAAAGAGGCCTACAACTATTTAAAACTCTTAAAGGACCAGACCCAAAATACAGGAAGCACCTTTGACTTGCCACCAGCCCCAGTCCGTGGAAATATCTTCAAAGCAACGGCGACCGGCAAGGAGTCGGCACTTGGTTATTTTAAAGTGGGAGGGGTATCCAAAAAGGTAGTGTATATCCGGCGGGACAATGCTCCGGTAGCAGCCCGTATCAATGAGCCTTCGTATTTTCTGGTTAACGAATGTCGTCCTTGTCAGGAGATACCTTCCCGGACAGCCGTTCGGCCGGCGGGTTGGGTGAATTAGGAGGTTTTTTAAGCTTGCTAAAATGCCTGACGGCCAATGTAGTTATTTATTCAACTGTTTCACAATGAAATATTTAATAAAAAATAACCTTCATATAAAGTTATTTGCATAACTAAAAAGTTATTTTTTTTATAAAATTTTCCTCATATTTATTACAGCTTTAATCCAAATTATTATATTGTAGCAGTGTTTAAAATTGAATGCTTATCGCGACTTTTTTCCTTTATCAATTAATCAAGGATATTGAAGTAAAAGATTAGCTTTTGCGTTTCAAATCTGTAAAATTACACACCCAATAAAATCACTAAAATGTCCACTCATTCTAGTACCATTGCCTACATCGAATGCTTAAGAACTGAGTTTGAGTATTTATCCCAGTATATCTCTGAACCTGGTTGGAGCCCATTTGACCGCTTCATATCTGGATTACTCTACAAAATTCTAAGTAGTCCGATAACTCCCGAAACCAGCCTTATCCATTTAAACATACCCTCCTTTGCCCTCGGTCCAAATTTTAACGAGGTGCTGTTGTATACTTTGGCCGTTGTCAAATATGAGCAAAACTATATTACCTCTCAGGAGGAGTTTTACTTACCAACGGAGGGAGACTTAGTATTTCGTAAGAATGACATTTATGTGGTGAAATCACCTGTTGGGAAGAACAAGTGGCGAATTAGTCCAGCTTTTCCTGCGAAAGGGAAGGATGGGATTTACGAAGTTAAGTTTAAAGAGCCAGTAAGGTTGTTGCCTCTAAAACAGTATAAATACCAAAAAAGAGCAACCGCTGGAAGTCTAAAAGATTATCAAGCATTTTTTAGGACTAAATTAAATGAAGCTAAATTACCGTTATTGTCAGAATTTAAGCATCGAACAATTGTACTAGCCGAAGGAGAGTTGTGGAAAATTAATGATTGTTTACCCTTGCGGTATTTTAAACAAAATGGAGAGCTAACAGCTCATCATTTGCCGATCCAACCCATGATCGAGTCATGTAAGGATGTAGCTGCCGTTGATTATATTCTTTATGACGGTCAAGAATTCAACGAAATGGTAGTGGTTGGGGCTAACCGTTACCGTGACTCTCTCCCATTAATCCGCAATCGCCTCAACGCAGGAGAAATTGAACGTGTTTTGCTAATTGGTGATGAGCCAGTTGAAGGTGCGACTAAATGGGAGTTGACTTCAACCGAGATACAGTACTTAAGAGGGAAAATGGTGTCTGCACTTACTATCGACTTGGTGTCCGCGCCTAAGCTAGTTGAGCTAGTTGAAGAACTAGAAATGGTTATTCAAGATTACCAAAATACATTGAATATAAATTTAAAAGAGTGTTTATCATGGCTACGACCTTACCTCAGGCTAGCAATTCCGGAAAGCCAGGATCGAAATAACTGTTTGCAGTATTACTTGGAACGCATTTTAAATCGATTTGCTGAATCAGAGTGGGACGAACATTGGTACGATGCAAATATTTATGATCCTGAAAAAATTAGCGAGTACTCGCTGCCTGTGCAGCAACTTTTCTTACGGATACATAGGTACTTCCTAGCTAATAATCAAAAATGGGATTTCCTGTGTCGATATTGTGAGGAAAAACACCTTCGCCGCTCTTGGGTGATGGTCGGACATGAGCAACAAGCTCAGGCACTGGTAGGCCAACCTATTATACGTGGAGTAGCATCTCGCCGTTGGCATCATCAAACTGTTGAAACCCTATCTCAATGGGCAGAATCGCCAGAAAAATATTTGCCAAATCAAACCAAAGGAATGCTTTTTGTTCCAGAGCTAAGCCAAAGTTCTAAGCTATTAGATCAACTGTCCTTATTAACGATACCCGTTATAATTTTGGCATATGAGGGCCTGGAAGATCAGTACCCAGATTACATTTTGAGAAGCTATTTATTATCGGAGATGGCAAAAGTTAGGCATAGGGACCGCCATCATTGGACGGAATGTCGTCTCGAATTCCCACCGCCAATTCCACTTGATTTTACTAATACCACCCGGATCGAGGATTTATTTAAAATAAATACAGAGGAGTCTTATATTCCGAAAGATGAAGTTAGTTCTGAATGGGTATCTAAACCTTGTTGCATCAGATTTACAGATCAAAGCAAATCGGATACTCACCTTAACCGACGAGTAGAACGCTTGGAGGAGGATGGCCAGAGAAATATTGTGGTAGTAGGTAGTCTAATGCCTGGAAACCGAATTAGATTCTATCAAAATACAGATAATGAGGCTTTTGAGGAAGTGATTCAAACTATGGATGATCAAGGGTTATACGAGAAAATACAGTTTGCCACCCGTTTGTGGCGTGGTGAACTAGGTGATATATTTTATCAGTATTTTAATAGAGATATCGAAAGACTATACCAAGAGCTCAGAAGGCACGGATATACCTTCACTCAGCAGGTACTGATTAGTTATTTGCAAAATAATAACTCCACACGCTTCCCTCGTTATACTACACTTAAAGCAATTCTAGGTTTGAGCCATCGATTTAAAGGTTCAGAATCGCCATTCAGTAGTGAATTTAATCAGGTACTGTATTACAAGAAAAAAGATAAAAGCATTCGGCAAAGTATTGGACATGCACTGGGGAGTGAGTTATTGCTTTTTGAAAATTCAGGTACAACAGTCAAGGGACCCGTGCTTAGCCTGCTTCCTGATGATTTAATCAACAACCTTAGGGAGTCAATCCAAGAAAAGATAGTGTTCTCCGTTGAAAACCGATAAAACAAAACTAAAAATGTCCACACCACTCGAAACTGACCAGAACCGAGCCGCCTTTTTAAACCGCTTGCAAGTTGGGCTCATTGGACCCGGCTCTGAAACTCTTTGGCCAGATGATCAGGCCGAAGTTTTAAGCGATTATCCTGTTCGTCGCTATTTTGGAGGTATTCTCTTTCCAAAACGTACGGCTACCCATTCAACCATAGGTGATCAAATTGAATTAGAAGGCAGAATAGGAGAAAATGCCTTAGAGCCTGAGGCTACTGATTTAGATGAGCCAACTCCTGATAAAGAGGAGAAGGCTCAATCAGAAAATAAAGGTGTAAAAGGTCCGCCAAGTCTCGAGGCATTGGATGAGACCGAGGACTTAGGTCGGGCTTCAGCTAATTACTACTTTCCTACCAATATGGGTCTCTCCTTTTGCGTGTCGCAATCAACGGAAAGCTTACCTGTAATTTTTCGGTTTGGTATTTATGAAAAGCAGTCAAAGACAGAACGTAAAATAGCATTGAGTGAGCACGAGTATAATCGATTGGTTCAACTTACCCAATTGACTGCAAACCCAATCAACGACCTGATTACCTTCACAGATAACACCATATCTCTCACGGCAGAAGGCACTAAAGAAACCAGCAATGGCTTACGTAGCCGGTATAAGGAATCGGAAGAAATTCTTAGTTCTGATGGATACCAAAAGGTTTGGTCCCTATTGAGTGATACTTTTTGGAAACGCACCGAAATTAGGGAACATTTAGAAATAGCTTTACCAAACGAGAATAAGACTTTTTCGGAAAAGCTGTGGAAAAAGGAGGTAGATGCTAAAACAACTCTGGGGGCTTCCTATCATGTACGTACTATCCTAAGAGAGGAGCGTATGTATGTAAAGATTCTATTGGAAAATAGCTCAACGGATCATCCCGGAACCAAGTTTTCAAATGGTAATGATTCGCTGAACCAAAAATGCCTATTCCAAGTAGCAATCGAAGTTCACCAAAGGAGAATCCTACCTTATAAACTACATCAGTTTAGGAATCCCTACGATGAGGAGGCAGAAACTATCAGTTACCAATATCGGGAGGTTAAATCCTATGGTATTGGTCATAGTTGCTCTGTATGCTGGCCACAGGATAATCAGGTCGAGGGTATAAAAACAACTCACCTTCCAATGGCAGATATCCGGCATTATAGTAATGCTTTCCGGAAGGAGATACCAATTGAAGTACGCGAAGTCTCAAAACTCAAAAACCTTTCCATATGGACTGAACTTGGTCGAGGCGAAATCCAGAAACGGCTAAATAAGTTTGTCGACAACTATGCCCAATGGCTAGATAGGCAGCGTATTAAAGCCAAAAAAGATATAGATAGTGAAAGATTATACAACCCTTTATTAAAAACACATGAAGATCTGATAGCCCGCTTACGATTAAATATAGTGGCTCTGGAGAACGATCATATTTTTCGATGTTTCCAGCTCGCTAATACGGCAATGTATATCCAGATGATTATTTCGAGGGATAAAAATGAATACTTTGGCAGCAAAACAAAGGAGATAAAAGACTTCGAAGGGTTGGCGGATGCAAAGTATACTTTATTGGAATATTTTCGCGATTATAATTATTTTGACAACGATCACCCAGAGCCTCAATATCGTCCTTTCCAGTTAGCTTTTCTTTTGTTGAACTTGAAAGACATGGCTTATCCGGAAGACCCTACTAAAAATTCACGTGAGATTGTGGACTTGATTTGGTTTCCTACGGGAGGGGGAAAAACGGAAGCCTACTTGGCATTGACTGCTTACACTATATTGCTTCGAAACATTTCTAACCCTAATGCATGTGATGGAGTAGCGGTTATCATGCGATATACTTTACGGCTATTGACCGCCCAACAGTTTGAACGGGCCTCTAAACTTATTGTGGCCTTAGAGTTTTTGAGAACTAAGTTGGCAGAAACGGGCGACAAGAGTTTAGGAAGCACACCTATCTCTATTGGTATGTGGGTGGGTAAATCTACTACTTCAAATAAATTAGAAGAGGCACACAAAGAGGTTGATGAGTTAGCTAACGAATTAACGAAAAAAAATCCTAGTGTTAGTACTAAGAACAAGTTCCCACTCAGAAATTGTCCCTGGTGTGGTTGTAATCTTGTTTCTGTACATCCAAAGACAGGGATGTTGGTGATGGGCTTTGAGTCAAGAAAAAATAGTTTTAAAACACATTGTCTCAACAAGTTTTGTCATTTTAAATCGGAACTACCCATTTACTTTATTGACGAACAAATTTATCAGAAGAGACCAACTCTATTGTTTGGAACGGTAGATAAATTTGCTCAGCTTCCTCATATAGAACAGGGACACCAGCTGTTCAATTCGCTGAATAAGGAAAAACTACCCCCCGATTTGATTATTCAGGATGAGCTGCACCTTTTGAGTGGTCCGCTTGGGTCAGTGGTTGGACTATTTGAAACCATTATTCTGGAACTCTGCTCCAGAGAAAACCGTATTCCTAAAATTGTGGCATCAACCGCCACTACACGTAACACTAGTCAACAGATTTTGGGCTTGTATAATCGGAAAGTAAGTATATTTCCTGCGCCGGGGATAACCTACGATGATAATTTCTTTTCCTATGTAAATGATAATAGTCAGCGAAGGCACGTTGGTTTTATGCCATCTGGAAAATCAAGCCTTGAGACTCAGATCCAGATTTTGGCTCATTTACTGTATGCCCGGATAGAGCTTTACCAACAATATCTGTCAGGTCCGGAAGGTGAGCAGGGTGCGATTAGATTCATTGATCCATACTGGACGATTGTATCCTACTATAACAGTCTTCGTGATGTGGGGCGAGCTTATAATGATGTGGGAGCTCGCTTGAAGGAGACGTTAGAATCGTTACACCATCGCTACAAAATGCACCCAGCTTTGGGGTTTAATTATCGTGGATTAGATTACCGGGCATCTGAACTTACTAGTCGTGTTCCTAGCCATGAGATCAAGCAAGTGCTAGATAAGTTAAGTCAGTCGTTTGTATTGGGCAAGAATGAGAAGACTGGGAATAGACAGGTGGAAAATACAATAGACTTAGTGCTGGCTACTAATATGCTTTCGGTAGGAATTGATATTAGTCGTTTGAATATTATGTTGATGAACGGTCAACCTCGGAATATTGCCGAATATATTCAAGCTTCGAGTAGGGTAGGACGTGAGAAAAAAGGACTGGTAATTAACCTAATGGATCCTAATAAGGCTCGTGAAAAATCGCTTTTCGAAAACTATCTAAGTATCAATTCTGCCTACTACCAGCACGTAGAGCCGCTAAGTGTGACTCCTTATACCGAAATAACCTTAGAAAAAATGTTGAAAAGCCTGCTTATTACTCATGTTCGACACATGCAGGGGCGTGCAAGCAACAGTGATGCAGTAAATTATGAAAATGGCGATTTTTTAAAAGTAAAAGAATTACTGATGAAACGGATTCAGGACCCAACGCAAAAAGCCTATGCGGAGCAACTGCTTATAAAGTTGAATGATAAATGGGTACAAAAGGCTACGGAAATTACAAGTCTGCAATACAAAAATAAAAGCAAAGGGTTGATTGATCCTTCGGATATGTTCAATTCGGACTGGAACCTCATGGAATCTATGCGAGAAGTAGATACAAGCAGTATCATTAAAATTATTCCTTCATCACCAAAAGTATAATCAAAAAGGCGTGGAATACGAAGAAATACAAACCCGGAAATTAATAAGTTCTTATGGTGGAATAGGTTCTTTAATTGAAACGAGGCATGGCTCTATCCTCATTAAGCCTTTTGATCAATGGCCCTACTACGAACGCTGGGTTGGGTCATGGATAAAAAATGATGACTTGGAAAATAGTATTCAGGATACCAGGTTTGTAGCAAGACTTCGAAAACAGTTTACAGAATTAAAAGCTATCAAACGGGTTCCTGTAAACCAGCTAAATTTCAACGGGCCGTCAAATGGACAAAAGATTATAGGTGCTGAATATTTTCCAAGATGGTTTTCCTGTTCAAGTTGTCAGCGGTTTGAGCATTTGGACAATATTCTTGAAAGTTGGAAGTTGCATTTTCAGGGATCAGACTTACCCACACCACCTGAATGCCCGTATTGTAAATCGACAAACGGAAAGAAAGTTGTTATGGAACAAATCCGTTTTGTGATGACTTCTGCTTCTGGTGATATTGCTGATGTACCTTGGGATCAATGGGTGCTAGGAAGAAGCCAAGGTGAGAGCTCAACTAAGACAGAAGATGAGAAGGGTGAGAAAGTACTTCATCATGTAAGTGTTCCTCCTGGTACCCGATTTTTTTTGAGTTCGGATAGTCGATACTCTGATTTACGGAATTTGATAGTAACGGCAGTTCTACCAGATCAAAGTAAGAAATGGCGATCGTTTCGGGGCCTTTTCAATTTAAGACAACCCAAAAGTTCGGTACTGGGTATATAATTTATGATTCGTAACTTTGTGCCATGGATCTTGACTTTGACAAATACAAACTGCTACAATACTGCACCAATGAATGGTGCAAATACCATAACCAAATTGGCTTGGGCAACATATGCACACTAAGCTCAAAAAACAATCAGGTTTACTGTAACGGCTGCAAAAGTCGCTGGGTGATAACCAAAGACACCTTCTTTTACGACCTGCGTAGCGAAAAGGCCTTGATAATAAGTGTATTGAAGGACTTGTCGGAAGGCAAGGGGCAAAGGGCCATCGAGCGAACCACGGGTGTGTGCCTGGCGACCCAAAGGCGCTGGCTGTCAAGGGCAGCGAACCACGTTTCTCAAATCAGCGAATATTTGGAAAGAGACATGCACCTTGATCGGGTGCAGAT
>Ga0209390_10001698_pt1 | contig 41400 bp, 37 predicted proteins | sample BON01_FD_187212 | JGI IMG/M metagenome (GOLD analysis project Ga0209390, IMG submission 187212) | Freshwater microbial communities from Lake Bonney liftoff mats and glacier meltwater in Antarctica - BON-01 (SPAdes) (version 2) | ecosystem: Environmental > Aquatic > Freshwater > Ice > Glacier...
ATGTCGAAATCAGATTCTTTTATTGGATAATAGCGGGAACTCAAGATAAATACTCTCTTTAAATATGATATGTGATCATATTATAGCAATAACTGTATCTATGCAATTACTTTGTTAACACAGCCTAGCTATATTATAGTGATTATGCGAATTTATAGTAGTTGTGGACATGGCGGCACCAGATGGAAGTAAAACAGATTTTTTCTGAATTATTGTGTCATAAACATATTCACCAGAGCCTGGGATCATGACCATTGCTTTTACTAGATCTTCAACGGAATGTTCTTGTTTTATATTGGATTTTCTAGTGATTTCGAATGATAAATTTGGAATCGTATCATTAAAATCCGCTAACGGTAATCTTTCAAAAACAATATATGCAAGTCCGCGATAGGCTGGAGCAGATCCTTCCGATAAGTTAGCAATCAAGGAGTCCGCTAGCTGTTCTTCATCCCCCTTATATAATCTAAAATTATATTGCCCAAGATTTATTACCTGATCATCAAACCATACACGAGCAATTTCGGTAATTTCTCCTTCGCATAGTGCCATAGCAAAATTAGCATAATATTCTAAAGCTATAGTATGTTTGTTCAATGTTAAATGTTGTTTTTTAATATGTTGTGTAGTGGTGCTTGTATTTTGTTCAGAATGCACATTTCCAGCCCAAATAATTTGTCCAGGAACACGCATTTTGCCAAAGATTAACGGGATAGGTGTACCATATTCTGCTCTTGTTATGTAGAAACCATCTTTTATGTTGGTAAATCTATGAGTAATGCTAGTGCGGTGTAACATTCTATGTTCTAGATAATTACCAAGCATGCGTCCAGCATAGCGTCCAATAGTAGATAATATTCCACCACCAAAACATTTACCTATACTGCCACCAATACTAGCCAAAAAACTTCCTAGCATAAAAATCTCGCTGATAATTATTAATCGCGTACGATAGCATTGAATAAGAGCTGGACTAAGGGGCAAGCTGGTAATATGATTATGGGATAAATAATCATAAAATTAGATACATGACAGTAAGAACTAGATTTGCTCCATCACCAACCGGATATTTACATATAGGTGGAGCGCGCACCGCCTTGTTTAATTATTTATTTGCTAAGCATCATGGTGGGAAATTTTTATTACGTATTGAAGATACCGATGCAGCAAGGTCAACAGAAAGTGCCAAGCAAGCAATCCTTACCTCTCTTGAGTGGCTGTCTATTATGCATGATGAGGATATTATTTATCAATCACAGCGGGCAGATAGGCATGTTCAGGTGGCTGAGGATTTAGTCAAATCAGGTAAAGCTTATTATTGTTTTACTCCGCAAGAAGAAATTATTGTCATGCGAGAGAAAGCTAAGTCTGATGGTGAACATTTTATTTTTCATTCAGAATGGAGAGATATTCCAGTTGATAAACATCCGAAAGACAAAAAGCCTGTCGTGCGCTTGAAGGCACCAAGGGCAGGAGAAACAATTATAGATGATTTGTTACAAGGCAAAGTGGTTGTGCAAAATTCACATTTAGATGATATGATTTTGCTGCGCAGTGATGGTAGCCCAACCTATATGTTAGCTGTAGTTGTAGATGATCACGATATGGGCATCACACATATTATTAGAGGAGATGATCATTTAAGCAATGCCCCACGTCAGCAATTAATCTACGAAGCGCTAGGTTTTGATGTTCCGAAGATGGTGCATATACCTCTTATTCATGGACCAGACGGAGCTAAGCTTTCGAAACGTCACGGAGCATTAGGTGTAGAAAATTATCAAGAAATGGGATATTTGCCTGAGGCTTTGAACAATTATTTACTAAGGTTAGGTTGGTCGCATGGCGATGATGAAATCATCTCACGCGAGCAAGCTATAGAATGGTTTGGCACGGAGGGTATGGGAAAATCTCCGTCGCGTCTTGATTTTGATAAAATGAAACATATGAACGCCCATTATTTACGTCAGACGGATAATAGCATTTTATCTGAGATGGTATTTGAAAATATTAATTACAAGATTAGTGCTGAGTCGAAAGAATACATAAAACTAGCCATGGATTCACTCAAGCCAAGAGCAGAATTAATGTTGGATTTATATGATGTGGCTTCTATGTTTATTATAGATAAACCACTTGTTATTAGTGCTGAAGCAAAAACTCTAATACAAGAAGCTGATCGCAATCTTATTACTAAAACAGTAGATGCGTTACAAAATTTAGTAGAGTTTGATAAAGAAAATATTCAAGCTACTCTAAAAGAAGTAGCTATTCAGAATGAGTTAAAACTAGGTGAATTGATGAAATATATCAGAGCATTTATAGCTGGCAGAACTGCATCTCCTAGCGTATTTGAAATGATGGAAATTTTAGGAAAAAATAACAGCTTAGCTAGGTTAGCGCCGTGATAAAAAAATATCTGGAAGAGCATTATAACATCAACAGACTACATAATAGTTATTTGATAAATATTGATGCGATTGATCTAGCTTTAGAAGAAGTGAAGGATTTTATTAAAGACAAAATCCTAACTAAAGGCGAGCTAGAACGCAACCCGGATTATATGTATGTACAAAAAACAGATAGTACGAGTAAGAATATTTCAGTTGAGCAGATTCGACAATTACAGAATTTTTTATATAAAACTTCGGTTATATCTGGGCAAAAAATTGCGTTGATTTATGCGGCGGATAAAATGAATATCAATGCAGCTAATTGTTGTTTAAAAATTCTAGAAGAACCTCCGGCTAATACCCATTTATTTTTGCTTACTGAAAATGCTGCAAGTATCTTACCAACCATACGCTCACGCTGCGTTAAGATTAATCACCATTACAATCAAATCGAAAAATTTGCTATAGATGAGCGTTTTATTAACCCACTCCTTAAATCAACTCCTTTGGTGGATAAACTAGCATTTATTAAAGAATTTGCCGCTAAAGACCGTGATGTATGGATTGAATTTTCTTCTTCTCTAGAAGCTTTATTAGCAAAATTTTGTCGTAAAATTATATGCTCTGAGATTAAATTATCTTCTATAGAGCAAGAATTGCTAACCCAGTTTAAGTCTGACTCACCGCAATATTTGCAAATGAAATATGAACAGATCAAACTTATGATAGATGAAACTAATGAGTTTGACCTTGATTTAAGAGCCAGCTGCGTGCTGATTATTGATAAATTTCGTAAGTAGAATTTAATGTATAATATATTTTTTCAGCCAGTAAATACTATTATTCCAATGAAGGAAACGGCTGAAAAGGCACTTAAGAGACTTGGAATTTATTTACTTAGAGATCTAGTTTTTTATACACCTAACTCTTATAATATCAGTGATGTTTCGTCTGATTTTAAAAAATTCCATGATGGTACGCTAGTACAAGTCGATATCAATCTTGATGAGATAGCAAAATCAACTTCAAGGCGCTCACCTACAAAAATCTATACTTCGAATGATACTGGTACTTTAACATTAGTTTTTTTTAATAAAATCCCGCCTTTTATATATAGTCGTTTAAAGGAAGGGAATAAATATACTGTAGCAGGCAAGGTCCAATTTTTCGATGGCACCTGGCAGATTACACATCCAGAATTTTTGTTCAAAAAAGAATTATCTGCTCCAGTAGAGCCGGTTTACCCTTTAACATATGGTTTGATTAACAAACAGCTATACGGCTATATTCTAAGTGGAATTGATACATTAGAAACTGCAATCAAAGCCCGTATAGAATTTGGTAAGATTAGTGATAATGAAAAACTATATATGGAGGGTCTATTAAGTGAAGTTAAACAACTACATCTCATTGGCCTTAATCCTAATCCATCATTAATTGAAAGCTCTATTGAAGAGACAATAAAACGTTTGTCTGCAAAAGAATTATTGGCAAACCAGGTGTCATTAGCAAAATTAAAAAATAAAGAACAAACGTCTCCGGGGCGAAAATTTTCAATTGCTCAGTCTTTAAAACAAGGAACGCTAGATCGGGTGGGCTTTGAATTAACTGATGCTCAACAACAATCTATTCAAGAGATAGAAGCTGATCAAATTTCAAATATCCAGATGATGAAGCTCCTGCAAGGAGATGTTGGCTCTGGTAAAACTTTAGTAGCATTATTGACTATGATTAATGTGGCTAGCAGCGGTGCACAGTCAGCTCTTATGGTGCCAACAGATTTGCTCAGTATACAACATTTTCAGTTTTTTAAGCATGCACTTGACGGCACAAATATTACTCCAGCATTGCTAACTGGGAAGACTAGCGCTTCAGACAGAAAAAAAATAAAGGCAGGGCTAGAAAGTGGTGAAATTGATATTTTAATCGGCACGCATGCTTTATTCCAAAGCACAGTAGAATTTAAAGACCTTGGTTTTGTAGTAATTGATGAGCAACATAGGTTCGGCGTTGAGCAACGTCTTGAATTAATAGCAAAAGCCTCACATCCCGATGTACTAGTAATGACGGCAACACCAATTCCGCGTAGTTTAACACTAACGATGTTTGGAGATATGAGTATAACGTGTGTCAAAACCAAACCTAGAAATCGTTTGCCTATTATAACGACAATTACCTCTAATACCAAGAAAGATCAAGTGGTTGAGTCATTGTATAAAAAATTAGAACTAGGTGAAAAAATCTATTGGGTATGCCCATTAATTGATCAAAATGATAAAACCTTAGAACAAGATGAAGATGCAGTATATGCAGATGTCACAGCACGTTACGCAGAATTAACAGCGATATATCCTGCTATGGTTGCTATATTACATGGCAAAATGAAGTCAGCAGACAAAGATCATGTAATGCAACAATTTAAAGCTGGGACAATACGTATATTAGTTGCAACTACTGTCATTGAAGTTGGTATTGATGTATCGGATGCGACGCTTATTATCATTGAAAATGCAGAAAAATTTGGTTTAGCTCAGTTGCACCAGCTGCGGGGGCGGGTGGGAAGAGGTGAGCTACAATCATATTGTATGCTGATGTATAATCCAAAACGCCTTTCAAATATGGCCAGACAAAGGCTAGAAATAATGCGCAAAAGTAGTGATGGATTTTATATTGCCGAACAAGATTTAATACTTAGAGGTGGAGGAGAAATCTTAGGCACCAAACAAAGTGGTGAACCAGATTTTTTCTTCGCAAACTTAGGAAGAGATCTAGAAATATTATTGCAAGCAAATAAACGCGCTTTAGAAATAGAATTTTCAGAATTTATCGAATTTCAAACCAAACTTTTTGCAAGAGATCGAGATGATTTAGTGAAAAGTGGATAAATTATAGGATGTAGTATTTTTTATCATGATTTAATTAAAATAATTACTATATATAGTTTCTACTTTTTTCTTGTCAATCATAGTCCATGCCACACTTTCTTTTGCTCGTTTTAGACCAAATTCTTGGCGTTGTTTCTCTGTTAGCTGGTACACTCTATTCATTTTAAATAAAAATTCTTTGTTCTTTAGTCGCATAAGTTTTAAAGCATCCCTTCTTTCTTTAGCTAAATCTACTGCGTTATTAACAACGTGAGTTGTACTAAACTTCCTGGGTTTGGTAATTTTTGATGCCATGCCATCTGGAAGGGTTCGCTTATTAGACTTCGGAACCATTGGAGGTGATGCCGTAGAGTTTGACATAGTAGTAGCTTTTTCAATCTTTAAAGTTACCTCCTGTTGCCCAGAAATAACGTGTGTAGATGGTAATGCATTGCTGACAAACATAGTACTAATAGTTTCAGTCATAAGTGCTTTTAATTGAATCGTTGAGGGGGTCTGCATAGTATCTGTCGTATTAGTGATTTTAGTTCCCATGTTTAATTGTTGCAAATCTAATTTTTTAATACCGGTAATAGCGTGTGTAGATAGTAACATGTCGCTGTCAAACATGGTGCTAATAGTAGTTTTAGTCTCGATAGCTTGAGCTTGTGAGATAGTGGTGCCTAACAACATAGCACTTGAAGAACTAGTTATTTTGTTGGTATCGTTAATTAAGATAGGTGGTTGTAGTGCCATACTTTTGAAGTTGCTTTGTATAGATAAGGCCTTGTCACTCGGATTAGGTGCGTTTTTGTCTAATACAATATGTAATTTATGTAATAATCTATTCTTATGTAATATAAAAGGCTGCTGCCTGGTTCTTCTAGAGCATCTTTCGTTTATAGCAACATATTTTGACAATTGAAGTTTATTTGCACTGCTAAGCGATGATAATAAAACACTCTTATAAGGCTTTAATTTATAATTAATTTTAACCTTATCTTGGTTGATAGTTGGTCCTTTTTTTATAACTTTGATTAGGTCATTAGCACTCTTACCAAGGAGATTTTGTTGGTATAACTTAAATAAAACTTTATTATGATCAACAATATTGATAACTGGTAAGGAAGAAAGCAACAAGATAGTTTTATCGCCATGTGCATTGATTACTATTTTTGCCTCGATTTTTGTTAGAAATCTTGATGCATTAATAATTTTTGCTATCCGTTCTAAAGAGTAGTTTGCACCTATTGTAATTGTGATTTTATTAATTGTAATAGTACCGGACTTGATGTAGTTCTTTAGCGATAGAGTATTACCCTTAGATAACAGTCTCTTGGCTGATTGTATTGGTAAATTGTATGATTTATTTTTACTAACTACGCTTGTTATCAAGATAATACCTTAATAGTTATGACGTATTCTCGTATCCTTCAGTTCTGTTATTAAATTTGTGTCTTATATAATAATGGTAATAGCTTATGGTTAATAATAGATTAATAAATTTATATTATTCGATAGAAGTAGTGAGATTAGGAATTTATGATGTTTGCAGTTAGTAAAAATTACATCAGATTGTTATTGAAAAAGGTACTTAGAAAAATTACTGCCTTAAATATTTATAAATTTAAGGCAGTAATTTGATTCGTTAGATCTAAATATAGGTAGGAATGTTATTAGTATTTATAGTTTTAAGGGACCAGTTTAATCTCTAAATTTACTTCACAAGTTGGTCTAATTTCCCTTCTTTTTCCAGTGCGTATAATTCATCACAGCCACCAATGTGCTGATCTCCTATAAAAATTTGTGGGACAGTACGCATGCCACCAGATTTTTTTATCATTTCATCACGTGTTTTATCGTCATTTGCATTGATTTCTTCATAGGCAAAACCTTTACGTGTTAATAATGCTTTCGCGCGCACGCAATACGGGCAAATAGTTGTTGTGTATATTAAAATTTTTTTCATTTGTTATCTCGTATTTAAAAACTATAATATTATCTTTAAGCCAGTACCAGATTAATGTCAATGAGTGATTTTAAAATACAGTCTGACTATCAACCAAGCGGTGATCAGCCTCAGGCTATAGCTAAGTTATTAGATGGGTTAAGCTCTGGTAGCAAAGCACAGATGTTGCTTGGAATTACTGGCTCTGGCAAGACGTTTACTATGGCCAATGTAATTGAAAAAACTGGCCGCCCAGCATTGATTATGGCGCATAATAAAACTTTAGCCGCGCAATTATATTCCGAGATGAAAGCTCTTTTTCCACAAAATGCAGTAGAATATTTTGTTTCTTATTATGATTATTATCAACCAGAGGCCTATATGCCAAGGACTGATACTTATATAGAAAAAGATTCTTCTATCAATGAGCAAATTGATTTATTACGTCACTCTGCAACGCGTTCGCTTATGGAAAGGCGTGATGTTATTGTAGTGTCATCTGTGTCTTGTATATATGGTCTTGGTTCTCCGGAATTATACTCACAAATGGTATTAAAACTTGAATCTGGCAAAACTTACAGGCGTCAAGAATTTTTAAATCAGTTGGTTGATTTACAATATACACGCAATGATATTGCTTTTGAACGTGGTTCTTTTCGAGTTGTTGGCGAGAATATAGATGTGTTTCCTTCGCATTATTCTACAAGAGCTTGGCGTTTATCTTTCTTTGGTGACGAGCTAGAGAAGATCAACGAGTTTGACCCATTAACGGGTGAGAAATATCGTAAACTTCAGGAGGCTGTACTATATGCTAATTCACATTTTGTAACCCCAGCCTCTGTGATTAAAAAAGCTATTGTTAATATTGCTGAAGAACTGCAGGAGAGATTAGCTGTTTTGAAAGGACTGGATAAACCATTAGAAGCACATCGTTTAAATCAAAGGACGCAGTATGATATTGAAATGTTGCAAGCAACAGGCAGCTGCAAAGGTATAGAAAATTACTCCAGATTTCTCACTGGTCGCGCGTCCGGTATGCCTCCTCCTACATTATTTGAATATTTACCAGATGACGCACTTTTATTTGTTGATGAATCACATGTTATGGTGCCTCAAGTGAGAGCAATGTATAATGGCGATAGGGCGCGTAAAACTTCGTTAGTAGAATATGGATTTAGATTGCCATCAGCTCTAGATAATAGACCTTTGAAATTTGAAGAATGGTTGAAATATAGGCCGCAAACAATCTTTGTGTCAGCAACACCAGGCCCATTTGAACTAGACGAAACAGCAGGTGAAGTTATAGAGCTAATTATTCGACCTACAGGATTATTAGATCCAGAATGTACAGTCCGTCCAGCTACGAATCAGGTCGAAGACTTAGTTGGCGAAATTAAAGCTACTATTGCTAAGGGTTTTCGCGTTCTTGTTACTACTTTGACCAAGAAAATGTCGGAAGATTTGAGTAACTATTTACAAGAACTAGGACACCAAGTTGCATATTTACATTCAGCTATTCAAACACTAGAACGTATTGAAATCATCAAAAGTTTACGTACTGGAGAAATTGATATTATCGTGGGAGTAAATTTGTTGCGTGAGGGGCTTGATATTCCAGAATGCAGTTTAGTTGCAGTACTTGATGCTGACAAAGAAGGGTTTTTACGCTCTGAAACTTCATTGATACAAACTATTGGTAGAGCCGCTAGAAATAGTGAGGGTAGGGTCATTCTATATGCCGATAAAATGACTAAGTCTCTTGAAAAAGCCTTGTTTGAAACAAACAGACGCAGAACAGTACAAGAAGCTTATAATAAAAAACATGGAATCATACCAAAGACGATTACCAGTAAAATTCATGCTCTTATAGAATTACAAAAAGTAGAAAAAATTACTGGAGGTGATGCTAAGGCCGCTCAAGCTATTCTGGCTAATCCAGCTAAGCTCCAAAAGCACATAGAAAGGTTACGCAAAGAAATGCGCATAGCAGCCAAAGATTTAGAATTTGAGGAAGCTGCTAAAATACGTGATCAGATAAGCACACTAGAGGCCGCCGCCCTAGAGCTGGGAGGTGCCTAGTAAATTGAGTATAGAAAATGAAATTACTTGGCGACTTAGTGTGTTTTGGTGTGTATTCCTGTTAGTATTTTTATGGGAGTATCTATCCCCTAAGCGTAATTTACAGATACAAAAAAGTACTCGTTGGGTACGTAATATATCGCTAATCATTATTAGTAACCTTGCTGTGCGTTTGCTAGTACCTATTACTGCTGCTTCGGTTGCTGTGTATGCTGAGCAGTACAAAATTGGTTTATGGCATTTATTATCGATCCCATTGCCAGCAGCAACTATCATTTCGATAATTTTATTAGATTTTTTGATTTATGCTCAACATATATTGTTTCATTATACACCATTATTCTGGCGGATTCATAAGATACACCATATTGATCAAGATATTGACGTAACGACTGGATTAAGATTTCATCCTCTTGAGATTATCTTATCAGCCTTAATAAAATGCATGTTTGTATTATTATTAGGAGTGCCATTAATGGCGATTATTTTATTTGAGATTTTACTAAATGCTATGTCTATGTTTAGTCATGCTAATATTAGCCTACCAAAGAGTTTTGATAAATATCTGCGTCTTTTTGTTGTAACTCCTGATATGCATCGCGTGCATCATTCTGTGCTGAAAAATGAAACAAATAGTAATTTTGGCTTTAATTTATCTTGCTGGGATCATTTATTTAGGACGTATAAAGATCAACCAAAACTGGGGCATCTGCAAATGAACATTGGTTTAGATGAATTTCAAGATAAAAATAAAACTACTTTACTTGATATCATTATGATTCCGTTTCGTAATAAGAACAAATAATAATGAATCTATTCTTTAAACGTAGATTGACGCTGTATTAAAGTAAGCAATATAGCAACCCATAAAAAGCTACACATCCACCAGCTTTGCCACATATTAAAAGATATCATGGAGATGATAAAGAAAGTTACAAAACATGCATAACCAGCTGCTTGGATATTAGATTTATGTGGATCATTTTTAGCAAAAAGATTGTGCCATTTAAATAAATATTTGCAAGCTAAAGAGATATATAGAATCAGCCCAATAGCTCCATTTTCTAGTAAAATCTGCATTAAATTATTATGCGGATGTGTCGGAAGTGGGTGTAGTGAATATTCTTGATATTTTATCATACCACTATCTGGAACTTCGATTTGTCTAGAGGCTCCGTGGCCCCAGCCTAAGATAGGTTTTTCCATAGCTTTAGTAGCAGTAAAATCCCATATAAATAAGCGATGTTTTGCTGAAATTGGTAATGATTTAACATTCTTGGAGAGTTGGTATGGGTCAAGCTTTATTGCCATAAACACAAAAACAATAGAGCTAATGCCTAATATTAAGGATAGAATTTTAGGGTTCTTGAAAAAACTATATTTGGTTAATATAAAAACTATTCCTGCTGTTATGAATCCTAAAAATGCGGCTAAACTATCTGATATACCAAGAGTAATAGTGGTTATAACATATAGAAAAAAAGCTATTAAGAGTTTCTTGTTTTGTAATAATTGCGCAATTACAACCCAGGCAAACAGAGCAAGCAGAGCACAACCGCGATCCAGATAATGTAGGTAAAATTGCTGGCCAGCTTTATTTTGAAATGATCCACGAAACCATAGGCTAATGGCTCCATCGCTTACAAATTCAATGTAAAATAATATAATCGTACCAAGGATACTAGTGTTTAATATTTTTCCTTGTAGTGAAATTTTGTTTAATAGATATTTATTTTTAGTTATTAGGATATATGTTACGGTAGTTAAACTAAAAACTTTGAGGCAAGATATAAAGCTAACAACAGGGTTAATCGACCAGAAGCAGCTAAGAGCTAATAATAAAAAGAATATTAGTTCTAATTTGAATGTAGAAAAACTAATGTGGATACTATCTTTTATCAAATATAAGCTGACCATCATGAATAATGGGATTGTGATTCCTAAGGACAATCCTGCGATTAAACCCAAAATTGGAATTATAAAAATTAAATTTAAAGTGAATTGTTTCATATCCAAACCGACGTTTATTTTTCTTCTGCAGGAATGCATTTTAACGGCAAGACTTCGTAAACCGGGTGCTCTAAAGTTGATAATGATGGATTAGAAGATAATACCCAACCATGAAATACGGAGAGGTTATCGTCATCTATTTTATTATCAAAGACAGTTATTAGCATCAAATTATTAGCATTAAATGGGTCCGTGCTTTTAATGCATTTATGTACTTCTATGGAGAGATTGCCAAAAAATTTTATTTCACCAAGGTTGAAAATAGCCTGGGTGGATTTGGCAGTAATCTTATTTAAAATAATCAACTCAGCTCTACTCATTCGAACCAGAGGGTTATCTTGGCTAGAGTCAATCACTTGTTGAGTGTCATTGAGCTTAGAATTTTCACGTTCTTTTTCGTGTTCGTGAATTAATTTATCTAATAATGAGTCAACTTCTACCGGGCAAGGAGGGGTGCTGCAAGTAGATTTTGTCTTGATACCTAAGGCTCGTTCAATATCTTGTAGATCTAAGTCCTTAGCCGGTGAAGAAGTGTATATTAGTGTAATTAATAGAGCACTAACAATAGAGGGAAGTTTTAAATTCGTAATATTCATTGCATATAGGTTGTGTATATAAGAATATACTACTATAGACGATATTACAGTACAACACAATATAGCAACTTATGGCACAACATAAAGTCTTTCGCTATGTGCTGATTCCTTATAGGCGGTCTGTTAATGTTATAAGGCTTGCTAATATTGTATCTCTATTGCACAAATTATAAATTGACCATAAAATGTAATAATTTTAGCCACATATCAAAGAATTTAAGACAAAATATTACTCGACATTGTTAATTAGAATTCCGAGTCTAAAAAAATATCTGTGCTTAAGATGTAAACATTTTATTCCTAAAATATATTTTTAAAAAGACATTTATTTTATTCTGGAATTTTTGCTACGCTTCTATCGAGCTGTTCCTATGAATATAACATTGGCCTAATAAATGAAGATTTTTCTCCCTGTCCTAGATTTAGTCATTGTATTAGCTCTGTTAGTTCTAGTGATAATGCTTCATATGTAATGCCAAATGTAACTTTAATAACTAACAAGGATCATTATCTACATTTTGTAGCTTAGGAGCTTTTTTGGAGAAATCAATTATATTGAACTTCATGTAAAAAACGATATCAAGAGAATTCATATCCGTATTGCTAGTAGAATAGTTGGTAGATTTAGAAAGTATAATTTTAGAAGAAATTATACTTTCTAAGAACCAGTTGATTGAAAAACTGTAAAACTAATATTTATGTATTTTATGTCGAAGTATATATTCATTAACACAGATGCGATAGTGCCAATAAAATATATAATTTAGATAAAAAAATAAAACCCGGGATTAAATCCAGGGTTTTATTTTTAGTCTTATCAAGAAATAATAATTTATTAACTACAGGCTAAGTTTAGCACCAATTAAAGCAACAGTGCCGCGAGTCTTTTTCTTTTGCAGCTCGCTATTAAATTCTGGTCTGCCTTTTAAGCTGAAGCCAGAAATTTCTGCGTATGGCTTAAATCCAGGTGCTAACTGGTAGTTAGTACCAATTGATACTGCGTCTACAGTATTTTTGAACTGATCAGACTTGAAATAAGATACAGATGCAGCAAATGGACCTTGCTTATAGGCTACCGTTCCAGTGTAATAATCAGTTTTACGGCCAGTTTTATGAAATGCTGGGGTCGTAAGACTCTTGCCCAAAGATCCAAAAGAAGCTGCATATGAGAAATTACCAACATTTAGAATTGCGCCAATATTGTATGTTCTAAGGTTGCTTAGTTTGAATTCTTGTGCAGCTACCTCATCGCTTTTTAGCGTAAATTGCTTTGCTTTTCCAGCCGCTTTTCCATACTCGCCAGATATTGCTAATTTAAAATCAACGCCATCAGATATATTTTGATCTATGGCTATAGCTCCAGACAGAGCGTCTTTTACAGTGCTATCTATTTCAAAACGATCAATAGCAAGTGAGCCATTTTGTGCAGCTAATTCTATCTTTCTTTTTGAAACACCACTAGAACGTGTATCTGGGTTATCCGCACCAGTGTTACTAGAGTCAGGAGTGTATGATATACCAGCTTGAACTTTAGTAGATTCAGTAACATCAAATTTTGGTGTGTAGAAAGCTACTGAACGCGCAGGTTCACTGCTATATTTTCTATCATCAAGCCTTGTGGTTAACTTGCTATCTAGAAAGAATTCTGCAAATGTTGCAAATGATGGGTCCAAAGGAGATGTTTGCATTAGATGTGATACAGAAAAATCTACATATCTAGACCAATCATCAAAAGTTCCTGCTGCGATGCTACTTCCATCTATCATCATAGTGGATGACGCAGAGAATGGTGAGCCGGCTTCGATACGGCCAAAGTCACTTTCCATATATATATGAGATCCATTATAATTGGGAGAACCCTTTCTCTTTGCAGTAGGTACTAATACGATTTTACCACCATATTCAACCTCATTTACTTTGTTTGAGACGTTGGCTACTATCGCTGCGCTATTATAAAATGCGAAACCTTTTCTATTCTCTGAAACATTTTTTTCATCACCGACTAAGTGATTTTGATTTCTTAATCCAGCTTGGAAATCTGCATAGCCAGAAATGTTAACCTTTAGGTCTGATACTACTGGAAGCTTGTCCGATGTCATTTCTGCTGCTATTGACGATGTGGCTATAGCTGCTGTACTGAGGGTAACAAGTAATATTTCTTTTAAATTCTTCATCATTCTACTCTTGATTTATTTTTAGATGCCAATATTTATTTACCTATTATTGTCCCAATACCTAGTTTAATTGTCTTCTATTTCGCATGGGCGCGCAACTTAATTTTACCAAAGTGTAAACCCTAAATTTAGTATTGTTGACTTAAAAACCACACGTCTAATTGGCAATGGCTTTAAGAATTATGCGAATAATACCACTTTAGTGCTTTGTAGGTCAAGATTTTGTGATAAGTAAGGCGCTTTGTTACTTTTGTTAAGACTATAAGTGTCAATTATAACACAGTTTGTTTTTGAGACCTTCCGTATTGAAGAAAAAATAAAGTTTGAAATGGCGGTGTAATAAAATGTTTTTATATTGTTAGTAGGCGTTATTATTTGCAAGATATATTTTTGTTGTTTTGTATACAATGTTGTCTTAAGATAAGTTTTATAATAAATTAATCATAGGTTGTATTAGTATGTCCATCATGTCGGATAAATGGATAAAGGAAAAATCAATTAACAACGATATGATTTCGCCTTTTGTAGGTCAGCAAGTTAAAGAGACTGATGCTGGTAAAATAATTTCCTATGGAGTATCTTCATATGGATATGATGCTAGGGTTTCCAATGAATTTAAAATTTTTACAAATATCAATACAGCAATAGTTGATCCTAAGAACTTTGATAAAGACAGTTTAGTGCATAGAGAAACTGATGTATGTATCATTCCTCCTAATAGCTTTGCTTTAGCAAGGACTGTGGAATATTTTAAAATTCCAGAAGATGTACTGGTTATATGTGTTGGTAAATCAACTTATGCTAGGTGTGGAATTATTGTTAATGTAACACCGCTAGAGCCAGGATGGGAAGGGCATGTAACATTAGAATTTTCTAATACGACCCCATTACCAGCTAAAATTTATGCTGGAGAAGGAGCTTGTCAGTTTTTGTTTTTTAAAGGAAATGAGCTATGTTCTACATCTTATGCAGATAGGAAGGGTAAATACATGGGGCAAATTGGCGTAACATTGCCACGCACGTAAACAAACAAATTTTTTAAATTAATATAATTATAAATAGGTATAAATTACAATGTCATTAGAAGAACAAAATAATCCGCATATTTCTGTTAATGCACAATATATAAAGGATTTTTCATTTGAAAACCCAGGTGCTCCAGGTACTTTAGCTTCTCTTGAAGGTGCGCCTCAAATTGATTTAGCTCTTGATTTAAATGTACAAAAAATGCCAGAAGAGGATTATTATGAAGTGGAAATTTCAATAAGCGCGAAAGCTGTTATAGAAGCAAAAACTTTATTTGTAGTAGATTTAAAATATGCGGGAATTTTTAACCTTATTAATATCCCAGAAGATCAAATAAAAATGTTGCTAGCGGTACATTGTCCAGCAATAATTTTCCCTTATGCAAGAAAAATCATTGCGGATGTAACGCAAGATGGTGGATTCCAACCGTTAATGATTGATCCTGTAGATTTTGGTGTTTTGTATAATAAAAAAATGACAGAAGGTAAAGGAGCATGATGAAACGAAAAAATCTTGGGAAAGGTTTTGGGAAAGGTTTTATATTAAGTACTGGCATTTTATGTTGCACGATGTCTAGTGCTTTTGCATTAGATAATATAGTAAAAATTTCTGCTGTTATGGAGGTTCAAGGAGCTCATTATAATAATAATGGCAAGACCGAACAGCAGAAATTATCTGTTCATCAAAAAAAATATGGGTTTTTCTCTACGGGTAATCTTTTAGTTGATTATGCATTAGAATCAGATTCTGGTTTGAAGTATGGAGCTAAAATAGGTATAGAACAAACTACCAGAAATAATAGAGGCACGCCACTTTCTATATATATGGAATCTCCTTATGGCAGAATGGAAGCTGGTTCTGGTCAGACTGCAGCACAAAAAATGAGAATCACTGGTTATAATGTATCCTGCGCCGTTGGTAATGGCTGGGATGCGTATATTCAGTCTTCTCCAAAAAAAGGAACAGATACGTTGGTTCCATATGTTACAAATTTTTGTAGTTTTTTGGATTCAAAGGCAAGAACTAGTAAAAAAACTGACTATGCTAGAAGTATAACCTATTTTACTCCTAAGTTAGGTTCTAATAATCACACTCTGCAATTAGGTATAACATATATTCCTGATAATTCTAATGCAGGACATGGTGATGTTAAGGATCAAAATCTACATTCTCCAGTTGTTGCATCACAATATAAATTTGCAATGAAAGATGGAATATCTTATGGAGCAGTCTATGAGGGTAAGTTATCTGATTTATTATCGGCTAAACTAGCTTTTGTAGGAGAAAGGGGAAAACCTATAGCTTTTAATAAGGCAGACAGTTCTAGGGCAAACATAAAATTCAAGGATTTAAACACATATAATATTGGTACAGAAGTAACTTATGATAAAGTAAGTGTAGCTGCATCTTATATGGATTATAATAAAAGTTTAACAAATGTTGAGATTGATCAATTAGGGCGTGATACTGGCATTTATTCAGCGGGAATGAAATATAATTTTCAAGATGGCAAATATATAGCTAGTCTTAATTATTTTTACAGTAACCACAAAAAAAATAAACTTGATGCTACGACCGCTGGTGTTGATTATCTTATCACTAAAGGTATAAAAACATACGCACAGATTACATATTATAAAACAAAAGGTCGATTTATAGAAAATAATATTGTAAAAAGTGATTCAAGCAAAGGAACTATTGCTATTATAGGTGGAAAAATCAACCTATAAATAGAAAATTTGTAAGAGTTATATCTAGTTTATTAATAAATATGTAAAAAAACACTTGATTTTTACTAGGTAAAATGAGATTATCGTTAAAAGTAAAATTTTGTTAAGGAGAAGGAAGTTAAAATGAGAGTATTACTTATAGAAGATGATTCTTCTACCGCAAGATCTATAGAACTAGCACTTGCAGCGGAAGGAATAATTTGCGACACAGCAGAAGTTGGCGTCGATGGAATAGAAATTGGAAAGATTTATGATTATGATATAATTCTTTTGGATTTGATGTTACCAGATATTGACGGTTATGAAGTGTTGTTGCGTTTACGCTCAGCTAAGGTTAAAACACCAATTTTAATCCTTTCAGGCCTCTCATCTGTTGATCAAAAAATTAAAGGTTTAGGTTTTGGTGCAGATGATTATTTAACCAAGCCTTTTAATAGAGGTGAGTTGATTGCAAGAATCCAGGCAATAGTGCGTCGTTCAAAAGGGCATTCCGAGTCTGTTGTAAGATTTGACAAGGTAGCGATTAATTTAGATACAAGAATTGTTGAAGTTGATGGCAAAGCTGTTCATTTAACAAACAAAGAATATGCAATTCTAGAATTGCTTGCTATGCGTAAGGGAACTGTTCTTACAAAAGAAATGTTCCTTAACCATTTATATAGCAGCATGGACGAGCCAGAAATAAAAATTATTGATGTATTCGTTTGTAAATTGCGTAAAAAACTATCAAAAGCTTCTGGTGGTGTAGACTATATCGAGACTGTTTGGGGTCGTGGTTATATGTTAAAAGACTATGAAGAAAATCACGGTGGTTTACTGCAAGAAGAAACAAAAAAAGAAGAGTTAGATTTAGTTAGATAACTTTGTATAAATTGATTTTATTCTAGAAAGCTCATCTTATTTAATGTAGGATGAGCTTTTCTTTTATTTGTAGAGATTTTGTATGCAAACAGATATTGTCATTATAGGAGCAGGTCCGGTTGGTATTTTTAGTGCATTCCAAGCTGGGATGCTAGGTATGAAGGCATGTATTATTGATGCACTAGATGTGCCTGGTGGTCAATGTAGTGCTTTATATCCAGAAAAACCAATATATGATATTCCAGCATATCCAGAAACACTTGCACAAGATCTTGTAGATAATCTAGTGGCGCAAGCGAAGCCATTTAATCCGACATATTTAATGTCAAGGCAAGTAACTACCCTTGAACAAAGTGCTGATAAGTTTATGCTTGGTACTTCTAAGGGAGATGTTATCCAAGCTAAAGCAGTGATTATTGCTGCTGGCGCTGGTGCATTTGGTCCAAATAGACCACCATTGGAAAATATTGAATCTTATGAAGGCAAATCCGTATTTTATCTAGTATCAAAAAGGGAAAATTTTGCTGACAAAAAAATTGTCATTGCTGGCGGTGGAGACTCTGCAGTAGATTGGGCTATATCTTTATCATCGATTGCACAAGTTATCTTAGTACATAGAAGAACAAAATTTAGAGCTGCGCCCGCTACTATACAAAAAATACATGAGCTAGCAGAGGCTGGTAAGATAGATTTGGTAACTAATTTTCAATTATCTGAACTAAAAGGTGATGCTGGCAAATTGAAAGAAGTCATCGTTGCTGATTTAGACGGTAATAAAAAACATATCTCTGCTGATATATTATTACCATTTTTTGGATTATCCCAGAATTTAGGACCGATAAGTCAATTTGGATTAGAAGAAAAAGGACATCATATTAAAGTAAATTATCCACATTTTGAAACTAATATTGCAGGCATTTACGCAGTTGGAGATGTTGCTACATATGAAGGTAAGCTAAAGTTGATACTTACAGGTTTTTCAGAGGTAGCTTCGGCATTGCATCATGCTTACACCAGAGTATTTGATGGAAAAGCTTTGCACTTTGAATATTCAACGTCGAAAGGGGTGGATGTAAAATAAACATATGTTGGATTCTACAGTCAGGAAAATTATTGATAAGCCTCTGGATGTCTTTGGTAGATATCTTGCCAAGATAGGGGTAAAAGCAAATTACATAACGATGCTTGGGTTTGTTTTTGGACTTATAGCAATATTATATATTAGTATTGGGAATTTGCCTTATGGGTTACTATTTCTATGTCTCAATCGTCTTGCTGATGGAGTAGATGGAGCAGTTGCAAGGGCAGTCAAATTAACAAACTTTGGTGGGTTTGTAGATATAGTTGCTGATTTTATTATTTATGCTGGTGTGGTATTTGCCTTTGCAATATATAATCCTGATCATGCATTATATGCGGCTTTTTTAATTTTTAGTTTTGTCGGTCCAATTACATCTTTTCTAGCTTATGCTATTATAGCTGCTAAAGATGATGTAAATACAAGTAAAAATGGCCAAAAATCATTTTATTATTTAGGTGGAATTTGTGAAGGTACGGAGACTGCATTTATACTGATTTTAATGTGTCTTGCTCCTCATTTATTCGTTCAGATATGTGTCATTTATGGGATATTATGTTGGGTAACCACAATAGGTAGGGTATATGCTGCATGGAATGATTTTGGCAAAATATAAATAAATGCCTTATTTTCGGTTACGTGCTTTAATATAAAATACTATTATTACAGATTGTGATAATGATAAGGATATATAATGTTAACGGATAAGCTGCAGAGAGAATTCTATCAAGCTATGCTTGATAAAAATATTGAATATGAAGGGGTTTTTTATGTAGGAGTGCTGAGCACTGGTATATTTTGCCGTCCAACATGTTCTGCCCGCAAGCCTAAATTTAATTGTAAATTTTATCGTACAGCAGAGGAAGCTTTACTTGCGTCATTTAGGCCATGTATGCGTTGCCATCCTCTATCTAATCCAGATAATATTTCATGGTTAGTAAGTACATTAATAGAGGCAATTGAATTAGAGCCGGAAAAAAGATGGAAAAATGCTGATTTATCTGAATTTTCTATAGATGCATCTACTGCGTGTAGGCAATTTCAAAAGCGATTTGGTATGAGCTTTATTGAGTATGCTCGTGCAAGGAGGATGGGAGTTGCTATAAAACAAATTCATGCAGGTGAGACCATAATTGAAACACAATTCATCACTGGTTATGAATCTAGTAGTGGGTTTCGTGATGCCTTTTCTAAAATCATGGGAGGTTCTCCTACGCACAAAGAGATGCACCGCAATGTACTGCAAGTATCTTGGATGGATACTCCTCTTGGACCCATGATTGGGATTTCGGATAAAGAACACTTATATCTTTTGGAATTTATTCAACGTCGTGGTTTACAACATGAAATAGAGCAGCTTTGCAGTAAAAACAAGTCCGTTATTGTGCCAGGTGAGCCACAGCCACTTGTTTCTATCAAAGAAGAATTGCAGTTATATTTTTCTGGTCAGTTAAAAAAATTCAAAACACCTCTTTGTATTCAGGGTACTGAATTTCAAAAAACTACATGGAAAGCACTAATAAATATTCCATATGGACAAACTCGTAGCTATAAAGAGCAAGCGCAAATTATAGAAAAACCATTAGCTTGCAGGGCGGTTGCTAATGCAAATGCATCGAATCAATTTGTAATAATAATCCCGTGTCATCGTATTATTAATAGCAATGGAAAACTAGGAGGTTATGCTGGCGGGGTGCCACGTAAGCAATGGTTGCTTGAGCATGAGCAACGACATCTATAAATCTAACTAGATTTATTTTTCAAGCGTTTATAAATTATTGGCAGCAAAGCTAAAAAACCCAGGCCTGTTAGAGAAAAGATGATTTGTGGTTCTAGCAAAAGATCAGGAGAAAAGTTAGGATGGTTAAGTAAATTTTGCATAGATACGCCCACTGAAGCATAAATGAAAGTCCCAGGTATGATGCCTATTAATGTACCAAAAAAGAAAGCTCTCAGAGAAATTTGTAATATGCCTGCTACCAAATTGACTAGCACAAATGGAAAAATTGGAATTAAACGTAGAGTTAGCATATAAGAGAATGCATTCTCGGCAAAGCCTGCTTGCATTTTCTTAACCCATTTACCAGTTTCTTTTTTTACTGTATTGCGTGTAGCTATTTTGGTGCTCATGAAAATTATGCAGGCACCACAAGACGCCGAAAAAACAATGCATATTGTGCCAATTATTTGTCCAAATAGAAAACCACCAATTAACGTCATTACGGTTGCAGCAGGAATAGATAAGCTAACAATTGCAAAATATATTAAGCAATATATGGCAATAGATATAGCGGTGTGTTTTGTAATATAATTTTGTAAAAATACTTGATGCTCACGCAGGGTATCCAAGCTAATATATTGATGCATACCAGACATGGTAATAATAATAGCAACAGCAATTATTATTAGCAAAGGAGTGAATTTATATAATTTACGCAAATCAATTAATACGGTTTAAAGGCTTCATTAAATACGCAGACAATCTTTTTACCAGCACGCAGAGTTAATTTATAAAAAACTTGTTCAATAACTATCATATTACTGTTGTTTGGATCTAGACGGAAGTTTATCATAGATTCATGCAGGTCTTCATCTACAGCAAAGATAGCTGGTATTTCATTGTTTTTATCACGAAATTGTAGGTAGGTAAATTCACCATCATCAAAAATTTTAATAGGAGCTATTTCTTCATTGCCGCTTATAAAATAATGAAAGTTAAATTTCTCAGGATGCGTTAAATCTGGACCAGTCGTAGTGCTAGTTGAGAAAGTTCGTATATGATCCTCCTCATCTTCATCTGGATATAAGAATTTTACATTAAATACCATGCCTGGATCGCGTATATCTAAGGTTTCTTCTGCATATAATTCAAAAAAATAGGTTCTCTTATTAGTGATAAGCGTCATGTTAGTGGTAGCTTCTTGTTCCATAGGCTTAATAAAAATACGGTTGCCGGCCGGTACAATTTGCCAAGCCGTGGTATCCCCCATCGAGATACTAACTACTTCTTCTGCTTGCGCAAGTTCTATACTAGCTTGGTAGCCATAATAGCCTATAAACTTAAAAACATCGTTAGGATTATATACCATAACACGAATTCGGCTATCAATTGGAGTCGGCCTTGATTCACGTATAGCTAGTGCGGATTGTGCCACACAAAATAAAATAACGAACGTAAGGAGCTTTTTCATAACTTATTTGCTTCTTTTATCTTCTATTAGTTTTAACTGATAATCTGTGACTGTGAAGTTAAATCGTGTTCCATTGGGTAAATTAGGGTCGATTTTATCAATTTCGTAATCAATTGTGGCTTGCCAGACCATATTTTCTATATTTACGCCAGTAGAATTTCGCGCAGAGGAATTAAATTTAATGATAGCTTTTGAAGGAGTTGGGTATGTTGTAGATATTATAGTAGGTATTCTCTGAATGGATTTTTGATATATCATTACCGGAGAAGAAGGGTTGTCAATATTCATAAAATTATAAAATCTACGAAATACGATACGAGTCGAATTATTTTTAACAAAAACAAATTGTCTTTTTAAATCATCGTAATTGTATGTTTCGCGCTTTGTAACATAATTCCTGATTATAATATCTGCAACTGAAGCTAGGGGATTGTTGTTAATCTGGTTGGCTCTTAATATTTGCGCAGTTTTGTTAGAGGAGGTATCAGCGGTTATAGAGTATTTAACCTGAATTACTGATGGAAACAAGCCATTAATATTAACTAAAACCCCCAGAAAGAGCACACAGATAATTATACTGAGTAGTAGAACAAATGATCTCTGAGAAAATGGATGGATGTATTTATACTTATACCAATGCCTAGCATCTGTATAATAATCTCCAGATTGAATATATTCGCGCAGCGATGTATATATAGGTTCCATTAAATATTCAACACAATTAATTCAACTTATATTGTATAACGTCTCAATTATAATTATAGATATTTTTTTAACAAAGAAGGGATCTTGGTATAAAAGGTATTTATAGAGTTTGAATTAATGCACAAATACAACAAAACTTGCAGTTTTTTTGTATTTTTCAACTAGAAATATGCTAGATACTCGGAAGATCTTGAGCTTTTATATGTAGAACGGTTATTCTTAAAAGATATAAATTAGCAACTCATCGATTGTATTATGCATAGTTCGCTTAAAAATATTTTTTTTATGTTTCTTTTATCAGGAATTTTATCGTGCACACCTAAGGCACCTTACGAGATTAAAAGTCCTTGTGTTTCAATAGAAGGCTCTGACTATACATATGGTGTTAATCCATGTGTGCGTCGTCCGGTTAATATGAATTATGCTTTCGCTTAAAAATAAAGACGTTTTAACACCAGATTTTTGCGTTATAGGCGCGGGATCGGGTGGGCTTTCCTTCGCAGCTGGAGCTGTACAAATGGGAGCTAGTGTCATTTTGCTTGAAAGCCATAAAATGGGTGGAGACTGCCTTAACTATGGTTGTGTACCATCAAAAGCTTTGATTGCTGCAGCGAAATCTTTTTATGAGAATAAAAGGGGTGAAAAATTTGGTTGGCACTCAGAGTCAGCGATAGTTGATTTTAAAAAACTGCGTGCTCATATAAAATCAGTCATTGCAGAAATTGCTCCAAACGATTCCGTTGAAAGGTTTGAAAAACTAGGAGTTACAGTAATTAAAGCTGAAGGCCAATTTATTGATAAGGATACTGTAAAAGCCGGAAGCAAACTTATTAAGGCCAAACGTTTTATTATTTCTACTGGTAGCAGCGCTTTTATTCCTAATATAGCTGGTTTAGATAGTGTTGATTATCTAACAAATGAATCAATTTTTGATATTCAGGCATTGCCTAAACGCCTTGTTGTTATTGGCGGTGGTCCAATTGGTGTTGAAATAGCTCAGGCATTTTCTCGGCTTGGAAGTAATGTAATAATTCTTGAAGCATTTAAAGCTTTACCAAAAGATGATCCAGAAATAATTTCTAAGTTAAAATACATACTAAAAGAAGAGGGAATAGACTTAAAAGAAGAAGTCTCTATTACGGAAATAAAAAAATCTGCTCGAAGTATTGAAATTCATTATAAAATTAATGGAAAACAACATATAGCAAAAGCAAGTCATCTGCTAATTGCAGCAGGTAGGCGGCCTAATCTATCTGCATTAAATTTAGATGCGGCAGATATTGAATATACACCACGCGGGATCGCCGTTGATAAATTTTTACGAACGTCAAATAAGCGTGTCTTCGCCCTAGGTGACTGCATAGGAGGGTATCAGTTTACACACGTTGCGGCGTATCAAGCAGGATTGGTAATTCGTAATTCAATATTTAGGCTGCGTTCTACTATAAAAACTATACAAATTCCATGGGTGACTTATACAGACCCAGAAATTGCACATGTTGGTTTTAATGAGGTAGAATTGATTGAACAAAGAATTAGTTATAAAGTTTTATCTATGGAATTATCTGAGAATGATCGTGCACATACTGAGCATAAAACTAATGGACAAATAAAAATAATACTATCACCAACTGGCAATATACTAGGGGCAACTATTATGGCTAGTGGAGCAGGGGAGCTAATAATTCCGTGGGTGTTGGCTATTCAAAATAACCTTAAAATATCAGCAATAGCTGGGATGATTGTGCCGTATCCAACAATGTCAGAAATTAGTAAAAAAGTAGCAAGCAGCTATTTCAAAGATAAGATTTTCAGTCCTTATATGCAAAAACTTGTAAAGTTTTTGATGCGTATTACTAGGTAATCTAAAATCAGTAAATTTTTTATTTTGTAAATATTTAAGGAGTTAAATATACAGAAAAAATGTATATTTAGCCAGTATTAGCATTGATCTGTATGTCTAATGCTACAAAGAGATAATTGATTTGTTATAATTAAAAATGGTGGAGATGGAGGGAATCGAACCCACGACATTCTGCTTGCAAAGCAGACGCTCTACCCCTGAGCTACATCCCCAATTCAGGCTTGCAAGGAATTTATATACTTCCTTGCAAGCCTAGTCAATATATTTTTTTACTTTTACTGTTACTTCTCTTTAAAGCCTTTAAACATTGCATCAATAACTGGATCTAGAAGATATTGTAATAGCGTTCTAGTACCAGTAACAATCTGCACTTCAGCTTGCATTCCTGGTTGTAATTTAAGGTTACGAGGTTCAGCTAGTTCATTGAATTTTTGCATATCTAGTTCAATACGCGTTAGATAATAACCACCAGAAAGTTTTGGATCCATTTGTTGGCCTTGATCAATTATAATATCCGGAGATAATGAAATTACAGTACCATTGAATAATGGAGTTGTTCTTGATTTAAAAGCACTAAATCTAATTTTAGACTCCAGCCCTACTCGTATAGAATCAATATTTTGCGGAGGGATTTTGGCTTCTATTATCAAAATGTCATTGCTAGGAGAAATCTCCATGATAGGATGGCTGCCAGGAATAGAACTACCTATTGTATGATAATTTAAGTTGTTTACCACACCATCTACAGGAGATACTATAGCGACTCTATTTAGGGAGTCTTTATAAGTGAAGAACCTTTCCCTGCTTTCAGCTAAGCGTATTTGTGTGTCTTTTAACTCAACCAGTGAATTAGTTGAGTTTTTGCTATCCAGGTTTATTAAATCAATATCTGTTTTGGTTATTTCTTGTTCGCTTTTAGATATTTCCGTATCTGCCATGGCTAACTCACTTAGCACGGTAGCTTCTTTGGCTTCTAATTCAAGTATAGTAGCTTTATGTGCATACCCTTTAGCTTCCAGTTTACGATTTGCATCTAAACGGTCCTGTGTAACCTCTAAGGTTTTTTGCAGAGCGACCTTCTTTGCATTATATCCTTCTATTTGTTGTCTAGTTTGTTTTATTCTTTGTTTTAAAGAATCTTGTTCCGCTATTTGTAGCTCATTTTTTGAATGAAATAAATTATTTTGTGTTTCAATAATTCTAGCAACTTCAGGTGTAGCTTGATCTTTTAACAAGAATAAAGGATAGTTTATTTTTTGATCTTTATTTATCTCAGCAAGAAGCCTACTTTCAGAGGCAGAATGTGATCTATATTGATTTAAATAATTTTCATATTCTGATTTAATACGTGTATCATCAAATTCTATAAGTTTTTCACCTTTTTTTACGTGATCACCAACTTTAACATAGATATGTTTAATGATGCCGCCTTCAGGGTGGTTTATATTCTTTTTATTTGTGTTGCTGATGACTGTACCAATTGCTACTGTTGCACTGTCTAGTGGCGCAGTAGCTGACCATAATACTCCCGCAAAAACAAAGAAAATTAATACAAAGGTACCAAACATTATAGGAGATCTGGCGCTTTTGATTACATCATTAGTTTTATCGCCATCTTTTTTGACGATAAAATCAATGAATTGATCAATGAATTTGACACTATTTTGCATAGCCTGCAATATAGCAATGAACATTCCCTTAGGTGTGAATTTACTAGGGGGTTTTGGCGTTCCTAAACCAGGAGGTAAGCCTTGTTGAGCATTGCCATTTTTTTGTTGCTGCATCATCATTTGCTGCAATTGCTGTAATTGTTTTAGCTTTTCTGGTGAAAGTTTATTATTATCTGTCATATTCGTATTTAATTTTATTATTTTTAGTCGTTAATATGAATCATACCATTTTTGAGCATTTGTATTCTTCCTTGCACTTCTTCTTTCGTGCCAAAGCTTGCCACAGCACCATCTTGAATTACCATGATTTTATCTACCTCGGATAAAATTGACGGCCGGTGTGAAATAACTATTACGGCTATACCTTTAGCTTTTGCTGCCTTTAAAGCTCCAGCTAAAGCTAATTCGCCAGCTTCATCTAAGTTAGCGTTGGGTTCATCTAATACTACAAGTTTTGGGTTACCGTAAAAAGCTCTAGCAAGGCCTATTCTTTGGCGTTGTCCGCCCGATAGGTTGGCTCCGCCTGAACCAATATCTGTGTCATATCCGTTTGGAAAACGTAAGATAATTTCATGCCCACCGCACATTTTTGCAGTTTCAATTACCATTTCTGGATCGGCATCTTCTGACATTCTAGCAATGTTTTGTTTTATACTTCCACTGAATAGTTCTATTCCTTGCGGCAAATATCCGACATGCTCACCAAAATTCTCTCTATTCCAGGTGTAAACATCACCGCCATCTAGCCTAATAGAACCAGATGAAGCTCCCCACACACCTACAATAAGTTTAGCAAGAGTAGACTTACCAGCGCCACTTGGGCCAATAATAGCCAGAAGTTCTCCTGGTTGAAGAGCAAAGGATACACCTTTTAGAATATGTTGTGGCATTGGTGGTTGTGGCATTCCCTGAGGTACTGGAGCTGCATAATAAACATTCTCTATAGCTAGGTGACCATCAACATGCGGAATTGGCATTGCCTGGTCTCGTTCTTGGTGTTTGTCAAAAGAGTCGTTGATATTTTTATAAGACTTCATTACGCCACTAATACTTTTCCACATTACAATAGCATTATCAAACGGAGCAAGGGCGCGCCCTACAATGATTGAACTCGCGATCATACCACCTGTAGTCATGTCTGCACCTTGCGTGGATACAACTACGTAAGCGCCGGTGCCAGTAACGGCCATTTGCATTACATTACGTATGAATCTTGAAAAATTAGAGATAATACCATTTCTATAACTAGCTACAGATTGTTTAGCAAGCGAGGCCTCATTAAATTTAGCCCAGTTCTTCTTTACATTACCAATCATACCCATAGCTTCTACAGCTTCAGCATTTCTATTAGCAATTTCAGCTTGGCTCATACTTTTGATCGAAAATTCAGTTGCTTCGCCAAGAGTTCTATTAGTAGCTACCGCATTAAAGAAGGCAAAAGATACGATAATCACAGCGCCAACAATTGTTATCCAGCCAATATAAGGATGGATCATGAATATTACGATTATATATACAATACTCCATGGAGCATCAAACAGAGTATTAATACCAGTGCTTGTTAAGAATGTTTTGACGGTTTGAAAATCGCGTAGCATTTGGCTCGATGCTGGATTAACCCTTGTTGCTGAAGCAGAAATAGAGTGGCCAAAAATTACGGGTGATAAATTATTATCTAACCATTCTCCAACTTTGATCAAAGTAAATGATCTAGCTATCTGCAGCAATGTGTGTACAAAATAGACACAAGCTATTATCACCGATAACATTAATAAAGTATGCAGATTACCACTACCAATTACCCTGTCTAATACCTGCAAGGAATAAAGCGGCGTCACTAGCATTAATAAGTTAATAAAAAAAGCAAAAACAAAAGTGACTTTAAAAGCAGCTTTGCACTTTTCCAAAGCTTCTTTTAATGGGTTGATTTTAACTTCCGTTTGATTAAATGTCTTTTGCATAATGTGTATTCATACTAAGTTATTAAAAATTATCACTGTACTAAGTTTATATTAAAATCTTAACCATTGCAAGATATTTAATTTTTGTTAATAAATGATCTAAACCATATAGATTTATTGTGTATAAGTCTAGTTTTAATTATTACTATTCATTAAAATAGTGTAATATCTCGTTCTTCAGAAAATTTTTATCCATATTGGATAATAGTAATTCAGCAAATGCTAGGTATGGAATAAATAGATTTTTACAAATCAAGCTAATTTTTAGAATAGAATTTGACGCAGTCGGTGCAGCCATTTTATAAGGATGAATGCTAGCTAATTCAAAGCCATAAATAGTGTCTTTGTTTGCAAGATGAGATATCTGCTCTATATTGTGCTGCATAGCTTTTAATAATTTATCTGTATTATTACTGTTGCTTTGTATTATCAGAGATATATTAGTAATATTATTATCTAATGCAGTAAATTGTACAGTAAATCCATAACTATCGGCTATATTAGCTATAATAAATTTAGTAATAATGACATTGTCAGATAGATCAACGATATCGTCGCCTCTAATACTAATAATAGATTCTCCAGAAGTTGAACCATGAAAATGGGCGGCGGTTTTTATATTAATGTGTTCTAGGGTTGATATTATATCGCTTCTGAGGTTCGCATATTTGTCTATTGGATCTGCAATAAATTGATAGTCAGTGTGATAGTCAGTTTCTTCTATCCAAAAACTAATTTCTGCAGTAAGAGAAGGTTTAAACTCTTCGTTTGATTTGCTTAGTAATGTTACGGCTACTTTACGTGGATTATATTTACTTGCTATATTTTCACAAAAAAAGCTAGTAGTTGGCAAACTACGAAAAGGATCAATAAAAACCTTTCCATCTATTGGTTTAAGATTAATCGCATTATCGCAAACTAACAATTTTTCTTCTTTAAGATTGTTGAAAGAAGTATCAATTTGCTTTAGCGTGCCATCATTTCCTATATATTTAAGCGAAACAAACCGAGAGTTATTTTGTTTCGCTATTTCAATTTCGGTTTTAGATAGTTGCATAAATCTCTCTAACTAATAATCTCTTCAGCAATTTGCACTGCATTTAAAGCGGCGCCTTTACGTAAATTATCTGTGCATACCCACATATTAAGGCAATTGGGCGCAGTTGGGTCATTTCGAACACGAGAAATATATACTTCATCGTTTTCAACTGCTTCTACTGGAGTGGTATATTTTAGTTCATTTTCTAAATTTAGTATCACCACACCATCAGCTTCTTCTAAAAGCTCTTCTGCTTCTGCAGCATCTAGTTTATTCTCGAATTCTACATTAATCGACATAGAATGAGAAACAAAAACTGGCACTCGTACACAAGTTATCGTTGAACTGATGTGATCTCCCATTACTTTTTGTAATTCTTGTGAAATTTTGTATTCTTCATCAGTATAAGCATCTTCTCTAAAGTTACCTATTTGTGGAAACAAATTGAAAGCTATCTGGTTTGGAAATACTTGTGGAGCTATCGTTTCAAAAACAAATTTAGCTTTAGTTTGTATATATAGTTCATCCATACCAGCTTTACCAGCGCCAGAGACGGACTGGTAAGTAGAAACTATTATACGTTTTATTTTTGCAGCGTTATCTAAGGGCTTTAGCGCTACCGCTATAGGTATCACGCAACAATTAGGGTTCGCAATTATACCGCCCTTAAAGCCTTTTAAAACATTGATATTAGCTTCTGGTACTACTAAAGGCACATCCTCGTCCATTCTGAAATAAGATGATTTATCAATTACGATACAACCTTGTTTACTAGCAGATTTAGCATACTCCCTGGAAACAGCTGATCCGGCGCAAAAGAAAGCTATATCAATTTTAGAAAAATCTAGTTCGCTCATTTGTCTTACTTTAAGGGTATCATCGCCAAAACTAACTTCTTTACCAACTGAATCTGCTGAAGCTGCAGGAATGACCTCTTTTATAGGAAATGATCTTTCATCCAAATACTTCATTACTTCGCGGCCAACATTTCCTGTTGCGCCGATTACTGCTACTGTATATTTTTTACTCATAAATTTTTGTCAATTAGCTCCTTGTTGGTTAGCCCACTTAATATGTGAGTATGAAAGTGAAATACTGATTGCCCTGAAGAGGCTCCCTTATTAGCTACAATGCGATATTCTTTAGCACCATTCTTTTTGGCGATAAGCGATACCATTTTAAAATAATGCGCTATTTCTTCAGAATTAGCATTATTAGTGAAGTCAGCGAAATCTATGTAATTATTTTTAGGAATAACAAGCAAATGAATGGGCGCCTCTGGATTAATATCCTTGATAGCAATTAATTTATCGTCTTCATATATTTTGTCAGTAGCAATTTCGCCAGAAATTATTTTAGCGAATATATTATTGGCGTCATACATTTATATGCTCTCATCATTTGTTCGTGCGTAGTACTTTACTTCCGCTTCTTCCTCACTTTGTGCTAAAATAATATCGGATAGTTCTAAGCCATTTTTTTTTGCATAATGCTCACGCATTTCGTCCGCGAAGAATCCAAATAGGAATAATATAGCGATATTCATTGAATAGGCAATACTAGATATATCCAAAGTGTTGATTAAAAAATTTACTCCCAGAGTTAAGAAAGCTATAAACCACATTCTATGATATAGAGCCCAGGCGCAATTAAAAAAACCGGCCGCTAAAGAGAAACCTTGTTTAATTAATATTGGGTTATTTTCCTTTTTACTTGAATCAGCGTATACAGAGTATATATTCATAAATTGTTTTAAGTACTTGCAAAGTGGAATATAAGTAATTATCTAACACTTATGTAAATTACACAAGTTCAAATGAAATAAAAGGTGCAAATATTATTATGTCACAAAATTCTTCAGGCGCTCCTACCCTTAGAGGGACTACAATTTTATGCCTCAAAAAAGGCAATGATGTAGTTATAGCAGCAGATGGTCAAGTCTCATTAGGTAATAGTATTATGAAAGCAACGGCGCGCAAGCTAAGAACCCTTTCTGATAATAAAATCATCGCAGGTTTCGCTGGTTCTACTGCTGATGCTTTTACTTTGTTTGAACGCCTCGAGATAAAATTAGAGAAACATTCAAATCAGTTGGTGCGAAGCGCTGTAGAGTTAGCAAAAGATTGGCGTACTGATAAATATTTACGCAAACTTGAGGCTATGTTAATAGTAGCAGATAAAGATAATATCTTAATAGTTACAGGTAATGGTGATGTTATTGAGCCAGAAGATAATATTGCTGCCATTGGTTCAGGCGGGCTATTTGCACTATCTGCAGCAAAGGCATTAACTTCTGTAGAAAGTAAAATGACTGCAGAGGAAATAGCGCTTAAATCAATGCATATAGCCGCAGATATTTGTGTGTTTTCAAATCATAATATTATAATAGAGAAGGTCGTATGAAATCAAAAGCCAAAATGGGATTAACTCCGGCTGAAATCGTTTCCGAGTTAGATAGATTTATCGTGGGTCAGAAAGCGGCTAAAAGGGCTGTAGCAGTCGCGCTGCGTAACAGATATCGTAGAGCTGGCGTTGCAGAACCAATGCGTAGTGAAATTGTTCCCAAAAATATATTGATGATAGGATCTACTGGTGTAGGTAAAACTGAAATTGCTAGGCGTCTAGCAAAATTAGCAGAAGCTCCTTTTATCAAAGTAGAAGCAACAAAATTTACAGAAGTTGGCTACGTTGGACGTGACGTTGAATCAATAATACGTGACCTAGTAGAGATCTCGGTAGCGCATCAGCAAACTAAAGCCAAAAAAGAAGTTGAGGCAAAAGCTAAATTAAAAGCTGTTGAACGCATTTTGGATTCAGTGGTTGGTAAATCATCTTCTGCGGAAACTCGAGATAAATTTCGGGAGAAAATTATGAGCGGCGAACTTAGCGGTACAGAAATTGAAATTAGCGTAAAAGATACGGGGCCAGTCGGTGGTGGTAGTTTTGAAATACCTGGTATGCCTGGCACAGCAATGGGGGTTTTAAATATTAATGATATGTTGGGCAAAGCTTTTGGCGGCGATAAAATGAAACAAAAGAAGCTAATAGTAGAAGATGCTCTAGCGATAATTACTTCAGAGGAATCTGAAAAATTAATAGATGAAGAAAAAACAATTATTAATGCAATTTATACTGTAGAAAATGATGGTATCGTCTTTTTAGATGAAATAGATAAAATCACCTCAAAATCCGAATCTAAAAGTGGTGAAGTTAGCAGAGAAGGAGTGCAGAGGGACCTGTTGCCTTTGATCGAAGGTACAAGCGTAGTAACTAAATATGGTACCATTAAGACCGACCATATATTATTTATTGCATCTGGGGCTTTCCACCTATCAAAGCCATCTGATTTATTGCCAGAGTTGCAAGGTCGTTTGCCAATACGTGTTGAAATGACTTCGCTAACCAAGGAAGATTTAATAAAAATTCTTACTGAGCCAGAATCAAGTTTAATAAAGCAATATATTGCTTTAATTGCGACTGAGAATATAGAATTAGAATTTACTACAGACTCAATTGAAGAAATAGCAACACAAGCTGCTAATTTTAATATTGAAATAGAAGATATTGGAGCTAGAAGATTACATACTATTTTAGAAAATTTACTTGAAGATATAAGTTTTGAAGCCAGTGATAATAAGGAAAAGAAAGTTACTATTGATCGTAATTTTGTCAAAAAACAACTAGATGGTTTCATTAAAAATATGGATCTAGCTAAGTTTATTCTTTAGTTAAGCCTCTTAAAACAATAAAAACCACGCCTGTGCACGGCGTGGTTTTTATTGTTTTAGTTTAACTGTTATTTAATTACCAGCTCTACTTATAGCTTCTTCGATAATTTCTTTTGCCTTTTCTGCATTTTCCCAGCCAACAATTTTTACCCATTTGTTTTTTTCTAGCTGTTTATAGTGCTCGAAAAAATGATTTATTCTTTGCTTTAGCATGTCAGGAACATCATTGATATCCTTTACAGATTCGAAGGTCGGATCTAGCTTTGAAATTGGAACTGCTAGTATTTTCTCGTCCATACCAGATTCATCTTCCATCATTAACACGCCAACAGGGCGCACAGTGATTACAGCACCATGTACGATAGGATATTGCGCAATCACTAGTACATCGGCGGGGTCGCCATCATCGGAAAGTGTATGCGGAATGAATCCGTAATTACAAGGATATGACATTGAAACTTGCATAAAGCGATCTACAATAATGGCGCCAGCATCTTTATCAAATTCATATTTTACGGGAGTATCATTCATCGGTATTTCGATAATGACGTTAAAGTCTCCATTTTTTGTTTTAGCTGGAATTTTATCTACAAACATTTGTTCTCCTTGGGTTATGCAATAAAAATAAAGTTCTTACGAAAATCTTCGAGTGTATTATCCACTAATGCATTAGCTACAGTTTCTAATTGCTTTTTGTCTTCTATTTTTTTATCTCCATTAGCGGCATTTAGTTCGCCGTTTATAAGAGATTCTAGAGTATCAGCTTTGATTTTATCCACAGTATTAGTGCCATCAAGCGCTTTAACAATAGCTAATTGATGCGATTGTACTAGCATTAGTTGATTCAAGCTGGTTGTTAGCCAGAACTTATTATTTGCATGTATTTTCTGCGCTTGCAAGCGCGCAAGTTCGCTAATTTTAGGTTTTTTAGAAATTGTAGCAATACTTTTGGGCTTATCTGTAATAAATTTAATATAGCCGCGGAATATTAATGTAGAGAAGTTAGAATAAATATTCTGTAAAATTGATTCTTCGGTCGTAGTAGCAACCAGTTTTTTTGCCTCTACTACTAATTCTTTTATAGATAAAGTATTGCCTAAATTTTTATGAAGCGTCATTAAGACTGCTTTCATAGCTGGGTCAGAGCTGGCCATAGTTTTATCTTGTATATTATCAAGATAAAATGTAGCTGTACTATTATCTGCTAAGTTTATATCTTCTTCCTTTGGATTGATATTACAATAATAGTTGAATTTGTCTAAACACTCGTTTGTGATATTGCGTGATATTGGAGTATCTTTATGAGTTAAGACAGTACATCTAAATTGAGTGTTTTTAATAAAATCCATATATTGTTCTGTTCTAACAATATCATTTATAGTTCCTAATTTTTCTACAGCTTTCTGCGGTAAATTACCAATATACATTCTTTGTACATCAGTGTCTCCTAGATAAGCTAAGCCTTTTTCTTGTGCCATTGCCATGAATTCATTAAAATAGAATGCCTGATTTTCATCAGCAAGATATTCATGACGTAAATAATGATCCTCACGTTCAGCCATTTGTTTTGCTGATGATTCCATGAATTCAGCATGTGGGGTCTTTTGCCCTGAAAGTGATTCTTGCAAAAAATTGAGCGAAGCTCTAGCTTGCTGAATTCTGTCTCTAACATCTGTAAAATTGCTAGAGTGGTACATCATTAACTCACGCACAGTATTGATCATATTCCAACCTGGTAGAGTGTTATAACTTATAAAAGCTAAACCATTTTTACTCAGCAATTTTTTGCTTACTTCTAGAATACTATCTCGTACAAAATCTGGTACCCAAGAAAAAACACCATGACAAATTATATAATCAAACTTGCCATATGATTCATCAAGATCAGTTAATGACATGGCTTTTAGTTCAATATTCTTGAGTTTTAAATCTTTTAAAGTAGCTTGCCCATGTTCTATCTCTACCTTTGAAAGGTCAATTCCTAGAGTAAACGATTTAGGATAAGTTTCTGCAAAACGAAATAAATTATTTCCATCCGAGCAACCTAGTTCTAAAACACGTGCTGTCTCTAACGGTGCTGGGTTTAGGCCAAACATAGTACCTACACTTTTTAGATTTTCAGGTCTATTATATTCAAACGGGTACCCAGTATAAGGAATTTCATCATATCCTTGTTCTTTTACTTCGCGTTTTTCTATTGCTTTAGTCATAATGTTTAAACTCTTAATTTTATTTCTAAATTTTAGTATTATTGTTTAAAATAAATTGGCTTACAATGCAAGCTTTACTTTAGTATCAGACAATTTTTTGATACTCGAAATATATTTTTTTGATAGCGTAAATCCATAATAAGCATACAGCGATAAAAATTATCATCAAGCCAGGAGCAATTGAATGATACGTGGCCATAGGCACTATGGTGAAAATTATAGATTGAATAAATCCACTAGCAGATTTCCCAATCTTAGGACTTATGACATCTACTGCTGCTTTACCCTTTGTTCTCAGTTCTTGGTCTAGGGGGATATATAGCATTTGAGTAGAAGTATCCCATATAGAATATTTGGAACCCTTTGATAATACATTTTGAACAGCTCCAATAAAAACCGCCAAAGCCAAAGGTGACATTAGTATCATTCCATCAAAAAAGTTGATTATTTGTTCGTCAAACACCACGAGGAAGAAAAAGGCTGTGCCTGTAGTGAAAATTATTAGAGGGGATATTATTGCAGCTGCAAACCAACTACTATTACGCATTACATTGTTGCCAACTATAGTCATTACCATAATAGCTACTCCTGTCCATAAAATATACATACTATTATATGCTGCATATTCAGTTACAGTGGGATATAATTCCTTAATTTTGGCTTTCCATACTGCTTCAATTAAATTCATGGAAAGACCAAAAGAAGCAGAACATACCAACATTAACCATAAATATTTTGAACGAGAGACGTATTTAAAGCTTTCAATCATGCTCATCTTGGGTTTTATTCCGCGTACATTCTTAATTTTAAAAGAGCTGCTTGGCTTATCTATAACATTTGTTGTTATGTAGCGAATTAGTAGACAGGATAAAACAGACGATGTCGCAACCATAGCTACTGAGACTTGGGTCAGTATGATTTTGCTATCAGAGACGGTAAATAATTTATGTATCACGCTTTGTTCAGAAGAAAGATACATCATTAAAAACCCAACAACAATCAGTGATGAATTGCCAAAAAAGGAAAAAAATGTGTAAAAGCGCTTTGCTTCATTGGTAGTAGCTATTTCATTAGCAAATTGCCAAAACAACAATACATAAAATATATTAGGCCATAGTTCGGATAATGTATAAAAAAGCACATAGCTCCAATTAGCAACTCCAGCAATATACCATTTAAGATGCGGGTGCTCTAACATTAAGGAGGATAAAACCTCACGATCCATATGAAATAAGTCAATGTTAGGATATATAGTGAAGGCAAAAAGTACATAGAAGGCTGTAAATACTGACACTAGATAATAGAATATTTTATGAAATGGCAGGTGGTTGACTAATTTTGCATAAATCACTACAAATATGGCCGCCATTGGCGTAACGCAATATACTTTGGTGAAGCTAGTAACTTCTGCACTTACTTCTGATATTAAAATACTATCTTTTAGTATGCGTAATACGTTTTGATTAAATAAAATACAGAACATTAGGGCGGACATTGGTATAAATTTACCAAGCTCGGAACGATGGATAGGCCAGAAAATATTACGAAACTTATTCTTAAAAGGATTTAAATCTGTATCAGACATTGTTTGCAAACACCTATGGACAAAAAAAAAACTTTAAAAAGTAATTTCTAGTCGTTAGGTCTAACTATATTACTATAAATTGAGTCGAATATAATCAAGCAGCCAACTTAGGCGCGAATAATAACATTCATCGTAAATAAAGTCAAGATGCAAGGTGCCAGTAATTATGAATAATAAACATGTTTGATTTTAAAGCAGAGCAGTATGATCAATATAAATTGGAATATAATAAATTTGTTAGTTCAAAAAATGCACCAACTTATTTTTTAAACTCGTTTAATACCGAATATGTTTCAGAGATAGTAGAGTTGTTAAAATATCCTGCAGTAGATGCTACAAAAAGCCAGAAGATATTTATAATAATTCCTTCGATTTTTAATTCACCTGAGATTTTATTTTTAAATAAACAGCAAAATTTCATAGAGAATTTACAATATCAGGGTGACGTATATTTAGTAAATTGGTTAGAAAATGACCAACAGCTTTTAATGGCAGATTATGTGCATGAATTAAAAAAAATAATACAGATGTTCACTAATCAATCAGTAGATTTAATAGGTCATTGTATTGGAGGTAATATATCTATCGCATTAGCTGAGATGGATAATATTCATTCATTAACGTTGCTTACGTGTCCATGGGATTATTCGCATTTTGATAAATGGCTATGCGTATATGATTCTTTGGGGCTTGATAAATCTTTGGAAAACCACGAGTTTATTCCCAAAATTTATATACAAATCATGTTTTTTTTAATGTTTCCAGGGCAATTTCAAGAAAAAATAAATAAGTATTTTGAGCTAAGTTTAGAGGCGGACAAAGAATTGTTTATGCAAGTAGAAGACTGGCTACAATCCGGAAATAAAATTTCGAAATCAATTTATAGAGAAATTACAAAAGATTTTTGCCAGCGTAATATATTGCATAATAAAAATTGGTATATAGGAGAAGATTTAGTTGAATTGCAGAATATAAAGGTTCCAGTATGTATTGTTTATGCTAAAGATGATCAAATTGCGCCTTATATATCTATGGAGCCTTTGCAAAAACAAATAAAAAATACTACACTAATTGAGGTAGAAGGTGGGCATATTGGTTATTTAATTAGTAGCAAGTCCAGATTTCGAATACAATATAATCAATGGTTGCTAGAAAATAGGTAAAATTATGCAAGAAGTATATATAACACAAGCTAAAAGAACGGCTGTCGGAAGTTTTTTAGGCGGCTTGTCTACTGTTTCAGCTCATATGTTAGGAGCAGAAATTATTAAGGCAATTTTGCAAGAGAGTCAAATAGATCCAGCAATTATTGATGAAGTTATATTAGGGCAGGTTTTAACCGGTGGCTCTGGTCAAAATCCGGCTAGGCAAAGCGTTATACATGCAGGGATGCCAATTACATCATCAGCTATGACAATTAATAAAGTATGTGGATCTGGTTTAAAAGCAGTAGCGTTAGCTGCAAACGCTATAAGAGCTGGTGAAGGTGAGTTGATTATTGCTGGTGGACAGGAAAATATGTCGCTAGCTATGCATGCAAGTTATTTACGAGCAGGGCGGAAATTTGGTGATGTTGAATTGATAGATATGATGATGTATGACGGATTAACAGATGTTTTTTCTGGTGCTATGATGGGTGTTACAGCTGAAAATATTGCGGATAAATTTAAAATTAGTAGAGAAGATCAAGATCAACTCGCTCTTGCCTCTCACCTTAAAGCAGCTCTAGCCCAGAAGGAGGGGAAATTTAAAAATGAAATTGTACCTATTGAAGTTACGATAAAAAAAGATCAAAAAATATTCGATCGTGATGAAGGAATAAGGAGTGATTCAACTATTGAGGCGCTTGCAAAATTAAGACCAGCCTTTAAATCGGATGGTAGCGTCACTGCGGGTAATTCTTCTACTATCAATGATGGGGCTGCTGGCGTTTTAGTTGCATCTGAAGCAGCAGTTAAGAAATATAATTTAACACCAATAGCGCGCATCGTTTCGCATGCTCAGTGCGGTGTTGAGCCTTCTATTATGGGTACTGGTCCAGTTCCAGCGTCACAAAAAGCTTTGAAAAAAGCAGGATGGACGGTATCAGATTTAGATTTGATTGAAGCTAATGAAGCATTTGCTGTGCAAGCAGAATATGTAAATCGTCAAATGAAATGGGACGTCAATAAAGTGAATATTAATGGTGGCGCAATTGCCTTGGGTCACCCAATAGGAGCAAGCGGTGCAAGGGTATTGGTGACATTACTGCACGAAATGCAAAGATCTAAAGCTAAAAAGGCATTAGCCACCTTATGCATAGGCGGTGGAATGGGAATAGCTATGTGTCTTGAGGGTGTTTAGCAGTTAAAATTTATAAACAAAATTTGACATTAATAGCTAGTTTTTCCGGGTACAAAAATAATAAATAGGATTGTACCCGGAACATTTTAAACAAACTCAAAATAGGGTGTCAGGTAATAATATCATTGAGCCGTTTGTAATGTTACAGTTCGTAACCTAGGCCAGAATCGCCTGAAATATCTATATCATCGTTTTTTTCTAGTAAGTTAATATCTTGCGATAGATCATCAAGAAGCTCGATAAACTGAAGAGGAGCTAGGTTATTTTTTATAGCTACATGATCAAGTTTCTTATCAAAGACAATTAAGAAAGACCCGGCACTATTCTTGTATATGGTATTTGTTGCTAAACGCAAATCCATTTGAATACATAGTTCAACGATACAATGTTTTCCACTATTCTTAATGAATTTTATACCGCCTGACAGCGCATTTTTACATAAGATTAATTCTTGCTCTTCTAGTAATTCGGCAGTCTCTGGTAATATTACAGCATAATAATTATTGGATGTATAATTCTTGTTGAGCTTTTCAACCTTGGTTACCTCATATTCAAATTCTTGCGAGCATTGAGCGCTATATTTATGTTGATTATCCACTGTCCAAAATGTGTTATTCTCTTGCTCTTGGGGTTGTTGTTCATCTATATAATTCTGCATGAGAATTTTCTTGTTGATTGTAAAATATTTATGCCAAGATTTAAAACTTATTAAATGCTGATTCCCAGTCTCAATCAACATGTTGATCTCGAAGTAAGTCAAATTATCATTAAGGGGTATAATTTTATCTTGGTTAGACTCATAAGTTTGTTTAACAAGTTCCTTAGTTTTGGGTATTAGTGGTTCTGACGCGTCTTTTTCATCTAGTTTTTCAGCAGGAAGTTGCTTGTATTTCTCGTCCCCGAGAAGTTTTGCTTCCATAGTGCATTTGCGCTGTTCGTCTAAATTATTAAACATTTCAAGCATATCACTTGATAGTTTATCTGAATGAAGGAATAAATTAAGAATAGAGGTAGAGAAATTAAAATTCTTGTTCAAGAAATCATCGCTGATAATAATTTTTATGGTATTGTATATCAGTTGAGAGCTTAAAGAGAATTTATTCTGAAGGTGTTTAGGTACTGCTTCCTGCAGAAGAAGCATTTTGCTTATAGCAGTTATAACTTCCTCTTTGTTGCTTTTGTGATTATTAAATATAACCATGTAATGGTACAGCAACATTGACTGTTCTTCCTGAAGTTCAGGTGAGTTTTGCATGGCTGTTTCTATGAGTTCTAAACATGTGTTAGTTGATATTTTTAGATCATTATTTTTTTTGAGTTGTAATTTAATTCCTTGTAACAATTCTGACATTGTTTTGCTACAATTTAAAGTAAACACTTTTTTTTGTAGTTTAATATTACCGCCCAAGTGTAGAGAATTAACATTCTTTAGTTCGAATGCAAAGTTTTGTTTTAAAATAGGTTGAAGAAGTATAAGTTTGTTATATTTTTCTAACGAACGTTCGTTAATTTGTTGCAAATAGGTTGTTGCATAAAGAGCATTGAATTCTTGGGTAGCTATGCATAAATTGTATAATGCGTTAGAAAAAGTTTGTTTCAAGAGGTCTTGAGGTGAATAGGTGGTTTCTCCTGTTTCTTCCCTAAAAAACTGTTCTTCGAGATTATTTTTTGTTTCTTCAGATATCATGTTGTATGCTAACCAAGCATATTTTATTTGATCACTAAGTATGTAGTGATCACCAGCATGGTTTGCCATAACGTTGTAATACTCTATTAGCCTTTTATAATCTCCTGCATCTAAAAAAGCATTGATAATTTTATCTGAAAAAGGTTCTGGGCATTGTACAAAGCACTGAGATATAGAATTTAAAACATAGTCAATCCCGTGTTTTGTTGCCAGTGTTTTGTCAAGCTTATCAATAATTTTTGTAAAGTGCTGCTTAGTAAGAACTTCATTGTTAGCCCATAATGCTTTAAAAAATAAATTTTGTATTAGGGAAGAGTCTTTAGAAGGTAACCTTTGATTGTTAGAGTCTTCAATAATTTTCTTTTGGGTGGTGTCACGTATATCTTTGCGTTTGCTAATACTACCATTATTCCATTGCTGCTTAAAGATAGGTGTTTGGTTGCGGCATTCATCTATAATATTACATATTTGTACAAGGTTTTCTTGCTTAAAAAATTTATATAGAAGAGTAGACATTGCGGCTAATACGTTGTAAGCGTCAATTTCCCTGCACTCTATGATTCAGCTAAATCGCTTGCATCTATGTTGTATGGTAGGATTGCACGTAATTCTTCTTTATTTTTGGCTTTATGAATATTTTCAAATAAATATCGTAAAT
>Ga0209390_10001699_pt1 | contig 41385 bp, 31 predicted proteins | sample BON01_FD_187212 | JGI IMG/M metagenome (GOLD analysis project Ga0209390, IMG submission 187212) | Freshwater microbial communities from Lake Bonney liftoff mats and glacier meltwater in Antarctica - BON-01 (SPAdes) (version 2) | ecosystem: Environmental > Aquatic > Freshwater > Ice > Glacier...
CAAACCCGCGCACCGGGTCCACCGAAAAACACGACGAAAAAGCCAGCAAATTAGACCACTTTCCACCAAAACCCTGGCCGGTTTTGACCCGCAAACAAGTGGCCGGTTTTAACCCGCGCACTGACAGTTCGGCAGCGTCGGCGAAGGCATCTGCACGGGGTCTCTGATGTGCTATATAACAACTTCAACCGGGGTGGGCGCGATTGTGTCGACCAACTCCGCGACGGCATCAAGCACGGGTTGTGAATCGGAAGTCATGTCGATCGGAATCAAAATTCGATTCAGCGAGACTTCCGCTGTTTGCAGATTTACGAACCCATCAACTCCATGCGGAATGAACAGCGATGCTGCGCCGTGCGGTTTGATATTGTTTCTGCCAAGCTGCTGTGCAGCCAACGGTTGAGGCCTTCTCGGCGATGAGGACATCACTACCAGATCAGCATCTCGCCGCTCAAGATGTTCCAGCACGGCTGTCGCCGTTTTGATTCCTTTTGATTTCGATTCCCATTGATACAGACTTTGAAATATGGACACCCAACTTCACTTCACTTCACCCAACTTCACCCAACTTCACCCAACTTCACTTCACTTCACTTCACTGAGCACCTTCAGGTAACACCTTCCACCGACACAGAGTTTCTCGCACAGAAGAATAGTTATCCCAGTCAGCTCGTTTTTCTTCGCGATCAACGTGCAGGATCTCCAGCTGACCTTTGGTCCCCAGGACAAGTTTCAATGCGTGGCCAAAAGGCACCATCGCTTCCGTGAGAAAAATCTGTTGGGTGAATGATATTGGAGATCGAAATGCCATACCTGCGATGCATTGATATTCTCTTACCTCGACCGAGCCAAAAAAGTTCCGGAACCTTGCCGGATTGGACCAGACTGTGTTCCGATTCTCAAGGTCATATGCGACAAGGCAAATTTAGTGCCGAAGCAAGTTGGGCATTCCTCTGCAATCCAGCCGTCGCCGTTCGCTGTTGACTTGTTCCCAATGCGATTCGCCGTGTCCGAGTGTTTAAACGGACTGTGCACAACGCAAAACTTATGGCCAGCCGAATGGCGGCGCACCTTGCCAACGTGTGCTCAGCCCGCGTTAATGGCATCCAGAGCAATCAGTGCGGCTTTTTGTTCGGCCTCTTTTTTGGTCCGCCCCCAAGCGGCATCGAAACGTCGTTCGCCAATTTCAACGGCGACAAAAAATTCTCGAGCGTGGTCCGGACCCCGCTGTTCGACAATGATATAGCTGGGGGTGACCTTGCCGTCGCGTTGAGTTTCTTCCTGCAACAGGCTTTTATAATTGTCTGTGTCCAGATCCTGGCAACTTTCCAGTTCTGTTTGAAATGCATTCAGAATGAATTCCTGAGCGGGTAGGTAACCGCCGTCCAGATAGATTGCAGCGATAATGGATTCAATCACGGCGGCTTTCAGAGATTCTGGAATCGACTGCAATCCTTTGCCGACCAGAATCAGTTCCTCCAGCCCCAGACGTTCTCCTACCACTGCACAGGCCGATCTGCTGACAAGATAAGACTTCTGCTGTGTCAGCTGCCCTTCCCGACGATCTGGAAAGTTGTTGTACAGGTATTCGCAGATCACCATTCCCAGCACGGCATCGCCCAGAAATTCCATGCGTTCGTTGCAGTCCAGCCGCGTTGAAGCACATGAACTATGCGTCAGGCTACGCTTAAGAATGGCCTGATCCTGAAACCGGTACCCGATCCGCTCCTCACACTGTCGAAAACGTTCTTCATTGTCTTCGGGCGGCAGGGTTTGAGTGGGATTTAGTTCGGACACAGTGCAGTTTAATTCTTGGGGTGAATTGCTTACGGAATTCACGGCCATCACGATTCCGCTGCGGCCGCATCAGAGCGACTATGATAAATAGATTCCGCTCCGCAAAGGAACCTTGTCTTTAGAAAACTCGCTTTACTTGGTTTATTTCCCAACCTCACTTAGAAGGCTCAAAATATTTCCGGCGATGAATCTTCTGCACCACGCATTCGGCGACCATTGCGGAAATTTGGAGCTAAACACCTTGTGTCCTCTTGGCCGTACAGCGGTCGAGGGAGCAGTTCGTGATCGTCACTCAGTTTTTCTCGCCCTTGTGTTAGTGGATGCTTCGTCAGTGGGCGCCACGACTCAACATTGGAGATCAAGTTGCTGTCCCTCGATGCTCGGTGGCGAAAGATTAGCAGCTTCCCGTCCCGGAAGAGGCGGTCGCCTGCAAAGTTGTCGATTGCTCCGGGAGCGCTGCCGCGGGGCTTCAACAGCGAGACACCTTGCTCAGAATTTGGCGGCCGCAGATTTCAAAATCGACGGAACAAACTCGATGTCGTCGAAAGACTGGCCATATTTCCCATATTTTGCGTACTGCGAAACATTCCCGAATCGCGTCTGAGTATTAGACCTGCCAAACCAGCGATCATTTCGACACTGTTGAAGGACATATCGCAGAAAGCAAATCTGCTGTCGTATCTGACTATTAGCATTACAATTCATTACAACACGCGATTAGATCAACGATTTGCTGTGAAAATTTGCCGGGGTCGTCACCGGACGCAGCGACGTATTCGCGGCGGCATTTCTATATACTTCTAATTCTGTTGCCCCGGTTGGCAAACATTCTTCAGTGCATCGCAGTGTCCTTTCCATATTTTTTGGTTATGCCAGAACTCACACCCAGACCGATTCCCGCATCGATTATTCGTGTCGATAGAGCTCTATTTGCGCTCAGTATGCTAATGCGATTTCTGCAGGGATTTGCGGTCTTTGCGACGCTCAGCATTTTGAATGGCGATGCTAACGCCGAATCGGGCCCTATTACACCAGCAATGCTGGCAATCGCAGCTTTTTCAATCGGCGCCGGAGTGGGACTTGCCATTGATCGCCTATTGATGACTCGCTGCAATCTGCGAGTCGCAGCCACGCTTTCGCCTGCTTCGCTCGCAGCTGGCTTTTTGATTCTGACATTAAATCCGCAACCAGACGTGGCGGTGGCGGCAGCGTTTCTACTTGGAATTGGAATTGGCAACGATTTTTCGGCCTTTGGCGATTTGGCTCGAACAGCTCTTTCCAGCGCTGTTCGCTGGAAAGGACTGCGTTGGTGGTCCTCGTCATTCGCAGTCGGAGTTTCGTGCTCAATCCTTGTCATGCAGGCGCCGCTGTTCGAGATTTTTCTCTCGGCAACTCTATTAAGCTCCGCCAGTTTCGTCTGGCTTTGGTGCTTGAAGAAACGTCTTCAGGAAGCTCTCACTAGCAATAACTCGTTGCTGCAGGCGAGCGATTCTCTCTCACCTAAGACTCAGGACTCGGTAGCGGAAGGTTTCGGCCAATCGTTGAATGCGACCGAACTAAGCGAGCAGTCTGCTAAACCGGCAGACACTGTGCAACCGGTAGACACTGTGCAACCGGTAGACACTGTGCAACCGGTAGACGATCCCGAACGCGACGCAACCGAATGCTGCGGTGGCTCCGAACCTTCGAAACCAACATCTTTCCGCCACGGTGTCGCTGTCAGCAGCATCGGCTGGCTAATTCTATTGGGCGGTGTGCCGCTGGCTGTCGAATTGTCTCTGTCGGCTCAGACCTGGGGGCCGGCATCTGCAATTTCGATAGGCTTGAGTCTTGGCTATTTGATGTTATACAGCGTCGCTCCGTCGTGTGGCTATGCGCTGGGACTGTTGCCCTTTCTGCTGCTGGGATTTGTCACCAGCGTCACATTGAGCATTATACCAGCCTCGGGCCTTTGGTTAACCGCAACAATGTTTGTGTTTGGGCTGGCTTGTGGTGGAACCATTTGTGCCTGCAGTGCGATAGTTGGCGAACTGTTTGCGGATAGTCTGACAAATTCAGCTCGTACCCGAGTAGTGTCGGTGTCGTTATTCGCGACGTCCATTATCCTGCTGTGTGCAGGAATACTTCAAAATATTTTGCCGTCAGTTTTTGGTCCCCATATGTTATACGCAGTTGTCTTTATGGGAGGATTACTGGCAATTCACGTTTTACCAAGCCCGGTGATTTCAAACCTCGGCAGCATGAATCCTCAGGACCAGGATGACGAGGAACTGCAGGACCTCATCGCGGTCATTAACAGCTAACCGAGCAACGAGAATCCAGACATGGCGATTCGGCGAAAACGGAATCTGCTTGACGCTGTGCTTTCCGAATCAAAGTCGGCGGTGTGCATTCTGGACAGCGAACGGCGTATTCGTTTTTTCAGCCCCGGCATGCAGGAACAAACCGGCTGGGGCCCGGAAGACGTCGAAGGCCTGCTGTGCAATCCATCAATTCCGCCGAATGCTACTCCGGTTGAGCTATTAACTTCAGCGTTCACCCCTTCGGTCGACGTGCTGAATGGGCGGATACTGAGTCTGGACGCTGTTTTGCCAAAAAAGAATGGCACGTCGCTCAGGGTTCGTTTGACGTTTATTCCGCTGCTGGATGATTCGGGCGGGCTGGCCAGAGTCATGCTGATCAGCAATAGCAGCATTGTCGGCGGCGCGATTGGTACGTCCATGTCGCAGAAACTTCATGCCGAAATTACAGCGCTGCGTATCGAATTCCGACGGCGTTTTTCCGACCAGTCGTTTATTGGCCAGTGTCCTCAGATTCGACTCGCACTTGAACAGGCTGAACTGCTAAAGTCGGCTACCTGCGGTTACAGCATCGTCGGACCAGTCGGCAGCGGCCGACGACATCTGGCGAAACTGATTCATGTTGCCGGTTCCCAGAGTGACTCCAGTTTGGTTCCACTTGATTGTCGGCTGCTGACAACACAACAGGTTTGTGACACGCTGCGGTCCATTCGACGCCTCGCCGCCGCACACAAAACAACGTCACATCAAACCGCCGGCACTCTGGTGCTGCTGGACGGAGACCGTTGTCCGCGAGAAGTGCAGCAATGGATTTTGGAGAACCTTACAGATGAAGTACTGGGCATTCGTATCGTGTCGACCAGTCAATTGCCATTACGAGATGCGAAAGCGGAAGGATGGCTGATGCCCGAGTTCCACGACTTATTTCGTGCAGTGGAGATCAGCCTGCCAGCGATGCACGAACGAGGCCACGATCTTCGTTTGCTGACACAGCATTTCATTCAGGATTGCCGTCGCAATTTGGAAACTTCGGCTGAAAGTGTTGCGGCCGACGCAATGCGAGAACTGCAGTTCTATCGGTGGCCAGGCAATGTTCGCGAACTGCAGAATGTGATTGCGGAAGCCTGCCAAAACAGTTTCGATGTGCAAGTGAAAATGGAGCACCTGCCGTTTTCATTTACCGTCGGAATGGAAGCACAGAAACTGCCGCCAATGCCGGAAGCTTCCACGCAATCCTTAGACTGGATTCTGCGACGATTTGAAATTGAAGTGATCAAGAAAACACTGGCTGCATGCCGCGGCAACAAAGCTGAAGCAGCGCGGCGGTTAGGGATGACACGTCCGAAACTTTACCGTCGCATGAATACACTGGGTATCGAAGACGAAGAGTGAATCGTGCGGAAGCAACTTTCCGGCACTTGCAGCGGTCACGGAACTGCGACGAAGAAAATGTTGGAAATGCAACACAATCCGAAAGGTAAGTGGCGATACAGTTCTGCACTGCCAATCATTTTTTGACAGGTAATTTCGACAGTATTCGCCCGAACGGTTCCTGCTTGCAGCCGCCGCAGAGTCGAGGTTGTCTGAAGTGAAGCGTCGAGTTATCCGCGACCAGCGCGTCTGGCATTCAGCGTAACTGACTCAGGGTGGCGAATAATTCGTTGCGGCCTGCTGTGCAAGTTTCCGGCGAGGCAATACGGTCGGTGAGTTCTTGCAACCTACTGCAACCAAAAACATCCGGCTGTGTTGCCTGACGTAGTAGCGCTAGGTACCAATCCGCCATGCTTTCGACAACGTTAACCAATTCGGCAGTTCAGTTCCCGCCCCGGATGAACACCCCCCAAGACGATGGTAGCAATTGCTGAATCGCGTGCAGCATAGAAGTGATTGAACCCAATGGGTCGTTGCCAGTCTCCACTCAGAGTAGAACGCTGTTTGTGACATACGATCAGCACCCTTTGGAGCAGACCTGTGAAGTCCATTACCAATCGAAAGCGGCACGCATCAACGCGTTCGTCATGCCCCATTCCCGCGATGATAAACAGCTTCTAACGGTCGCCTAAACTTTAGTTCGCGGCTTGGCACGCGTGTAGTGCGGTCAAATCGAACGGTAATTCACAAACTTAGCAGGTTACACATCTTCGGCTGATGCGACGGTGGCAGCGTGGCCGTGTTTAACCGGTTCCGACTCTTGCTCCGTTGAGTCATGTGCGCTAGAGCAGTGTCTCTGGGATTTGATTAATTATTGGCAGGTGTTTTTGCGAGCGGTGTTTACGGTTTCACACAGCATGTGAACCGAAGCGTGGCACAGTAGAAATTGAATTGACCGAGGATGAGCGAACGACTTTGTTGAAATGGTCGCGTAGCAGAAGACCGCAGGCTTGCGTCGCTGATCGTGCAAAAATGATTCTGCTGGCCGCAGACGGTTTGCCGAACAAAGAGATCACCGAAGAACTCGAGACGTCACAACAGTGCGTCGGCAAAAGGCGAAAATGATTTGCGGAACATCGATTGCCGGGAATTGAAAAAGATCTTCCTCGTGCAGGCCGCAAGCCATTTGATCGATCAAAACTAGAGGCGGCGATCGTCCGCAGGACGACACAGGAGACTCCGGAGAACGCGACACAATGGTCGGTGAGGTCGATGGCCAAAGCCGTAGGGACAAACACAGCGACCGTTCAACGAGTGTGTCGTGACAACGATCCGAAACCACATCTCATCAAAACCATTAAGTCTTCCAAAGATAAACACTTCGCAGAGAAAAAGTTTTTGATGTTGTCGGTTTGTATCTGAATCGACCGGAGCGTGCGTTAGTGCAGTCATGTGACGAGAAAAGTCAGATTCAGCTTTGGGATCGCACACAGAAAAGTCTACCCATGTTTCTCGGTCCCCTGAAAACAATGACTCACGATTACAAACTACACGTCATGACCACATTGTTCGCCGCAATCGAACTTGCGTCACGGATCATCTCAGAATGCATGCCGCAACACCGTCATCAGGGGTGGTTTCAGTTCCTAAAGAAGACGATACCGACGCTCCGTCAGATCTGGATCTACACCTGATCGTGGACAACGACGCGACGCACAAACATTCGAAAGTGATGACCTGGCTAAAGCATCACAAACGCTTTCACATGCACTTCATACCGAAGGGCAGCTCATGGTTGAATATCATTGAACGCAGGTGCGGGAAAATCACCCAGGACTGAATTCTCAACGGCGTATTCCGCAGCGTTACGGATCTCGACGACGCAATTGCAACGTACATCGACTTTCTTCTAGACGAAAACGGCCGGACAGATTCTCAAAAAAACTTGTCGCGCCAGAGCCGCTCTTCATCATTCATCAAGTGCGTGAGACACTACACTAGTGGAATGATGCGTTTCATTGTATTCGTCCATTTCAGCACCCCATGTTCCGTCCTGAGGAGCCAAGTTTGTGTAGTAATGTATGCCAATATCAGGCAGCAGCGCGATCGGCAATCCGATAGCCAGAATTGTTGTTGGGGCCAGCAGAACGAACTTCCAGTTGCCCTCAAACTTCAGGTGCATAAAGAACATCATTACGCACAAAGCTTTCGCCACCGCAACCGCCAAAACAAGCACAATGGTGATCATGCGATTTTCAAAGCTCAGCAAGTCGAACAATACCGACAGCCCCGTGCAAACGCACAAAGCAACAAAGACGGCACCGTAGTTAACGTGATGGGCACTATGGTCATCTTGTGCCATGATTTTGACTTCCACTTATTTTCTGGGGATTCAATAACGCAAAGTAAGCTGTTGGAGGCTGTCCGGAGTGTTTCACGCGGCTGGAAACGGCCCCGATCAGATAATGTATAACAGGGGGAACAGGAAGATCCAGACAAGGTCGACAAAGTGCCAGTACAGCCCGCTGTTTTCGACCCAGTCGGTCCACTTTTCGTCCATTTTCGAGCCCTGCATCAGTACCCAGACAAACAGTGTCATGCCTGCCAGTACGTGGATGGCATGAAAACCAGTCATCAGGAAATAGATTGAGGCGAATAGGTTGCCGTAAAGCACTGGGTGTGGATCAAAGATGCCGGCCACAGAGCTGGCATAGGTTTTGTCCGCTTTCAAATCCTGCAAAAAATCATCAACTTCGCCAAAGGTCAGAATCGGTAACGAATCGCCCTCAGCAAGTGCAGCGCGAGCTGCAAGGTAATCGGGACCAATTGCATTGGGTACATCGATCATCGAAACGTTGGCGACGATGTGTTGGTGAAGGTTTTGCCATTTCTCGTACAGAATCACATCCGATGCGGCTTGCTCTCTGAGACTTTCATCGCCGCCATCGCTTTTGGAAAAGATGGAAAGTTGAACGTTTACTGTGGAAAGATCCTTTGCCTGAGTCACGTCAACCTGACCGCCATTTGTATAGACGGCAAACTGATTTCGGACTACTTCTTCCAGCTGTCGATCGACCTTGCTGATTGCCTGCCCTGGAGTTTCGGCGATATTTCCAGGCCAGATGTCATGATCGAACTTGCCTTTGTACTCAAGCCCCTTGATGCACAGAAACAGACAAGCCAAGGCGAGTGTAATCAGCAAAAATTTGCGTGCCTTCGCGAACTGCTTCTTAGCCATCGCCTCATGAGCAATCACGACAAAGTAGCTCGAAACGATCAACACGAACGTATTCAGACCACCAAGCCAAACGTTGATGTGAGTATCGTCGTAGCTGGTCGGCCATCCTTTTGAGCCGATACGTAGAACAATATACGAGCCAATAAAGGCCGTAAAGAACATGATTTCCGTCCCTAGAAAAAGCCAAAGTCCGAGTTTTGAATTCGGAATCGGGATTCCCATTTTGAGACTGGAAGGTTGTTGCGAGTGTGACATTTCGGTGATTCAGTAATCAGGTTGAGGTCAGAAACTGACCGTTATCCCATTGCGGTTAGCCGCAGAAAATCGACGACCATTGCCACCAGCAAAAGCGGGAGACAAAACAACGATACATAAAGCAACTTGCGTGCCCGAATATCGGTGCGACTAATCAGAAAACGAATTGAATAAACCAGATAGCACACAGACGCGGTCATAGCCACGCACAGGTACAGGTCTCCGGACATTCCCACTTGGGTTGGCAGAGCGGCAATCGGGACAAATGCAGCAGCATAGGCAACGGCGATAAGTCCCGTCAGCAACCCGTTATCATTAAACGACGGTAACATCCTTAGACCGGCCTGCTGGTAATCCTTGCGATGAATCCAGCCGATGGCAAGAAAATGCGGGAACTGCCAGACAAAGAATAGTCCAAACAGTGCTAACGCTTCGATTCCCCAAGATCCACCCGCGGCAAGCCATCCAAGAACAGGGGGCATGGCACCAGGAATCGCTCCGACAGTCGTGCAGAAAGACGTTCGGGTTTTAAGAACCGTATAGCCAAGAACGTAGATCAGCAATGTTGCAAGCGTGGCAATGGCAGTAGCGGCGTTTACAAAGTTCCATAACAAGAAGAAACCTATAACGGTAATCGCAAACGCCACAACGACAGCTTCAGAAACAGGTAAACGGCCTGATGCGATCGGTCGTTGTTTTGTACGAGACATTAGTCGATCGGTAGATCGTTCAAGACACTGATTCAAAATACTTGAGGCGGCAACCAGCAGCACAATACCAAGCATGCTTACCAGCAACGTTGCCCCGTGAAACAGAATCGGTGATCCAACGGTGAAGCCAGCAGCGACAGAAATCATTGTCATCACAGCGATTCGAGGTCGGCAAAGTTCGGCGTAGTCACTTGATCTTTGTCGAGCTACTGCACTGAAACCCGCAACGACAAGTGCCTCTTCCGAAACGGTCACAGCTGATTGTGAAGGCGATACGGTACTCATGCAGCACCTCCCTGCGACGACGTCAAATTGCCTGACGAAGAAAAAGCTTCACTCAAAACAGAAAGCCGACCTTGTCTGGCACTCAGGCATAGTTCAACCGCTGCAGCCGAAGCCGTCGCCAGAAGAAACATTCCGCCCACCGTGTGCAGGCTGCAAGTTATGTTCTGCGCTGGTGAATTCACATGTGCAACCCAGCCAAATGCAGGAAGACCGAGTTTCGTAACCCACGCCCCCAGACCCAAACCAACCTGAACGATCAATGCTCCACCAAGCCACTTTGAACGGCGCCGCAATCGCGGCAACTCACTGCGAGCCAGCAGTGCAACAACACAGCAGGTTAGCAACGTGACAATAATGGCTCCTACCACGTGTTCGTGCAGCATTCTTCCGAGGTGTCGAAAGAAACCACCGAGGACATACTGGCACAGCACAGCGAAGGGTAGAAGAACGCCAATAGCGAAGCCAGACAGGCTGAACCGGGTGTCTTTTACGTCAGCATCTGAAGGTGCCGTTCTGTTGACCAACATCGCGAAAATAAAGCACATCGTGAAAAATAGTCCACCGGTAATACTGTGTATCATGGCGAGAATCTGTTCGTTCATTCGAACTCGCATTCCGCCAAGCAGTCCCTGACCAATCACAGCAATTAGAATTCCGACTGAGCAGATGCGCACCCAAGCTCGTTTCTCAAATCGGAACGCTACAAATGTCAGTCCGATACTGACGAAACCAATCAGTATCCCGGCTAGGCGATGTCCATGTTCGACAAACTTATCGGTGTTTCGAAAATCATTCAACCACGGATACAGCAACATGTTTTGTCCGTCAGACGTTGGCCAGTCTGCGAACGACATCCCCGCCTTCAAAGTAGTCACCAGCGCACCGATCGAAATCGGCAGTAATGCGACAAAACACGTCAGCACTGCAAACCGTCGAACGACGACATGAATCTGGTCACTCTTCGAAGACACTTTAGACTTTAACTTCCAGTTAGGCGGTCATTGGCCTGTTTAGTCCTCGTTGAGACGGACTGACACACCACACGCGAGAATTCTAATGAACGTTCCTGTCACCGTTTTCGGCGATCTTTGATATATCAACCGGGGGCTCCGTCTGCAAAATGAAATCCTGTCCCAAAGCCTTTGCTTCTGGAGACGAATATTCGTATGGGCCTCGGTAACAAACGGGCGGCACATCAAAGTTACCATGGCCAGGAGGAGATGGAGCACTCCATTCCAAACCATTGGCTCCCCAAGGGTTACGGCCAACCTTTTTACCCATGAAAATACTGTAGGCAAAGTTGCCCAGCAACAGGAACTGCGCGAAGCCCATCAGAATTGCAGCACAAGTCATAAACTGGTTCATGGGCAGCAAGTGCTCAAGGTAGGGATGCAGATATGGATCCGCATATCGTCGTGGCATGCCAGCAATCCCCAGCAGATGCATTGGAAAAAACGTTCCGTTGAATCCAATAAAGGTCAGCGCAAAGTGCCATTTCCCAACAGTGTCGTTCATCAGTCGTCCAAACATCTTTGGAAACCAAAAATGGATGGCAGCGAATACTCCAAACAGCGTCGAACCGAACAGGATGTAGTGGAAGTGAGCCACGATAAAGTACGTGTCGTGGAAGTAGATGTCTACAGGCACAGCGGCCATAAAGATTCCGCTCAGACCGCCTACGATGAACATGGCTACGAATCCGGTACAGTTCAACATCACGGTGTTGAACCGAACCTGTCCACCCCAGATCGTACCGATCCAGTTGAAAGTTTTAATGGCCGAAGGTAGAGCGATCATCATCGTTGAAGTCATGAATGTCATACCCAGAGCCGGATTCATCCCGCTGGTGAACATGTGATGCCCCCAAACAATGAAACCAAGGCCGGCAATAGCAGACATCGAATATACCATCGGCTTGTAGCCAAATACTGGCTTGCGACACATGCACGCCAGCATGTCCGAAACCATACCCATCGCTGGCAACAACATAATGTAGACAGCCGGATGTGAATAGAACCAAAACAGGTGTTGCCACAGCAGAGGCTGTCCCCCACCAACCGTTGGTTCTGCATTGTTAACGATGATTCCAGCAGGGATAAAGAAACAGGTTCCCATTAACCTGTCTGTCAAAAGCATAAAGCCCGCAGCAGTCAGAACCGGAAGTGCGAACGCCTGAAGAATCGCAGTAATGAACATTGACCAGATTGTCAGGGGCATGCGGAACATGGTCATTCCCGGAGCACGCATGTTGATGATGGTGGTCATATAGTTGACCGAACCCATCATCGAAGAAACACCTACAGTAGTCAGCCCAAACAGCCACCAGGTTTGGGCTGCCCCGGAACCCGGAGCGGCATTAACGAGAGCACTCAATAACGGATACGAGGTCCAGCCAGCGGCGGGGCCAGCCGTAGCACCACCAGCAATAAAGCTGATTCCAAAGCAAGCCATCGCTGGCCACATGAACCAGTAGCTCAGCATGTTCAGAATCGGAAAGGCCATGTCGTCCGCCCCGATCTGCAATGGAATCAGGAAGTTTCCGAAGGCACCTGCCAGAACCGGAATGATCACAAGAAAAATCATTACCGAAGCATGCATGGTGAACAGCATCGTGTAAAATTCGGGAGAAATCTGACCACCTTCTCCCGTAAAGATTTTGCCAAGAATCGGCATGTTGCCCCAGGGAAATGCCAACTGCCAGCGAACACCCAAAGCGAGTGCTCCGCCAACCATCAGCATCAATAGGGTGGTCACAAGGAACTGTATTCCAATGACCTTGTGGTCTGTTGAAAAAACATACTTCCAGATGAAACCAATTTCGTGATGTTGATCATGCTCATGAGCATGATTGTCACTATGTGATTCGATTGCCGGTGTTACGGTGGCCATCGAAGAACCTTCCAGAAAAGTCTGACAGAAAACTGTGTCGGTAAATTAAATTCACCAGGTCTTATTTGTCGGCGTCTTCTACAACACCATCGAAATTTTGCTCGCCCTGAAGTCGCGCGAGATACTCGTCGACCTGAGCCTGCGGCTCAGCCACAATAGTGGCACGCATTTTGTAATGTCCCCAACCGCAAAGTTCAGCACACACAAGGTCATATTCACCAGCAACAGGAATTTCAAACCAAACAGGAATGATTAAGCCAGCCACCGCATCCTGTTTCACTCGCAGCTGCGGTGCAAAGAAAGCGTGTTGAACATCATCTGTTCTTAGGTTGAACTTAACAGGTCGTCCCGTCGGAACGTGAATTTCATTCACGGCGTACAGATCACCCGGTTGTGGCTGATTCTTTAATTGCTCGCCGGCAGATGGATATCGAATCCGCCATTCAAACTGTCGAGCCGTGACTTCCATCTTCGGCCCGTCTTCCTGAGTCTGTTCGGGATAGTACGACTGCACGCGGAACTCTGCCCACACGTCCATCTGATAGAGGGCAATAAAAACCAGCACAAAGGAAGGCACAATTGTCCAGATCAGTTCCAAGCTGTGACTTCCATGAGAAAACGTAGCAGATTCGTCTTCAGGCTTGGTGGCACCTTTCCACAATACATATCCAATTGCGAACTGGGTACCGATGAACACAACGATAACAATCCCAAGGATCAGGTAAAATAAGCCATCAATTCGTTCGCCGAGCGGGCTCATTGCCTTACCCGGAAACCACCAACCGTTTGCAGGCGCAATCAAACAGCACCAGATTGCGACAGCTGGCCAGAAGAAAAAGAATAGTGCCCAGAACTTCTTCACTTGTAAATACTCCAGATCATGAACAGGTCGCAACTATAGTGCCGCAGTTGCTGCAGGCTCATCCGGGACCGCAACAGGAGCGTGGCCGGGCTCGGCGTTGAAAGGCACACTAAGCACGTAATTGACGATATGCCAAATCTCTTCATGCTTCAAAACTTTTTTGAACGAAGGCATCCGAGATCCTTTAATTCCTGCATGGATACGTCTAAACAGATCGACCGGGCGGCGACCGCCTCGATAAATTCCCTGAGTCAGGTTACGAGGTTGATTCACGTTATCCCACACATCGTGCAGACCGGGGTCTGGGTACAACTCACTCGTGATAGGATTCTTCTCGTAGATCGTCGTCTGCGGCCCATTGCCCTTGGCTGATATACCATGGCAGTCAGCACAATTAAGGGTTTTACTAAGGTACAATTCGCGACCAATTCGGCGGGATGCAATCGAATCCTCAATACGCGAACAGTCAGGGACGATTAATGCGTCTTCCGAGTTGGCGGTGTCCCATGATTCTGCAAGATCATCCGATACAAACGCCAGACTATCCTGCATGTCGTCGGTTAAAAATTCCTTCAATTCTTCGACGATATCCTTTCGCGACTCGCCGGATTCCTTTCGCGATTGTAAGGCAGCTTCCGAATAGTCAGACGCGAGCTCGTTCACGAGTTTCCGTTCAAACTCGCCACGCATAGCGAGGAATCGAACGTATTCAATAACCGCCACAAGTTCATCTTCCTGAAGCATTGGCACAAATGATGGCATGTAAGTACCGGGAACACCGTTGCGAAGAATTCGGTAAAGGTCATCTCGACTTACTTTTGACTGAGCGTCTGTCGATGTGAACTTAAACACGCCGTGCCGGTAATCGCGAGGCCGAGGAACAAGGTATTCAGCTGTCGGACCTTTACCGTCACCACTGGTTCCGTGACAGTGAGAACAATGACGCATATACAGCCCGCGACCGTGAGCGAGAACGCCTCCTCCGTTAACTACGACCTGATCACCTGCCGCTGGAGGGACGTCCATAGCGGCGGTTAAAGAAGCTTTCCCGCCTTCAGCCAACCAATTGCTGACGAATACTATGGATGGGGCAGCTTTGCCTGTAACAAACTGGAGTAGCAGCGGTTTGTCGCCGTCCTTCGTAACTTCACCATCAAAGCTTAACGTGAGTTCTTCGACTGCAACAGAAGCATCTGGCGTTTCTGCGAGTTCGCCTGTGACGCCACCGAAGTCGATCGGAAGCTTGAGCCAGGCATTCAACTTCTGCGGATCACCAAATCGGTCGTCAACCAGTTTTTTAACACCTGGCAAATCACCAATTCCATTCTGAGCTTCGCCCATCAGGGAATCAGTTCGGTCGCTGTAAACGAACCGGGACTTATAACCATCCGGGTAGTCAGATCCCCCGGAGCAACCGGCTAATGACACAAGTGTCACGCCGATGGTCAGGATGGATAATTGTCTGTTTGTCTTGACCAACATCAATAAAGCCCTCAAACGGCTTGACACTAAATTCAATGGGACCGTGTTAATCAAAGATCAAGTTTGCTTACGGCATACTTAATTTCGATTGGTGTTGCATCTCCAGATGCGACTTGCACCGCTAACTTACGTTCCACAAACTTTCCTGACGCTGCTTCATGCCAGATGGCAAAGACGTGCTCGCCAGCGGGAAGACCAGAAATCTCGAAGTTGCCGTCCTTGTCTGTCACAGCCGCAAAAGCGTGATCAATCGGCAGGTGGTAGGCATTCATCCATGAATGGTAGTCGCACTTAACGGCAATGGGTTCTGCTTCAGCACGATTATAAGTAATTCGTAACTTACCTTCCCGATCGCCCGGCGCAACACCACTGTTTACGCCTTGATTCTTGTTCGGGTAAGAATGTGTATTGTGAGCGACCGTATCGTTGCTCAAGACTTTTACAGTGCTTCCCGTAGGCACAACCAGACAGTGCGGCAGGAAACGACAATACTGCTGATCAAAGATTAGCTCCTGATCGGCTGCGTTCAGTGACTGAGTCCCCTTTGGAGCTTTTTGCATGTAAACAAAAACGTTCGCTACTCCGTTATCAGCGCCAAGCACCAAACGTTCGTCCGGCGTATCAAACTTGGCACAGACTTCCTTGTCTTTAACATCAGCCCCAGCTGAGTGCAGCGGTGTCAGAGCTTCAAAGCTGCCATCCAAAACGACTCGACCGACCACAGAACCAAGCTCAGAGGCACCAGACGTGGCGGCTTGCGAAGGGGCAGCTTCAGGGGAGGAGGAGGATTCTAAAGAATCGCCACTGAAATCAGCGGGGACAATCGTGACTTCCGGAACCAACACAGCGCCGCCGCCGTATTCACAACCAGCGAACCCGCTGAGAAGCATCGCAGCAGCCACCGAAGTGTGTCGAATTCGGCTTGTAAACAATTTGATCATTTGATTTCGAAATCCCATTATTCTTCGCCAGCCGCTTCGCCCGCTACGGGCTCAGCCTGAGGTGGTGCATAGACCGTTGGACCTACATCTTCCAACAGGCGTGAATAGTTGAACAACGCGTCTCGAATACCGGTCACCTGTGCTTCCGGATCGCCTTCAAACAGGTCTGGAAACTGTGTTCGGTTATTGTGCGGGAAGTTTACTGGCATGGATGTATATGGAGTGATCCACTTGGGATTGTACAGCCACAACTGCACCCAATCCGCACGGAGTCTTTGCTGTACTCGATTCAGGTTCGGTCCCTGGATATCCTTTTTCGGATCAGAAACCTTATACTTGCGGGCACCTACTGAGTGGCATTTGATACAGAGCGGCCCGTTGACTGATTTCCAGCATTCATCCAGATAGCTTTCACCCTGCGTCAACAAGCCTTCCGTCGTAAGAACGTCCTGCATTTCTGCAACGTAGTCGGTGTCGGTAGGTATCAGTTCCTGATAAGGGAACTCCGCCCCATCGACGGCTGCAAAATAGTTAGCAAGAGTCTGAGCTTCTTTCGGGCTGAGAGTAAACTTAGGCATTCTCAGAACCGTCGTATAACGAATTTTTTCAGGCTCTAACAGGAACTGATACAGCCAGGGTGTCTGAACCTTAAGGCCTTCCTGATAGAGTGGCGGAGGGGCTGCCTGCCAAGCAAGGTTACGATTATCAGACGTTAATGATCCCTCTTTTTTCATTAAAGACGGAACAAGCCATTCCGCGAATTTTCCGCCTCGTGCCGGAACGTATTCAACCATCTTTGCATCAGTGACTGTGATTCGGGAGCTGGCCAAAACTCGTTTAGGATCTTCGCTGTTTCCGAAGTCCAGAGTTTCCCAAGTGTCAAATCCACTCTCGCGGAATGACGGATCTTCCTCTTCGGCATCGGCCTCGACCATTCTGATTCCATGGAAGCTAGCTAATGGAAGATCAACTTCTTCACCATCGATTACAAACTTCTTCCTCTGCCCTGTTAGAGCGGCTTTCGGCTTTCGGATCTTCAACAGAAGTTCGAGGCCCTTTACGTGATCCGCGTCGGAAAGTACTGTCGGAAAGACGTCCTCATCCAGATCGACTCCAAAGGTGATCGTTGGCAGTTCCACCATGTGGCAACCGGTACAGTTGTACTTCGCCAACAGAAACTCTCCTTCAATACGGTTCCTGTCACGCTCTGTGGGAGTGTAGACATATTGCTCAGCTGGCGGCTCAGCTACAAGTCCTAGAACGAATGTGGCGATCGCCTCAATCTCCTGCTCCTTCAACGGAAACTTAGGCATCCGCAATCGTTCGTCGTATCCCTTTGTTTCTGTCTTCAGGTAATCGTAGGTACGTGGTCCACGAAGTTTTTGCCAAAGGAAGCCCGGTCGCCCGTGGTGAATCAAGCTATCGTAAAAATAGGCCTGAGTTAGTTCGTTCTCCAATTTCTGTCCGCCATCAGCACCGCTATTTGCGTCGCTCATGGCCTGTTCCACTCGTTCAAGCGTGGAAGAACCATCAGGCTCACCGTGGTGGTGCAGAAACTCCTCAATATGTTCAAGACCCAACTTGCTTGTGTCTTTACGACCCCAATCCTGAAGTGCCACGCCAATTGGACGTGCGTCTTCATAACCGGGAATGTCGTGGCACGCATAACAGCCATAGCGTGAAATTGTGCGACGCCCAATGTACTCGAGCTTTCGGCTAGCCCATTCGGCATCATCAACAACTGGTGTACCGTCTTCTGTTGCCAGAACCCGCTCGTCTCCAACCAATTTGGCTGCAGGCTGTCCAATGGTTTTGTTCTTCAGAATGTCAAGCACGGCATCTTCGCTGAACCGTGACTTTCGCAGGAACAATGTTACCAATTCATCCAGTGGGGAAATCTCAACACCGTCGGCTTTCACGATCGCGGGCAGAGTCAGAGGATCGACAACTTTCGAAGCAAAATCTTCCTGCTCGCCCTTACTTAACAGAAATGCTGTGATGTCTGCCGCAGGATCAACAGCAGCTTCGTCCTGAGTGTAAGTGTCGAGATATAAGTTTGGCATCCGCGTTCGAGCGTGATAGCGGGTCGGTTCTCGGATCCAAGTGTACAGCCAATCGCTGAAGGCGATGTTGTCGGCGTTACGGCTGACTTTTCTATGAATGTCGGATATGTTCGGACCGAATTCAGCTGTCGTGCCTTCCACTGCCTCGTGCTGATGACACGCGACGCAACCACGTTCAGAGAACAACTGCTTTCCACGTTGAACGTTTGGTTCATAACCCGCAGTAGGTTTCAATAGATCAATTGGCTGTGAGTCTGCCAGCAGAACTTTCGCAATGCCCGCTAATTCCACTGCTTCAAATGCCTGAGCAAGTTCATCTTCCTGATTGGTCAGGTTAAAGAACTGAGGCATCTTTGTTGAAGGCCGAAAACGTCCAGGAACCTCAGTCCAGTACTCGATGAATCCGGGTACGGCTTTTGCTGCGACATGTCGAAGACTAGGACCAACTTTTCGGTACTTACCAGCGAACTGAGTTACGTCCTCCGCGACGCGTTTTTCCTGTTCAGCTGTCTGCGGTTCAAGACGCATGTCGGGACCTATTGCATTTCCGCCGTCGAAACCATAGATCTCGTGGCAGCCGAAGCAACCGTACTTGCCGATCAGATTGAACCCATCATAGACCTTTGGTGCAGACGCACCAAACTTAGGATGAACGCCCAGCTCCGTCACATTGTGGTGACATTTGAGACATGTTGATTCCTGAAAGCGTTCAGCCTGCATTGGATACTCCCAAAAGTGATTTGGGTGGTAACCGTACTCATGATGCCAGTCTTCCGCAGCATGAGGGTCATTCGGTGTGTGTTCGGCATTTCCAAAATTAACGCCTGAACCCTGACCGTCGTGACATGCCGTGCAACCGAAAGTTGCGATCGGATGGGGACTGGAAGACGTTACAAACAGTTCATGGTTGGGGTGTGTCGTGAATGGATGAGGGAACTTATTTTCGGCAACCCAAGCTGCAATATCGTCTGCCTTGCTGGCTTTCCCGTGAGGAAACGCTGGAAGATTACCAGGCGCTGTTCGATCCATATTCATATGGCACGTACGACAGCGGTCAAAACGAGCGATCTCGGTCATGCCAAGAGTCTGATGTAACTCCGGAAGCCAATCCTGCGTGACCTTCAAGTGACCATTAAATCCTTCAATGATCGGCAGTTCCATAAATTTCCGCTTGGCCTTCATCCATCCGCTGGGCTCAATTTTTTGCAGAGCAGACTCAGCCAAATCAACGTCCGCTACAAGTTTTGCCAACGATTTTGTGAGCTCTACTGAGCTCTTTTCAAGAGCGCTCAACTGAGATAAGCTGGCAGCTTTCTCAGGATCTTCGACCGTTGCAGCAGTGCCCACGTTCTGGAGTTCAGAGTAACCTTTTTCGAGCTTCAGGGTCGTGGCATCGCAGAGTACCTGAGCTAGGTCGAATTGCTTCTTCAGCAATTCCTTTCGTTCGTCGCTCAAATTGTCACGAATGGCCAAGTCGTACAAAGCGCGATCTTGGTCACGTAGTGCATTTTCGTTTCTCAAGCGAAGTTCGAGTGACTCAATATGACGTACGGCCACGTTTCTTTGGGCATCGACTTCATCCTTCAAGCTTTTCAGCCCTGCCAGAGACTTGTCGATGTCCTGCTTTTGCTGTTCGATTGACTCAAGATTTGCTTCGAATTCAGCCGTCCTCAGACGACCGATTTCGACCTTCTTGGCCGCGGCCTGCAGCTTAAAGTTCGTGGATTGGTAGGCACGCCACGGGTCAGCGTAGTCCTCTACCATCATGGAAATCACAGAAGCCAACAACACTACACAGCTTATCGCAAAGACAAGGTGCAGTTTCTTTTGGCTTCGAAAGAAATGTTCGGTTGCCGGCATTTCAGATCAGGCTCCAACCTTTGGCTGACTTGTCAATAACTGACGAAGTGCATCCTGGGCGAGAAATCTAGGGAAATTAAATATTAAAGAACCACTCAGGGATACCAACGATGTACTTCAGCGAGAACGCCCATCGAAGCAACATCTTGATTGGCAGCACAGCCATCCACAAAGCAAGATTTGAGAACACAAGGAATCTCAAAATACCCATCTGAACGAAGTACTTCCTCAAGAATGTCATCCCCAAAAGGGGTGGCAACAGGGCAAAATAGCCTATCGTCAGAACAATCCCCGGGGACTCTCGCAGCAGTAATGTCAACGTAGGGCTACCAAGGAATGAACCACCCTTTGGTAAACCGCCGTAGATCCAACTAAAGAACTGTGAATTCCAGAAAAACTCGGAAAGATTCACGTTGTTTGCAGCCACAACTTTATGCACATCCCACAGTTCGTAGATCCCATAGAAGTTCCAGTTCGGTCCACGCAGGAAGGTCCCCAGAACAATTAGGGCTATCCACAGTGGGAAAAAGCCGAACAAGAAGGTGCTGATTGCGAAGGCACGTTCTTTGAAACTGTAGTATCCGTTTCCGCCCTTGTTGAAGTCGATATATGGCACTGCGATCAAACCGCCAAGAATAATTCCTGGAAGAACAACACCAGCCAGCCATGGATCGAAGTAAACGAGCATTTCCTGAAGACCCAGAAAGTACCAAGGGGCCTTTGACGGATTCGGCGTCCTAACGGACGAAGCCGGTTCTTCTAGGGGAGCCTCAAGCGCGATGCCCCAAAACACCAGCACCGCAGTTAACACGATCATGCAGATAAGTTCGGTGTAGACAAGGTCAGGCCAAACCAGAACTTTCTCGTTGTTTTCCTGCTCAAACAACGGACGTCCCTGAGCGATCCGATTGTCATTATCCACAGCACGTCGAAAATAGATCCATGTCAGAAACGAAACGATGAACAACATAGCCACAATTGGAACGTTGTCCGGTTTACCAACGATCTGCCGGAAGTCGTAGTCACTAAGACTTAGTCCCATAAACAACAGTGACGCCTGCAGCATGGTATAGGCGACGGAATCCTGAACCCACCATTCTCGGAAACGAATCATCGCCCAGTACATACCAACGGAGCCGGCAAAATAAATCACGGGGTTTGCGAAGTACGCATCCACCGGATCTTTGAACCACTGCGGCAACCGGATCAGAAATTTTTCCGGATCGCTGCCACCAGTAAAGTGAGCAGCCGAAAGCATGAACAATATCGACGTGAGTACCGCCCATATTGTAGCTACGGGCATCCCGCCAATTATTGGCATGCTCCTGTTAAATTCACCATCAACTCTGTAACTGCGAGCAGTCCACAGAAGATTCATGACGAAGAGGATCAGGTAATACCAGCCGAGGCCGTGCAGTACGCTGGATGTCAGGTCGGGATGAGGATTCATCGGCCAAACCGAGTTGAAGAACAGAATTCGGTAACAGAATAAACCGGCCACGCATGCCGTCCGAGCGGGCGTGACGAACCATCGTTTCCGATGGAGAACCAGATTTAGAGCGGTTGGCTGATGCCACCGTCCTTACGAACGCGCCAAAAGTGAATCGCAATCAATCCAGACACGACCACCGGAATGGCAACGCAGTGCAGAATGTAAAATCGATTCAATGTCGCTTCGCCTACAAATCGTCCACCGAGCAAGAGAAACTTCGCATCACTTGCATTGGTAATCAAATCGTAGCCACCCATGTTTAACAACTGGAAGCCAGGACCTTCGCCACCCAAAAACGGATGAGCGCGAGCCATATTGGACCCAACAGTGATGGCCCAAATGGCCAGTTGGTCCCATGGCAGAAGGTAACCGGTAAACGATAGCAGCAGTGTTAAAACTAACAGCAAAACACCAATCACCCAGTTAAACTCACGGGGCGGCTTATAGCTTCCAGTCAGGAAGACTCTATACATATGAAGCCAAACAGTGATCACCATGGCGTGAGCACCCCAGCGGTGAATTTCACGCATAATCCCAAGCGTTTGCACATCCCGCAGTGCTTGAATGTCGTAGAACGCCCACTCCAGAGTTGGGCGATAATAAAACATCAGCAGCACGCCGGTCAGCGTTTCGACCAAAAACAGAAAGAACGTAATGCCACCCATACACCACGTATAGGACAGAGCAATACCCTGCTGCTTAATAGAAACTGGGTGCAGATGCAGAAAGAAGTTGGTCAGCATCACAACCACTCGATTCCGACGGTCAGTCGGTGCCGGGTGACGGAACACACTTCTCCAAATCTGTGATTTACGAATGTAATCGCCTACGGACACTGCCGGTATTCCTTCATTGAATTCGCAAAGCCAAAACTGGCTCAGGGGCTTAAGATCGAACTAAACCTAACTGAACCAGCCTAAACCGGAACGAAACAAGCCGCATTTTCCCACTGACCGAGTTCCTTTTGGAACTTCACACTTTTATCAACTTCCAACATTCCGTCTTCAGACAGCCGAATGCCATGTCGCTCAAGCGGCCGGGGAGCTGGACCTTCAAAGTTCACACCACTTTTATAAAAACCCGAGCCGTGGCACGGACATTTAAATTTCTGCTCACCTTCCAACCAATTCGGAGTGCAACCAAGGTGAGTACAAACCGTAGAAAGTGCATACACCATCTGCTGACCATCAACTTCGTCATTGACGACCCAAACGCCAAACTGAGCCTTCCACTTGGTGGAAACAGTTGACGCACCGTAATCGGAGGGCGGACCAATCTTAAATTTAGTTGGTGGTTCCACAAGTACGTTTGGCATCATGAATCGAGCCATGGCAAGGCTTGACGCAGCGGTGGCTGCAATGAGTGATCCCCATGCGACGAACAGCGGGCTGCAAACTACCGCCAACGTATCTGACACAAAGTTACGACGTGACACATCGCTTTTAGCTGCCGCTGGCTTAACCAACGGTTTCTTTGGCAATGCAACTTTCTTTTCGGCTGGCGCGGCATCGTTCGACACGGCAGTTTTTGCCGCAACACCAGTGCGTGCAGCCTTAATCATTTCAGCTGCCGACATACCAACTGCCTTCGCAGCATCAGCACTTGGCTTAGCGGACACTTTCGGCATCACAGACGTGGCTGGCTTAGCTGCAGCACCACCTTTGATGGAAGCGAGAATATCCGATGTCGCAGATGTCGCAGCCGCTTTCGGCTTTGCTGCACCACTCTTAATCGCTGCGAGAATATCTGAAGTGCCGGATGGAGCAGTCGCCTTAGGCTTTGAAGCGCCACCTTTAATTGAGGCAAGAATATCTGAAGTACCGGAAGGAGCAGTCGCTTTCGGCTTTGCTGCGCCGCCACCTTTAATCGAGGCAAGGATATCCGGAGTACCGGTCGGTGCAGTTTGGGGCGTGCCTATGGTCTGCGCAGAAGAACCACCGCCAGCGGGCGCTGGTTTTGCCCCGCCACGAATACTGGCAAGAATGTCTTCGCTGTTCGGTTTTTGATCGCTCATATCCAGCTTCCACCGATTGGTGAGAAGTGCGAAAGTTCCAATTCCTTCAGACGAAATCTGAACGAAACTGAAGATCAACACACAGTCGTATATCAACGCGTCTGAGCTAGGCCAATTCTCACCCAACTCACGTGACAAGAAGGGATTCTGCGCCCACTCATCGGAAGTGGCAAGCTGTATGGAAAAACGCTGAATTCTTTTCTCAGAAGATGGAAGTGCTAAAAATGGGCCTTCTCAGGCCCGGGAACCCTGAACACGTTCAAAACCAAGTGAGCTGGCAACTCGAATTTGCCGCGACTGATCATGATCTGCCTTGGCGATCTGCGATAATTCGTGGCCATGAAACGGAAGAAACCTGGCGACGTGCGCAGCCAGGTTTTCGTGGTTTCCACGGGAAACCGCTCTTCACTGACTTGCTGAAACAAGACTAAGGCAACACGGCTGATCGCAGGAAAGTAGCTCCGAAATAGCGTTTAGTAAGAGTCAAGGCGCCAGGGAAAATGTTCCCAAACAGTCGGCGTTATGATCTGCGGCTACCAAGTGCTGAAGCGGTGAAACACAACTTTTGAGAAAGAAAACATCTTCTGAAGTCGAGTCCTCTGGCAGCATAAGGCTCATTCGTTCGTCATCACAGAATGAGTTAAGGTTTGGGGTTAAACAATATGGTTAGTTCTGGCCGTTTGAGGCCGCCCCAACTTCGGGCAACCGATACAGCGCAGCGACTGGTAACATCACCAAAGTAAGTGACAGAAATATCAGGTACTGAAATTGATAGCTGTCGTCCGCTGCTGAGAGTGAACCGGTTACGATATTTACGAAACCAAGAAACGCCGCGGACAAAAGAATGCCGATCCATGTGATGAAGTTCATCGCACCAATTAAGCGGCCTTTCAGTTCAGCTGGTGGTGCCTGCTGAATGAAGACCTGCACCGGTATCACAAACACGCCGGCGGATAATCCAAGAAAGAGCATGCTGAAACGCAGCGACCACTCCATGAAATCTGCGGCAATCAGGGAGTATAGGACCCCCTGCACCTCACCACTGGATTCGGCCGGACGTCCAAGAACTCCGCTGCCGAGAACAGTGATCAACAAAAGCGAGGCAACAATCATCCAACCGCCCCGTGTTGTCCATCGAGCTCCATCGTTTCCGCTCTTGTTTGCGAAGCCAGCAACGACGCAGCCTATCGCAATTCCCACGCCGATGGATGCGGCCATCAGGCTGGTGCGAGTCTTATTCAGGTGCAACACGTTATCGCCCAGATTGTTCACCGCTGGCTGAGCTACTCCGCCAATAAACCAGAACAACATCATCACCAAAATGGCCTTCAACAAGCGTCGATCGTTTTTGAACAGAAGCAGAATGTCTTTCGGCAGAAACAGGTTGCCTGGTTTTAGCTTTAGTTCCGGTTCCGCAACCGGAGTTGGCCGCACAAGCAGCGCGGTAATCGTTCCCAGAATGGCAATTCCGACAGCAATTAAACTACAAAACCACAGCGAGTTATCCAGATTGTCCAAAGCGATGCCGGCTCCGGCCATGCCAAAGATAATGGCAAGGAATGTGGTCATCTGGATCGCGCCGTTCACCGGCAGTAGCTTTCCATTGCTGAAAAGTTCAGGCAGAATCCCATATTTTGACGGACCGAAAATGGCGCTTTGTGCTCCCATAAATGCGAGAACCAGAATCAACAGTTTCAGCTGACCTGCAGGAGAAATATCCCCGAGCAGCAGTACCTGCAGGGCTGCTGCCATCACTGCAATTTCAAGCACTTTGCAAAGAATAATCACGGTTCTTTTCGAAAACCGATCCGAAATGAACCCGCCGAGTCCGGATAGCAACACAAAGGGCAGCGCGAAGGCCGCCATCGCCAGAGGCTGTAGGTCTGCACTATTAGAGCTGGCAAGTTCTGTGCACTTCAGCAGTACCATCTGCTTGAAATAGTTATCGTTGAACGCCCCGAGGAACTGCGTCGACAGCAGTCCCCAAAACACACCGCTGGTGGCTAAGCTGGCGGTGTCTGCAAGTAACAAACGGTCGCCAGCAATGGGTTCAGACTGGCGCGTATACGGTTTGGAATCTGTGGGGGCCATCGGTTCGTTCACGTCATCGTCCAGGCAGGAAGTTAAATCAGGCGTCGACGTTAACATATGGTGTGCCTGACCACCAGATGATCACGGATCACGAGCGCTTGCTGTGTACTCGGGGCCGTTATTCGGGAAGTATCCAACTCAACCGAATGACAACTTGCATCGTCTACTGAAACGATGTTTCATGGTCTTCAGCGCCCCTTTAGACATCGTCGTGACATAAGTCTCAACCACTGCGACTGAGCCATTCACCGAATTTGGTCGGACTATCGCACATCTTCCTGATGACCTCACTTTTGACACAAAACATGACACCCGCCGTTTTGCCTCTGTTGCTGACATTCTTCTTTGTCGCAATAGCGGCCCCCGCCCACAGCCAAACGTTTCTGACCTACGTTGCGGCGCCGGCTGACAATCCGTTAAAGGGGCTGGTGCCATACGCGCGGCCTCATGCTGATCGTTTTCCGCACAGCCTGGAATTTAATTATCTTCCGTTGAGTGATCTGATGATCGGGCCAGATACTTTCGAATGGCATAAGCTTGAGGAACTTCTGGATGACATTGCATCCCGCCGGCATCAGGCTGTGTTTCGCATTTGGATTGAGTATCCTGGCACAAAAGATGGCATACCGGCATTTCTTGAAAAGGATGGTTTGCAGGTTACGGAGTGGCTGAACACCAATACGGAACCGTTTCCACAGCAGATGGTCCGTACTCCGGATTACAACAATCCCAATCTACGAGCGTCGCTGAAATTGTTTATCGCAGCAATGGGCGTTCGATACGACGGTGATCCACGAATTGGCTACATCACGGCGGGACTGCTGGGGACATGGGGCGAGTGGCATACGTATCCTCGCACAGAACTGATGGCCAGCAAAGAGGTGCAAACTGAAGTGATGGACGCGTTTGAAGCAGCGTTCCGGAATTCTCCCGTGTTGCTGCGATATCCTGCCGGCGTCGATACGTGGGCTCACGCACCCAATCATTTAAGAAACTTCGGCTACCACGATGATTCGTTTGCGTGGGCAACGCTGGACACAGGAAAGAAAGAAGATAACTGGTTTTACATGTCAGCGTTACAAGCGGCGGGCCCCGCAGCACTTGACAAGTGGAAGACGTTTCCAATCGGTGGCGAAATTCGTCCGGATCTCTGGGGGCAGATCTTTGACAAAAATCCGGCCCACAAGCAGGCTCAGGACATTGCCGAATGTGTACGTCAAACTCATGCCACCTGGCTGATGGACACCGGAATGTTTCAGGAGCAACAGTCGCCCACAAGAATTGACAACGCAATCAGGCAGGTTCAGCAGATGGGCTATGAATTTCATATCGTATCGTCTCATGCAAACAAAGGCCCTGACGAGACGACAGTTATGGTCGCAGTTCGCAACACAGGCATCGCTCCGTTTTACCACAATTGGAAGGTGGAATTCGCGGCACTGGACGGTGACGACAAGGTCCTGCAGATGTACCCCATCACGTGGGAAATCACCGGGTTGCTACCCGCCGACGAACCTCGAATCTGGACAGTAAGCATTCCGGAAAGTGATTTGCCTGAAGCTTTCTCCAGGTTTGCCGTTCGAATCGCTAACCCGCTGCCGAACGGGATACCGCTGCGATTTGCCAACAAAGCAAGCCTGCATTCAGATAGCGGCTGGTTTCGCTTGCCGTAGTTGCTGCCATCAAGTCGGCTGACATTCGCACGTTCTCTGGTTGATTGGCTGGCACCGAAAGTAGATCCGTTGCATTTAGAGGCCTTGGAATCGATTGCGGTGAATCCGCGATACACGCATCTAACTTGCGCGACACACGATTACCCAACTGAATCGAGTGACACGTCAAAGCGTTCGTAAGCCGCAATCACCATGCGAACCGAGATCACTGCCAGCGCCGTAACTCCGATGCACAGGCCCGTGTAGAATACAAAAGCCGTGGTGACGACGAACGAAAGTTTTGCGGCTGTTTCTGCGGCAATCGGTGCCCACATTACAAGAATGCCGCCTGCGAGAACCAGCATCAGCGACTTTCCTGTAAACTTCAATATCGTCCGCAGAAAAGCTTCGAAGCCTTCCTGAGTCGGCCGGTGCGGATACAGCAGAAACACCAGGTTATCCAGAGCAACAAACACAACAGTCAGAGGCAGTGTTACGCAAATAGCGCCGATCATCAGATTGGAACTGACGCCTCTAAACAATCCAGCAAAAAGTATGACCGCAAACTGAAACAGGCAGGCTAGTAGTACCGGAGTCGCCAGTTGCCCCAGCACAACGTTGGTGGACGTCATCGGCAGCATCTTAAGCTGACAAAGATGGTCCGAATCCAGGCGGAAGTCGAACTTGATGGCTTCCGGCAAAAGCACAAACGTATAGAAAAGAACTCCACACACAACAGCCACAAAAGCAACTTCCGGGTGAGGCACCGCGAACAACGGAACAGAAGCCAGAATCGCCGGAATGCCCATCGATACCAACAATCCTCCCGCATATCGGCGAGCACGTTTACATTGTCGCCAGATCAATGGCCCAATTACGCCGATTACTGGAACAGACGGCAGTCTCTCTGTTTGTTGCACTGAGTATACGGTGGACGACGTTGCACCAATCCATGCTTTCGCAAGGCGACTGTCCTTTTCACGAACGATCCGATCAAGTCGTTCGTGGAGTCGCAGAATCAGCCAGGCCTGTCCTGCCAACAGAAAACACATTCCAAGAATTTTCAGCAACAGCAGCGCCTCACCACCCTGACCGGTTATCACGTCGGCTGCCATCAGAAATGGAGTTTCCCAAAACTCCACAAACGGACTATGACGAATGGACTGTCCAAGCAAAACTCCCTGTTGAGTAAGTGGCACGGGCACTGAGTTTGCAAGCCGCGTTGCGTGGAACAGGTCCATTCCCCGTTGGTATCCCAGGAAAGACCCCGCTGCCGTCAATGCAATTACATTCACCCGGAAAATCCAGTAGCTGCGAACGGAGAGACAGTTTGTTCCGAGGTCCATGACCAGTCGGAACAGTTCGAGAAACACCAGAGACAGAATCAGTCCGACGGGTCCGCTCCACGTCAGATCAGGCCACAAAACCAGCGTGGTCATCAGCGCCTTCGGCAGCGTTGCCGTGAAGATAACGGCAAATCGATACATCAAAATCTCGTAGCGAGCGAACGGCCCGCCCACAATCAGAGCTTCCTCTTCCGGCGACCATTCAATGGCCGAGTCGGGACGTTGCCAGGCGACTCGCAATACGTGCCATCCAAAATACATCATCAACGGCAGCGAAACCCAGCGTCGAAACACTTCCGGATCGAATGCTTCTCGCAGCAGCATGCTGGCAAGTGTTTGACCGATCCAGACAAATGCCAGAACGATAACCAGAATTGACAACAGTATTCGCCTTGGCGACGAAAAACCTCGACGAATACGTCGCACGCGTGAAGCGAAGTGGGCCTTCAGAAGAGTGACGATAGCGGCGTTCATAGTCAGGCTTCAGCCAGCAGGAAACTAATTCCAATTATGTTTAACTGTCATAGCCACGAAACAGTAGTTTCGAGCATTGCTTCGAACGGTCTGAGTTGCCGCTGCGTGATATGTTTAGGCCGTGATGACGAGTTCAGCCAGTTGACGATCCGATGACTGCACGTCTGTTGCCATAAAGAAGATCTGTTCCAGCGTTGCCGTCGTTCCATGTTGTGAAAACTTATTTTTTAATTCAGCGACGGTTCCGAAAAACTGCTGTTCTCCCTTGCTGATCATCAGAATGTGAGTACAGATATCTTCCACCATCGCCAGCAAGTGCGAGCTCACCATAACGGCCGCACCATTTGCCGCTCGATCAACGATGGACTGCTTCAGCATGCGAATTCCCATAGGATCAAGACCGGTTAGTGGTTCATCAAATAACAGCGCCACGGGGTCGTATAGATACGCACAACAAATTGCCAGCTTCTGTCGCATTCCGCGAGACAGATCCTTCGCCGCGACTTTACGTTTGGTGTCGAGTTCGAATGATCTCAGCAGCGCGGCTGCTTTTGAGTCTGCATCCTGTACTCGGAATGCGGCTGCAAAAAAAGCAAGGTGTTCTTCGATAGTGAGATTCGGAAACAGTTTCGGATCGTCAGGCACATAAGCCAGGCAACGTTTGACTTCGACCGGAGATTGTTCAACGTCAAATCCGGCAACTCGCAGCGAACCAACCGTTGGAGCGATCACCGCCGCGAGTGCTCGCATGGTGGTCGTTTTGCCAGCACCATTTGGTCCGACGACTCCCAGAATCTGACCAGCGTTCACCTGAAAGCTGATTCCTTTCACAGCGGGGACGCCTTCATAGGCTTTCTGAAAGTTAAGCACTTCCAGCATGCAGTTATCTTTCACGTTTCCCATCGCAATTTCGCCTTGGCACGCAGTGTGTTGAATATTGCAAACGTAGTTCGAGACAGGCGATTCGGAGCAGGTTTTTGCCGCAAATCCCCAATAGCCTCGCGTGTTTTTGGTTCCCGCTGGCGTGGACGATCCGGGAGTTGACGCCAGTTTAGTGGTTGCAGGACGCCGAACTGGTAAGTGACACTGCCGAACCGGCGTCAGATTTACTGCGATCGGGACAACCGTTGCAACAACGCCGCGGCTCGCATTTTTCTATCGGAGTTACCCCACGTCGGGTAAATGGCTTCTACCACGCCCAGCAGTTTTTTTGCGTTGGCAATTCGATCGAAATCCGCTGCGGCCTGAGCCAGCTGAAGTTGAGATTCCAGCCACAGTTCGCTTCCCTGAGCCTGTTGTTGTGAGATTCTCTTCCAAAATTCACTGAGGCTCGAACTGGTGCGCATCCCGTTGGCACGGGGGCCCGAGCCTGCAGCTCCAGGCCCCGCGATCTCGGATTGCGACAACAGATGCGCAAGATCTGTTAACTGCTCAGTGCTAATATCTTGTTTCAAAATCTGGGCCATAAACGAATCTCGCAACTGGAGTTCTTCCGTCACGGAGGATGTTTTCGAAATCATTTGCAGCAGTCGCATCTGTTCGGCAAATGGCAAGTTAGTTCCATGATGTTTGACAAGCCGATTCAACAACTGCTCGTTCATGCCTGCTAACCAGGTATCTCCAGCGCGAACTGGCGAATTCTGGTAGTGTGAAAACAGAAACTCAATCGAATCTCGAAGGTTCGTATCAGGCGTGTCCAACAATCGCTGTTGAATGGCGGCCCGCTTTTGTGGATAAGTGCTGGTCCGAGCCGCGACGACTGTTTCCATCAAACAGCAGCGATTAACTGCATCCTTTAGTCGAGCCGAGTCAGTTGCATCCGCGCGTTTGTCATCAACTGCGTTTGAGAGCAACGCCAGTTGAAGTTTTGTCAACCTGTTCGCGAGCGGCCTCCAGTCCTGATCGGTGGCGTTCGCTGCGGAAAACTGCAGCTCAAGGCTCAGTAGGTTAATCACCAGCAGGTCGTCCGCCGGATAGCGATCTGGATCTTCCCGCATTTCATTCGCCAGAGTCTCAAATTCAGCCACAATCGCGACAGCCTGTGTGGATTGCGTCGTTCTATATGGGCGCAACACGAGTTTGCCGAGTCGTTCCAGAGCGACGATTTGCAGCGGAGGACTGGATGTTTGCTTCAGGACTTCCAGTGACAATGCGGCCGCTCGAACAGGGTCAGTCGGTTCGATCACATCCAGTAACCACTTACGAGCCTGGGCGGTCGTTTTCTGTTCCGCGAACCTTGCCAGATGCTTTTCCAGCGACTCCACGTATTCATTCAGCGCACTTTGATTTGGCTCCGCCTGCAGCAGTTGAGCGGTGACATAGATGTGCAGCAAATCCGCCGCAGCCTGTTCCGGCACCATTTCACCTTCGCCGTAAAGCCGATACGCGGCCTGCAAACGATCATCGGCCGCATGCCAGTTTCCCCGAGCCGCCAGCAGTTCCCCGGATCGCAACTGCAATGCAGCTTTCGCTCGAATGGCGGCGGTTGGTGGTATTCGCTGGATAGCAAGGTCAACGAGTCTGAGAGCTTCATCTGGTTTTCCATCTTCGCGAAGAATCTCTACCTGTTCAACAAGATCAGCGATCTCAACACCCACTTCCGCAATCAGCGTAAATCGCTGTGAAGTAACTTCCGCGGCGTCACGAAACACACCGCGGTTAAGTTGCCGAACTCGCTGCATCTGTTGTTCAAACTGGCGGGACGTGTCTGACAGCAGTGTCGCATCCTTCAGCTTCAAGGCCAGTTCATGCAGTCCCAGCAGAGATTCCAGCTTCAACCATTCACGATGCTGATTTTGAAGCGACGTCGTTTCGGAAACGGTTTCCACCAAAGTCAACGCAGCGGTCGGTTCCTGTTTTCCCAGCAGGCCGCGAGCTGCCAGAAACTCTGAACGCAATATTGCGTCGCCATCACTGTTCGTGTCGACGCTCTGAATGCGCAATTCGAATTCATCTTTGGCGGCCGAGTGCAGCGATAGTTCAGCCAGCAGGCTACGTGCCAGAGACTTCCGACTTTCGTCTCGCTGCGAACGCACAACAAGGTTGACCCCGTCTTCTGCAATCGTAAGCCAGCCAGCCGCATCCGGTGAATTTCCTGCACGCAAAAGGTAGTACTTCAGGCACTGCAGTTCGGCCAGTTGAAATCGGCCATCGTCGCGAATTTCGCGAACCATCTGCGAATCCAGATCTCGCCTTGATTGTTCCAGCTGTGATAATAGCGAGTTTGTTAATTCAATGGATTGGTCGATTAATTTGATACCGGTTTGCGACGGTTCGGTTCTCACGGCGTTTTGGAGAGGACTTGATTTCTTGTTTACAAATGCACCAAACAGATGGCCAGACTGCGCCACGATTAATCGCATGCGAATACTTTGCCCGAGAACATGGGCCTGTTGAATTCGTAACCGAAACTGTAATTCCGGAGATGGGGATTGCTGCTGAAGAAATTCGGTGATTTCCTCGACCGACAAATTCAGAAGTTCACCTCGACTGGCCGTTTCAGCAAACCAGGCATGCTGTTCGTAAACCTGGCTCAGGCGAAGCAGCCATTCCGCTTTGCCCTCTTCTGAAGTCGCACGATCCATTTGGTGCTGACAGTGCTGCTGAGCGAGTTCAAAAAACTGACGCTCGGTCAATTGTTTCAGAAACACCTGGTCCGCTCGATCGGAAGCCGGATCACCGATAGCCACTTGTGTTAGAATGCCGGGAAGAATCAGCAACATCATCAATATCCGTAAACAAACACCCGTCATCACTGCCAGAGCATGGCACTGAACTGACTGAAGTTTGTTTGGGAAAAAGGTCATATGCCTATGTTACTGAAGTTGCATTGCCGGGTCAGCCCACTGAATTCACTTCTTGTGCGAACGCAAAACTATTGACGGCGAACACAATGATTCCATATCAAAGCTGAGTGTCTGTCGGGCCAAAACGGACCGTTCAGCGATGCTGAGCGTAGGGCTGGCGATTTTCGCAAATAATCAGCAGACGTCATTTCGAACGGTTCAAACGACTGCATTCTTGTGGAATACCGTTACATTTCCGCAAGGTAAAACTTGCCAACCACGTCAAACGCACGTTCACGCCCCAGGTGCCGTGTTTGCCGTCTTTTCAGAATAATTAGAAAATAGACAATGTCAAAGACAGTTCTCAGCATCGGACAATGTCGTCCGGATCACGCCGCGATCAGCCATTTTCTGACATCCAATTTTGACGTCAAGGTTATTGATGCAGCCCTGCCGGACGATGCGTCCGCCGCATTGCAGCAATACAGCGTCGATCTGGTACTGATCAATCGCAAGCTCGACGCAGACTACAGCGATGGAATGATCATTCTGCGAACGATCAAATCAGATACCGCAACAGCCGAAATTCCCGTGATGCTGGTATCCAATTTTCCTGAATGGCAGGAAAAAGCCATTCACCAGGGAGCTGTTCCGGGCTTCGGAAAGGCTCAGCTGAATTCGGCGGAAACAGTCGAGCGAATTCGTTCGATACTGAACTTGCCGTAATAAATGACAACGGCAATTGTCGCAGCGCTGTCAACGCCCATCGGTCTACATAACGCCACGCCACTCACGATACAAACGGGCTGACAGACTTCCGGGTTGTCTCTCGATCTTCTGTTGTGGACTCACAGCGATTCAGTTTTTCACACGCGTGAACCACTTTCCTGACAGCAAGCTGCGGCAGCTTGTGAGTTTTCGGTAATTGCGGGATCGTTTCGCTGTGGCTGCGTGCCTGAAGACTAAAAGCAGTCCCAAATCCGGTTCAGCTAACTTGCCTATACAAGCACGACGTGCGAGCGAATCTTGCCTTGGCCGGATTTTGCTGCTCGCGGCCACTGCTTGTGGATTTGCGGCTTTGAGCGATTGCCAAAGGCTGAATCAGCGTCGTCCGTCAGCGCGCGTGGCACGCTGATCGCGTCTTGTTACAATTCCGAGAAATCACACGTTTGGCAGCGGCCGAGCACACCGACCGGAGCGAGTTGATGATTGATCATATTGACGAATTCGAATCCATTTTTCGTCGTTCAGAACGTGAACTGTTTGAATACGTTGATATTCCAATCAAGTCCGTGGTGGTCATTTCTGATTCTGACCAAGCTGACGCTCAGCAAACCATTAACATGACAAAGTCCTTTGTGCCGCGTTTGAATGACGTGGCCGAATGGAGGACCATTGTGGGCGACCAATACAGTACCGTTGACGGTTTGCTGCAGCAGCTGAACAAGCAGCAAACTGAACTGATTGTCACGCATCGACATCTGCACGAGCAAGCACTTGTGCCCCAGCATAGTCTTGGGGTCTACTTAGACGTGTTGACTCAGACGACTTCAATCCCGGTATTTGTATTGCCGGGTTCTGCCGTACAACCGGCTTCCGTTGATAAACGAAGCTGTGATCGGGTTATGGTGGTGGCTGATCATATCAGCGGTGACAATCGATTGATTAACTATGGCGTTCGCATGTGCCGTGCCGGCGGTACGATGTGGCTATGTCATGTCGAAGATAATGTGGTGTTTGAACGCTATATGAATGCCATCGGTAAAATCCCGGAAATTGATTCCGACGACGCGCGGACACTCATTGAAAATCAGCTGCTGCGTGATGCTCAGGAGTTCATCGATGGCTGTTCAGCAGTAATTGAAAAGGAAGGCCCAAATATGACGGTTAAAAGTCATGTGGGCCGAGGTCATCATTTACGTGACTACCGGAAACTGATTGAAGACAACGATATTGATCTGCTCGTGCTGAATACCAAAGACGACGATCAACTGGCGATGCGTGGCAATGCGTATTCGTTGAGTGTGGAACTGACCAACGTTTCCATGCTGCTGCTGTAGCTTGGATTTTTGGCTTTCGATTATCCGTGCCGCCGATTTGCAGTGGTACATCATTGCTTCGTTGTGACATCATTTAACAGATCTGCTGACAAGTGAATTCGATGTTTGTGTTTTCTAAAGTGCCACTGACTCCTGATACAGTGCTGACTTTTGCCGTTGAAGGCGCTGAACATGCAGTTCCTGTGTGGATCACGGCGCTATTCGGCATCATTCTTGCCGCGATGATCGCCGCTCTGGCACTGGAAGAAAAAATTCACGCAAAGAAGTCGATCATCGTGGGCTCTTTCGCTGGGTTGTGCCTGATTCTGGCCACCGTGTTGAAGCTGCTCACGTTCGGTCCTGTCGAATTGCCCGACCATCATCTAATTGATCTACCGGTGTATATCCCGTCGATCGACTGGGGCGTAATCACCATCATTCTTGGTGCCAGCCTGTTTGTGGAAGTGACCAGTCGATCCGGTGTATTTACTTGGATGGCGATTTCGTTGACCCGAAAATCCGGCGGCGACCCGTGGCGGCTATTGATTTTCTATGGACTCTTGACGGTACTGTTTTCCGCCGTGCTTAATAACGTCACAGCGATGATCATCATCGGTTCGTTAACCAGCGTATCTCTCAAGAAGCTTAATCGCACAGAACTTATGCTGGGCTTTCTGTTGACGGAAGGCATGCTGACAAATGTCGGCGGACTGCTGACTCTGATTAGCAGCGTTCCAAATATCATTGTTGGAAAAGCGGCCGGAATCAGTTTCGGAAGATTCTTTATGGTGGCGGCCCCTTACGTTTTTGTCGCAACCATTGTGACACTGCTGATGGCAAAGTGGTACTTCGGTATACAGGGGTTAAAAACCGACGAAGAAAAATTGGAAGCTCAACGCATGGTCGACAGCTTTGATCCAAACGAAAGTATTTCAAGTCAGCGTTTCTTTTGGTTTTCCGTGGCAGCACTAGCGCTGTTTATTGTTTGTCTTGCCGGTCAGTCCGCACTGCCTTTGGGGCTAGACAGGCTGGAAATGGGGTTCGTCGCATTGTTTTTTGCCGGCGCCGTTTTACTGGCGTACAAAAGCGAAGTCGACAAGTTCTATGCGGCCGTCGACTGGGACCTACTCGCGTTTTTCGCAGCGCTGTTTGTCGTCATTCACGTAATGGAAGGTGCTCAGGTGCTGAACGTAATCGGCGACGGGATCGCTACGTTGCTGAAGCTGCCAAATCCCCTGAATTCTGTGGTCCTGCTGATAAGTTCTGCTGGAGCCAGTTCGGTCACAGACAACATCCCATTGGCAGCCATGATGGCTCAGATTCTTGGAAATTTGCAAACAAGTCCTGACTCCCCGTTCTGGTGGTGCGTGATCTTCGGCGCTAATCTGGGAGGTAATCTAACACCGATCGGCAGTGCTTCAACGGTGGTGGCGATGACCATTATTCAGCGTCAAAAACTGGATCTTTCCTTTGTGAAATTTGTAAAAGTCGCGGCTCCCTTCGCCGTGGTTCAGCTGATTATCGCGAGTGTGTATGTGCTGATTATTTTTTAGGGTTTTATCACGTCTTTCCCAACGCCTAACTGAATTTTGCGCTACCCGACTGGGAGTCTGACCGCGGCTGTTGCGGGCTTTAAAAACCGGGCTGAACAAAACGCTTTATTGTTAGTCTCTGAATTCTTTCATCACATCATTGTCGCTTAAACAACACAATTTGCCAAAACATGGCATCCGCAATTACGGCGCCATTCTTCGGCTTTCAGATCGCTAAACATGCTGCCTGCTTCCCACCAAATTCTGACCATCCTGTCTCGCTACTTCGACGATCCGGCAAAGTGTGCCGCGATAGTTGACGATCTGTCCAGGCTTGCGGTCACCGCAGAAGTTCCCGGAGCAACAATCGATCTTGAACGCAGGCAGCGTTGTGGCTTTCCTGAAGTGATTTATGCAGAAGGCAAGCCGAGTCAGCTGATCGTCGATATTCTGATGCGTCAACGAATGGCTGAACAGGCAGGCTTTGCTACTCGAGTTTCTCACGAACAGTCTGTGCACATTCTGTCTGAGTTCTCGGACGCGGTCTATAACTCAGTGGCACGCACTCTGCGACTACCACTGCCGTTGGACTCGATGCTGGAAATCGCCGTCACATCCGATAATCCGGTTCAGGTTGCTGTTGTCAGTGCCGGAAGCTGCGATGCACCAGTGGCTCAGGAAGCAATGGAAACGTTGCGTTGGATGAATGTTCCATCCATCCTGATCGAAGACGTCGGAGTCGCAGGTCCCCAGAGGCTACTGAAGCACGTTCCTATGCTGCAGCAGATGCGGGTCATCGTCTGTGTGGCGGGAATGGAGGCAGCTCTGCCATCAGTTCTGGGGGGCCACGTTTCGTGTCCGGTGATAGGCGTGCCGACTTCGGTAGGATACGGAGCATCGCTTGGTGGAATTACGGCTTTGCTTTCAATGCTGACCTGCTGCGCATCGAACGTTGTTGTAGTGAATATCGATGCGGGATTTCGAGGTGGATATGTGGCAGGTATGATTGCTCGAGCTGCATCAGCCCGCATTGAGCTTAGCCCTTCAGAGAGCTGTTCAAATGACTGACGTACACTCACCGGAACAGCGTTCGTTCAATATGTCGCAAATTCGTGGCAAGGATACAAAGCCGGAACTCATTGTGCGTTCTTTGATTCATCAAATGGGTTTTCGGTTTCGTCTACACAGAAAAGACCTGCCTGGGAAGCCCGACATTGTGCTGCCCCGGCATCGAAAGCTGATTTTTGTGCACGGCTGTTTTTGGCATATGCACCGTTGCCGCTACGGCAAGGTAGTGCCAAAGACCAACACTGAATTCTGGCAGAACAAACGACTCGGCAACGTCGAACGCGACAAACGCAATCTTCGAAAGCTACGCCAGGACGATTGGCGGACACTGATTATCCGGGAGTGTTGGATTTGTGATCTCGACAACAAAGTCGTACCGCGTCTGAAGGAATTTCTGGCGGAATAACACAGTGGTACGGCACTTTGCCAAGCCGGCTTTAGCGGACGTGATCGAGTTTCGATTCGGCGGCTTCAGCATAATGACAACCGAAGCGGTTAGTGATGAAATCTTCGAACAACACGTCCTCCTGGCGGACAAAACCACGTTGCGGAAGTTTGCCTTTCGCGTGCAGATCCACGGCCGCACAAATCGCAGCGGCCGTTGTAATCTGGATCGCTCCCCAGTGTTTATCCCCGATATCCTGATGGTAGATTTTGCGAGCGTCACTGATTTGAGTGAACTGTCCGTTTTGCATGCCTGCCACCGTAACAAAGACAATCACCACGTCCTGATAAGTAACGGGGATGGCATCTTCCAACAGTTGTTTCAACTGATCGCGCTTTTCGGTCATTCGCAAATCCTTCAGCAGCAGTTGCATCAAATCTCGGTGACCCAAATATCGAATTGTGCGGTAATTCAGTTCCCGAACCTCGCCCTGCAGTGTCTCACATAAACTGCCGAGACCGCCAGACGTGTTAAACACTTCGTAGCGAACTCCGTCCAGTGAAAAGCTTTCCAGTCCCTCCATCGGCAGCACTTCAATCAACCTTCCTTCATGAATCGCCTCACAGGGGTTGCAGTATTCATTGATCAAACCATCGGTTGACCAGGTCAGATTATACTTCAAAATATTGCTGGGAAACTGCGGCAACGCGCCGACTCGCATGTGCACAGTGTCCAGTGAATCAAATTTCCGGGAAAGGTGCCATGCGGCGATTGATACGAATCCTGGTGCCAGCCCGCACTGCGGCATGAGAATACAGCCATCTTGACAATCATTCGCATAGCTGCGAACTGCGCGCGTAGTTTCAACGTCTTCAGTCAGGTCAAAATAGCTTGTTCGAGTTGCGGTGGCAACTTTTGCTATCAGTGGATTATATGAAAACGAAAGGGCTGACAGAACAGAATCGCGGTTCTGCATGGCCGCCGTAAGTTCTGATTCACTGCACGCATCAAGCTGCAGTGTCTGCACATTCGCATATTGCCGAATCTTCGTCAGAGCGGCTTCGCTATAGTCCGCCACGATGACATCGTAGTCGCCGGAATTGTGCAGAAAACAGGCAATCGCTCGACCAATTTTGCCCGCACCGAGCAGTAAAACTTTGTGCATGAAAGTGCTCGAATGAAGTGAGTTTGTGTGAGACTACTTATATGTGGTGACGACTTTTCGTTGCGTCACTTTCCACCAGGCGTCAAGCTTTGCCGCCAGCTGAGTCAGGAGTTCCGGGTGATCCTTGGCGACGTTGTTTTCTTCCAGCGGATCGGCAATCAGGTCAAACAGTTGAGGGCGAACGTCTTCTCGCAAATGCACAGACTTATAGCGATTGACTTTTCCGTCATAGGTCAGCAACAGCTTCCACTTGCCTTCAATCACCCAACGGTACAACAGCGTTTCCTCTGGGTTTTCGATGTCCGCGACATCGTGAGCGAAACTTTCTCCGAAGATTTCCGTACGTTCCAGCTTCTTCTGTCCCGTAATGACTGGCATCAGATTGATGCCCGGCAGGTTGTCAGGTACGGGCGCTCCAGCTGCATCCAACATGGTCGGCAGCAAATCGATACTGCTAACCAGTTCCGGACGTTCGCCGGGTGTGATATGCCCGGGCCACGAAATCAGAATGGGTGTTCGAGTACCGCCATCATATGGAGACTGTTTGGATTTTGGTGCAAACGCCGAATTCCACCCTGCGGCTACTTTCATATCCGGCGTCCGCTGAATCCAGCCGTTGTCTGTGACGTAAATGATCATTGTGTTATCGGCCACGCCCGCCTTGCCGAGTTCATCAATTAACTGCCCGCAGGTTTCATCGAACCAGTCGCACATGGCGTAGTATTTTGCCAGTGACTCTGGACGTCCGGGCTGTGTGTGTGTTTCCAGTATGCGAGCTGGGGGGTTGTGAGGTGTGTGTGGCAGAAACGGAGCATACCACATGAAGAACGGTTTCTTTTCTTCAGCCGCCATGTGAATGAAATCAAAAACGGGGGCCATGCCCTTGCGGCCAATTTGAAGGCCGTCGTCGCCATGACGTCCGCCGGGTTCAGGGAATCCGCGAGTCATTCCATGAGTAAATCCGCCTCGCTTAAAGTTGCCTTCCCACCACTTACCGCTTTGATGACTGATATAGCCTTTTTCTGCCAGCAGTTTTGGGGCAGTTTTGCATTTGTCCAGTTGTGAAATCAGCTTCTCGCATTCGGCCGAATACTCGGTGCCGGACTTCGATGAATCTTTCCATGGATCGTTGCCGATAATTTTGTGCTGATGAGGATACAACCCGGTAATCATTGTCACCAAAGACGGACGACACAAAGCCACCGGCACGTAGCCTCGACGAAACACGGCACTGCGCGACGCGAGCCTGTCCAGATTTGGCGTTTGGATATCCGGATGATGCATAAAGCCATAATCTGTCCACGTCTGATCGTCGCTGATGATCATCACAATGTTCGGTGGAGTATCCGCTGCATTAAGTTTGTCGACCCCGCAAATTATTAGAACCAGCAGCGAAATGCAGGTAACAGTTTTCTTGTAGTAATGCATAAATCGATTGCCCGCGATGTGTGCCAAAAATTGAAAGCAAAAAGACGGAAGCAAATTGTGTGACCGACCAGGCGACTAACAGCTTGATGTCCATGTCAGTAGTGTAGTGCAGCAGCCCGGAAACATTCCACCTGCCAGAGCAATTCACGGAGGCTCCTGCATGTCGCCCCGCCGGGGAGGATTGCTCTGATGCATGGTTTCCGCGGGCTCCATGCAGCCTAATCGCGCTCGCTCAGACAGTGCAAGCTCGACAGACAGAAGCAGGGCCCGCTCTGGGCTGTTGGAAATTTGGAATAGCCGTTCTTTGTGGTTCACATGGGAAATGTTGCGCTAGTTCTGTAGAGCGAGTCGGCGTTTCGAGAGGAAGGTTTGCCCGAGGTGCTGCTTGACCCAGTGCTTTACGTTTTTGCCGGGGACGGAGACCAACGCATCGTAGATTGTATCGGGAGTCAGTTTCTCCACGAGCGCACCGAAGGCCGGAAGCAGACTCGTAAAACCACTTTTGTCGAAATCACCTTCGAAGGACTTCAGTTTTCCCAGCGACGATTCCAGAACCTCGCTGTTCCCGGGAAGGCGTTCGTCCGCTGCCAGTGATCTGGTTTCGTCCGCGATGAATGTCAACAACTCATCTTTCAGTTCACGACCGGCAATGGTCTGCACATGTCGCTGCACACGCAAAGCCACCTGAAAGGTGGACGACCGCGAATAGCCATTGCGACGGATTTCATCGACCCACTCTTCCAGCAAACTCTGATATTCGGACCACAGAGCCAGATCCTTGCGATACTCTCGCAGCCAGCCGTACTTCTCTTCCAGTCGCGTGGCCGTGGTATGTCGCAACACACTTTCAGATTGATGGTA
>Ga0209390_10001701_pt1 | contig 41344 bp, 36 predicted proteins | sample BON01_FD_187212 | JGI IMG/M metagenome (GOLD analysis project Ga0209390, IMG submission 187212) | Freshwater microbial communities from Lake Bonney liftoff mats and glacier meltwater in Antarctica - BON-01 (SPAdes) (version 2) | ecosystem: Environmental > Aquatic > Freshwater > Ice > Glacier...
CGAGTGCAGAAAGTGGATAGACTTGCAGCTTTCCGCCGCATCGATCCACCCGGCCTGACCGGCCGACGCCCGTAGAGTTTTCTCGCCCAGCCGATGAACATTGGAGTCCTGTTGGTCATGGGGGATTAAACTACTATATATCTAGTAGTTCAATCAAAAACTCATCCCAAAATACCCTTAAGTCAGTGCCATTCGGGACTGACCCCATTCACCAAGACACACAAAGACTCTGTTCTATTTGTCTGGCAACGTGTGGTTGTCTGGGAACGTGTGGTATGGTTATTCACTGACCCCATTCATGCGCTCATTTCATATTTTTTATATATTTAATATACCTAAAGAATGAGTCGTAGTCATTGTCATACAAAATTTCTTTTAAATTTCTCCAATCTTTAGGAAAGGGTCTAATTAAAATTTCTCCTTCATTTTTGGTAACTAAAAACGAATGAAAATTTAAATCATCTTCTGCAACTCTGATCCCATCAATTATTCCATCTTTATCTAGATCGTATTCTACAACGGAAAGCTTATCGAATTTCTTTCTATTAAAATAGCTCCTCTCCATAGAATTACCCTCGCACAAAACCTTATAAATAAGTATGTTTTCTTTATAGAACAAAAAAAATTTAGTGTGTTCTATATCATTTCTCTTTACCTCCTTAAGAATAAAATCAGGCTCTATAGTCCAGTTTTTCTGCATTTTATTCCGTTCATCTCCAGCTAGAGATTTCCCTAAAAACAAAAACCACATACAATATTTCAGCAATCTCATTTAAGTATATTTTCGATTTCCTTCCCGGTTCTTTCAACTAAATAATGGCCTACATCTTTAGCTAGCTCGGGGTGATTAGTTAGATCGTAACCAGTTGAATCGAAATGGGTCTTTATTCGATCTTCAATCTTACCAACTGCCACATTTGCTAAAGCTTTGGCAATTCCCTTTCCAAGTTTTGGAAACATATTACCTAATGCAACTAGTGTCGCATATTTAGTTTTTTCAGTATATTCATTGCACCACAAACAATAATTTAATGCTTCAATATTTCCGGAGCTCTCAAGAGTCATGGATGAATCATAATCAATTATACATTCATTAATTATCTTCAAATCATTGAGACTCAAGCTCAATTTCCCAATAATATTTACATATTTGAGCGATTTGTCTAATTCTACCGCCATCTCGTTTCCTATGGACGCAGCAATTGTTGCAACATTAAAACCTGGTACTTTTTTACCAATAAAGGACTTGATTTTTGACTCCAATAGCTTCTTGGGATCATCAAAAAATGCAATAATATCTCCAATTTTTGAGAGCCCAAGCGCATCCCATCCACTTAATCCATTATTTCCCAAGAAGGCATAGAGGTTTAGGCCCCCTTCTTCTTCAATCGGATCCCTGGATGGCCATCTACCGACAACTGGGTCGTTGTAAAGATCGGCTTTGTGGTGGGAGGGGGATGAGGGTGGTTTTGTAGGCGAGGGCTTTAGGCGATCTCGCCGTGTAAGACGGGTAGCTAGGAGAGGTAGCAGGGCGGTCAATCCCCATGGGTTGGTGGATTGGGGGTGGTTGGTGACTGTTGGGGCGGTGGTTGCTATCCGGTTGCCGTAGATGTGCTTGAGCGAAGGTTGCTGAGGTTTTGACTGGGGTGGCGATGGGGTGGTGTAGGTGGTGGGCAGGTTGTTGGGGGAGTAGATGTTGTGAGTCGGGTGTGAAGGTATCGTAGGTGTGGGATGGGTATGCGTAAGAGCAGGAGAATTTAGTGATCCGAGTATTGCCGGGCACAAGATGCCGATAAGCAACGCAAGGCAATAAAGCTGGCTACGTGTTGTTCTCAGAATGGCACTACTGAACATGATTGAAGGATTTATCAGATGGAGCGGATCAATGGAAGCGTGGATGTGTGATTTTTATCGGTAGATGTTGCTGACGCGGGCAAGCACCAAAAAGGTAGGGCTGATCCGGCTCGGTCAGCCTGCTCTCGATAGGCTCAGACATCCTGACCTCGAAGGAAATGACATGACACTGAATCGAGATCGTCCTAAGCTGATTTCTGATTCCCCAACGGGGACGCTTCCTCACCACCACCTCGAATGCCAAACTCACATTTGCAAGAGTTCACCGTGTTTCCTTGTCCTTTCTCTCAAATCCATATCCCACGTGGGTAGGGCCCGCATACGCAAAATGAGGCTACGGAGGGACAGGTAGGATGCAGTTTTCCTTGTTTACGCGTGGTGGAGTAGGATGGAGTTTGCGGCGAAGTGATCCGAGAGGATATCGGAGAGGATGACGATAGGGGTGCCGGGCCGGACGAGATCTGCTTTGCGGAGCTGTTCGGTGGCGCGCTGGATGGTTTCTTCGATGTTCGAGGAGAACGAGAGTTTGAAGGCCCGGATGCCGCGGGTGAGGGAGAGTTGGCGGCAGACACTTTCCTTCGGAGTGAAGGCATAGAATGCGGCTGTTTTGGGGCGCATTAGGGCGACGTGGTTGGCGAGGACACCCCGGCGAGTGAGCACGATTAAGCGGGCGTCGGCGAGGGAGTCTGCGAGTGTGATTGCGGCCCGAGCGGTTTTTTGGCGCTCGTCGCGGAGGATAACGCTTTGTCCGAAACCGTGGCCTCCCGAGGGTTCAATGCGTGAGGCGATACGGATAATGGCATCGACGCAGCGTTCCGGATATCGACCGACCGAGGTTTCACCGGAGAGCATCAGTGCATCGGCCTCTTCGTAGGCGGCGTTCATCACGTCGGTGACTTCGGCGCGGGTGGGGGTCGGGTTGGTGATCATCGATTCGAGTAACTGGGTAGCGACGATGACGCGGGTGCCGAGTTCGTGGCAGCGTTTCACGATACGGCGCTGGAGTATCGGGAGGTCTTCGAAATCGACTTCGATGCCGAGGTCGCCCCGAGCGACCATGATCACGTCTGAAATCTTGATGATCGCGTCGATGTTCCGGATGGCTTCCTGATCCTCGATCTTGGCGATGATTTGGGCGTCGCCTTCGAGGGCTTCCATCGCTTCGCGCAGTTCGCGGACATGGGCTGCATCGCGGACGAAAGAGCCGGCAATGTAGTCGGCCCCGCATTCCACGGCGAGTGCGAGATCGATACGGTCTTTATCGGTGAGGGCGGGTAGATTCAATCGGACTCCGGGGAGATTGATGTGACGGCGTGAGCCCATTTTCCCAGGGGTCCGGACCTCGCAGATGATACGGTCGTCATCGACGCGTTCAATGCGCATAAGCAGGACGCCGTTATCGACAACTAGGGTATTTCCGGCAGTGACGTCGCCCATCAGTCCGGGGTAGTTCACGGTTGTGGAAAGCGGGATGGAGGGCTTCACATCGTCGCGTCGGAACTCGACTCTATCGCCTTCCTTCAATTCGTAGGCTTCTTTGAGGTCGCCGGTGCGGATTGAAGGTCCGGTGAGGTCGAAAAGAACGGCGATGTGTTTGTCGCGTTTTTCAGACTCACGGCGGACGATTTTGGTCATTTCAGCTGCCCATTCGTGTTTCGCATGGCTCATATTGAGCCGGAAGACGTTGACGCCGCCGTCGATGAGCTTGCCTATCATTTCGGCAGATTCGGTAGCTGGGCCGAGGGTTACGATGAGTTTGGTTTTGCGGGGCATTGGGAAGTTGTTTGTTATTGGATGAAGAGCAGGGGACGTGCCGGAGTGTGGATGTGCAAGATCCCCGGTGTGGCGAGCTTGTCAGAAGGTGTGGAGACGAAGTCCGTGGGGTAGGAAGCGCTCGAAATCCTTCAGATTGCGGGTGGAGAGCGGCGCAGCGGAAATGATAGCGGTCGCGGCGATCATGCAATCCGAGTGCGAGCCGCGTCGGCGACCCGTGCAGTTGAAGAGCACGGAGGCCATTTCGGCCATCGGTTTTGTAAAGTCCAGGATGTTGCCTTCAAGGATCGCAAGGATCGCGTTCTTGCGTGGCTGATTGAGTGGTCCGTTGCAGAACTCCGACCAAGTGACCGTGGAAGCGGCGGCGATGTTTCCGGCTTTGAGCCAAGGCAGGACTTTGCCGCCCGTCGCGGAAGTTGTCTGGCTTATCTGAATCAGTTCGTTCGTGTCAAAGTGAAGGGTCATTTGCCTCCCACCAATACACTTTCGCGTTCCGCTCGGCAGCAACTTCGTCCGTGAAGTATTTTGCTTCTTCTTCGCTCAGTCCGTTTCCGGCACGAATCCACTCCAGTGCTTCGACCGGTGTCATACGGGCTGTTTTCAGGGCTTCGCCCTCCTTGGCTTTACGAACAGCCCTGCGAACGACTTCAGATTTCGAAGTGGCCCACTTGTCCGCGAGCAGAGCGAGGGACTCGAGTGTCGCGGTGTCCAGCGACATGCTGGTCCGTTTCAGCGTGTTGGGGTAACTCATGTGGTAACAAAATACCGTTCTAGTGCAGATGTCAAGGTACCACATCCTAACCTTGACCTCGCAGTTGAAGCGAACTCATAAATCAGGAAACCTATACCAACACGGTATTACCCTACATGATAGCCCATACGGGGTTAGTGAGCGGTAATCCTATCTGAGTGCGCCCAACATTGGTGCGGTGGTTTTTAGCCCTGTTCGATGGTTTTTTCGGTCGCGGCGTCGATGACAGCGAAGCGTTCGCGGTTGAGTGAAGGATCGGAGCGGAAGATGAGGCGACCGGAGTGGGAGCGTTCGAGTTCCACGAGGACTTTGGCGTCTTCTTGTTTGAAACGGTTGAGCACGTCCGAGTTGACGATGACGATCATATCTCCGACTTGATCGCGATGAGATTGGATCACGGTGTTTAGGCGACGCTGGATCTCGATGGACATGGTCATCGGAGTTTTCACACGGCCGCGGCCTTGGCAGTAAGGGCAGGGCTCGTACATTGAATCGCGGAGCGATTCGTTGAGGCGCTGGCGGGTCATTTCCATCAGGCCGATGGAGGAAATCTGGAGGATCTGGGTCTTGGCTTTGTCCTTTTTGACCCGTTCCTTCATGGTCTTGTAAACGGCCATCTGGTCGCGGCGGTGACGCATGTCGATAAAGTCGACGACGACGAGGCCACCGATGTTGCGGAGTCGAAGTTGGCGGGCGACTTCTTCGGCGGATTCGATGTTGGTCTGCAGGATCATCTTATCGACGTCCTTGGAGCCGCGGTTGCGACCGGTGTTGACGTCGACCGAGATGAGGGCTTCGGTTTCGTCGATGACGATGTAACCGCCGCATTTCAGCCAGACTTGGCGGGAGAATGCTTCGTCGATTTGTTTCTGGATACCGACACGTTCGAAGATCGGCTCGGATGCAGTGGGAAGGTGATGGATGCGGCGTTTTGCGCGGCGGGAGATTTTTCCGGCGATCTCGCGGATGAGTTCAGTGGTTTGCTCGTCATCGCAGAAAAGTTGGTCGACTTCGTCGGTAAGGAAATCACGGGCGGTGCGTTCGATGAGGCCGGGTTCTTGGAAGACGCAGCAAGGGGCGGGGTTGTTGGCGCGGCGTTGGTCGATATCGTCCCATTGTTCGAGGAGCATGGCGAGGTCGCGGACGAAATGGCGGGCACGGGTCCCCTGGGCGACGGTCCGCATGATGATTCCCATGCCTTCGGGGACGGAAAGTTTTTGGACGATGTGCCGGAGGCGTTGGCGCTCTTTCGGGTCGTCGATTTTGCGGGAGATACCGAATTGTTCGGTGAAAGGCATCAGGACGAGGTAACGACCCGCGAGCGAGATGTTGGTGGTGACGCGGGGGCCTTTGGTTCCGATCGGGCCTTTGGAGACCTGGATGACGATTTCCGAGCCAACAGGGTAGATGCTGGGGATATCTTTGGAGGTGACTTTTTGCTGAGGTTTCTTTTTTCCCTCACGTTGGATTTCCTCCAGGCCACCATCAAGGGCGGCGGGGATGGCGTCCCAGAAATGGAGGAACGCGTTTTTATCGAGGCCGATATCAACGAACATGGCTTTGAGGCCTTGCTCGATATTTTTGACGCGGCCCTTAAAGATGCCTCCGACGATGTTCTGATCGCCTTCGCGCTCGACGGTGTATTCTTCGAGGACACCGTCTTCTAACAGTGCGACGCGGCGTTCTAGTTTTTCGACGTTTACGATGATTGAATTGCCTTGGGAAGGTTCGGCTGAGCCGATTCCGAGTAGTCGTTTAATTTTTTTGATCACTGGTTGTGTTGGTTTAAAATGTAAGGTTTGTGGGTTGGAGGCCGGGTCACTCTTCGATGGGAGTGGCACGTGGGATCACTTGTCCCTCGCGGTCGGTTTCCTGGGTGATGGTTGGTATTGGAGAGGTGGTATTGGGTGGGTTATTGATCGGAGCTTCGGGAAGGATATCGCCGATTTCATCGCCGGTTTCGCCTATTTCATCGGCATTGGTAGCGAGAGTGGCTCCGGGATTGGAAGCGGGTATTTCTGAAGCTTCGATGGCTGCGAGGACGTCTTCGATCGGTTCAATTGCTTCGATAAATTCCAAGTGCCCCTGATATTCGTTTTGAGGTTTGAGGGGGAGGCGCATGCCGTTTTCCTGGGCGAAGATCCCGGTGTAGACCATGTTGACGAGCGGGCCGCAGACGGCGCCGCCAGAGCTAGCCGCTTGGGCCATAATGACCACTGCATAGCGTGGATTGTCGTATGGGGCGAAGGAGATGATCCAAGAATTATTGGATTTCTTGCCATTGTCAACGGTCTGAGCGGTTCCGGATTTACCAGCGATCTCGATATCGTCCATGCGGACTTTGCCTGCGGTTCCACCGGGTTTGTTGACGGCCATCCACATGCCTTCGCGGATTTGTGCGAGATCGTCCTCCTTGATCCCGGAGCGGAGCAGGTCGACTTCAAGTTTTGGAAAATCGGGGACGAGCACGGAACCATCTTCAGCGGTGACCTTGCGGACTACGCGGGGCTGGTAGTATTTGCCGCCGTTGGCGATGGAGGATGTCATCGCAGCGAGTTGGAGGGGGCTGGCCATGGTATCGCCCTGGCCGATGGAAAGCATGGCGGTGAGGGCTGGGGTCATGACTGCGCCGGGCATTGAGGAGCGCCAGGTGCGGGAGCCGGGAAGGATGCCGGGATCTTCGTTGGGTAGTTCAATTCCGGTTTTTTTACCGAATCCGACCAGAGAGAATCCGTCGACCATTGCCTTCCAGCCGATGGTGTTGGAGAGCTGGTTGAAATACGGATTACAAGATTTCTGGATTGCTTCTGGAAGCAGCAGTGAACCGTGGCTTCCTCCTTTCATATTCCAGAGCCAGCAGCCGATCTTGTGATTGCCGTAGGGGACGAAACCGCTGCAGGTGAAAGTCCGGTTGGTCATTCCATGGACAGCGCCGGCCAAGGCGGTGGGGATTTTCATCGTCGAGCCGGGGGTGTAGGAAGAGATGGCGCGGTTGGTGAAAGGTGAGAGTTGCGGGTTGGAACTGTAGGAGAGGAATTTTTCGCGTGAGATTGATGGGATGAAGGCGTTGGGGTCGTAATCAGGGACTGAAGCCATGGCGAGCACTTCACCGGTGCGGACGTCCATGACCACGCCGGCAGCGCGGCCTGCGCGTCGGAGAGTATTTTCGAGGAGGTATTGGAGGCGGGCGTCGATGGTGAGTTCGACTTTCGCACCGATGCCGGGTTTGGTGAAATCGAGCATTCCGATGGTGCGGCCTTTTTCGTCTTTGAGGACGGTCTTACGGCCCTCAGGCCCGCGGAGGTAGGTGTCCATGGTCGCCTCGACGCCGGCGATGCCTTTTTCCTCGCCGATGTAGTGGTCGTAGGTGCGTTTATCGGCGGCGGAGATGTCTCCTTTTTCCCACTGTTTCAGGTAGCCGAGGGTATGGGAAGAGAGTGTGCCGTATGGATACTGGCGCTGCGGGCGGATGCCGAGGGTGACGCCGGGAAACTCCAGATTGCGTTCCGCGATGCGGGCGAAATCCTCGTAAGTGAGGTCAGCGCGGTAGGTGAAGGGAACCAGGCCTTTGTGAGTGATGAAATGGGTGCGGAGGGCGGAGGCGTTGTAGTTCTTGGCGAGTCCCAGTTCTTGCAGAGGTTTGATCGTCCATTCGTTGACGATTTTGACGATGTCAGTATTCGGGAGGTTCCGCGGTAATCCGTTCTGGGTGATGAGCCGATCCAGGGTCGGGCTTTCCTCATGTTGTTGTTTGTAAGCGCGGGCGATTTCCTCGAGATTGAAGGAGACCACGTAGTTGCGGAGGTTACGAGCGAGGGGGATTCCGTTGCGGTCGGTGATTTCACCTCGAATGCCAGGTTCGCGGACAGTGACTGATCGGTTGCCGGGAACCAGTGCTTGGAATTCGTCCCTGCGTTCGATCTGGTATTCGTGCAGTCTCGACAGCAGCGTCCCGAAGCCCACGAGGATGAGGGCTGTTAGGAGGTAGAGTCTGAGTCTGAAACGGAGTTCCATGGTGAGTTATCTTCGTTTGGGTTTTCCAGCTTCCGGATAGAGCGAATGGTCGCAGAGCTTTGCGATCTGGTAGAGGATCCAGAAGATGAGGGGAGAAAATAGCATGGTGAGCAGAGAGGTATAGAAAAGAAGCCTGAGAATTGAACGGGTGACGGTAAAATCGCCTCGGACGAAGGAGATCAGGATAAACTCCGCAGCGAGGTATAGAAAGATCGCAACGCCGGTTAGGAGCGCGGAGAACTGCCATTTTCCCTGGCGGAAAACGGGATTGAGACCTTGCATCAGAAAGCCCATCGCGGCGAAGAGCAGGATGGAATAGCCGAAGCGAAGTGATTCGACCGGTTGGGTGTAGACTTCCGGATCAGCGAATATCGGGGCAAGGGAGCAGTGTGCGTCCCAGAGGGTGCCACCGATGAAAGCGAGCAGGAGCATTGTGGGAGTGGCAACAGTGACCGCTGCGCAGAGGAAGACGAGATGAACGATGAGGATACGTGCATGGCTGAGTCCGGTAAGAGCGGGCACGAATTGCTGAACTAGGAACGCGGCTAGCAAAAGGAAGACAGTACTGAAGTTGTAGCGTAGCAAATGGGTTGGATTTCAGTGAGTTTCAGAAAGGACGACGAAGACGGTGCCGAGGTCGCTGAGGTTGACGGCGGGAGCGACCAAGGCCTCCGAATCGAGCGGACCTTTTTCAACCGAGATGATGGTGCCAACGAGGATGTTGGGTTGAAAAATACCGCCACGTCCGGTGGTAACGACTTGCTGGCCAGGTTTGAGCGCGGCGTCTTTTGATAGGAAACGGAGCCGGAGGGTGGGATTGTTGTCAAACTCGCCACGTTGGCCGCTGAGGATACCGACTTCGGGCGAATCTTTGACGCTGACGGAGACCTGACATTTTTCATCGGTGATGAGGAGGACTGATGAGCGGTTCCTGAAAGGACGGTCGATCATTCCAACCAAGCCATCGTTGGAGAGTACGGAAAGTTGGACGCCGATGCCACGGTCTTCACCTGCGTCGATTTCCATGGTCTGCCACCAGGTGGTTGGATGGCGGCGGATGATCTGTGCTGCGACCACATCGAAGTTGGTGGCTTTCTTGAAATCAAGCGCGTGGCGCAGTTCTCCGTTTTCGCGTTCCAAGGCTTGGAATTGGGTCTCAATAATCTTCAGTCTGCCGATCTCGCCGTCGATGGCCGATAGCTCGGTTTCAAGTTCTTTTGAGTGGCGAGTTTCTTTGAGCAGGGCGCGTGCTTTCGTTTCAAGAGAGGAGCCTACTGCGAGGGTTGGTCCGATCGCTTTGAAATAGGCGACTTGGATCTCGCGGACCACCGGTTCGCTGCGCGTCAATGCCCATGTCGCTCCCACGAGGAAGAGAAGTAATGCAATGAGGTTGAGCGGTTTCATGGACGTGGGACCGGGTGAAGCGACTGGCTGTGGATCCGGCTTGGCGGATTTCCGTAGCTCAGCGATCCGTGTTGGTTACACGTTTGAGCAGGGCAAGCTCTTGGAGGGCCTTACCTGTTCCCTCGGCGACGGCGCTGAGAGGGTCCTCGGCGACGTGGACCGGAAGTCCAGTTTCCTCGCGGAGAAGGCGGTCGAGGCCTTTGAGCAGGGCACCGCCTCCAGCGAGAACAATTCCGCGATCAACGAGGTCGGCGGCAAGTTCTGGGGGGCAGCGCTCGAGAGTGGTGCGGACCGCATCGACGATTGTGTTGAGCGGGTCGGCCATTGCCTCGCGGATTTCCTGTGAGGTGATCGTGATGGTTTTCGGAAGACCGGCGACGAGGTCGCGGCCTTTGACTTCCATGGTCAATTCTTTTGGCAGGGGTGCGGCTGAACCAAGGCGGATCTTGATTTCCTCCGAAGTGCGCTCGCCGATCATGAGGTTATAGGCGCGCTTCATGTATTGAACGATGGATTCATCGAGCTCATCACCAGCCGTGCGGACGGAGCGCGCGTAAACGATACCGGAGAGGGAGATTAAGGCCACCTCGGTGGTGCCGCCGCCGATATCGACGATCATGTTGCCGGCCGCTTCTTGGACGGGAAGGCCGACACCGATTGCGGCGGCCATGGGTTCCTCGATGAGGAAGACTTCGCGGGCTCCAGCTTGTTCGGCGGATTCGCGGACGGCCCGGCGTTCCACTTCGGTGATTCCCGAGGGAATGGCGATGAGGACGCGCGGATTGGTCTTGCGGCCCTTGTTCACCTTGCGGATGAAATGGCGGAGCATCGCCTCGGTGACTTCGAAGTCGGCGATGACGCCGTCTTTGAGTGGGCGTATTGCGATGATGTTGCCGGGGGTGCGGCCGAGCATTCGTTTGGCGTCGTCACCGACTGCCAAAACTTCATTAGTTCCCGCTTTTACTGCGACTACCGAGGGCTCACGGAGGACGATTCCGTGGTCTTTTACGTTAATGAGGGTGTTTGCGGTTCCGAGATCGATTCCGATATCGCTGGAAAACATGTTTCCGAAATATTTTTTAAACATGAGCTGGGGAAATGGGTAAGAAACTAAAAATAAGTGAGTTAAATTAAGTAAAGCGGTTCATATCCGAAGCGCCACCGTGGCCCGGATTCGCGTCTAAAACACGATAGATTGAGGCGGCAGGCGACACTCTGCGGAAGAGAGAGAGAATCGGAGTCTCCTGCGGGAGCGTCAAGCGGGAAAGCGTGTTCCACGCAATTGGGTGGGTCGTTCCACGGGGGGGACTGCTTGGATTTTGCTAGCAAGCGCCTCAGCGGCCCTCCGGCAGGCGTTCCGCGAGCATTTCGGGGAGGCCGGCGGCGAGGATTTTCTCCTGAGTTTTTACGATGTCGTATTCGATGCGGCGGAAGACGACGATTTTGTTTTCGTGGTCATAGATCGCGTAGCAGGAGCGTGGGTCTCCGTCGCGGGGTTGTCCGACTGAGCCGACGTTGATAAAATATTTCGAGTTCGCTTCGATTTCGACGGATTCGGCAGGGACTTCGCGGACTTTATCGGATTTCACGTAGATCCGGGGGACATGGGTGTGTCCGTGGAAGCAGACCTGGGTGAACTGGTAGGAGAAGTTCGACATCGCGTCGAAGCGGTTGGTCACGTAGTTCCAGTGGACGGGTTGGTCGAGGGTGCTGTGGACGATGGTGTAGTCTGAGACTTGACGAACCATGCGTAGGCGCTTGAGCCAGAGGCGCTGTTCGTCATCGAGTTGCTCGCGGGTCCACTGCAGCGCGGAGGCGGCGACGGGGTTCATCGCCTCTAGGGAATGGTCTTCGGATGCGTCTTGGTCGTGGTTTCCTTTTACCGTGGGGCAACCCATCTCGCGCACCCGGTTGAGGCAGGCGACCGGGTCGGCATTGTATCCGACGACATCGCCGAGACAGACGTAGTTGGTGACGCCTTGGCTCTCGGCATCGGCAAGGACAGCTTCAAAAGCTTCGAGGTTTGCATGTATGTCGCCAAAAATTGCTGTCCGCATGGGAGGGGGTGAGTTTCAGGGAAAGTCTTGTCCCGTGATGAAGTTGGTGTCGAGAGGAATTCGGTCCGGGAGTTAAGAGTCAGGGTGGGATGCTAGTCTGGCGGAGGCTTCGGTGTCGAGGGCTTGGCAGAGGCGGTAGCCGTCGCCTTGGGGTGGGAGGGATATAAGGAAGGCTTCTCGTTCGAATGGGGAAGGGAATTCGATACCGATTAGGGCCCGGCCGATGCGTTCCCCGGACTGGCGGTAGTTGAAATAAACGAGATTTGCGTTTTCGGTTAGGCGTTTTGCTAGGAAATCGTGGAGTGCGCCGGGACGTTCGTAGAAATCGAGGCGAAAGAAGGCGGGGTTGGAAAGTAGGTCACCGCGGAGGGGGATGGCACGGAAAGCGACGTCGGTAGCACCGGTGATATCGCGCCAGGAGTAACCTTGGGCGTCGAGTTTTGGAGAGATTGCTTCGAGCGCTTGGGGGGTGTCTGCGGACAGGGTGAAGATTGGCCAGGCGTTGGTGTTGTTGATTTTGCCGTATTGGAAATCGGTGATGTCGGTTTCCGAAAAGCAAGTATCTAACAGTTTGAGCATGGTGCCCGGGGTTTCGGTGATCCGGACGCGGATGGTGCGGTTGTTGCGGGTGAAGGAGCCTTCGGATTGGGCGATGCGGCCGATTTGAAGGAAGTCGACATTGGCACCGCAGAGGATCACGAGAATTTTTTTCCCGGCGAGAGATTCCTTTTCCGCGAGAGCGGCGGCAAGGCCCATCGCGCCGGAGGGTTCGGAGATACAGCGGAGGCCTTCCCAGAGAGTGCGGATGGCCGTGGTGACCTGGGCGTTGCTGACGGTGGCGATGCGGTTGAGTGAGTCCTTGCAGATTTGGAAGGGCAGATCACCGGGTTGTTTGACTGCTGTGCCATCGCAGAAAAGATCGACCTGCGAGAGGGAGACTGGTTTTCCCGCTGCGATGGATGCTTTCATTGAGGCCTGCCCCTCTCCCTCGACCCCGACGATTTCGATTCCCGGCCAGTAGCTTTTCAGCCAAGTGGAAACTCCCGCTGCCATCCCGCCGCCGCCGATCTGGAGGTATGCGACATCGAAGGGACCTTTTCCGGAAAGCACGACTTCATCGGCGAGCGTGCCCTGGCCTGCCATGACTTCGAGGTCGTCATAGGCGTGGATGTAAAGGGACTTGGTCGCGGCTTCATCGGCGCGGGCGGCCTTCATTGCTTCGTCGTAGCTGTCGCCGGAAAGGTGGATGGAGACGTATTCCGCGCCCAGGCGGTGGACGGCTTCCTGTTTCACCTTGGGCGTGGACTGGGGCATGTAAATGCGGGCGCGGATGCCAAGTTGTTTTGCTACGAGGGCGACTCCTTGTGCGTGGTTACCGGCGGATGCGGTGACGACTCCGCGAGCGGCTTCGAGTTCAGTAAGCATCGCCATGCGGTTGGCGGCACCGCGCCATTTGTAGGCTTTGATTGGGGAAACATCTTCGCGTTTCACCCAGATCTCCAGATCGGAGCCGGGGAGGTTGAGGCGCTCGAAGGGGGTCGGTTGCCCGAAGTGGTAGACGCGTTCGCGGGCAAGAAGGATTTCCTGCCGGAGTTTCCGGTCGAGGGGCAGGGATTTGTCGCGCGTCATGGGGGGGATTAGAGACCAGAATTCGGATGCCAGAAACCAGAAAAAGAGCGGGTGAAAAATAAGTTTATCGGTTGAGGGAGGGTGAGTTGCTATTTCTGGATCGCGAGTTGGTTGGGAAGCTTTGGTTAAAAATTTTTAAAGTTGGAGTTGGTTGGTGGGGGGATGGGGGCTAGTGTCTTGGGTAGTTATGATAACGAAACAGGATTTAACGGAGCACAGGGGAAGGCAGTTGGCGGTTGGCGGACTGATCATATTAATCGTTTCGGTTTCAGTGATTAGTTTGCATCTGTTCTGGAGAAACATTCCTGGATGGATAGGCGAAAGCGTCGGGGTGTTCGCCGGGGTTATCTCGACTCCGTTCTTTATGGAGTTCTCGTTTACCATGTTGGGCTTAGGGATTGTTATCGCGCTCAATAGCTGGAGGCGAAGGAGCGGAGGGGGCGAGTTTATCGAAGTGGATGAGAAGGATCTTCCCGCCGAGTTCCGCTCTGGACCAGAGGAAATGCGATAGAGCTTCTCCTGCACTTGCGGATTTTATTGATCTAGCGTAAATCCAATGGATGGTTGCTGAGCCTAAAAAGGAGTTGAGATTCACCCGCTCCGGGCAAGCTGCGCAATTCTGCGTGGTTGGCGCGGTTGTTACCGGGGTGGCGGTGACCTTGGCTGCGACAGGGTATTATCGGGAGATCAATCCGGACGTGCCGCATCCCGCGTGGGCGGTTCCCTGTTTTGTATTGGCGGCGGGATGTTTTTGGCTGGCGCGGCATTTGACCAAGCACGCCTACCTGATTCTCTCACCCTTGGGCTTGGAGATATTTCCGTTTTACCGACCCGCGAAGGGCATGCAGATCGTCATGTGGCAGGAAATCTCGGGTGCCGATATTGATTCGGAGGAGAAGTGGCTGACTTTGCATTTCGATGTGGCGAAGACCTCCGGGATGCATCTTTCGATGCGGCCGGTGCGCAGAAAACTTCGGAGCTTGCTTGCCAAGGCGGTGCTTGGGCGGGTATCTCGGCAGGACTCATGAGACCACATTCGAGACAGATCCTTTCAGTTGAAGAAGTTTTCGGGAAAAACGGCTGGCACGCCGAGCTGGTTGAAGGCCGCGATGTGCTCCGTGCTGGCTTCGAGGCGCATCACACGCGGGTCGATCTGGTGGTGCAGGCGTTTCCCGAACTCAATGCTCTGAGCATCGTAGGCGAGAGCCCGATGTTTATCGCAGAGCCGCAGATGCCAGCATTGCTGGAGCTTCTTATGCGCGGCAACAAACAGCTCACGCTCGGCAGTTTCGAGTATGACCTCGACCGCGAGATGCTAGTCTTCCGCATTACCAATCTTTTCGAAAAAGACCGCTTCGATGGTGATATCATCGCCTCAATGGTGCACTGCGCCATCGCCGAGCTCGATCGCATCGTTCCTTACGCTTCAATCGTGCGTGGAACGCCAGCCGATCTGATCGAGGACCTTGATCTTGAGAGGTTACTTCAGCGCGAGGATGTGATTCCACCGGTGCCAGGCGGCGAGGAAGAAGAGTATTGAGGTAGAAGCTGAAACGTGAGGCTACTTCGCCGCTAGGAGCGGCCCGACTCTGGAGTGACGGACGAGGAATTCGTCGGCGAGCCTTCCGTAGGCCTCAGCGCCTTGACCGGTGGGATCGTGCTCGAAGATGGTTTTTCCGTGGGAGGGTGCCTCGCCGATGCGAATCGTGCGGGGGATGACTTGGTGATACATTTCGTCGGGAAAATAGTTTGAGACTTCTTCGACGACTTGGCGCGAAAGGAGGGTTCGGCCGTCGTACATCGTCATGACGATACCCTCGAGAGTGAGGTTGGGATTCGCTCCCGAGTCGCGGATCTGATCTAGGATGCCGACGATTTTCGCTAGGCCTTCGAGGCCGAACCATTCGCACTGCAGCGGGATGAGGACTTCATCTGCTGCGGCGAGAGCTGCTGTCATCAAAACTCCGAGCGATGGCGGGGTGTCGAGGATGCAGTAATCGAAAAGGTCGTTTGGCTTGAGGCCTTGGAGGATGCCGCGCAGGCGGGTGAGGTGGTCGTCTGAGCGGGCGAGCTCGATCTCGATGCCGGCGAGGTCCATTTCCGAAGGGACGAAAGTCAGATTCTCGCGACCGGACTCGATGAATTTATCACGGATGTTCGCTTCTCCGAGGAGGACGGGATATATCGATGACATGGGAGGTGGTTCGATCCCGAGGCCGGAAGTGCAGTTCGCCTGGGAGTCGAGATCCATAAGCAGAACCCGCTGCCCACGAAGGGTGAGTGCGTGCGAAAGATTCATTGCGGTGGTGGTTTTTCCGACCCCTCCCTTTTGGTTTCCGATGGCGATGACTTTCACGTGTAGGTAGGATGGCGGGGAAATATTTTTTTGGAATGTTAATCTTCGATTCGTTCCAACAGGGCGATCAAGTTAGGGAGAAGAAACCGCGAATAAACGCGATTTTTTTAGAAACGTGAAGAACTTCTAACAAAATTACATATACCGCCGCGCATCAGGATTTGTGGCTTGCGGATGGATCTCCGAAGACAGCAGGTGGGAAGCCCGGCTTCCGAAACAGCCGGGACGGCGAGCGAGGGTCCTAATGGGACGACAGGAATGTCGGCCCTCCTTAGGGGCTTGGAAGAGATAGTGTGAAGCGGATGGTTTCCTGATCCGGTCTGTCTGCTGTGAGGGTGGCGTGCATGGCTAGGGCGGCGTCGCGGGAGAGGGTGAGGCCGATGCCCAGGTGCGGAGACTCGGCGCGGGAAGTTTCGCGGCGGAAGAGGGGTTCGAAGAGGCGGTCGAGGTTTTCGGGGAGGTCGGAGGTGAGGTTGGTGAAGGAGAGTTCGACGAGGTCTACGTTGCGGGAGAGGCGGATGGCTATGGTGGAGTTTTCGGGGGAGTAGGCGATGGCGTTGTCTAGGAGGTTGTTAATGATGAGTGAGGTGAGGACAGGGTCGGCTAGAGCGGGAATTTCCGGGTCTGGGATATCGAGGGCGGTTTTGAGTGAGCGGGATTCGAGGCGGGGAGCGAAGGTTTGTATGGAAGTGTGGAGGATTTCCGCTAGGCGGAGGGGTTCGAGGTTTGCTGAGGGCGTGGGGCCCCCGATGCGGGCTAGGCCGGAAAGGCGGTTGACGAGTTCGCCGAGGTCGGCTGCGGTGCGGGCGCAGGATTCAAGGTGGCGGCGGTATTCGCTGGCGTCGCGGTCTCTGGAGAGGGCGAGTTCGGTGGTGGCGCTGAGGCTGGCGATGGGGGTGCGGAGCTCGTGGGAGGCGTGGCGGATGAAGTCCTTTTCCCGATCGCGGACGGAGGCGAGGCGTGAGAGCAGGGAGTCGAAAGATTCGGCAAGCGGGACGAGCTCGGCAGGTAAAGCACTGGGCAGGATCATGGCAGAGTCGAGGCGCTCGGCGGAGTGGGCGTGGACTTGTTGGGTGAGCTTGGCGATGGGTTGGAGGGAGGAGTCAACGGCACGGCGGATGATGATGTATCCGAGCATGAAGGTCAGGAGCGTTCCGATGGCGAGGGTTGCGGCGAGGATGCTGAGAGTGCGGAGCACGGGAGTGAGATTGCGGGCTACGACGAGGGTGTGGGGGAAGTCTTTCGGATCGAACTTTTTCCAGGGAAGCGGAGTCTCGGAAACCTCGGCGGGGTTTAGGTAGGGATAGATGACCATGCCGAGGGCGCGGGCTTGTTCAAGGCGACCGACGACGACGGTTTCAATATCGGGGTTGCCGCTGGGGCCGGAGAATTTCGGAAGGTCTGTGTCGGTGAGGGCGGGGGAGCGGGTGGTGAGGCCGGATTTTTCGTTCCAATACTGGAACAGGACCTGGTCGGAGATGTCGGTGTTGGTGCCGAGGCCTTCCTGCCATTCGAAGATGATTTCGCCGTGTTCGTATTCCATCTGGTTGGCGAGGATGGATGCGGTCTCGCGGATGGATTCGTCTAGTTCTTCGTAGAGTCCCTGGCGGACGAAGAAGTAGATGGAGAGTGAGAGCAGGACAGCGAGGAAGCCGACTCCGAGGCCGCAGCGGATGAGAAGGGTTCGGCGGATGGAAACTATAAATTTCAAAATTCAACGATCAATTTTCAATTAAGAGGGGCACAAACTAAGGCTCTTCATCGGTTTTTTTTAATATGGAGAAGGGGATTGTATCCCCTTTGCAGAGGACTGGGAGCGAGGTGCGCCGGGCTAGTGAAAAGGGATGCAATCCCCTACTCCGTATTAACTCAGGTCTCCGAATTCTTCGAGGATGAACCCTTGGCCGCGACGGGTGTGAATGAGATTGGGTAAGTCGTGGGGGTTTAGCTTTTTGCGGAGGTAGCCGATGTAGACGTCGGCGACGTTTGAGTTGCCGCCGGAGGAGTCCTCGAAGACGTGGTCCCAGATATCGGTGCGGGTGACGACTTCGCCGTGGCGGTAGGTGAGGTATTCTAACAGGCGGTATTCGAGGGCGGTGAGTTCGATTTCACGGTCGCCGCGGTGGACGGTGCGGCGTACGGTATCGATGCTGAGATCGCCAACGCGGATGACGGGATCCTTGACGGCGTATTTTCTGCGGATGAGGGCGTTGATCCGGGCGAGGCCCTCGGCCATTGAAAAGGGTTTTGTTAGGTAGTCGTCGGCACCGGCGTTGAGTGCTTCGAGACGGTCTTCGAGTCCGTCGCGGGCGCTGATCACGAGGATGAAAACAGAGACCTGTTTTTTGCGGAGGCGGGCGAGGATTTCCATGCCGTCGATTTCCGGGAGCATCAGGTCGAGGAGGATGACGTCGTAGGGTTGCTCGGAAGCGAACCAGAGGCCTTCGTCTCCGGTGCCGGTGGCATCGACCACAAAGGAGTGCTCGCGGAGAAACTGGGTGAGGGATTCGCGCAGACTGGTGTGGTCTTCGATGATTAGCAGGCGCATGTGCGGGGAAACTCTAAACTTTAAATTTGAAACTCCAATCAAAGAAGTCCTTGGAGGGATGATGCGTCGCCAGGTAAGGAAGACGATCCAGCAGAAGAATGCGGTGACGAGGGTGTGGCTGAGGTAATGGGCGCCTTTGAGCATCTGGTAGCCGCCCATTGCTGTGCCGGCGAGCAGGCCGATGGCGATACCGATACGGCGGCCTTTTCTGGTGGATACGAGTCCGGCGAGTGCGAGCAGGGCGAAGCCGCCACTGGCGTGGCCTGCAGGGAAGGCTCGTCCGCGTTTTGTTGGGTGATCGCCTTGGGGATAATGCTCGATGACTTTCACGTAGGGGACATCGCCGCCGTAGCGCCGGATCTGAGCGGGCGTAAAGGTGTCGGTGGTGGCTTTTCCGAAAGCGACGAGAGCGGGAGCGGTGGCCAGGGTGAGGATGAAAACCCAGAGGTTACGGCGCGGGATTTTCAGGAAAGGAAGTTTCTTGTAGAAGATCGCGGCGGTGAGGATAGTCAGGCCGAATGCCGAGATGAGGGTCTTGGGGCCGGTGTAGAAAAGCAGCCGCGGGAGGGGTGCGTCTGCATCGACGATCCAGGAGTGTGATTGGAAGTTGTAGAAGTGATCCTGTACCCAGAGATCGGCTCCGGTCGCTTCAAGAATAGCGAAGACGAGGATGCTTATGAAAATGGATGGCCAGAGGGTGCGGTCCATGGTTCAGGGAACAGGGGGACAGGGGGACAGGTAAGACCAAAAAGGGAGGGGGTTACTTGGTGCTGCGCTTCATTTTCCCGGAGCCGAAGAGCCAGGATGCGGTTTGGTAATAGGTGGTGGTGTCGTGGAGTAGGGGCAGCCTGCATTTCCTGTCTATGGCCATGCGGGTGAGCTCACCGGTGGGAAGGTAGAGGTTGTAGGAGGAATGTTTTTTATTCGGCTTCAGGATGGTCATGCTGTCTGGAGTGATCATGGCGATCTTCTGGTAGTTGCTGACGAAGGAGCGCTCGGGCAGGCTTTCAGCGGAGTGCGAGAGGTAGTCGCGGCCGAAGCCGAGGGTGGTGTAGTTCCAGTTCAGCAAGCCGAAGACGGTGGGCATGAGATCGATCTGGCTGGAGAGTTTGGTGATCTTGTTTTTGCCGACGAGGGCGGGATTGTAGATCATTCCGGGGATGCGGTATTTGGTGACCTCGATGTCCTGTTTGCCGGCGCTGCTGGCGCAGTGATCGGAGACGATGACGAAAATTGTATTTTCGAACCAAGGTTTGGCGGAAGCTTTTTCGATAAAATCGCCGAGTGCCCAGTCCGCGTATTTGACGGCACCTTTTCGGCGGTCAGCGGGTGTGAGATTGATGCGGCCTGAGGGGAAATCGTAGGGGCGGTGATTGGAGGTGGTCATGCAGAAGAAGTTGAAGGGTTTTCCTTTGGCGTGGTCTGCATCGGCATCGGCGATGGTTTTATTGAAGAGGTCTTCATCGCAGGCGCCCCAGGCGGTCTCGAAGGTGGTGTCCGAGTCTTTCCATGCGTTCGCGTCGACGATGCGGCAGCCGGCGGTGGAAAAGAAGCGGTTCATGTAGTCAAAGCGCCCGTCGCCGCCGTAGAAGAATCCACAATCGTATCCGCGATCAAGGAATGGGCCGAAGGAGGTTTTTAAGTTGGTGCCTTCGGGGCGGTAGATGATGGCTTGCCCGGGAGTTGGTGGAAGGCCGAGGGTGATGGCTTCCATGCCGCGGACTGTGCGTGTTCCGGTGGCATAGAGGTTTTCAAAGAAGACGGAGTTTTCTCTGAGCTCTTCGAGCTTGGGAGTGAGGTTGAGTTCGTTTCCGGCATAGCGCATGAAATCTGCGCTCATGCTTTCCATGCAGACGAGGATGACGTTCCATTTTTTTTCCTCACCGGTGGTGGTGATGGTTCGGGAAAGGTCTTCGGGGTCTGCGGAGGATGATTCTTCGGTTGGCGTGTTGAGCAGTCTATGGACGGAGGAGAGAGCTTCGTCATGGGGGAGTTCGAGATACCAGCGCTGGTAATCGAGTTCCATCTGCTTGAAGGCAGTGAAGAAAGCCCAACAGCCGTTCTTGGCGATCTCGGTGTTGTATTGGTTGGAAAAGGCCGGGATGGCGGATTGGCTGACGAGACGGCCGGTGAGGAACGGGACGATAAGGAGGAATGCGAGGGCTGCGAGACGGTGGCGGGCCTTGGTGGGTGCTTTTTCGGTGAAGTGGAACAGGCCGGTTTTCTTCAACCCGAAAATCACGAGGCATGCGAGGATGACGATGGCGGGGATGATGATGCCCATTGGGTAGGATTCGGAGATGTTGCCCCAAACTTCCTGGGTCCAGATGAGGTAATCTACGGCGATGAAGTTGAAGCGGGCGCCGAATTCCTCCCAGAAGAACCACTCGGCGGTGGTGATAAAAATGAGGATACCGGAGTAGAAGACTGCGAGTGCGGCGAGGGTGTATTTCATCCAACGCGTTTTCAGGAGTTTTCCGGGCAGGATGATTCCGAGCAGAAGCCACGGTGCTGCCGCAAATACACTCGCGAAGATATCGAAAAGGATGCCGATTCCGAACGCTCCGAAGGTGCGGATGCCGGGACTGATTTCGCTCCAGGAAGTGGCTAGTAAGGCGATACGGGACACGAACGAGAATGCTAAAAACAAACCGCCGGAGAGTATTGCGAAGCGGGCGGGGATGGAGGAGAGGAGTCGGTTCATGGGTGGATGTGATTGAATGGAGTGAAGTTTGGGCGGAGGAGTTCGGAGTCGCGTATGAAGAGCAGGCGGAAGCTGATGAGGGCGATAGCGACGGCGATGGCTGTCAGTAGGAAAACGAAACGGGCAGGATACGAATTGAGGACGCGGGTAATCATTTTTCGAAAGCTCTCCGTGGGTTGATTGCGCAAATAGATAAACTCCGGTTTATGAGTTTTTCGTGAGAAGGAGTGGATTTTTTGGGATCGATGGTTCCTGTGGTCTCGATGCCTTCCCACAGGCCCAGAACTCTGGTTTCCGGAATCGACTGAAAAAATCACCCCCGATGTGCTCTTGCAAGGGGGCGGGGGAAGACGGATGATCGCAGGAAGATGATTTCGATTTCGGAGAGCGGTGGTGGTGCGAACCTTGTGGCGGATGTGACGGAGGTTTTCTCTCGCACCGGTCCGTTGTCGAAGTCGAAGGATTTTGAATACCGGCCGCAGCAGGAGGAGATGGCCGGGGCTGTGGTGGAGAGTCTGTTGACGGCGAAGCCTTTGATTGTGGAGGCTGGGACGGGGGTCGGGAAGTCGTTGGCGTATCTTGTGCCGGCGGCGAAGTTCGCTCTGGAGACAGGGAGAAAGGGTGTGATTTCTACGCATACGATCAATTTGCAGGAGCAGTTGGTGAGGAAGGATATCCCTTTGGTGCGGAAGATTCTGGGTGAGGATTTACCTGCGGTTTTGTTGAAAGGGAGGGGAAACTATCTTTGTCCGGCGCGTTTGCGGAGGGCGTGGGAGCAATCGGCAGATCTTTTTACGACGACTGAGAGCGAGGAACTCGGGAGGATACGCGAGTGGGCGGACAATACGCGCGACGGGACTTTGAGCGGGATTCCGTTTCAGCCGTCGATGAAGGTTTGGCAGCAGGTTTGCAGCGAGGCGCATTCGTGTACGCAGAGGTATTGCGGGCCTAAAGGGAATTGTTTTTTCCAAGAGGCGCGGAAGGCTGCGGCGGATGCGAAGCTGGTGGTGGTGAATCATACTTTGTTTTTCGCGTTGCTGAATACGGGGGAGATGGCACCCGATGAGGAGGGTGAGGCGATGCAGGGATTTTTGTTTCCCAATGACTTTGCGGTTCTGGACGAGGCGCACACGGTCGAGCAGGTGGCGGCGGTGCAACTGGGGCTGAGGATTTCGCAGGCTGGGCTGCGCTTCGATTTACAAAGACTATATAATCCGAGAACGCGGAAGGGGACTTTGAAAGCGTATCGCAAGGCAGCGCCGATGCTGGCGGTGGAGAAAAGCCTGGTCGCGGTGGAGAAATTTTTCGGAGAGATCGGGAATGTTGCGAAGTTCAGTGATTGGTCGAAAGAGTTTCGGGTGAGGCGGCCGGAGTTGGTGGTAAACAGTCTTGGTGGGCCGTTGCGGGACTTATGGGAAGAGCTTTCCGAGCTGGCGGATGATACGGAAAACGAATCGTCGAAGAACGAGTTGATGGATGCGGCGCGGAAGCTTCGCGAGGTCCACGCGGAGGTCGGGGAGTTTCTCGATCAGAAGGATGAGGGCTCTGTGTATTGGGTGGAGCGGAGTGGGCGGGAGGAGAGTCAGTTCAGTTGCCATGGTGCGCCGGTGAATGTGGCCGATAGGTTGCGGCCGCTGCTGTTTTCCGGAAAGAAGTGCATGGTGATGGCTAGTGCTACTCTGGGGGTCGGTGATCCGGAGCTGGGGTATTTTAGGAAAAGGGTAGGTGGGGAATCGGCGCGTGCGCTAAGCATCGGTAGCCCGTTCGATTACCGGAGGCAGATGAAGGTGCGGATTTATAAATCGATGCCGGATCCGAATACGCCGAAGTATGACGAGATGATGGCGAAAGGCATCATGGACGCTGTGACGACGAGCGATGGGAGGGCTTTTGTTTTGTTTACTAGCTATCGCACGATGCGGGATGCCGCGACGAGGTGTGAGGGGTATTTCAAGAAAAAGGGTTGGCGGCTGCTGATGCAGGGCGATGGGATGCCGAGGCACCGGATGCTGGAGGAGTTCCGTGAGGATGTGGACAGTGTCCTTTTCGGGACGGATAGTTTCTGGACCGGGGTGGATGTGCCGGGGGAGGCGCTTTCAAACGTGGTGGTGACGCGGTTGCCGTTCGCGGTTCCGGATCATCCGCTGACGGCTTCGCGGCTCGAAGCGATCGAGGCTGCGGGGGGGAATCCTTTTATGGAATACTCGGTTCCGGAGGCGATTCTGAAGCTGAGGCAGGGAGTCGGGAGATTGATCCGGACAACGAAGGATACGGGCTGGGTGACGATTCTGGACAATAGAATTCTCACCAAACGATATGGCAGTGCGTTCATGAAGGCATTGCCGGATGCGCCGGTGGAGATTGTCACTTAGGGAAAACCAAGATGAGACTTTGGTTGCTGATGTTGGGGCTGGCGGTGTTTTTTCTGCTGGGCTGGTTGCTTTTCGGACAGGCGTTGGAGGAAGCTTGGGATGTGGAACGGCTGGCGGGTCGATTCGAGGAAGCGAAGAGCTGGGCGTGGCTGGCGGGCATCGGTTTGCTGTTGGCGGATCTGCTTTTGCCGATTCCCGGGACGATTGTGATGTCGGCGCTGGGGGCGGTTTATGGGTTTTGGCTGGGAGGATTAGTTGCGGCGGTCGGTTCGATGTTGGCAGGAATTTTCGGATACGGGGTTGGGCGGTTCTTTGACGAAAGAACCGCGAAGAAATGGCTGGGGGAGAAGGATTTTGAAAAGGGTCACAAGCTGTTTTCAAAGAGCGGTCCGTGGGTGGTCGCGATCAGCCGGGCGCTGCCGATTTTGCCAGAGGTGCTGGCGTGTATGGCGGGACTGGTGCGGATGCGATTTGGGAGTTTCTTGCTAGCCTTGGCCTGCGGGTCTGTGCCGATGGGGTTCCTGTTTGCGTGGATCGGAACGGTTGGGATTGAATATCCCGGATGGGGGCTTGCGTTCTCGCTGGGAGTGCCGGCGGTACTTTGGGGAACGGCGGCGGTTTTGAGGAAGAATGCGGACTAAAGTCTGCGGTCCCTGGTAGGCTGAAGCCTACTCACCGATGAGGGATTGGGCGGTTTTGCGGGCGTCCGAATCGGCGGCTAGGATTTGCTGAAGCGTCGGCTGCTGGGTGGTTTGGTGGGTGGCCATGGTGGCTGCGACGGTTTCCCAGATTGCGGGGAAGTTGATTTTCCCTGAGCGGAAAGCATCGACGGCGATTTCGTTGGCGGCGTTGAAGACGGCGGGGAGTGTACCGCCTGTCAGGCCGGCTTTGCGGGCGAGGTTGAGAGCGGGGAAATCTTCGAGGCGGGGGGCGGAAAATTCGAGTTTGGCGATTTCAGCGAAGTCGAGGGGCTTGAGGGAGCCGGCGATGCGGTTCGGGTAAGTGAGGGCGTACTGGATGGGGAAGCCCATATCAGTTTGGGAGAGCTGGGCGAGGACCGAGCCGTCGGTGAATTCGACCATCGAGTGGATGATGGACTGTGGGTGGATGATCGCTTCAATGCGGTCCATGCCGATACCAAACAGCCAGCGTGCTTCAATCATTTCGAGGCCTTTGTTGAAGAGTGTGGCGGAGTCTATGGAGATTTTCGGGCCCATTTCCCAGGTGGGATGTTTGAGGGCCATTTGCGGGGTGACATCGCGGAGTTGTTCGGCGGGGGTTTCGCGGAACGGTCCGCCAGAGGCGGTCAGGATGAGACGTGAGACTTCGGAGTTTGGGCCGCGGTGGGCTTCGAGGCATTGGAAGATCGCGTTGTGTTCCGAATCGACGGGTAGGATGCGGACGCCTTTTTCCTGAGCACGTGCGGTGATGATCTCACCGGCCATGACTAGGATTTCCTTGGACGCGACGGCGAGGTCTTTGCCGGCATCGATGGCGGCGAGGGCGGGATGGAGTCCGGCGGTGCCGACGATGGAGACTAGGATGATATCGGCTTCATCGAGTTGGGAGATTGAGTTGAGGCCTTCGGGTCCACAGTGGATGGTGACGTTGGATGGTAGGAGTTTGCGGAGTAGTTTTTCCTTCGAGTGGTCATAAATCGCGACGTTGCGGACTCCGTTGGCAATGGCTTGTTCGGCGAGTTTCTCGACGCTTGAACAAGCGGCTAGGCCGACGATTTCGATTTCATCGGGTAGGGTGGCGGCGACACGGAGGGTTGAGAGTCCGACCGAACCTGTGGAACCGAGGACCACGACCCGGCGTTTTTTCCGCGAGTTCATGAGGCGTTGGGGATCACCCACACGAGGTAGAACCAGAGCGCGGGAGCGGTGAAGCAGATGCTGTCGATGAGGTCGAGACCGCCGCCAATACCGGGTAGCATGTTTCCGGAGTCTTTGGCGTTGAGGGAGCGTTTGACGACGCTTTCTGCGAGGTCTCCGATGACTGCGAGGATGGCGAGGAGGAAGCCAAGGGCGATGACGTGCGGCCATGAGCTGAGAGCTGAGAGCTGAGAGGGGAGAAGCCAGTAGAGACCGCAAGCGGCGAGTTGGGCGAAGAAGATCGCACCGCCGAAGCCTTCCCAGGTTTTTCCAGGGGAGACGTGTGGGATCATCTTGTGTTTCCCGATCAGGGAGCCGGTGATGTATGCACCCATATCGGTGAATTTGGTGACCGCGAGCAGCCAGATTAAGACGAATGCTCCGGGGACCGCGCCATCGCCGGGCAGTCCGAAACAGATTCTTGCGGCGAAGTTAAAAAGGAAGGCGACGTAGATAAATCCGAGGAGGTTTGCAGCGACGGAAAGGAGGGCTTCGATGCCTTTGATCGAGTCGCGGAGCTGGAGGGTGAAGGCGCCGATGATCGCGATGAAGATGGCGAAGGTATCGAGGGTGTGAGGTATGTCTTTTCCACCCTGTAGAAAGTGCCAATACGCGAACGAGCAGTATGAGAGGGCAAGCAGCATTCCGAAGCGCGGGAAGCATTTCACTTCGGCGGCGCGCAGCATTTTGAAATACTCCATGGTGGAGATCATGATCAGGACGCCAACCAGAGCCAAGTAAGCGGCGGGGACCATGCTTACAAAAATAGCGGTTACAATACCCCATAGTAGGAGGGTACTGAATCCCCTGCGGAGGAAAACGGCGGATTTGCTGGGGGCGTTTTTTTGAGGTTCTATTTCCACGTGCTGTGAGGATGCAAGACCGTGTGGCGAGTGGTGGCAAACTTTTCCCGAAAAATTATAGAGACCACTGACGCAACTTTCGCGGATCAAGAGGGTTGGTATGGTGCGTGAGAGAGTCATAACTCATTAAACCAAAACACCAAAAAACATCATGAAAACCAAATCACTAATTATCGCAGCGGCCGCTTTTGGCCTGATCGGATATGCGTCTGCGAAGGAACCAAAAAAAGATCGGCCACATCGTGTGATCCCAGCCGAGGGGATCAAGAAGTTCGACAAAGACGGCGACGGGAAGCTCAACGAAGAAGAGCGTCAGGCTGCAAAGGCGGCACGCAAGGAAATGATGAAGGCCCGCAAAGCGGAGATGCTGGAGAAGTTCGATAAAGACGGCGATGGCGAGCTCAACGAAGAGGAAAAGAAGGCCATGCGTGAAGCGATGAAGGCCCGCATGCTGGAGAAGTTCGACAAAGACGGCGACGGCGAACTCAACGAAGAGGAAAAGGCCGAGATGCGTAAGGAAATGATGGATCGTCCAGGCAAACCGCAGCGACGCGGAGGAAAGGCTGACCGCCGTAAGCCTGGATTCGAAGGGGACAAGGAAGCTCCTAGTGTGCTCGGTAACTGAATCTCCGCAGGGAAATCAATCCAAATGGCCACCCGATTCCGGGTGGCCATAACCCATGGGGGAGCGGGATTTAGGGTAGGAGCCGCGTTCTCCAGAACGCGAATGTCGTCTTTCTTAGCAGGGCTCGCGTTCTGGAGAACGCGGCTCCTTATTGAAGAAATCAGTTTTCCGCCTTCTTTTGCTTTTTCATCGGGGCAATCTTGTCGATGGCTTCGAGCATGGAATCGTTAATCTCCGGCGCTTCAAGGGCGTCAATCGAGTCGTCGAGTTGCGCAACGGTGCGGGCTCCAATGATTGTGGAGGTGACGGCTTTTTGCTTCAAAGTGAAATTGATAGCCATGTGGTTGAGGCTCATATCCAGTTCGGCGGCGAGTTCTCCGAGGGAGCGGATTTGATCCTGATGATCGAGGACCTGTTGTTCCTTGAGGAAACCTTCCTCGCGGCCGGCTCGGGAGTCGGCTGGGATGCCATCGAAGTATTTCGGCGTGAGCATACCTTGGGCGAGAGGAGAGAAAACAACGCATCCGATTTTTTCCTCATAAAGGTATTCGAAGATTCCCTGTGCTTCCGGCCAGCGGTTGAGGATGGAGTAGGGTGGTTGGTAAACGACGCAGCGGATACCCATGTCCCTGAGGATCTTGACTGCTTTTTTGAGCTTTTTGAGCGGGTATTTGGAGAGGCCGACGTAGAGGGCTTTGCCGGAGTTCACCGCCGTGGCCAAGGCTGACATGGTTTCCTCGAGACGGGTTTCGGGATCGGGGCGATGGGAGTAGAAGATATCGACGTAATCTAGGCGAAGACGTCTGAGGGATTGGTCGAGGGAGGAGAGCATATGCTTGCGAGAACCCCATTCGCCGTAGGGGCCGTCCCACATGAAGTGGCCTGCCTTGGTGGTGATGATTAGTTCATCGCGGTGGCAGACGAAGTCTTCAGAAAGGATGCGCCCGACGTTTTCCTCGGCGGACCCGGCGGGGGGGCCGTAGTTGTTGGCGAGGTCGAAATGGGTGATTCCGCGCTCGAAAGCACGGCGCATGATTGCACGGGACTCTTGGAAATTATCGATTTGGCCGAAGTTGTGCCAGCAGCCGAGGGAAATTTCTGGGAGGAGGAGGCCGGAGTCGCCGCAGCGTCGGTAGTTCATGGTTTAAAGTTTAAATTTTAAACTTTAAACCTCAAGGAAGAAGGGGAGGAGTCTCAGGCAGTCTGTCCCCAATCCACAATGGCGAGGTCGGGAACTCTGTAAAATTCGCGGGTGTTGTGGGTAACGAGAGTTAGATCGAGTGCGCGCGCCTGACCAGCGAGTTGGAGATCGTAAGGCCCTATGATTTGTCCGATTTTTTCCAAGTGAACTCGGATTCGAGCTGTATGCAGCGCGGAATCCCAATCGAAGGGGACAAGGTGAAAGACGTCGAGCAAGCGCCTGACTTTAATTTTTTCCCTGGCCGGGTCGGAGCATTTCTCGATTCCTGTGAACAGCTCATAGACTGTAACCATTGAGATCGCGCAATCGTCGGGTGCTGTTTCAGCGATGTGTCCGCCAACTACCTTGTCACGTCTCATCAGGCGGATGCAGGCGTTCGTATCGAGCAGAAATCTCATCCGAAGAGATCTGCAATCGGAGGAGTCTTGCCTTGCTCCGGACGTTCGAAAGCGGGATCTGAAATATGAATATCGTCGAAGAATCCCTCCGGCTATTTCGAGGATTTCACTGGTTCAAGGATTACTCCGTCTCCGAGTCTTCGGATGGAAACTTCTTTGGAATCGAAGCGGAGTTCCTTTGGGATACGGACGGCTTGCGAGCGGCCGTTGAAAAAAACGGTTGTTGTCATATCTGGGATATACCAAGCGAAGTGCAAAAAATCAAGTAGGAGAACGAAGTCCTGTGCTTTCTATGCGAAATACCGGGTCGTTGAACGATTTTAAGGCGACTATCTGTGCTCGGAGATCGGAGTCCATCCATTTGCCGCCGGTATCAAGGAGGAAAAAATTTCCGTCGCCGTTGATGACGAAGATGAAATCGGATTGGGGGGGTGCAGGCCTTTTCGGTATTCGCTGAGGTTGGAGAAAGAATCGTCATCGGGATTGCCGCTGGAGTCATTGACAGTGGCGAGCAAACCGTATTTTTCCTCCCACAAGTCCGGAAGGCCGTTGGAATTTGAGTCCTGAGCGGAGTCAACCCCGTCATAGGTGAATTTTGGGGAACGGCTGAAGGCTTCATCCGCGTTGTCTGCTACTTGGGGATCGGTTCCCGCGTTGTATCCCTGGATATTGGTGAAGGCGTCGCCATCCGGGTTTGCTGAAGCGTCGTTGAGGAGACGGTTGAGGCCGTTTGCGGTTTCCCAGGCATCGGGCATTCCGTCTTGATCTGTGTCGGTGACAAAGGTGTATGCGTTAAATGTGAACGCGCTCGACTCCGCGAATGGAAGGCTGTCAGACATCGCGGGGGGATCCCGAGGATGGCTAGAGCGCAGAGTTTGAGCAGGGATTTCATCGGAATTTGGCAGCGATGGAAAGAGAGAGTTAGCTTTCGCGCCGAATCACACGGAATCCAGTAGGTTGGAAGCTATACGTAGAAGACGAGAAGTAGGCTTTGTCGGTGCTTCGCTGATAGTATAGCTTGAAAGCGTTGCTTGATGAAGAACCCATAAACGATCCTCCACGAGAAATTCGATACCCATTTGTATTGCCGTGGACGTTTGCCGAGTGGCTCAGATTTTCTGGCACATCAGAGATTTTAGTGGGTAGCGATTCAGGCGAACACCAGTTCGCAGGAGAGTCGCCCACAAGGTTCCGCCGTGAGAATGGGATTTGAAACTCGTCGGAGCGGCGGGTTCTTGTGGGCAACTCTCCGGCTGCAATGGTAAAACCCCTGCCATGACCACTGAACATCTCTTCACCGAAGCGCTCGGACTCGCAGCACCTTGGAAAGTCGTTTCCGCAAACTTTGATCTCGAGGGTAAATCACTCGAGCTTGTCCTCGATTTTGAAGCCGGCAGCCGCTTCCCCGATCCTGACTCGGACTCCACCGATCTCTGCCCTGTTCACGATACCGTCCAGCGCACTTGGCAGCATCTCCATTTCTTCGAGCACAGCACCACATTGCGCGCCAGGGTGCCACGCATCAAAACACCTGGCGGGGCAGTCAAAAACGTTAGCCTTCCATGGGCGAGGCCCAGCAGCGGATTCACCCTTCTCATGTAGGCTTACCTCCTCATGCTGGCAGAGGTTTTACCTGTCACAGAGGTCAGCAAGCAAAGCAAAGTCAGCCAAGACCGCATCTGGCATCTCATCCGCAGCCGGGTGAAGGAGGCTTGGGAAAAGACTGACTGGAGTTCCGTCAAGCGTCTCGGGGTGGATGAGACATCCACCCGGAAAGGCCGTCGGTATGGCACCGCTTTTCTTGAAATCGACGGGGAGGAAACCCAACGGGGACAAGGCGGATCCAAGGTCGCACGCTTGCTTTTCTTCACACCCGGCAAGGACAAGGCGACCTTTGTGGAGTTTTGCGGCGAGCTGAAAAACCGCGGTATCGAACAATCCCAGATCGAGGAAGTCGCCATGGATATGTCCCGGGCGTTTATCGCAGGAGCGGGCGAACACTTCCCGGATGCGAGCCTCTGCTTCGAGCGTTTCCACGTCATGAAACTCTGTGGAAAAGCCGTTGACGCAGTCCGCAAGGAGGTGAGCCAGCAGTCAGGCGGGCTACCCAAAGGCGCATATGGAAGGTATCCTCGGATACTTTAAAAACTACACCACCTCAGCAGCGATCGAGGCGATCAACGGACTCTTGCAACTGGCTCACAGCCGTGCACGAGGTTACCGGAATTTCGGGAATTTCCAAGCAATCGCCTACTGGATCGCCGGAGGCCTAGAAATCCCTGTACCGGTGAACACAACCCATTAAAAGTCAGGAGAGCCTAAAAATCTGCCAGGGCAGATGATTTAGCTTTGAAAAATTAGAGTCTGCGATTTAGAGTCCCCCCCCCCCCTTTCGGGTTGCCGAAATTTGTTTGTAAGTTATTTATCGTGCACCGTCTCCCCTCCGAATCCGTCTTAAGAAGATTTCGTGTCGCCTCTTTGCTCGTCGTTTTGACATGGGCAAGCTTGCCCTGTGCCTTCGCGCTCTTGATATGCGGGCTGGTTTTTATGAAGTCTGAATGGCTGTTGGCGGCAGTGGGGTGTATGATTTTTTGGGTTGTGATCATCATCATTTGCCAAGTGATGACAAGCCGGTTGAGATGTCCTCTGTGTATGGTCCAGCCGCTTCAGAATAAAGGATGTGCGAAGCACCGGAATGCGCGGACGCTATTCGGGAGCCACCGAATCATTACTGCCCTATCGATTCTATTTAAAGACAGTTTCAGGTGTCCATACTGCGGTGAGCCGACCGTAATGGAAGTCAGGAAGAGACACCGTTAGAGGATTACAAGGCAGCCCAGTAGATAATTTCGATTTCCCAGGGATTGTCAGTTGCGCTGTGCGACGGGGGTGGCAAGCTGTGCCCGAAAGATATGACCACTGAAGAATTACAGGCAGAGATCGAAGAAAGCAGCGGATGGATCGGCGACGTGAAAAACGAGATGGCGAAAGTCCTCGTCGGTCAGGATAGTTTGGTAGACCGCTTGCTGGTGGGTTTGTTGTGTAACGGACACATTCTACTGGAGGGAGTTCCCGGGCTTGCAAAGACGCTGGCCGTCAAGGCGCTTTCGGGATCGCTATCGGCATCGTTCGCGCGATTCCAGTTTACCCCCGACTTACTCCCGGCAGATCTGGTCGGGACGATGATTTACCATCCACAGGACGCGAGGTTCGAGCCGAAGCTGGGGCCGATTTTCAATAACCTCATTCTTGCGGATGAGATCAACCGTGCGCCTGCCAAGGTGCAGTCGGCATTGCTTGAGGCGATGCAGGAGAAGCAGGTGACGCTCGGCGACCGTTCATATCCGTTGCCGAAGCCGTTTTTGGTTTTGGCCACGCAGAACCCAATCGATCAGGAAGGGACCTACCAACTGCCCGAGGCGCAGCTAGACCGCTTTCTTCTTAAAGTGAATGTCGGCTATCCGACGAAGGACGAGGAGCTTGAAATTCTAAACCGGATGGCGACCTCCTCACCGGTATACGAAACCAAGAATGTGGCAACGCCGGAGCAAGTGGGCGCATCACGTGAGCTTGTCAACGAAGTCTACATTGATGATGCGATTCGGAAATACATCGTCGAGCTGATCTACTGCACGCGGTTTCCCGTAAAAGTCGATCCTCAGTTGAAAAACTGGGTCCGTGCAGGTGCTTCGCCGCGTGGCACGATCAATTTGGCGCTCGCGGCCAGGGCCCGCGCGTTCATGAGCGGTCGGGCTTTCGTGACTCCGCAGGACGTCAAGGACATGGCACTGGATGTCCTGCGCCACCGGATACTCCTCACCTACGAGGCGGAGGCTGAGGAAATCACAACGGATACGATTATCAGCCGGATACTTGCCAAAGTCGTCGTCCCTTAACTGTATCATCACGCGATGTCCGAAGAAGAGCAGATCGATGAAATGATGGCCCGGGTGCGCAAGCTTGAGCTGAAAGCAAGGCGCTTGGTGCGGGAGTCCTTCTCGGGCGAGTATCTTTCTTCGTTTCGAGGGCAAGGTTTGGATTTCGACGATTTTCGGGAGTATCAGCATGGCGATGAAGTCCGGTTCATCGACTGGAATGTCACTGCGCGGATGAACCAGCCGTTTGTTAGAAAATTTCGTGAAGAGCGGGAGCTCTGCGTGGTTATGGCGGTTGATGTTTCGGGTTCGGCAGATTTTGGGAGTAAGCATTTGAGTAAACGCGAGGTCTCGGCCGAGATCGCGGCGGTTCTCGGTTTCAGCGCACTGCAAAATGGAGATAAGGTGGGGCTGTTGGTTTTTGCGGGCGAGCCTGTAATGTTCATTCCGCCGGGTAAGGGCACCCGCCATCTGCTGAGGATGATTCGCGAGATTCTGATGGCAAAACCGGAGAAGCAGGGGACCTCGATCAATCTAGCCTGCGACTTCCTGATCAAGTCTTTGAAGCGGAAGGCGCTGGTATTCATGATTTCGGATTTCCAAGCAGATGCTCTTGATAAGTCGCTTGGTAAGCTCGCGAGAAAGCATGAGATGGTGGGGCTGCGTGTGAACGATCCGCTCGAAGAGCGACTTCCCAAGGCAGGACGGGTCGTTTTGGTCGATCCCGAGACGGGGTTCGAGACGATGGTCAATACCAACAATCCCAATCTGCGCATGGGCTATTCGAAGCTGATGAAAAGACAATCCGAGGGAGTTACATCGGTATTTAAGAAGCACGGGATTGATGCCGCAAACTTATCGACCGACATTGACACGCTCCCGGCGCTGCACGAACTGCTGAAGCGGCGTGGTAGAAAACGCAAATAGAAACGATGGAGAACGATGAGAATAGTTTCGAACTGGTTGAGAACCGGGAAGCGATCGAGCTCGTGCCAACGTGGGAGCTCCATTGGTGGTGGTTGCTCGTCGCGGCGGGTGCGGTGCTATTGCTTGTTGTGCTGATTAGGTTTTTAAGGAGAAAAAAAGTTCGATCCGATCCGAGTCGGGCCAAGCGTGAGGCATATCGCAAAAGTATCGAAGCATTCGGAGGCATTGAGGCAAACGGTGCCGGGCGTGATGTGGCGGTGCGTGTCTCGGTTATTCTAAGGGCATACCTCGCCGAGAGTCTCGGTGAGCCTTCGCTGTATGAGACACACGAGGAATTCATTGGGCGCCATGACGCACTCGCGGAATTATCGGATGATACGAAGGAAGCCACCGCAGACTTTTTCGCGGAGCTTGCGGCATTGAAATACGGGCCTGAAAAACCGGGTAATGAAGTTTCAGGAAATTTGAAAGAGCGCGGAAGAGTGCTATTGGAAAGGATTCACGCAGCATGATCGAAAATTTCATCGTCCATTTCCGCTTTGCCCAACCGGCTTGGTTGCTGTTGCTGATTCCTTGTCTGCTTCTCTTGGTCCTGCGACGTGGGCGTGGTGCGAGGGGCGCTGTTGTTTTTCCTAATCTCGGAGTCCTCCTCAGCCTCGGGAAAAAAGTCAACCGCCTCGCATGGAACATTGGTCTGCCACTTGCGTTCACGTCTTTGGTGTTTTCGATTCTGGGAATGGCGCGGCCGGTGTGGCGTAATGAATATCAGAGCAGGGTCGCCAGCGGGATCGACATTATGATCGCCTTCGATGTTTCGTTATCGATGGATATCGATGATTTTCGGATGAGCGGTAGCCCAATGAGGAGGATCGACGCCGCGAAACGGGTGGTCGACGCCTTCATCTCCCGGCGACCTGATGATAGAATGGGCCTTGTGGGCTTTGCCGGAAGGCCGGTTTCGGTCAGTCCGATTACGCTCGATCACGATTGGCTGCGCGGCGGGCTCGACGGATTGCAGCTTCATCGTCCCGACAGGGGATTTCCTGGGACCGTTGAGGAACAGGGCACGGCGATCGGTTCGGCCTTGGCGACGGCCGCGACGCGTCTCGATAACCGAGAGGCGAAAAGCAAAATCATCGTTCTGATCACGGACGGAGCGAGCAACTCAGGAAAAATTTCTCCGCTGGATGCAGCGAAGCATATCAAGACCTTGGGCATCAAAACCTACACCGTAGCGATCGGGACCAAGGAAGGTCGTGTTTCCGGGAGTATCCAGCGGTTTCCTCGCCAGGAATTCGATTTGCCGACGTTGCGCACGATTGCCAGAGAGACGGGAGCTGAACATTTCTGGGCGCAGAGCCTTGAGGACTTGGAAAAGAATTTTCAAACCATCGATAACCTAGAAAAGACTGAGTCTCGGAGCCTGACGGTGACCGATGACCGCGAACTTTATATGTGGTTTTTGGGCATTTCATTACTGGCGGCCTTGGGGGCTGCGGGTTACATCTCTTTGAACAGAACGACAATCTGAATATGAATCTGGCAATACCCGAATGGCTTCTGATGTGGATCGCGGTGCCGATCCTCGCTGTTGGCGCGGTATTGTTGGGGCGCTTCACGCGTCGTCCGTCGGATGAATTTGCCGCTGAGCGTCTGAGGGGGAAACTAGTCAGGCGTGATCACCCGTTGCCGCGGTGGTTGGCGTTCGGGATGATTCTTGCCGGGATCTGTGCATTGGTTTTCGCGTTGGCGAGGCCGCAAGGGGATGCGGGGGTCAAGATTGAAACGTCAAAGGGACGCAATGTGATGATCGCGCTCGATCTTTCGCGTAGTATGCGGACGCAGGATGTAAAACCCGACAGGCTCGCGCAGGCCAAGATCCTGATCTACGAGCTGCTGGAGACGCTTGAAAGTGACCGGGTGGGTGTCATTGGGTTCGCTGGATCCTCGTTCCTTTCGGCACCGCTCACCATCGATCATGCCGCCGTGAGGGAAACTGTGGAACAGATCGATGAGGAATGGGTCTCGGTAGGTGGTTCGGACATCGCTTCCGCGATCCGGCTGGCTACGGAAACACTCAAAGAGACCGGCCAGAAGAACAATGCCTTGATCGTGATCAGCGACGGCGAGGAGCACGAGGGAGATCTGGATACGATCGTCGCAGATGCGGAACGTGCGGGCGTGACAATTTTTGCGATCGGGGTCGGGACAGTGGACGGCGGCTTCGTCCCGCATGCGGATTTCCCCGGAGGTTTTTTGGTCGATCGGTCGGGGAGTAAAGTGCTCAGCCGCCTTCAGCCCGCTGTGATGCGTCAGCTGGCGAACCAGACGGGGGGGAGATATGTGATTGCAGGGAAGGGCGCCGATATTCCGGCGATGGTGGACGTGGCGATCGAGGGAATGGATGAGTTCGAGATGGAGGGTGGCAAGACGCGTATCGTTATCGAATTTTTCCAATGGGCCTTGCTACCTGGAATACTTTTTCTGATGGCATCAATTATTTCGGGAACCCGCTGGCGTGCCTTATCTGGAACGGCTGCGGTGATTTTCCTGATGATGATTCCGGATTCTGCGCAAGCTGATCGGCTGGACGATGCGAAAGAGGCGTTTTCCAAAGAGCGGTTTGATCAAGCGAGGGATGCTTACCGATCACTTGCAGAGGAAAAGCAAGGCAACAACACGGCGCGTTACCGGGTTGCTGAGGGGCTTGCTGCGTATGAGGCACAGGACTACCGCGGCGCAAGGCAGGCCTACAGCGGCGCGCTCCTTTCCGAGGAGGATAAAGTGGTCGGTGAGGCTCACGAGGGCATGGGAAATACGCTTTTTCAACTTGGTTGGATGGGACTTTCCGGAAGCCGCTATCCGACTGATGGGGATTTTCCAGATATGGAACAGTTCGATGAAATGGTTCGCGAGCAACTCGAGCGCATGAGTCAAGCAGAGGTCCCGGAAACGGGGGAGACCAACGAATTTATCCGTATCGATTCGATTATTCTGAACTGGGCGGATGCGGTCAGGCATTATCGGTCGGCCATGGTCATGAATCCCGACGACCAAGGTCCACGTCGCAATGAGGAGCTTTCTATGAAGTATCTGAACCGCATTGCGGAGTTACTGGAGGAGGAAAAAGAAAATGCCGAGCAGGAGATCGAGCAGCTGGAAGCGCAAGGCCAGCCGCAGCAAGGCCAGGGTGAGGGGGAGCCTCAGGAGGGTGAAGGTGATGGTGAATCAGAGGATGGTGAGGGTAGCGGTGGAGATGGATCCGGGGAAAACGGGCCGGGTGGAGAAAACGAGAACGATCGCGAAGGAAAAGGCGACAAACCTGATGATAAAGCGGACGAAGGGGACTCCGGTGAGGAAGAAGGCGAGGGCGAAGACCCCAACAAGTCGCCGGAGGACCGTGCTCGGGATAAATTGAGAGAGAACTCGGATTTGGAGAAAGGCCGACCGGCCCAAGGTCGGCGAGATTTTAGTAACCCAGAGAAAGATTGGTAAGATATGAACACATGGATCAAAAATATTTTTTTGCTGTGGTCCCTGACCATAGCCTTGGCTCAAGGAGCAGACGTAAAGAGCAGGATTTCTTCGGCTTTTCTAGCCCGTGGTGAGAAGACCCTCTTGGAAATTCGTATACAAGGAACTGAGCCAGATGGGATGCCGGTAATCCCTGAAGTAAAGGATCTTTTGATCGAGCCGCTGGGATACGGCCCACCGACCATGATGCCGGGAAGGCGTATTGAGTATAGCTTCCAGTATGTTGTTTCAAGCTATGAGATCGGGGTTCACACGATTCCATCGATCGAAGTGATCGCGGGGGGTGTTCGCTCCATCACTGAGCCGATCGGTATCGAGGTTTTCAATCCCGATGATCTGACCTGGGGTGAGGCGGTCTCCAAGCCGGAGTCCAGCGGAGAAACGGTCAAATACGCGAGCATTATCAAGGTTCCTAAGAAGAAGGTTTACGAAAACCAGACCATAGAAACTGAGATCAAGATCTACGTGCCGCGCGATCTTGCCCGCACAATGGCGGACTGGGGGGTGCCTGAATTCGACCGTGAGGGATTGGCCGCCTGGCGTTTCGAAGCCACCGACGGACGCGGTGAGATCAATCTTCTAGGCCAGTCGTATATCGCCATTTCTTACTCCAGCACAATGACGGCACTCAAGCCCGGAACGGTAACCATCGGTCCCGCGACTGTGCGGCTGACGTATGTGAAAATGGTTTTTGATCGTTTCGCGCAGCGTGTGGATGTGGAGGCGACTTTGGACGTGGCGGAATACAGTTTTGAAATCACTCCACTGCCTGAGGGCGCGCCTGATGGATTTGATAATGCGGTGGGTGATTTCACAGTCGGCACCGCGATCAAGCAGACCAAGGTCACCGAAGGCGAGCCGATGGCGGTGGATGTGATCGTCAGCGGAAGTGGAAACCTCGACAATATCCGCTCACCGGAATTGATCGATCCGGAGGGCTGGAAGGTCTATGACGCGACCCCAAACCAGCGAGGCGAAGAGCGTCGTGAGCTTTCGGGGACTGTGGTTTTCAGTCAATTCATCCGGCCATTGCAAATGAAGACTGCGGTGCCTCCTTTCAGAATGGTTTACTTCGATCCCACGACTGAAGAATACAAAACGATCACGACCGAACCGATTGCCATCGAGATGTCACCAGCCGCGCTGGGCCGCAACTTCGAAGCCTCAGGTCCGCCGCCGGCACTGTCGCTGCCGATCGAGCGGATGACAGATATTCTCGGTGTGATAGGCGATGGAAAGCTACTTAGAAGCCGAGGAGGGCTCATTCCATGGTGGATTTTTCATGTTCTCGCCGGGTTGCTCGCGCTGGGTCTCATCGCCAAGGCACTCTGGATGCGTTACAGCCATCTGCTTGAAAAGGATGAGCGGAAGGCCAGAATGAAAAAAGAATTTCAAGAGGTTCTTACGGCTAAGGGGCGAGATGGAATTGGTTTCCTGCGGATAGCTGGAGGATTTGTCGAAAAATGGCTTTCTCCGGTCGATAACGCGGAACTCGGGCGGATCATTGAGGAACGCGACGAGCTTTGTTTCCGAGCTGCCAAACAGGATGCGGATCTTCCTGCGAATCGTCGTGAGCAGATTCTCCGCACGCTGCGGCGGGCTGCCTTTGGAGTTTTGTTCCTGGCTTTCGCGGGCCTGTCGGTTTCCTCAGCTAATGCCCAGGATGTCGCGAAGAAAGCGAAGGAAGCCTTTGACTCCGCGAAATATGAGGAGGCGGCGAGCCTTTGGCTAGAGGCGGGATCTTTTGAGAGTCTTTCGGCAGATACGCTCTACAACATCGGCAACGCCGCATACCGGATGGGTGCCCCTGGCGAAGCTGCTTTATATTACCGCAGGGCATTGGCACGTGAGGGAAGCCACCAGGAAGCCCGCCAGAATTTACGGTTCATCGAGAGAAAATACGGTTCCGTCACCGTCGACCGACCTTCGTATCAATACGCAATTGCCGAGGCCCCCCTGGGAGTGTGGAAAGCCGGGATGTGGACTGGGGCTTGGATTTTAGTAGTTGGGCTGCTGGTTTTTCCTGCGACCCGCTATGGCTCGCGGTTGCGGGTTGCGGCGGTGGTCGGATTTATCCTCGGGCCAATCCTGGTTTCCCTCGGCGGGTTGGGCTGGTATCACTTTCCCAATGATGCCGAGTTCGCCCCCATCGCGAGCCAAGCGGTTATCGTCGGTGAAAAAGTTGTGCTCCACACGGATGCCGCGCGGACCTCACCGGAGGTTATCGATGCGCCAGTTGGTTCGCTCGCCGAGGTGATTCAAATGAGCGGTCGCTGGGCCTATGTCGGGTTTGCCACCAAAACACGGGGTTGGGTGCCGGTGGAATCGATTGAAATGATTATTCCGGCGAAAAAGCCGAACGTGCCCAAGGTCCGCAAGGCGGATACGACCGGCGCGAGTGCTTGAATCATGGCCGAATCATTTGCATGGCTGGCACGGAGAGACGGGACCGTGGTGCTAGGGCGCGGTCCCTTTCGTGAGGCAAATTCGCCTCCGGATTCCGGAGTGGCGTTTTTCAAACGGAGCTTCAGCGACCGGGGGGAAATGCCGTGGCAGATTCCCGAACGTTTCGAGCGTCTTCCAGCGCTGGATTTCAGCAAAAGGTTCGCGGGCAAAAATCCTCTACGGATCGCTTGGGAGACGCCTGACGCGATACCTTTCTCCCAAGTTTTTCAAGAAATCATGACAAGCATCGGGCAGGGCCTGATTGAGAAGACTGTTCCTGTGGTTACTGAACGGGGTGTTTCCAAGGTTCCCCCTGGTCAGTTCATTGTCGCCGCGATGGCTGCTCAGGCGGCGCCACTTCACTCCTACGGCTGGGTTTCGGGCGATTCAGGTTTCTCAGGAGCGACCCCCGAATTGCTCATCTCGATGCAAGGGCTTCACCTCGCGACCATGGCCCTCGCGGGAACTGCGAGACAGGAGGATGAGGAAGTTTTCGGAGTGGATGAAAAGGAGATCCGCGAGCACGAATACGTTGCCCAGACACTTGTCGCGAAGCTACTGGATCTAGGCAGTCTGTGTCGGCAGGAGCGTGAGGTGCTACGGCTCGGGTCCATCGTCCATTTTTTAACAGGAATCACCGTCGATCTGGAAGCAAAGCAGGAGCCAAGGAGCTTGCTTAGGAGGCTTCACCCGACCCCCGCTCTGGGGCCTCTACCACGAACCGACCAGACGATGGCGATGCTAGCGGATTGGCGCGAGCGTCTCGCGTGTCCGGCCGAGTTCGGTGCGCCTTTCGGTGTCTGGGACGATGGCACGTTCGAAGCGGTCGTCGCGATCCGGGGGCTATGGTGGGAAGGGAAACAAATTTCCCTTCCTGCCGGTTGTGGAATTATCGAGGCCAGCCGCCTAGTCAACGAGTGGCGTGAACTCCGGCTCAAGCGGGAGTCGGTGAAGCGGTTTCTTGTTTGAGTTTTTTCCACCGTCAATTGTAACAAATCTCTTATTCTGCCTTTTTAACTATTTGATCGTAAGAGTCCTAAACTCATCTCCCCGGCTTTGCTCCGGTGGAGCGGTAGGGGTGCTGTCTGTCAGGCTACTTCCTCGGCTTCGAGTTCTGCCTTGGCTTTGCCCTCGGCGGTGATCTGACAGGGTCGCGCATGGCCGTTGTCCATGAGGGTGGCCAGCGCGAGTTGGTGCCCGGCGGAGTCGTCAGCTGGGTGGGAAGGTAGTTGTCGTCACCGACAAACCAGGTGACGCGGCCTTCCTTGGAGAGTTGGCTTACGGCGGGGTTGATTCGGATTGCGCCGTCGGGCATTCCAGGCAAAAATATCGGTGGCATGGCGCTGGGAAGGGACAGGCTCCCTTTTTGAGGTTGTTCTTATGCAACCCGACTCTGCGCCATGCAGCTCCCTTTGTTCAGGACAAAAATGTGCCAAATCATTTTCCGGCCTGCCTACGCTGTTTCAAGGAAATCGAAGTCCTTGATGAATTGAGCAGGATCTAGGAGCACGTGAATCGACCGATTCATCCGATATTGGTGGGCGCAGGACGATTTTACGGGGAAGGGAAGTGCCGGTTCGACTCGCGCCACTGCTGCGGAGCCATTCCTTTCTCACGAACTAGGCACCGATGCAGATTCCGGTTAGTCGTGAATCCGCAATCGAGCGCAATGGTGCCAATTTTCTCATCCGTCTCCCTTAGCATCCGCCTAGCATGATCTAGCCGCACTTGGAGGAGGTGCCGGGCTGGCGAGCGGCGAAGTTCTTTCATAAAAAGGTAATGCAGTGCCCTCCGTGAGATTCCTGCTGCCTGCGCGATTTCCGCCACTCCGATGTTATGGCGGAAATTCTTTGCGATCATCTCTATCGCGTTCACCAAGCCCTCGTGAGTCACGGCGATGGTATCGGTGCTGCTCCGCAAAATGACGCCACCGATCGGAACGATTATCGGCTGATGCGGCAGAGAACGGCCGGCCATGAGTCCATCCAACAACTCAGCAGCACGGTAAGCGACTTCGCCAAAATTGAGATCGATGCTGGAGATCGAAACGGGCGAGCAATCGCAGGCGATCTCGATATTTCCCGCACCCATCACCGCCACGTCTTCGGGAACACGGATACCGTTGTCGAGACAGACC
>Ga0209390_10001702_pt1 | contig 41314 bp, 33 predicted proteins | sample BON01_FD_187212 | JGI IMG/M metagenome (GOLD analysis project Ga0209390, IMG submission 187212) | Freshwater microbial communities from Lake Bonney liftoff mats and glacier meltwater in Antarctica - BON-01 (SPAdes) (version 2) | ecosystem: Environmental > Aquatic > Freshwater > Ice > Glacier...
GGGCAATTCCTTTTGCCAGAGAGTCAGAATGGGCAATCCAGGTTAAGATTTTTACAACTCCGTTTACGAAACGGAAGTTCATAATCCCCCGTAATTCACGCCAAATCTCATCCACCGGGAATTGCTGGTAAGTTGTGGAGTTCATGATTACGCGGATCAGGTGTCGCGTGTTAAAATTATGGTTGCCGAATTCTTCACGAAGACCGTCCAGAAGTTCGGGATTTGATGGCGGATTGGTTGACCTGAAATCGTCCACCGGATCAATGATTCCCTGTCCCATTATCTGTGCCCAGATGCGGTTTGCCTGAGTCGTCGCGAAGCGGTCGTTGTGTTTGTCGCCGATCCAGTTCGCCAATCGCTGCAGGCGATCTGGTGGTGGATCACCTGCGGTTTCATCCTCTGTCACTGCTGTGCTGCCCGGAGTGGCATTGTCCGATCCCAGAAATCGCAAGCCAGCTGTTTTTCCAGTGCCTGGGTTTTTTACGTCGCCCTTGTCTGCGATTCTGACGATTTGTTCGCCGCTAAATTCGTGCTTGTCATTGGTGTCACGGCGTTTGTTTTCGATGATTTCATATTCGATGCGTGCGAAGAAGTTTGACCAAGCGTAATAGTCGTCCTGAGTCCAGCGGTCAAACGGATGATTGTGGCACTTTGCACACTGCAGTCGGACGCCCAGAAACAGCTGTGCTGTCGCTTCGGCTCGTTCTTCAGGCGTTCGTAGAGCTCGGTAAAAGTTGGTTGGCGGCACTTTATACGTGCTGCCTCGAGCGGCGATGATTTCAGCTGCAAATTCGTTCAGCGGTTTTCCATCGGCAATGCTGGTCCGAATCCAGTTGTGGTAAACATCGACACCGGTTTGGTCGAGCGTTTTTTCTTCAACTCGCAGCAGGTCAGCCCATCTCAGTGTCTGAAAGTCGTTGAACTGTTCAGAAGCCAGCAGTTCATCGATCAGCGCTGATCGTTTGTTTGGTTCCTCCGCTGCGATAAACGCTGTGGCAATGTCGATGGGCGGAATTAGTCCAGTCAGATCAAGATAGGCGCGACGTAGAAACGTTGTGTCGTCGCAGACTTCAGCCGGGTTGATTTTCAACCGCTGCAATTGGGCGAAGACAGCGTCGTCAATGAAGTTTGTTACTGCAGGAGCATTGAACACAAAGTCAGGGCGTTCGGCAACAAATTCAAGTCGTACGGGAATCTGTTGGTTCAGGTAACGCACGACAATGGTGGCAAGTCCAGGTTGTGTGGCCGTTGCGACACCTTCGGGAGAAACTGAGACGAAGGTCGCGGACGAATCAAAAACCGCCAGCGAAGTGACATCACGCGTGGAACCATCGCTGAACGTCGCCACTGCGTTTATCGAAACAGTCTGGTCAGGAGCATACATGGTTTTGTGCGTCGGAGTGACCTTCATGGCCACAAGCGAAACGGCCCCGGCGTCGTCTTTGGGCAGGCCGTTTGCGATCCAGTTTAAAAGAATCTGGTATTCTATTGACTCGACGGAAAACCTGCGACCACCTTCGTGAGGAATCAACATCGCCGGCTTTTGAAGTAACAGGCTGGTGGCGGGATCCAGCGGGGTAACGCGGCGAGCAGCTGATTGTCGAGACAAAGTAATGTAATCAGTGTCCGGGGCCTGCCCGCGAAGTGACAGTTTCAATCCACCTTTGCCGTTTGCGTTACCATGGCATGTTCCCAGATTGCAACCGGACTTTGAGAGCACGGCCATCACGTCGTTGCGAAACGAAGGTGCGTGGTCTGATGAGTTTGCGGGAGTCGAAGTCGCTATCGTCACTGCGATCGCAATAAAACGACCAATTGTGATTCGGTGGGACATTGGTTGATGTTCAGGCGAAGGCGGGAAAGAGCCGGGCGGGGCAGCTGCTGAAGTGTATTCGGCCGAGTGATCAATCTCCAGCATTCCCTTTGATTGAAGTAGGGAACGGAAAATTAGACAATTTGTGCGGATCAGCGATGCAGTTGTTGCTTGATCGCTTCATGCTGCCTTAAATGATTTCGGCTGAGTTTAGTCTTCGTGAACGTCAATTGTTGAGAAAGCTGGTCACATGTCTCTTTACCGCCGTCGTCAGTTTCTTGCTGAAACTGCCGCTGCCGCCGGTCTTGCCGCTGCCGCAGTCTCGGGGGCCTGCCTGGCAGCTCCGAATATTGCAGCATCCGGTTCTATGGCAGCGAAATTGCAACTAGGGCTGGTGACGTATAATTGGGGCAAAGGGTGGGACGTGCCGACAGTGATTCGCAACTGCGAGACCACTGGCTTTGCCGGAATCGAACTTCGCAGCACTCATAAACATGGTGTTGAAATCACCATGGACGCGAAGCAACGCGAACATGTGAAGCGTCAGTTTGCGGACAGCAATGTTCAGCTGGTCGGACTCGGCAGTGCGTGTGAATACCACGCGGTTGAAGCATCGGTTTTGCAGAAGAACATTGATGAGACAAAACAGTTTGTGAGGTTGTGTAAAGATGTTGGTGGCACGGGTGTAAAAGTGCGGCCCAACGGTCTTCCTCAGGATCGCCCTGTCGAGCAAACGCTTCAGCAGATCGGGCAGTCCTTGAATGAAGTCGGAAAATTTGCCGCAGACTATGGCGTGCAGATTCGCGTTGAAGTGCATGGACGCGGCACTTCGGAAATTCCGCACATGAAAACTATCATGGATATTGCCGATCATTCCAACGTCGTCGTTTGCTGGAACTGCAACCCGACAGATCTGGTCGGGGAAGGCCTGCAACACAATTACAGCCTGTTGAAAAATCGAATCGGAACAGTCCATATCCATGATCTTCGCAACGACAACTATCCATGGGCGGAGCTATTTCCCCTGTTGCTAAGTACGCACGCCGAATCATTTACTGGTTGGACTCTGCTTGAAGAAGGCGCTTTGCCGAAAGATGCTATTGGTGCGATGCGAGAAAATCGCCAGCGTTGGGCTCAGCTTTCCCAATAGGCGTGTTTGAGCTTGCTTAGTTTGGATTTCGATGCCGCTTTTTATTCTCGGATGGTCCTTTTAAATGTGCTGCCGGCCGGTGACGGTCCACGGGCTATCGATTTTCTGAATTCCTGAGAACGCCGTTGTTGCGGGTTTCATGTTTTCAGGTGGCTGTATCGTTGCAACCACTTGGCGGTTGTTGCCTTGACGTGGCGTACCGGGTTGGTGAGGCAGCAAACGCCCATTCGGTTGCAGGGTTGCAAGAAAATCTGTCTTTGGGCTAGCACAGTGTCCAGGATACATTCGCCAATGTCGCTAATTCTCTATTTTACTGAATCTCGACGTGTGAGTGCCCTTGTCTGTTTACGCAAAAGTTCGGCAGCTTTCTGACGTCGTCCGGAGTCGAAGATGAGTTCTGACAAATTAATCTACTTGATATCTGCAGAGGCAACTGAGCGGGACTCGTTGTCGCGATACTTCAGGAAGCACAACTTTAATATTGAGGTGTTTTCCGGGCTTGCAGACGGCAAAGAGGCGGTTGAATCAAGACTTCCTGAGCTGATTGTTCTGGCTGGTTCAAGCATTCCGAGTCCTGACATCTGCAAGTTCGGCGCATTTGTGGAACAGAAGACTTCGGCTCCTGCTGATTGCATTGTTAACGAAATTGCAGATGTCAATTGTTTCCGAAATGGCGGAGTCGGAAAATCTCTGGACGGCCGAATACCCGATTGCTCTACGGGAAGTTCGTGCTTCAATTGTCGAAGCGTTTCAGGAATTGGATCAGGCTTAAGCGGCTAAAGCGGTCATGGAATAGTGTCAGCTTTAAGGTTCAAAGCCTGCGATCTGTTTTCCGCCAACCTGAAAACGACTGGCCACAAGCTTTTTGCTGCCTATAAAGTCCCAAATAGTGCCAATCAGTGTCATTCGTCGGGGTGTTCGTGGCGAAACCGTTTGGCGGTTACAGGATTTTCCCCATGATACGGCTCGCTTCGTCTGCGTTGTGTTTCTGGCTAACTGTCAGCGTTTCCGGTCTCACCACCGCTGCCGCTACGGATATCTGGCCTCAATGGCGAGGGCCCAATCGAGACTGCAGTCTTTCGCCGGAAGCGTGGCCGACTGGGATGACTGCGGATAACCTTAAACAGGTTTATCGCGTTGCTTTGGGGGACAGTTATTCCGGGCCGATCGTGACTGCCGATCGAGTTTTCGTAACCGAAACTGTGAATGGTGTCGAAGCCGTGCGAGCGATTGACCGCGCTAGTGGTGCGGAAATCTGGAAAACCGAATGGGCGGGCTCAATGTCCGTTCCTTTTTTTGCGGCATCGAACGGCAGCTGGATTAGGTCGACTCCGGCTTTTGCGAAGGGGCGACTATTTGTTGCCAGCATGGAAGACGTGTTGGCATGCCTAGATGCGGCTGATGGGGCCGAGCTTTGGAGAAAAGACTTTCGCAAAGAGTTCGGCACTGCAAACCAGTCATTTGGTTTTGTATGTTCGCCGCTGGTCGACGGTGGAAGCGTTTATGTGCAGACCGCCGCCGGGCTTTTGAAGATGTCGTGTGAAACCGGCGAATTGCTTTGGAAATCGCTGGATGACAGTGGAGGAATGATGGGCGGCGCATTTTCATCGCCCGTTATTGCCACAATCGCTGGCACGCGGCAGTTGGTTGTTCAGACGAGATCCAGGCTGGCGGGCGTTTCGATCGAAGATGGTACGGAGTTGTGGTCAGTGGATGTTCCGTCGTTTCGTGGGATGAATATCCTGACACCAGCGGTGATCGGAAACCGGGTTTTTACCAGCAGCTATGGCGGGGGCTCATTTCTGTTTGAAGTGAGTGCGGATGGTGGGGCTTTTCAGGTGAAGGAAGCCTGGAAGGCTAAAACCGAAGCCTACATGTCGTCCCCGGTTATCGTTGGCGATGGCATCTACGTTCATTTACGGAACCAGCGTTTTGTTTGCTTGAAACAGAGCACAGGAGAACCCGCATGGACAACCCGTCCATTCGGAAAGTACTGGAGCATGGTCGTTAATGGCAACAGAGCTCTGGTGCTGGATGAACGCGGAGACTTACTGCTGATTGATCTGAATTCGCAGGAATTTTCGCTGGTTAGTACACTGCATGTCAGCGATGAGCCAGCCTGGGCTCACCTTGCTTTGGTGGGAAATCAAGTGTTCGTGCGTGATTTGAAGGGGCTGTCTGTCTACAAATGGACGGCTATCGAGTCAGCTGCCGGGAACGAGTAACGAATAGAGAGATTGTCTTTAGCAGCCTCATTGTGGCCTTGCGTCAGCTCTCTTTTTGGCTTTAGTTGTGCAGTGTTTCGCTTCGCATCGCCCTGACATTTTCCGAGTTTCGTTGTGAGTCTGGGCACATCGATTGAGTGAACCACGACACGGTCCTTATGGTTTTCCGGTTCGTTTTGAGTCGCTGTTGTCGTCGGTTGGGGGAGCGATGGCTATTTTCGCCTGAAAATCCCGCTATTTACGGAGACCCGGGCGCTTGTCAGTATTCGATTGTCTCGATACCCTGCTGAGCCTCTTTAGGCAGAGTCCGGTCTGAGCTGTCGACTAACATCCAGCGCTCACTATTTCCGAGCTGCCAGTTACTTGCCCTTTCGATCTGTGTTGGGTCGATCAAAACTGATTGAGAACAAAACGTTGGCCTTCGACGATCGCATTGTCATTACCGGCATCGGACTAACTTCTCCGAACGGCAACAATCTGGCGGAATTCCGACAGAGTTTGCTGGAGGGGCGTTCTGGTGTCGTGGACTACGAAACCCGCTATATGGGCTCGGTTCTGGCGGGCGTGTGTAACTTTGACGAACTTCGCTATCAGAAGCGAAAAGAAGTGCGCCGGGGCACTCGAGCCGGTTCCATTGCCGTCTATTGTTCGCATGAAGCGGTGAACGACTCTGGGCTGAATTGGGAAACTGTTGATAAAAGCCGTGTCGGCGTTTATCTAGGAATCACCGAGCACGGCAACGTCGAAACGGAAAACGAGATCTACGAGATCTCAAAGTTTGATTACGACACAAAAGTGTGGTCGCATCACCACAATCCGCGGACAGTTGCCAACAATTCAGCCGGTGAAGTCACGCTGAGTCTGGGGATTACAGGCCCGCATCTGACAATTGGCGCGGCCTGTGCCGCGGGGAATGCTGGCTTTATTCAGGCTGCTCAAATGTTGCGTCTGGATGAGTGCGACATTGCGATCGCGGGTGGTGTGTCAGAGAGCATTCATACTTTCGGCATTTTTGCCAGCTTTCAGAGCCAAGGGGCGTTGGCATCTCATTCGGATCCGACGAAAGCATGTCGTCCATTTGATCGAGAGCGAAATGGGATTGTTGTTGCTGAAGGCGGCGGCATTTGCACCGTTGAACGACTGCCGGACGCTCTGGCGCGAGGTGCTAAGATCTACGCAGAGATAATTGGTCACGCGATGAATTCGGACGCGTCGGATTTTGTCCTGCCGAACGCGACTCGTCAGGCTGAGTGTATTCGATTGGCGATGTCTCGAGCTCGGATAACGGCCGACGACGTTGATATTGTGAGCAGCCATGCGACGGCGACAGAGCAGGGCGATATTGAAGAAGGTGCAGCCCTTAAGGCTGTGTTTGGCGGAACAAAAGCGGTCATAAATAATACAAAGAGCTTTATTGGTCATGCGATGGGAGCTGCGGGGGCTTTGGAACTGCTTGGGAACCTACCATCGTTTGACGACGGTATAGCCCACGCTACAATCAATCTTGAGAATCCCGACTCAAGATGTGCTTTGCCAAATTTAGTCGCCAATGAGCCGCGAAATCTTGGTGAAGTGAAATGTATATTGAACAATTCGTTTGGGATGTTGGGTATCAATTCCGTGCTTATCGTTAAGCGGTTTGAGTCCTGAGCGAATGAACCACAGCGTAGCTGGCGTGTAAGGGGATATTTGATGACGGGTGAGGAGATCCGACTGGTCATTCTGGACATTCTGGAGCGGATCGCTCCGGACGAAGATCTGTCCGGGCTTGATGACGCCGTCGCGTTCCGTGAGCAAATGGAACTCGACAGTATGGATTTTCTGGATATCGTGATGGAGTTGCGGAAGGCTTACCGGATTCAGATTCCGGAAGAGGATTACCACAACTTGAACACGATGGCGACCACTGTTTCTTATCTGACGCCAAAGCTTAGAGATGTTCCGGTTGCAGGTTAGGCGGCCGCTATAGTCACATGGCTTGGCGATAGATTTGGTCTCGAAGTTTAGTGCTTCGAGGCGTTTCTTTTGGGGTTTGTCGAGCTGCTTGCTAGAGTTGTTCGCGTGCCATGTCTTTGTTGCTGTTGGCTACATAGGTTGGGGAAGTCTGCCGTGCACTACAATACCGTGATTATCGGTGCTGGTATGTCCGGCTTGTCAGCAGGTGTGCGGCTCGCGTACTACGAGAAAAGCGTATGTATTCTTGAGCGTCACACGACAATTGGTGGGTTGAATTCTTTCTATCGCCTGCGTAAGCGGAATTACGATGTTGGGTTGCACGCGGTGACTAACTATGCGGCGCCGGGTACAAAAGTGGGGCCGCTCAGTAAGCTGTTGCGTCAGTTGAGGATGAAGTGGGAAGATTTCGATCTGCGTCCACAGTTGCACTCATCGATTGCTTTTCCGGATTGCAAGCTGCAGTTTACGAATGATTTCGCTTTCTTTCTGGAACAGGTTGGCTCTGTCTTTCCTCTGCAGGTTGATGGCTTCAGGAAGTTGCTCGGTGCGATTGACAGCCATGATGCCTTGAATCTGGATCGCTCATCAGCCTCTGCTCGGCGGGTTGTGAAGGAATATATTAGCGACCCATTGCTGGTCGATATGATTTTCTGCCCCCTGATGTTTTATGGAAGCGCGACGCCTCACGATATGGACTTCAGTCAGTTCGTGATTATGTTTAAGAGCATATTTTACGAAGGTTTTGGGCGACCGTTCGGCGGGATTCGTCTGATCCTGAAAAAGCTGGTTCGGCATTTCAAAGCGCTTGGCGGGCATCTGAAGTTGCGAGCAGGCGTTAGCGAGATTATTCAGCGGAACGGCGAAGCGAAGGCTGTTGTTCTGGATGACGGTACTGAGATCACTGCAGACAATGTGCTTTCCTCGGCGGGTGCCGCTGAAACTATGCGGATGGTGGATCCTTCCAAGCCTTCAGTTCGGCCAACTCCGGGTGATATTTCGTTTGTTGAATCGATTTCAGTGTTGGACTGCGAGCCCTCATCGCTAGGGCACAGTGAAACAATTGTTTTTTATAACGATGCTGATTCGTTCAATTACGAGCGGCCTCAGGACCCGGTCGATCTCCGCAGCGGAATCATATGTTCACCGAATAATTTCGATTATTCGCGACCGCTCGAAGACGGTCGTATTCGTATTACGGCTCTGGCAGAGCCTGATTATTGGCTGCATTTGCCAGAGGATGAATACCAGAGTCTGAAGATGCGGTGGAATGATCGGATTATTGAGTCTGCCTTGAAGCATATTCCGGACTTTCGAGCACACGTAATAGACACTGATGTGTTCACTCCCAGAACGATTCAGCGGTTTACGGGACATTTGAATGGCTGTGTCTACGGTGCCCCCGAGAAGTTTGTGAATGGGCAGACTTCAGTCAGGAATCTTTATCTGTGTGGAACTGATCAGGGTTTTTTGGGAATCGTTGGTGCGATGTTGTCTGGCATCACAATTGCGAATCGCTATCTGTTGAAGTAGCGGGGTAAGCAAGCAGATTGGCAGTGAAAACTGCGGAAGAGTGCCTTCTCATTGCTGGGACCATGGTTTGACGGCTTGCGATCACGTAGGCTCCCCATATAATTCTTGGCTGCGTTATTGCCCCTTGAGATGGGCGATCTTTTGTTGCAAAATCAACCGCAATTGCGGTCTCCAAGAGAGAACCAAGATGTTCATGTGGTTCCGAAATGTCTGGATGGCAGTCTCCACCGTGGCTCACGGAATGTTCGTGACGTTGAACACGATGCGAAAGACTTACAATCGCGATCGTAAAACGTTTGCTGATACCTACGCCTATCCGGAAGAGCCGCTCAAGGTGAAGCCCCGTTATCGAGGCTTCCATCGCTTTGATTTGACGACGTGCATTGGCTGTGACAAGTGTGATCAGGCTTGCCCTGTTGACTGCATTTATATCGAAAAAGAAAAGAGCCCCGTTGGTAAGGGCTTTCGTGTAACAGGTTTTGCGATCGATTATACGAAGTGCATGTTTTGTGCGTTATGTGTCGACCCCTGTCCGGTTGACTGCATTTTTATGGGGTCGAACCACGACCTGAGTTGCTATAGTCGCGACGGATGCATTGTTGATTATGCAAAACTGCCATTGGAAATTGCTTGGGGTCGTGCGACTCTGAATCCAACAGCCGTTGCGGAATCTAAGGTGTTGCATCAGCCAGTTTGGGTGAAGGGTGAGGAGAGCCCCTTCGAGTTTGCCAAAACTTAGTTGCTGATGTTTACTATCGGTTTTAGTTCGTTTCTGTAGGTGGTTAAGCACATGACAGCAGAAGATCTGATTCTGACAGTTGCAGACGTAAATCGGCGATTGCCTCTGGTTCGAGCGATCGCGCGAGATGCTATGTGCCTGAAGGCAGACGTCCTTGTGAGGCAGGGGCGGTTGATGGAGCTGAGAGAGCGATATCCAGCAGCAGATGATGACGAGTCTCCATATTCAGAAGAGGTTCTGGAGATGGAAGAGTCTCTGGAAGCTGACGAGATTCGCATCGATGAGTACGGGTTGGAACTTCAGCAGGTTGGTGCTGAGTTGGCCGATTCGGAGCTTGGTCTGGTAGAGTTTGCTTCGTCAATGGATGGGCAGTTGATTCGATTAAGCTGGATGTATGATGAGCCTGAAGTTTGCTTTTGGCGAGCTGAAGGAGATGCGGCGGTTGATCGTCGGCCACTTGTCTTGACGGAACAAAGCGCTGGTTAGTGAATTCGTACTGCTCGTGTTATTGCGAGCGAGAGAGAGTTGGAAATGACGAATCTGGTAGGTCACCTGTTACTGTTTGGCACCTCGATTTGTGTCCTACTGGCGTTGCCGATGTTTGTCGGCCGCCTGTTGCGTCCCAAGCTGCCAACTCCTGAAAAGGATGCCATTTACGAATGCGGCGAGCCTGCAATTGGATCCAGTTATATTCAGTTTGACCTTCGTTTCTACGTGGTCGCTTTGTTGTTTATTGTGTTTGATGTTGAAATCGCTTTCTTCTTTCCCTGGGCGGCGATTTACGGAGGCGCAACTCAATTAGCGGATTCTCGGCTGACTGACGAGGTTCGCCACGAATTGAGCGCTCGATTGCTTGATCAGAATCCAGACACAATGATCGCCGGAAGCGTGATTACCGCGGATGCCGCTAAGTCATTGATGGTGACGGGGTTCTTTGACCTGTTGGTGTTTTTTGCCGTGTTGCTTGTTGGGTTTGCGTACGTCTGGAAACGTGGCGACCTCGACTGGATTCGAGCGGTGACGCAGAAATCGCGTCAGGCAGTCGACCAAACTGTGAAGCCCGCTGATATCGCGACTGCTGTTGCTCCAACCGCGTAGCAGGCGAACGTCCGCTGCTGCCCTGCTTGCTGCTGTAACTTTGCACAATTGAAAGCACACGAATGAATATTCAGGAAATACATTCCATTCTTCTTGAGGCGTTTGGTGCAGATGCGGTCGGCGCAGCCCCTGTAGACGCGATCGATCCATGGATCGTCGTTGATGTGGGCTCTATTGTTGAAGTTGGTACGTTGCTGAGGGACGATGAGCGGCTTCGCTTTGATCACCTGAACGATCTCTGTGGTTGTGATTACTTTGAACCTGATGAAAAGAAGGTTTCGAAGTTCGGTCATGACTTCCATGTGGAAGTTGTTTATCAGCTGTCCAGTATGGAACTGAAGCATCGGATGAAGTTGAAGGTGCTTGTGTCGCGGTGGAAGAATGATGAGGCTGGCCAGTTGCCGGAAATTCCTTCCGTCAGCAGCGTCTGGGGAATTGCCGATTGGCACGAACGTGAGGCATATGACCTGGTTGGGATTTTCTTTCAGGGTCACCCGAATCTCCGACGAATTCTGTGCCCGGAAGACTGGGAAGGGCATGCCCTTCGCAAGGACTACAAATTTCCATTGGAATATCACGGCGTCCGCGGTCGCTAGATTTCGGCGATTACTTCAAGGCAACCATGGCCGTTGCAACGAATCTGTTGCGAAGCTTGAAACCATTATCCAAACCACTCGCGACTGAACGGGCATCTAATCATGAGTATGCAAATCGAAGATCCTCGCGTTGTCGAGTTTGACGTTCAGACCGACGAGATGCTCGTCAACATGGGGCCTCAGCATCCAAGTACTCATGGAGTATTGCGGTTGTTGCTGCGAACCGACGGCGAGATTGTGCATGAGTGCACTCCTCACATCGGTTACCTGCACCGCTGTGCCGAAAAGATCGGTGAAAATCTGGCGACGCCACAATGGATTCCATATACAGACCGTATGGACTACCTGGCCGCGATGAATATGAACCTTGGGTTCTCGCTGGCGGTGGAAAAGCTGGTCGGTATGGAAGTCAACGAAAAGGCGATGCATCTGCGAGTATTCATCGCGGAATTGGGTCGAGTTGCCAGCCACCTGGTGGCGATGGGAACTTACGGTCTGGACCTCGGATCATTCAGTCCGTTTCTGTATGCATTTCGAGAACGCGAGATTATTCTGGACTTCTTTGAAGAGGCCTGTGGTGCTCGCCTGACCTACAGCTATCTGACTGTGGGCGGGGCGACTCACGACCTGCCAGACGAAATTGAAGTGCCGGATGGTTTGTCAGCTTTGCTGCAGGTTCCCAAGGGGCGACGAGCTCCTTTCTTCGAAGTCGTCGAGATGTTTCTCTCATGGCTCGAAAAGCGCATTAAAGAATACCACGCTCTGCTGACCACGAATGCAATTTTCATCAAGCGGACTGCTGGAATTGGCGTTCTGAGTCGCGAAGCTGCAATCAGCTATGGATGCACGGGGCCCGTCCTCCGAGGTAGCGGCGTTAACTATGACCTGCGTCGCAAAGCCGATGGCGAAGCAATCTACACGCGGATGTACGATGGGTATGATTTCGAAGTCCCCGTCGCTCCGTTTACTGACGCTCCCCGTGAAGCTGTCGTGGGTGATAACTGGTGTCGCTTTTACGTACGTATGATGGAAGTGGTGCAGTCAATTCGGCTTATTCGTCAGTCGATACCGAAGTACCTAAAGGCTGAAGGTACTCATCGCGAAGTCTTCAAGTTCAATACAAAGCTTCCGAAGGATGAAGTGTATCTGGAAACCGAGTGTCCTCGCGGTCAAATGGGATTCTACATTGTTGGCAACGGCAATGCCGAGCCGCTCCGTGCTCGAGCCAAGAGCTCCTGCTTCTGTAATCTGTCTGTAACGGATCAGCTGTGTGAAGGCGTTCCATTGGCAGACGTGCCGTCTGTTGTCGGTTCGTTGGACGTGGTTATGGGCGAAATCGACCGATAGGTACCTGTCGGCCGACGACTATGCGGTGGCGTGAATTCTCGATGCTAGAGTTCAGACTGCTTTATCGCATTTTGTGAAATGACGTAGCGAAACTCGTATAGAGTTTCGTCCGGTGAAACCACGTTGAAACCACGTTGAAACCACGGGGCAAGGCCGAACGTTCTGGCGACTTTTGCTGCGTGTGGCCGCACCTTTTCGCAACTTGCTGTAATGACATTGCAGCATCAGGTATCCGTTCGTGGCTCTTGAAAAACAGCGACCATCTGACAAAGCCAGATGTTCACAGCCACGAGGCAGAATAAACTTAGTTGTCCTGCTGAAGCGGGTTTACCTGTTTTGGCGAGCTTCACTCATATTGGAAATGTTGCAGTGGCGTGTCTGAGAGTTGTGGCCTTTTTCTGAAAAAATTCCACGCCGAGTGCACTCATTTACTGGATCAGTCGCTTGCTCGGATTGGTCATTGTGTCAGTCAGTTAGCCGCTAATTAGTTGTGGTGGCGACCGGGGCCTGATCAGAACTCTGTCGGCATACTATTGCGTCATCTGGCGGGAAACCTTCAGCAATGGGGTGTAGACGGCATACCTGTCCAATCGGATCTTTGTGATCGATCTGCGGAATTTGTGTCTGATGTTTGCGAGTCGGCAGAAGAGTTATTGCAGCAGCTACGGTCCGTTATTGATCGTGTGCGGGAGACCACCGGATCGCTTGGCACTGATGAATTAACGCGGATGCGTTGCGTTCAGGGTTTCGAGGTCAGTGTGGTTGGTGCGATCATGCACACAGTGCCGCATCTGGTTGGGCATGCTCATTAAATCGTTACGCTGACCAGAATACAGCTCGGGGCAAAGTATCAGTTTCACTGGGATTCTGTTGCGCCGCGAGTCAATGTGCCCCTGTGAAGTGCGGATTGTTCCATGTTTTGCACAGGAAGTTGCCGGACACTGTGAGAATTGCCGCCGGCGCGATGTGTTTAGGGTCGACCTGATTGGTATAAAAGCATCGAACACTCTTCGCGTTTTCGACGTTTCTTCTGTGCGGCGTTGAGCCTGCCGATGACGATTCTTCCGCAGCTTCGTAGTGAGTTATGACGATGTCAATTCAGGTTTATGTGGCTGGAAAGCTTGTCCCCAAAGAACAAGCCACTGTAAGTGTATTCGATCACGGTCTGCTTTACGGAGACGGCGTATTCGAAGGCATTCGTATTTATGGCGGCAAGGTGTTTCTGGAAAAAGAACACATAGATCGTCTCTACGAAAGTGCTCAGGCAATTCGCCTTGAGATTCCTATGTCGCCAGCAGAAATGACGCAGGCCGTCAGAGACACCGTAGCGGCCAACGGTCTGGTGGATGGCTATGTGCGTTTGGTGGTGACTCGCGGCGCCGGGTCGCTGGGACTCGATGTGCGTCGCACTAGTAATCCTCAGGTGATCATTATTGCGGATACGATTTCTCTGTATCCGCCGGAAATGTACGAAAACGGGCTCGTGCTGATTACGGCCAGTACCATTCGCAATCACTCGGCCGCGCTTAGCCCTCGCATCAAGTCGCTTAACTATCTGAACAACATCATGGCGAAGGTCGAGGGGACTGACGCTGGTACGGTCGAAGCGTTGATGCTGAATCACAAGGGCGAAGTGGCTGAATGCACAGGCGATAATATCTTTATCGTCAAGAACGGCGTGTTGAAGACTCCACCTCCTGAAGCTGGTATTCTGGAAGGTATCACTCGCAATGCCGTTATGAAGCTGGCCAAAGAGGCGGGCGTTGAAGTTCGAGAAGTACCGATGGTGCGTCACGATATCTTTATCGCGGATGAATGTTTTCTTACCGGAACTGCGGCAGAGGTGATTGCCGTGGTCAGTCTTGACGGTCGAAAAATCGGTACGGGTGCGCCTGGTCCTGTTACCAACGATCTGCTGGCACGGTTTCGCCAGTTGACCCAGTCCTGATCAGCCGCTTAGTTTCGATGCACTTCCAGCCAAACGGTTGGAAATGCCAGTTTGTCGCTCTCACCTGCTCCACACAAATCCCAAATGTTTCCCAAGATAAGAAGTCTGATCTGATCGTTCTTGTGAACGACCATTGAGGTTCAAAAAACGCTATGCCCCGCAATCGCGACCTGTTTGATGACTCGACGATGACGTTTGGCGAACACCTTGAGGTGTTGCGTGTGCACGTCTGGCGAGCGTTGCTCGGGCTGATTCTGGGCGTCGTGCTGGCCTTGTTTTTCGGCGACCGAATTATCAACTTTCTGCGCACGCCTATCGACGACGCGTTGCGACGGAACAACCTGCCGACTGCAGAAAATGACCTTGGCGGTATGGATTTTACCGGCTTCATCAAGCAGCTTTTTTCTGGCGAGGAGAAGAAGCCGGAAGAAGTCGTTCCGGTTGTTGAAGAGACTCTGGCAGCCGACGAACTGGTTGTTCAGGTTCCTGTGAGTAGTCTGCGAGATGCCATCGAAGCTGCGGCGCCCGGCACGCTAAAAAAGCCCGCGACCGTAGTTCCCGCGACCGTAGTTCCCGCGACCGTAGTTCCCGCGACCGTAGTTCCAGAGGTCGGTGATTCCGCAACCGTAAAATCTGTCCCGTTGATCATTAAATCAGATGAAATCGCTCTGTTCAAAAAGACGGCCGACCGGTTCAATCGGCCGGTGACATACAAGGTTGAGGAAGCTTTTATGACCTATATCAAGGTCAGCATGGTGTCCGGTTTTGTCCTGGCCTCGCCATGGGTGTTTTTTCAGCTGTGGTTGTTTGTTGCAGCAGGACTGTTTCCGCACGAACGAAAGCACGTTTACACTTATTTGCCAATGAGTCTTGGGTTGTTTTTTACCGGAGCGTTGTTTTGCTTCTACTTTGTGTTTCCAATTGTGCTGGACTTCCTGATCAGTTTCAACAATTGGATCGGGGTGGAGTTGCAGCCTCGGCTTTCCGACTACATCAGTTTTGTTTTGATGTTGCCGGTGATGTTCGGCATCAGTTTTCAGCTGCCAATGGTGATGCTGTTTCTTGAGCGAATCGGCATGATCACCGTCAAAGCCTACACTGAAAACTGGCGAATGGCGGTGCTGGTAATTGCGATCGCGTCGATGCTGCTGACGCCGTCTGATCCGCAGAGCATGGTGCTGATGATGTTGCCGCTGGTGTTCCTTTACATTGCCGGCATTCAATTGTGTAAGTTTCAGTCCCGGGCGTCTTTCTCAGATCCGCTGGCGTAGCTTGCCCGCTGAGTCGCCACAGGGCGGTCCAGAACCGCGAATTTACAGCCACGCGGCGTGAGCAAGTAGCTCCAGCGGTTGCAAAATTCACTCGCTCGCGTTCCATGCTTGTATTGAGAAGTGCATGGGAGCGGTTTTCGGACCGCTCATCGAAGCGCTGACGACTTGTCGTGATCGGGCACACTGAAGTTCCGTTGTCTTGGATCCAGGACATTCGCTGTCGTGTCGGTTACACTGTTTTTGTGGCAGAAAAACTGTTCGAACTCTTCACATCGTGCTCTATGCATTCTTCGGTTTCACCGAAGACATTGGTTGTTGTGCCGCTGTGATGGTTTGGGAAGCTTTCCGGCGGAAGTGTACAGAACCCTGTCTGATTTCTCGGGCGGCCGACACAGCGATCGCAACCTGTTCGCCTCTCGACTTCCTTTGAAAAGTCTGCTTGCGGTCAGAGTGCAACTATCCACTGTGTAGCAAATTAGTACTTGTGGAATTTTGATAGTTTTACGTGGGAGTAGACAATGCGGTTTCTTGATTGCCTTGTGGTTTCACTTGTTTTGCAGACAAGCGCCAACGTTGTGGCTCAGGATATATTGGTTGAAGCCGAGAGTTTCGACGATGCTGGCGGCTGGCAACTCGATACTCAGTTCATCAACGAAATGGGTTCACCGTACATGTTGGCTCATGGACTGGGGCGACCTGTTAAAGACGCATCAACGTCTGTCGCGTTTCCGGAGGTCGGCACGTATCGTGTTTTTGTTCGAACGAAAGACTGGGTGGCGCGCTGGAATGTTAAAGGTGCTCCTGGAAGATTTCAGTTACTCGTGAACGGAACGGCGCTGCCCGAAGCGTTCGGTTCAAAGGGAGCTGCATGGGCATGGCAGGACGGCGGCACAGTTGAAATTACCTCGACAAGAGTCAATTTGTCGCTTCATGATCTGAGTGGTTTTGATGGCCGCTGCGACGCAGTTTATTTTACAAAGTCAAAATCGACCCCGCCCAATGATTCCGAAGTGCTGTCAGTCTGGCGCCGGACTCAGCTGGGCCTGGCCGACAAGCCAACTCAGAAGGGCCCCTTCGATCTGGTCGTTGTTGGTGGCGGCTATTCGGGCATGGGAGCGGCCCTGTCAGCCGCTCGAATGGGGTGCAAGGTTGCACTCATTCAGAATCGACCAGTGTTGGGTGGAAATGGCAGCAGCGAAGTTCGGGTGTGGGCGATGGGGAACATTCGCCGTGGCAAGTTTCCTCGAATTGGTGAGATCATCGAAGAATTTGCTGACCGCGCGACAAAGTCGCCAGGCCGCTACGAAGAATTCGGAGACGACTTAAAGGAACAGATTGTCCGGGCCGAAACGAACATCGAACTTTTTTTGAATCATCATGCCGACGCGGTTAAGCAAAAGGGCAATCGTATTCAGTCGATTACCGCGTTTGATACTCGCACAAGCGAACACACTGAATTCACCGGGACGTTATTCTGCGATGCGACAGGGCATGGTACTGTCGGTGAATTGGCGAGCGCGGACCTTGAGATGGAAGACAAAGGCCGCATGGGCATGAGTAACATGTGGGCATGGGATGAGGTGGAAACGGACACGTCCTTTCCCGAAACGCCGTGGGCTCTTGATCTGGAAATGAAGGACTTCCCTTATCCCCGTGACCATCATGGCCAGTGGTTCTGGGAAAGCGGTTTCGATAAAGATCCGTTGAACGATGCAGAAGGAATTCGCGACCACAACCTGCGAGCTGTCTATGGTGCGTTTAATGCCATGAAGAACCGTGATGGAGCTGACAAGCACAAGTCTGCCGTTCTGACATGGGTTGCGTATATCGGTGGTCCTCGAGAATCACGTCGATTGATGGGCGACGTGATTTTGACTCAGGACGATATCGTTTCCAAACGTGAATTTCCGGATGGTTGCGTCCCGAGTACCTGGTCGATCGATCTGCATTACCCCAAAGAACAATATGCAGAGAAGTTCCCTGACAACCCGTTCATCAGCATTGCTGTTCACGGTTCGGGGGTTGACCGAAGCTACGGATATCCCGTGCCTTACCGGTGCTTTTACAGTCGCAATATCGAAAACCTGTTCATGGCTGGGCGTAACATCAGCGTGACGCACGAAGCTTTGGGCACAACTCGAGTTATGAAAACCTGCGGCATGATGGGCGAAGTTGTGGGCCGCGCAGCGAGCATCTGCGTGCTTCACGAATGCAATCCTCGCGACGTTTACAATCGCTATCTGGAAGAACTTGTTGATCTGCTTAATCTGCCGGGCAAAGCTCGCCGAAAAACGGTTTACGAAAACATTGAAGTGCCGGACGACGCCATGACTTTGGCAAGTGCCAGCGGTCCGATGGAAGGGCTTGACCCGAACCAGCTGGACGGCATCGTGATTGATGACAGCGCAGCAGAAAAATCCGGCAACTGGGGCACGGGAACCGGGCTGAAGGGATTTGTTGGTCACAGTTATTTGTATTCAACGGATACAAACGCATCGATCCGCTTTAATTTCGAAGCCCCCAAGTCTGGCACATACGAAGTGCGTCTGGCGTATCTGCCTCACGAAAATCGTGGACCGCATGTGCCCGTCACCGTTCAGATTGGCGATGAATCTGCAGCAGTGAAGATTGATATGACGAAACCCGCAAAGCTAAAAGACAATTTCACATCGCTGGGAATCTTCAAGCTGGCCAAGGGGCAAAAAGGCTTTGTCGAAGTCAAAGCCGCCGGCGCCGGCGGCCACGCTCACGCCGACGCGATTCAGCTGCTGCTGGTTGAATAGATAGACAGCTGCATTGGGCGGTGCCGGTCGGCTTACCGGCAACGCGACTGGAAACCTGCCTTACTGCTGGCTTGGCATGCAACGTGGTTTTTTTTCTGCGCCGGTGCGTTGATAGCTGTTTTCGGTCACTAAAGCGACACGCCCTGGCTGAACGGCGATGCGTGGTACCCGGCGAGAATTGGACGGGGGGGCACACGCTGGCGGAGCCTGCATGTGTGGCTTCGCCACGGGAAACCTGTCTTGCTGATCGTTCGACTGCGTACGTTGCGAGCGACTCAGCACTAAGGTTCCAGATGATTTCTGCCTCGTCCGGACTCGGCCCAACATCCTTCTGTTTTGGGTTCGGCTCTTTCCATGTGGGCCCAACGTTTTTTTTGGGTTGGAACTCAGCTCTTTCCGCTGTGGCCGTGGCGGCGGTGATCGTCCGGCGAAGGGAAGCTCTGTGGTTGCGAGGACAATGCCCCGCCGGCCGAGTTGAACCGCGGCCGACGACTTTGTAATTCGTTGCAGGAATTTTGGAAATTGCTATTGAGAAGATAGCAGTTCGACGGCACACTTCCGCGCATTGCGTCCACGGGGTTTCCGCGTGAGCAACATAACCCTCTCCAAATGGGTGCAACAGCAAACAAGTGAGTCATCGACTTCCGTTTCGTGTTGAAGGTCAGCCTGGTGACGTGATGTCCAGGCCAACCAGTCTAAAAGGCATCGCCGATCACTCGAATATCTGGCCGCGAATGCTGCTCGCCAGACTTGGTTTAAAGATTGGCCAACCAACGTTTTCCGTTGCAGAGAAACTTCTGCAAGCGTCTTGGCATTGTGTCAGTCGGGCTTCAGCGATTCTTGCTGACCTGCGGCCGCCACACACGCAGTTTGGTTTTGACTATGCGGTTTCCACGGGCCAGCCCGTTCGCCTGTTTCAGTGATTTGGAGTCCGCGGTTAGGCGTATTTCGTCGAGCTCGGGTTACCTTGAATCGTGCGGTCTTTGGGGTCGCTTGCTTTAAGACGTCCAGGGTCAATGAAAACATTCTGGGCAATCGTGGAAAATTGCAGTTCGCTGCTCGTTGACTTTCTGGAAAACCTGCGCGTAATACTGCGCGATCGATAAGCGCGGGACGGAAGGTCAATGACGACCATCCGAAGGATACCGCGTATTCCTTTACCCCTCTTTAAGGTTCATTGGATGACAAGTCATTCTGAATGTGCGGAAGTCGTTGCATATGGAGACGCTGCGGCTGCAGGAGAAGATGACCCTCCTGGATCTGGTTCGGTGCAGTTTGTTCGTCTTTCCACACAATCTTTTCAGAGCCCTGCCGGTCAGGACAGGGGTCAGCAGGTTTCGGCTTCGCCATCCAACCCATTCGGACAGTTTCACTTTAGTGCCGAGACTAACTTGATGCTGAGCACTTCCGCGAGCCTGGCAGAACTTGAACCACCGCGGCGCGTTAATCGTTCGACACGGCGTTCTTCCACTGCCAGCGAGCCCGTTGATCTGACGACGGCATTTCGCCGCCGCTTCTTTCCCACCGCAAAGCTGAGCGAGTGGAATGACTGGCGATGGCAATCTCGTCACCGTATCAAAACGCTGGCCCAATTTGAGAACATGGTGACGCTGTCAGACAGCGAACGGGATGCTTTGACGCAGGGTGGCACGATGCTGCCAGTCGGGATTACACCGTACTATATGAGCCTGCTTGATCCGGTTGATGATCAGCAGCCGCTGCGGAAAACGGTGATTCCAACCACCGCCGAATTCACCAGAACTCTGGGTGAAGCAGACGATCCTCTGGGTGAAGACGGGCACAGTCCAGTACCGGGGTTGGTACACCGTTATCCGGATCGTGTTTTGTTTCTGCCGTTGGACTTCTGTTCCACCTATTGCCGCTACTGCACACGGTCGCGGGTTGTAGGTCACGGAGAAATTCTTCCGAATGAAGCTCGCCTGCAGACGATGTATGAATATCTCGAAGGCGCAACACAGGTGCGTGACGTGCTGATTTCGGGAGGCGATCCGCTGGCTTTGAGCGATGATAAACTGGATGGCATTCTTACTCGACTGCGTTCAATCAAGCACATCGAATTTGTGCGGATCGGAACGAAAATGCCTGCCGTGCTGCCGCAGCGAATTACGCCACAGTTTGTGAAAATGCTGCGTAAGCATCATCCGCTGTGGATGAGCGTGCATTATCTGCACCCGGATGAATGTACGGCCGAGTCCAAACGTGCGTGTGAGCGGCTGGTCGACGCAGGAATTCCGCTTGGCTCACAAACGGTGCTGCTGAAGGGCGTGAATGACAGCGTTGATACGATGAAGCAGCTTGTCCACAAGCTGCTGATGATGCGTGTCCGTCCTTATTATTTGTACCAGTGCGATCCAATCAGCGGCTCGGCACATTTCCGAACGCCCGTCGCCAAGGGGTTGGAAATCATTCAGGGCCTGCGCGGTCATACAACCGGCTATGCCGTGCCAACGTATGTGATTGATGCTCCGGGGGGCGGTGGAAAGATTCCATTGCAGCCGGATTCCATCGTAGGGCGTGATGGCGATTGGATTGTCCTGAAGAATTTTGAAGGCAAGACCTTTCGATATCCGGACCCGATCGAAAACGCAGATGCGATCTGATGTTGTGAACTGCCGATCTAGCCGAGTTCTTCGCTCGGCCGGTCGGGTGTTTCAGCCATTCTTTTAGGGTGATGGATTCCAAATGGAACAGGATGAGTTTTTGTGTGCGCGTTGTGCTCGCCACACAAAGACGTGTTGTCAGGGCACAGAAATCTATACAACTCCAGGTGATGCCGAACGCATTGCCGCTTATAGTGGCCAGACGGAGTTTTATGAGTTCCGTCTTCCTGACGACCCGGTTTACGCCGCGCAGGATGATGATCCACTTTGGAAAAATCGGGTCTTTCGAGCGGATGGAACTCGCCGTGTGTTGAAGCAGTTGCCGAACGGAGATTGCACGTTTCTGGGAACGGAAGGATGCACTCTGCCTTTGGAAGTCCGTCCTTTGATTTGTCGACTCTATCCTTTGGACTACACCGAAGCTGGAGTTTTCGATGACAAGCTGGCAAAAGGCTGTCCTCTTGATTTGCTTCGACCGGGGCAAAATCTGTTGACGGCACTCGACATGCATCGCGCAGACGCCGATCGCTGGCAGCGTCAGTTGTATCAGGAGATTCGGCACGAACCGGTTGACGAGAACGGTGTTGAGTCGACGGGAAAGTGCCATCAGTAACTGTGACGAAAATCTTTGCGAGAAGTCTTACATGCTCATCGGACTAACCTACGACCTGCGGGACGAGTATCTGGCGGCCGGTTACAGCGAACTGGAAACCGCCGAGTTTGATCGCGCCGACACAATCGATTCTATTGAAGCAGCACTGCTTGACTTGGGGCACGATGTCGACCGGATAGGCCATGCTCGGAATCTGGTTTCACGATTGTCTGCCGGAGATCGCTGGGGCCTGGTCTTTAACATCTGTGAAGGTTTGAGCGGAACCGGTCGCGAGGCTCAGGTGCCAGCCATACTTGACGTGTATGATATTCCGTATACGTTTGGTGACCCCTGTGTGATGTCCGTTTGCCTTCACAAGAGCCTCACAAAGTCGGCCATTCGAGACGCTGGGCTGCAGACCCCCAAGTCTGCATTGATCAGCGACATGCGAGATCTGGACGGCGTTGACCTGACGTTTCCGTTGTTTGCCAAGCCGGTTGCTGAAGGAACGGGCAAGGGGATCACACCGGCCTCCTGCGTTCGCAGCACCGCCGAACTTATTGCCGAATGCGAAAGTCAGCTGTTGCAGTACCAGCAGCCCATTCTTGTGGAAGAATATCTGCCAGGGAGGGAATTTACTGTAGGGCTGCTGGGAACCGGTCGAAATGCCGAAGTGCTGGGGACGCTTGAGATCGTGCTGCTGCCTGATGCGGAAAGCGGTTGCTATTCGTATGTGAACAAAGAACGCTGCGAGGAGCTTGTCGAATATCGACTGGTTCGCCCTGACGATCCGGAAGTGTTTGAAGCAGAACGAATTGCTCTGAAAGCATGGCGAGCACTTAATGGTCGTGATGCGGGGCGGATCGATTTGCGGTCGGATGCAAAGGGCAGCCCTCAGTTTCTGGAGGCAAATCCTTTGGCTGGCCTACATCCACAGCACTCAGACTTGCCAATGCTGGCGACGGCGGTCGGCATGCCTTACGTCGAACTGATCCGCCGAATCGTCGATTCCGCCGCGTTGCGAGTGCGTGCGTCCTCCAGTGCGTCCTCCAGTGCTTTTGACAATCAGCGCAGCGACATCAACGCCGTGCGAAAGTAAATGGACGGCCTTATGTCATTACGCAAAGTTGTTATTCTGCATAACGAAGTCGACCTCAACGCCTCCATCGCCGATCAGGACGTGATTGTTCAGCGAGATGCCGTTCGTCAGGCACTTTGCGAACGGGATCATCAAGTTGATATCCTTGAATGCACGCTGAATTTGCAGCACACGGCCGATCAGTTGCGTTTGCTAAAACCAGACGTTGTCTTTAATTTGGTGGAATCGCTTGGCGGAACAGATCGGCTGATGTCGGCCGCAACATTGCTGCTGGAGGCGATGAAGATTCCTTTTACCGGCGCTTCAACCACTGCGATTCTGCGGACGTCTGACAAAGTGTCGGCCAAGCGATTGATGAATGTCGCTGGCTTGCCAACTCCGCGATGGTCGACCGGGGCAGATTGCGAAGCGGCGACGTCGCTAATGGCTGGCCGAGCGATTGTGAAGCCCGTCTGGGAACACGCTTCGTTCGGGATGGATGATGATTCCGTAATTGACGTGACCGCGGCAGCCGATCTGGCAACGCTGCTTCGAAATCGTTCGGCGAGTTCAGGTTGCCTGCACTTTGCCGAAGAGTATATCGACGGCCGGGAATTCAATCTGTCAGTGCTGGAAGGTGAGAACGGGCGTCCTGTCGTTTTGCCACCTGCAGAAATTGACTTTTCGGCTTTTCCGGATTCGAAGCCTCGAATTGTTGGGCACAAAGCGAAGTGGTGCGAAGACTCGTTCGAGTACCAGCAGACTCCTAGAAGCTTTGACTTTTTAGATTCCGACAGCCAGCTGCTGCAGAAGCTAACCGAACTGGCGTCCGCTTGCTGGCAAACGTTTCAGCTCAGAGGTTATGCCCGAGTCGACTTTCGCGTGGACGGTCGGGGAGTTCCGTGGATACTTGAAACAAACGTTAACCCGTGTTTGTCTCCGGACGCGGGCTTCGCTGCGGCGTTGGATCGCGGTTCCATCGATTTTATAGCCGCGATCAATCAAATTGTGGATTCTGCGCTGAACTCCTCTTCTGAAGATCAGTTCTAAATGTTTCGAATCCGACGAATTCATGATGACGTTGTTCCGGTAAACCGAACTGCCGTTCAGGAAGTGATTCAGATCTTTAAGGATCAGTTTTCGGATGCACCGATATCGGATGTCGAGGGGCTGTCTGAAAAGCTTCGTAATCCGTTTAAGCAGCGATTCCGGATGGTTCTGTACGTTGCAGAAAAACGTCCGGGGCATGTTGAAGGATTTGCGACGGTGCTGCATGAGCCAGTGCTGGGTTTCTGTTATCTCGACTATCTTGCCGCCGGCAAAAAACTGACTGGCCGCGGCATCGGAGCAGCGCTTTACCAACACATTCGATCAGAGGCGTTGACGCTGAGAACAAAGGGGCTGTTCTTCGAATGTCTGCCGGATGACGCGGACCGCTGTTCTGATTCGGCGATTCGGAAATCAAATGCGGCTCGGCTGCGATTTTACGAACTCTACGGTGCCGTACCGATCAGGGGAACGGAATACGAATGGCCGGTTCCCGGTGCCGTAAACGACAATCTGCCGCATCTGGTTTACGACGACCTGGACCAGGGAAAACCACTATCGCAAAAGTTTGCGAAGGATGTTGTACGCGCGATTCTTGAGCGTAAATACGGAGACCTGTGTCCGCCGGAATACGTGACGCGGGTTGTGGGATCGTTTTGTGAAAACCCGGTGCAACTGCGGCCATTACGGTATCTTAAAGAATCGCCGGAACGTCCTCCGGCCAGAGCCAGTTCTCCTGAATTGATTGCGGTAGCAGTCAACGATAAGCACGACATTCATCACATTCGCGAACGGGGATATGTGGAATCACCCGTGCGAATTGGAGTCATTGAAGGCGAACTGAAAAAGTCGGGACTCATTGAATGCGTGTCGGTCAAAGAGTTTCCGTTGAAGCATATTCTTGCCGTGCATGATTCAAATCTGGTGAATTATCTTGAGAAGGCCTGCGCCTCTGTACCCGAAGGTAAGTCCATCTATCCGTACGTTTTTCCGATCCGAAATGCGACTCGGCCGCCTCGCGAAATGTCCGTGCTGTCCGGTTATTATTGCATCGATACGTTTACGCCCATTCATCGGAATGCATTTCCTGCGGCTCGGCGGGCGATCGACTGTGCTCTGACGGCGGCAGATCTGGTGTTGCGTGGACGTCGAATTTCTTACGCCTTGATCAGACCACCGGGGCACCATGCTGAGCGAAAGTCATTTGGAGGCTTCTGTTATTTTAACAACGCCGCCGCCGCAGCGCAGTACCTGAGTTCCTGCGGGAAGGTGGCGATTCTGGACATCGATTACCATCACGGTAACGGCCAGCAGGATATTTTCTATGAACGAAGTGACGTGTTGACCGTGTCAATTCATGGTGATCCCGACTTTGCGTATCCTTATTTCACAGGCTTTCCGGATGAGACCGGTTCTGGAGAAGGTGCGGGGTTTAATTTGAACATTGTTCTACCGGAAAAACAGGATGGACAGCAGTATCGTGTGGCTCTGACTGGCGCGCTGCAGGTCGTTAAAGACTTTAATCCTCAGTTCCTGGTGGTTGCCCTGGGGTTAGATCCGGCGAAAGGGGATCCGACCGGCACGTGGTCGTTAGGTCCATCAGACTTTGAAAAGAATGGGGAACTGTTGGGTGAACTTCGCATGCCGACCGTCGTTATTCAGGAGGGTGGGTATCGTACCAGAACGCTCGGGACAAATGCTCGACGCTTTTTTGAAGGCCTTGTCCGGACAAGTCATGCTACCTAAATTTTCCATTCGCAGTGACGCTCGCAGGGAAGATCGAGATCACGTACGCCGCATGGCCGAATCGACCGAGTTTTTTCGCCCGGACGAAGTGGATATTGCTGTGGAGCTGGTGGACGCATTCGTGGCGAACGGTGAAGCGTCCGGATACGAATTTCGGTTTGCAGAGCAAAATGGTTGGGTTGTGGGATACATCTGTTACGGGCTGATCGGCTGCACGCTCGGTAGTTACGATATCTACTGGATCGTCGTTGACCGCCAGTCACAGGGAAAAGGCATTGGCCGTTTGCTGCTGCAGGAGGCCGAGCAGGACCTGGTTTCGCGACACGCTCGCCTGGTCTACATTGAGACTTCGAATAAGCCGCAATATGAACCTACCCGACAGTTCTATCAACGCTGTGGGTACAATGTGGCAGCGGTGATGAAAGACTTCTACGACGACGGTGACGACAAGGTCGTGCTGGTGCGCGATCTGCGAAGCAAACTTCAGCCGGATGCCTGAATGTTGTCCAGGTGGTGCGAATGTAATTGCGTTCGGCCCGCGCAGCCTCGGTGAAAGTCACGCTGTTCGCCAGGTTTTCGTCCGTCTGTTTTCTTTCAGCCTGGCCTTTGTTTTGATCGGGTATCGCAGGCTGGCCAATTGTTGGTTCCTTGAAATATTAGGTCAGATTGGTCTTGAGATGTTTGCTGACGATTGGCAAACTTCCGCGCAGTGCATCGGCGGGATTCCCGCTTGAGCCATTTACCCTTTTTCCACGGGTGCAACAGCAGAACAAGTGAGTCACAGACTTCAGTTTCGCATCGGAAATCAACCTGACGACGTAACTTGCGGGCCAACCTGCCTGCAGGCCATTTACGGATACTTTGGCGACGAGGTTTCGTTGGATGAAATTATCAGGGACATCGCCACCTTTGATGAAGGTGGCACGTTAGCGGTCATGCTCGGTTGTCACGCGTTGCGGCGTGGCTATAACGCTGTGATTTACACGTTTAACCTGCAGGTGTTTGATCCAACCTGGTTTCACGCGAGCGAGGCGCGAGTCGACCTTGCAGAGCGTTTAACGGCTCAGATGGCGGTCAAAGATCACCCGAAGCTCCGCACCGCTTCAGAGCACTACCTGGATTTTTTGGCGTTTGGTGGCGTGATTCGCATGGAGGATCTGACGGCTGGCCTGATTCGCAAATATCTGAAGCGAGGCATTCCAGTTTTGTCCGGCCTAAGTTCAACCTATCTGTATCAGGAGTCTCGCGAATTTGGAATGGACGGAAAGTCTGACGATTTGCGAGGCGAACCCAGTGGCCATTTTGTGGTGATGTGCGGTTATGATCAGGTCGAGCGAACCGTTCTGGTTGCTGATCCCTATCTCGCGAATCCAATTTCCGGGACGAGTTACTATGCTGTCGATCTCGATCGTGCAGTGTGTTCAGTTCTGTTGGGGATTGTTACATACGACGCCAATCTGCTTATCATTCGCCCCGGAGATCGCTTTTTTGTAACTTGATAAGGCCGTTGTTTCAGTTGTCGGCCGTGTTTAAGTTACCTGAGTTTCTGAAATGTCGTTGTGGCGTTGCTGCAGCGGATGAATTTGTTTCTCGCCGAAATAATCAATCCCAGGATAAGTCTGCTTTATGCCCACATTAATTGTTACATCCGGCGGCAAAGACTGGCCGTTTGATATTCCCGGCGTGCAGGTTGTGGATGCACGGTCTTATCTGACAAATCCGGAATACGCATCAGTCACTCGTTCGACGCGAGTGTTTAATCTGTGCCGAAGCTATCGCTATCAAAGCATGGGTTACTATGTTTCGCTGCTGGCTGAGGCGCGCGGACACAAGCCGATGCCAGGGGTTACGACGCTGCAGGACTTGAAAACCCGTTCCATGATGCGGATGGTTTCAACAGAGCTTGAGGAACTGCTTCAGAAAAGTCTGGCCCCGCTGCAGTCTGAGGAATTTACTCTAAGCATCTACTTCGGAAGAAATATGGCTCAACGGTATGAGCGTCTTTCTTTGCAGTTGTTCAACCTGTTTCCGGTGCCGTTGCTTCGCGTAGATTTTCTTCGTCGCGATGATACCTGGCAGATTCGTCGTGTGCGGGCGATTCCAGGGGCCGACGTTCCTGAAAACCATCGTGAATTTGTTGCAGAAGCGGCAGCTCGCTATTTAAGTGGCCGCAGTGCGTCTTTGAAGTCTCGTAAGCGCATGCGATTTGATCTTGCCATTCTTTACGATCCGGATGAAAAAGAAAATGCTCCATCCGGTGAAAGTGCGTTGAAGAAATTTATCAAAGCGGCGGAAAAAGAAGACATCAATGCCGAACTGATCACGAAAGATGATTCAGGGCGTCTGCTTGAATTTGATGCTTTGTTTATTCGAGAAACAACAAGTGTCGACCATCACACCTACAGGTTTGCTCGACGCGCTGCCAGCGAAGGCATGGTGGTTATCGATGATCCCATTTCCATTCTGCGCTGCACTAACAAAGTCTACCTGGCCGAACTGCTGACGCGTCACAAGATTCCGATTCCTCGCACGATTGTCGTGCATCGTGACAACGCCGATCGCGTTGAGCCGGAACTTGGCTTTCCGTGTGTCCTGAAGAAGCCTGACAGTTCGTTCTCACAAGGCGTTGTGAAGGTCGCTGACGCTGCAGAGCTGACACGGCATCTGGATGAATTTCTGGGCGAATCTGATCTGCTGGTCGCTCAGGAATTTCTTCCAACCACATTCGATTGGCGCATTGGTGTGCTGGACGGCAAAGCCCTGTTTGCCTGTCGCTATTTTATGGCACGAGGACACTGGCAGATTATTCGACAGGAAAATCATGGTTCCGGGCGTTATGGTAAAACGGAAGCTGTCCCAGTTGAACTGGCACCGCGAAAAGCGATCGACGTGGCAGTCAAGGCTGCCAATTTGATCGGTAACGGGTTTTATGGCGTGGACGTGAAAGAATCCGAAGGGCGATTTACGGTGATTGAAGTTAACGACAATCCCAACGTGGATGTTGGTACCGAAGACGCACTACTTAAAGACGAATTATACCGCCGCATTATGGAAACGTTTGTGCGACGTATTGAAGCTTCAAAGGCACGCCACTATGTCTGAGCCGTTGCATTTGTTTGACGCGTTTGGCGTCGAACTGGAATACATGATTGTCGACAGGCACCGTCTCGATGTAAGTCCGATTGCCGACAAGCTGATTAAGGCAGACTGCGGTCGTGTGGAAGCAGAAATAGAACGCGGGCCGATTTCCTGGTCCAACGAACTGGCACTGCATGTGATTGAGTTTAAGACGACTAGTCCCACGAAACAGCTTTCCGGTCTGGCCGAGCAGTTTCAGCAGAACGTAGCCGATGCCAACGCACATTTGGAACGTTTGGGAGGGCGACTGCTGCCATCTGCGATGCATCCGTGGATGGATCCGTTTAAAGAAATGAAACTGTGGCCGCATGAATATAACGAGGTCTACGAGGCGTTCGATCGCATTTTTGACTGTCGCGGGCACGGATGGGCCAATCTGCAGAGCGTGCATCTGAATCTTCCGTTTCACGGGGACGAAGAATTCGGACGTCTACATGCTGCCGTTCGTTTGATGCTGCCTCTGCTTCCTGGACTGGCGGCTTCATCGCCGATTATGGACGGCAGGCTGTCGGGCATGCTGGATAGTCGGCTGGAAGTTTACCGCACAAATTCACGTCGCGTTCGATCAGTAGCCGGAGATGTGATACCGGAACAGGCCTTTACCCGTGAAGAATATGACCGACTGATTTTTCAGCCTATGTATGCAGAAATTGCTCCGCTGGATCCTGACGGCGTCCTTCAGGAAGAATTTCTAAATGCCCGCGGCGCGATAGCTCGGTTTGATCGCGGTGCCATTGAAATTCGCGTGATCGATATTCAGGAATGTCCCGCGGCTGATATCGCGGTTCTGCAAACAACGGTTGCCGTTTTGAGGGCACTCGTTGATGAGAAATGGAGTGAAACGTCTGCTCAGAGAAACGTGAGCGTCGAACGTCTTCACGCAATTCTGTGTGCAGTCATTCGGGATGGCGAACAGGCCTTGATTACAGATGTGGAATATCTGCAACTATTCGGAATTTCAGACAGTGCATGTCTGGTCAGTGATGTGTGGAAACATCTAGTGTCCGTTCAACCACCTGAATTGGATGCAGCGACGCGACCGGCGTTGGAGCTGATTCTGAATCAGGGGCCGTTGTCTCGGCGGCTGACTAACCGCATTGTCAGGTCTGGCAACGCTGACTTTCTGGAATCTGCAAAACAGTTGTATGGCGAATTGGCGGATTGCTTAACTGAAGGTCGGAGTTTCAACGGCGCGATGTTTTAATGTCGAAACACCTGACCAACAATCGATCGGAAACACGGGCCGTCGTAATCACATGCGAGCACGGTGGAAACCGTGTGCCTGCTCGGTATCGGAAGTGTTTTGTCGGTGCCGAAGAAACGCTTGTCAGTCATCGTGGTTGGGATCCAGGGGCCTTGAAACTGGCTCGTGAGTTCGCTACTGTCATTGCAGCACCGTTGTTTTCGGCGACCGTCACGAGATTGCTGGTCGAACTGAATCGTTCGCCTGGACATCGCAAACTGTTTTCCGAGTTTACCGAATCTTTGCCTGTTGATGAAAAAGGTAAGCTGCTGGTTGACCACTGGCAGCCCTATCGTGATGAAGTTCAGCAGGCGATCTCAGAGGCAATTGGCACCACAGGGCGGGTCTTACATCTGTCGGTGCACAGTTTTACGCCGATCTGGAATGGCGAGTTCCGGAAAACGGATGTCGGGTTGTTGTATGACCCGCGGCGTGGCAGCGAATTGGATTTTTGTCGCCGTTGGGGCAGGGCAATATCCGTCGCCGAACCAGAACTGACTGTTCATCGGAACGCTCCGTATCGCGGAACGTCTGATGGTTTCGTTACCGCCTTGCGACGCCAGTTTTCGGGCGACGTCTACACAGGATTGGAACTGGAAGTCAATCAGAAGTACTTCCTGTCACCGAAGTCGGATCAGAGCTCGTTTTTTAAATCACTGATTACAAGTTTTCAGCAAACACTTCATAAAGATTGATCAATCATGCCAGAGCTCGACCTTAGGGAATTCGAATGGAAGACAACTCTGCGAAGGCTGACCATCGAAGACTACGATGAGCTGATTGAGATGCAGAAGTTGTGCTTCCCTGGTATGCAACCGTGGGGACGCGATCAGATTGAGAGCCAGATACAGCACTTTCCTGCCGGGCAACTGGCGATTGAAATCGATGGACGTATCGCTGCTTCGTCGTCCAGTCTGATCTTGTCATTTGATGCTGGCATGGAATGGCACGACTGGACGAAAGTGGCTGACGGTGGTTACATCCGCAACCACGTGCCCAGAGGAGATGTTCTTTACGGTATTGAAATGATGGTGCACCCGGATTTTCGAGGAATGAAATTATCGCGACGTTTGTACGCTGCGCGAAAAGAACTTTGCCGCGAGATGAACCTGTCTCGCATTATTATCGGTGGCAGAATTCCAGGTTATCACAAGCACGCAGATAAGATGAATGCAAGTGAGTATGTAGAACAGGTTATCGGGAGAACCTATTACGACAACGTTCTGACGGCTCAGCTGGCAAATGGTTTTGCTTTGCAGGGATTGATTGCAAACTATTTTCCAACAGACACGCAAAGCTGTGGCTACGCAACATTTCTGCAATGGTTGAATCTGGACTATGTGAAAGGAGCAAAACGACAGTTTTCGACCGTCACAGAACTGGTACGTATCGCTGCTGTGCAATATCAGATGCGAACCATTAAAGGCTTCGATGAATTTGCACAGCAATGTGAGTTCTTCATCGACACCGCCAGCGAATACAAGAGTGACTTTGTGCTGTTTCCTGAGCTGCACACGACGCAGTTACTGTCTTGCATTCCCGAGCTTCGCCCCGGCGAGGCTGCTCGAAGGTTGGCCGAATTTACACCACAGTACCTGGAATTCTATACCGAAATGGCGGTGAAGTACGACGTGAACATCATTGGCGGTTCACAGTTCGTTCTGGAAGGCGATACTCTGTTTAACGTGGCGTATCTGTTTAGGCGCGACGGGACGCTGGAAAAACAGGAAAAGATTCATATCACGCCAAGCGAACGCAAGTGGTGGGGCGTAAGTCCCGGCCGCAAGGTGAACGTCTTCGATACCGACTGTGGGACGATCGGTATTTTGATTTGCTATGACATTGAATTCCCGGAGCTTGTTCGTATCAGTGCTTCGAAGGGGGCTCAGATTATTTTCGTGCCGTTCAATACGGATACTCGGCACGGTTATCTGCGAGTCCGCAACTGCGCCATGGCTCGATGCGTTGAGAACCATGTTTACGTTGCGGTTGCCGGCTGCACGGGCAACCTTCCGTTTGTCGAAAACAGCGACATTCACTACGCTCAGTCTGCGATTTTCACACCAGCCGATGCCGAATTCGCTCGCGACGCAATCGCTGCCGAATGCAACGCCAACATCGAAACGATGATCATCCATGACGTTGACGTGGAACAGCTACGAAGACACAAGCAGGCCGGCAGCGTGCAAAACTGGAAAGATCGCCGCACGGATCTGTACAAAGTTGTCTATGTCGAAGACGGCGAAGAGTTCACCGTTTGATGGAACTGGCCTGCAATAAATCTGTTTCAGATTTACGGTGTGTGAATGGGTGGCCCCTCGCTAAGTTTTGGTTTCTGCTGTGTTCTCTGATTCCTAAACATTGCAGCTCTGCGCCAAACCTTTGTTGCGTCGCAGCGCAGGAGCCGTTTGCACTCAACCTGCTGGCCCGGTTGACATTCAATGGCTTCAGGTGCAGCTCAAGTCCGGTGTTTGTGGGCGGTCTGGCGAAACGCGATTGCTTTGATCCAATTGCGTTAATGGCTCGTTGTTTATCTGCGTTGCCGAGGAGCCTGGGTTTTCAGTATGAGGTAAATTTTATCAACTGCCTTGCGACTCGGCATGGAATGGTCTCATGTCCCATGTCATAGGTCCGCGCAGGTTGCTGTTCTTTTTTTCTTAGTTCGCCTGAGACGTGTTTAGATTGCGCAGCAGTCGATTTTTATCTTTGATGAGTCGATTGGATTCTGGCAGAGTTGTTTGTTCTGACTTTTTTTGATGTGCTCCAATGCAGCAGGCGTGTTGCCAGGAAGGTATTCGCAGATGCCGGCGAATATGCATCCATTTGGCGTCCGGGGGCGGCGACGAATCGAGCGTTCAGACATCTTGTTGGCTTGTTCGATTTCTTCCGCGTTAAGCCATATTCTGCCAAGTCCATTAATCAGATCGTCCATTTGTTCACCGTGTGACACCGATTGAAAAACCAGAAGTTCTCTTGCTGAAAGCTGGTTGGATAACTCCGCGACTTTTTCGACCAGCACTTTCGATCTGGCTGTTGCGCCGATGGCTTCATCAAACGGAGCGGATTGAGTGATAAAGAAGGCCAGCGACAAGGCTGTGATAGAGTCTTCTGGAACAAGGGCAAGCCAGTCGTTACGCTCCTGTGTGGATGGCACAAGATCTTCGTTCCAGGCTTGGTGGCGGATATCTCTGGTGATTGTTCGCGCAATTTCGCGAGCCACCAGCCAGTGACCGTCGATATTAAAATGCACATGTTCGAGAAAACGATTCTCGCCAGGCGAGCCCGGTTTCGAGTTAGCGGCAAAGGTTTTTGCGAGGTCAAGAAACACACAATTGCCGTCGGATTCAGCAGCGGTTTTAGCCAGAATCGTGTTGAAAGAACCAGTCGCTTGATAACGGCACGGATCAAGGTCACGCGCGAGGATATACTCGTCTGCGGCTGCATCGTGCTCGCCCTGAAGTTCGAGGCACTGAGCGTAGCGGAAGTGGAGGCACGCGGCGTCGGGGTGTCGTGAGCAGGTCTCGTCTCAGATGTTTTGCACTTGCTGAACGCGATTTTCATCGCCTACCAATTGCACTTGTGTCGCGGCATCCGCCAGGATTTTCGCCTCATCTCCGACTGTCAGCGGGTTGTGATCTCGCAAATTGCTAGCCACACCGCACAGGACGATTGGAATGTTGTGCCGATCGCAAATGTTCACGATTTTGGAAACGTTTCTGCGATAAATTTCACGGGCCTGACGAATTAATTCGCTTCCATTTGAAATACGGTATTCCGCGGGAAAGCTTTCAATTAGATCCGTGGCGGCACCCTTGCTGTCGACTTCGCTATGGGCATAACTCGATAATAACTGTCCCCGGCGTTGCTGTCGAAACATGATGCCGGCTGCGGTAATGTTTGCATTGGTGGCGAGCCCACCAACTCCATAAAAGTCATTGTGGCCAGCGTACCGAACAACAAGGTCAGGTCGGGCTTTGATGCACTGGTTCACAAGGTCCACCAGAGGCGTTGTGCTGATCCCAATAATTCCCGCATTGAGCACTTCAACTTTTTGATCGTTCAACTGTTTTGTAGAATGAGTTCCAAATGCCGAGGAAAGGAAAGTTCTGACGCGTACGGATAATCCTGAACGGTCGATGCCGACGACTACGACGCGGAACGTGCCCGGTGGTTTTGGTAAAGCAAAGCCTCGAGGTTCGGGGCCACGCAGATCAATTGAGCAGTCTGCAACGTCGACCCGCGGATTGAAAGAGTGAATACTGCCTGTCAATTCGCGGGAAGATCGCAGCACAAGCGTCGGGTCGATGCCGACGTTCGTTAAACGTAAATAAAATTCGGCGAGACAGACAATTCCCAGTGGAAACACAATGGCCAGGGCTCGAAACAGCCACGCTTTACGAATCCGTCGAACCTGCGCAGTTTGATTTATGGCGACATTTGGGCGCGAAGTTGATTTGTTGTTTGAGCTGTGAGTGGCATCAGCAAGCTTAGGCATTCAGTACCAGGCAGCGGTTTTTTGGAGGGGGCGGCCGCTTCTGTTTTCTGCTCGGCAGTTCGGGCTTCTGGAATAACAGCTGTGCCTCGATGAGGATCCAGCTTAAATTAGGAATCAGCGAGATTTGCCAAGTTTTGCGGCCAGTTGGCGGATGATTCCCAGGGCGAATTTGTTCAGGCCAATGGCTTGCTCGTTGGCTCGGACGTTCCATGAACCGAGTTCCGGGTCTGTGCGAAATCGTCCAACAAATCCCGACAAAGCACTCGGCTTCTTTCCTGCCGTTGGTTCGAACATGGTGTCGATACCTTTATCAGAAACGGTTTCGTCGTGAGAATCGAGAATGCTGCGGATCGACAGAAATCGAATTGGGTTCTTTTCGGTCGACAGATGCACGCACGCCTGAGCGACTGCAAGGCTGGTTGTGTCGCACGCGACAGCATGGCTGGTTTCGGCGAGTTGTCGTTTTTCTTCAGTCGTTCGTGGGTGGTGATCGGCGACGACGTGTCTGCGTACAAAAATGCGTTTTGATTCGGGAACAGCACACTTCATTGGCAGCTTATTTCCGTGGGTGTCACAGATTTCGTTGGCAAGACAAATGTCTCCGGCTTTCAGATCTGCGGTGAGTGCTGAACTAAAGCCGAGCGACAATACCCACGACGGAGCGTGTTCTTTGATCAGCGTGTCCGTTACTGCTCGATGAGCGGCAAAGCCGGCACCAGCTTCTACAATGGCAATGCGAATGACTTCGTCCAGAAAACCGCCACGGAAAACCGTGTTGTTATCAACGTATTTCCTGGGGCGATCCAGCACTTTCAGCAGCGGCTTGATTTCGGCATTGTGCGCACACACGATGCCGATATCAGCCGATCGCCGATCGAAGGATGGTTCTTCTGCTTGGTCGCTGGACTGCGCCATGATGTCGCTAACTTCCTGTCAGGCGTTGTTCGCTTCGAAGTTCTTCATGAACTGAATCAGGGCATCAACGCCTTCAGTCGGAAACGCGTTGTAAATGCTGGCCCGCATTCCGCCAACACTGCGGTGGCCTTTCAAAGCGCTAAAGCCAACGGCTTCGGCCTGTTTGATGAATGCTGAGTCTTTGTTTTCGTCGCCCGTGACGAATGTGACGTTCATCAACGAACGACTGTCTTCGCGAGCTGTTGTCTGAAACAGGCTGCTGGCTGCCAGGTAGTCGTACAACATTCCGGCTTTGGCTTTGTTGTTTGCTTCGACGCCGGCAAGTCCACCGTTGGCTTTGATCCACCGGAACACCAGCATCATTAGATACAGCCCAAATGTTGGAGGCGTATTGTACATGGAATCGTTGGCCGCGTGAGTGCGATACTGCAACATGGAAGTTAGATCGCTGTTGCCGGCTTCCACAAGGTCGTCGCGAATGATGACCAGTGTCACGCCGCTAGGCCCCAGATTTTTTTGTGCTCCGGCGTAGATGATGCCGTACTTCGACACATCAATCGTGCGGCTGAAAATGTCACTGCTGGCATCGCACACCAAAAATGCATCGCTGTTGTAGCCAGTGGGCTCGGTGGCGAACTGCGTGCCATAGATCGTGTTGTTGGAAGTGAAGTGCACGTATCGCGGACTGTCGCTATGGCCGGCTTCCTGAGGGATGTAATTGAAGTTGGCGTCTTTGCTGCTGCTGGCAATATGGACATTGCCGAACAGCTTTGCTTCAGTCACGGCTTTTTCGGCCCATGATCCGGTCACGAGGTAATCGGCCGTTTGATTTTTTGACAGAAGGTTCATTGGAATCATGCCAAACTGCAGTGATGCTCCGCCCTGCAGAAAAAGCACTTTGTAGTTCTGTGGAATTCCAGCGAGTTCTCTACACAGGGCTTCCAGTTCTTCCGCTACGGCGACGAACGCTTTACCACGGTGAGAATGTTCGCAAACGCCGACTCCTGTATCACCGAGCGAAAGCAGATTCTCGCGAGCTTCATTCAGCACGCTTTCAGGCAGAACAGCTGGTCCGGCAGAGAAGTTCCAGATGCGATTAGTCATCGCGGTCGTCTTTCGTTGGGTGGTAATAATGACAGTAGGTGAAGTCAGGGCAGGAAGGAATCAGTTCTGGGCTGCAAGTGTGGTCCTGTGCCGAAAGTGCAGTGCACGGATCTTATGTACGGTTTCGGCGGATTCCAAACAGCGGTTGAGTCCCTTCGCCATTTCTTGCAGACACGTTGAGCTGCCTTGAGTTCGTTCTCAGCGGCGATAAGATGGTCTCGACAGAGAGGTCAGGCCCTTTCGTGACATGCTTCGAAGGCCGAATCGGCGGGAATTCCTTCGCAGAACGTCAGGAGAGGGGCTGACCTCTTTCATTCCACACGTGTTTTTCGGCATTTCAGGTCGGTTACCAATGAATTTGAGTTCTTCCGTACCGGACAGTCGGTCTGGGCCGCGTCTGCAACCATTCCAGCCGGCTCAGGGAGATCTTGCGATTCTGGCCGGTTCTGCCAATCCGGTGTTCGCCCAGAAAATTGCGAACAGCATGGGAGTTCGATTGACTCCCTGTCAGGCTCAGGTCTTTAGCGAAGGTAACGTTTTCGTTCGCATTCTGGAGAATGTGCGGGGGCGGGATACGTTTATCATTCAGGGCGTGCATCACCCGGTAAATGATAATTTCGTGGAATTGCTGTTCTGGATCGACGCTCTCAAGCGAGCAAGTGCTCAGCAGATAACCGCCGTCATACCTTATTTTAGCTACGCAAAAGGTGACAAAAAAGACGAGCCACGAGTGTCGATTCGTGCTCGGGTTTGCGCTGATGCGATTGAGGCGGCTGGGGCGGATCGAGTTCTCACGATGGACCTGCACAGTCCTCAGATTCAGGGTTTCTTCAGCGTGCCGGTCGATCATCTTTATGCTCGAGCGGTGATTTGCGATCACATTAAGACTCTCGGCATTGAGGATTTGGTCATCTGCAGTCCCGACGCTGGGTTTGCGAAGTCAGCGGCTGCGTATGCCAACCTGTTGGGTGTGCCGGTTGTGATCGGCAACAAGACTCGCCCGGATCATTCCGAGCAGGCTGAGATTCTGGAAGTCATTGGTCAGGTTGGTGGCAAGAACGTGTTGATGGTGGACGACTTCACCATTACCGGCGGATCGCTGTGTGGAATGGCCGAAGTTCTTAAACAGCGTGGAGCGAAAGATATCTACGCTGCGGTTTCTCACGGAGTGTTTTCCCGAGGTGCCTCAGAACGAATTCAGAACAGCCTTATTAAAAAGTTGTATATGACAGATACGATTGAATCGCCCGTCGAATCGCTTTGCGAAAAGATCGAGGTGATTTCTGTCGCCACTCTGTTTGCTCAGGCCATTCGCAGCATTCACGATCGCACCAGCGTCAGCATGCTGTTTTCGGATGACAAGCAAACGTAGTTGCCCGCACGTTGCACAGCATTCGCAAAAACAACTGACGCTGGCACCGTTCTAAGTTCATCAGGTGATTACTCGCTGACGTTCAGCTTCCGTACCTTCGCACAGGGAAACACAGGACACGCTCATGGCCGCCAAGCTTTCACCAATGATGGAACGTTACCACGAGGTGAAGGCCGAGAATCCCGGGGCGATTTTGCTGTTTCGGATGGGCGACTTTTACGAACTGTTTCACCAGGACGCTCAGAATGCGGCTCGTGTTCTGGGTCTGACTCTCACAAGTCGCGACAAGAATTCGGACAATCCGGTTCCGATGGCCGGCTTTCCATATCATCAGCTGGATAACTATCTTCAAAAGCTGATTCAAAACGGTTTTCGAGCTGCAATCTGTGACCAGGTGGAAGATCCCAAAACCGCGAAGGGCCTTGTCCGTCGCGAAGTGACGCGCGTGATTACGCCCGGAACACTCACTGACGACCAACTGCTGGATCCACGCGCGAGTAATTTTATAGCGTGCGTGGCACCGTCGAAAACCAGCATCGGTCTGGCATGGCTGGAGCTTTCCACCGGGCGGTTTCTGGTGTCTGAAATCGAACCCGCTTTGTTGCAGGACGAGCTTGCCAGAATTCGGCCAGCCGAATGTCTCGTGCCGGAAGACGCCGCCAGCGACGGTGAACTACCGGTTGCACGATCCGATCTGGGTGGCCCCGTGTTAACCGGTCGGCCGGCGTGGTGTTTTTCAAAAGACGAGTCTCGCCGTTTGCTGCACGAACACTTCGGCATCAAGACTCTGGAAGGTTTTGATATCGAGGATAATTCTCCTGCCGTTACTGCTGCCGGAGCGTTGCTGGAGTACATCCGCGATACACAGAAGTCGGCGTTGCTACACATCACTCGGTTGGAAAATTACCGTCGCAATCGGCACATGATTATCGACGAAGCAACTCGCCGAAGTCTTGAACTGACTCACACAATGCGGGACGGGCGGCGCGAACAGAGTTTGTTAGGCATCATCGACGAAACGTGTACTCCGATGGGAGCACGCTTAATGGCCGATTGGTTGTCAAGTCCTTTGACCGACCTGCAACAGATTGGTGAGCGACACGATTCCGTTGAAGAAATGGTTGGCGATCTGACACTTCGCGATGACCTTCGAGAACTGCTGAAAGGCATGTACGACCTGCAACGTCTGACGTCCCGCGTGGCCACAGGTCGCTGCAGTCCACGTGACCTAAGCTGTCTTGCTCAGTCTTTAGGCCAGCTACCGAAATTGAAAGCGAAGCTGTGTCAACGCAAGGCGAAGCGATTGCAAACGCTGGAACAACGCATTGACCTATGTCCTGAAGTTCGCCAGGCGATCAGCGATGTGATTGTCGATGAGCCGCCGAATTCGATTACCGATGGTGGTGTTGTTCGGCCTGGGTTCAACGCAAAACTGGACGAACTTCGTGATTTGTCGAAGGGCGGTAAGCAGTGGATCGCCGCGTACCAGGCCAAAGAAAGCGAACGCACGGGGATTCCGAGTTTGAAAATCGGGTTCAATAAGGTCTTTGGTTATTACCTTGAAGTGACTGGCACGCACCTCAGTAAAGTGCCGGCTGACTATATCCGTAAACAGACGCTGAAGAATCAGGAACGCTATATCACTCCGGAGTTGAAGGAGTACGAAGACAAAGTTCTACGAGCTGAAGATCAGGGTAAGGCTTTGGAGCAGGAAATTTTCAGCAAGTTGAAGGAAGACGTAGCCAGTCATGTGGCTCGGGTTTTGTTGACGGCTGAGGCGCTAGCGGAAATTGACGTGTTTGTTGGCTTGGGGATTTTGGCTGCCGCGGCGGGATATTGTCGTCCGGAAATGACGGAGGATCCTGTGCTGGATATTCGGGAGGGGCGTCATCCTGTACTGGACCGATTGATGTCCGCTGGTGAATTCGTTCCCAATGATGTGCGACTAGGAATTGAGAGCCCGGCAGCGGACGACAAAAGCGTGGCCCGAGTTAACAGCACGGGGCGAGTTCAAATCATAACCGGTCCGAATATGGCTGGTAAAAGTACTTACATTCGACAGGCTGCATTGTTAACGATTATGTCGCAGATGGGTTCTTTTGTGCCGGCCAGCGAAGCTCGCATTGGCATTGCGGATCGCGTATTTGCTCGCGTTGGCGCAAGCGATGAACTTGGCAAAGGGCAGAGTACCTTCATGGTCGAAATGACCGAGACGGCTCGGATTCTGAACAGTGCCTCAAAACGCAGCGTGGTAATTCTTGATGAAATTGGTCGAGGCACCAGTACTTACGATGGAATTTCTCTGGCCTGGAGTATTACTGAAAATCTACACGATGAACTTCAGTGTCGCACGATGTTTGCAACGCATTACCACGAACTGACAGACCTGACGGCGACATTGAAGCACGCGTCTAACTGGCATGTTGCCGTCCAGGAAAATAATGACGACGTGATCTTTCTGCATCGCGTGATCGAGGGCGCAGCGGGACGCAGTTATGGTATTCACGTCGCGAAGCTGGCGGGTGTTCCCCGCAGCGTGACAGAACGAGCGGCTACGATTCTGGATATGCTTGAAAGCCAGCACGTCAATGCGGATGGCAGGCCGACGGTGCCGGAACGCAACACGACTCGTCAAAAGAAACTACAGCTCAACCTGTTCGAATTTCCGGAAGATCCTTTGCTCGACGAAATTCGAAACATGAAGGTCGACGACATGTCGCCAAGACAGGCGATGGACGAGCTATACCGACTGCGTCAGGAATTGTCTGCAAGGAAGTCTTGAGCTTTGTTATTAACCGAAACTGTGGTGGTCTCGGCAGGACTTCCGTTTTACGACACATATCGGCTGTCGCGATAGGTCAATGGCGTCGCGAGGCGGCTGTTGCAATTTTCCTCAGGGTCAGCCCACCACCGCAGCTTCGGTCATCACAATGTCTATTTCCGACAACTGTGTCTGTTGTCTGCGTTCTATGGTCGACCTGGCAGTCAGAACCACGTGGGTTGACGATGGGTCGGATGACGTATCGGGTACGTTTTCCGGATCGACAATCCAGATTAACGCCACGCCGCCTTTGGGGACGAGCGGTCCGCGCGTCGGCTTTGCGCATTACAATTTTCGGTTTCTATCTGCTTAGCTAAACGCCAGGTTTCGATTGTCCGCCGGCTTTTGCGGAACGACATTTGTGACCGGCTTGCGAACTATACAACTGAATGAGCGTTTGCATGCCACGTTTGCGGATCCGGGACAGGTACTTCCCGATGAAGTGGTCAGAACGCAGACGAATAATCAGTTGTTCGGCTGTCAGGTTGGATTTGATTCCGTGTTTGGAAATCGCTGTAACTGGTGTCTGGAACGAATGGCGTTGTCCACGGGGATTTACGGGATTTTTGCAAGCGCTGCGATCGCCGCGTGGTAGATCCGCCTAGCCACCGTCATCAGTTTGAGAACCTTGGGACGCCGCTTGTTTTCTCGAGGTTCAACGCGGTCCGGACGCTGACCTATGACGG
>Ga0209390_10001705_pt1 | contig 41266 bp, 63 predicted proteins | sample BON01_FD_187212 | JGI IMG/M metagenome (GOLD analysis project Ga0209390, IMG submission 187212) | Freshwater microbial communities from Lake Bonney liftoff mats and glacier meltwater in Antarctica - BON-01 (SPAdes) (version 2) | ecosystem: Environmental > Aquatic > Freshwater > Ice > Glacier...
ATCGTCGACACCGGCGGCAGATAGCCAGTCGGATGATCGATTACCAGAACGCCTGATGTGATCTCATCACTTGCATCGTCGTCGGCCTCCAGCGAAATCGAAGTAGCTTTCTTCCAGAGCTTTTTGAGCAGCGACCGCTCAGCATGCGATTCAATTTTTGCGATTCCATCCGTAGCATTTGCGTTGACGCCGATCGTGGTATCAATGACGACCTTTTTACCTTTGAACAAAACACTGCCCCGCACTCGAACGCACCACATCTGCCGATCGGCCAACTTGCGCCACTCCGGCGGATCCAGATTCGTGTCAAGATCGCTGCAATGCTCGTGGAGAAAAAACAATCGGCGGTAGCCATCTTCCTTAATGTACAGCGTGCCGTTGGCCCAAATACTGTATTGCTTTGAGCACAACTCAAACTGCTTTGCTTCGGCTTCAGCAACAACTGTATGACACACCTCATTCGTGGGTCTCTTCCCATCCCTACCGCCTTCGCAAAGAATTTTGCCTCGATCGTAGCACTTTACGAGCCATGTTTTTTCCGCGTCACTCATCGCGTCCTCGATGGCAAATGAGCCAGCCACGATCAAGGCGGATGCGATATCCGGATTGTTGCTAATCGCCTTTCGTATCGCCGTTTTGACCTCACCTGACTTGATCAGGAATCCGGTCGCCAGTGCTGTGATGTCACTAGTCTTAAATTTCGCTATTTCTGACATTTTGAAACTTTCTAATTTCTGAAATGAAAAGTTCTAAATCTTCGTCCGTTATCGCTTCAGCGGCCCGCGTGATTGCGATGTCGCGATTCCAGTCCTCAATATCTCGCTTTGCCTTTGCGACCCGCCGCCGCCAGTGCTCACAATCGCCTGGCTTTCGGGTATCGAGCGGCATTCCATTTGGGCACGGGTAAGGTTCGTTAAAATCCCGCAGGCCGAGGTACAGGCTATCGCCCGCCGTCATACCGAATGCGCCACGATCTCGGCAGCGACGATCCCATGTGAGGTAGCGGCTGTAGTCGCTCATGGCTAAATCACTGCCTCCTTTCGAATTTTCCGGGCGACCCACCTTCGCATGCGACGCCATCGCGATTCCGGCGACTCGTCTCTGCTGCCTCCTTCGTCGTTTTGATATTCGATTTCGGCGGCCATCTCGCGGGGGATTGCAGCGAGTAGACCGACCACATCGGGATCTTCAAAATCCATCCCCGCGACGTCGACGCCCCTGGCTTTACAAACCACGCCGATCGTGCAGCAATCGCCGTCCATATCGATCAGCTCGCCGTGGATCAGTATCTTGTCTGGCATCGCATCCATTGCGCCAGCAAGCTCGACCAAAAACGCCTGCATGTGCTCACTGCGAATCGTTGTGTTTATTTCCGCTCGCCAGCTATCATATGCCTGTTCTGATGCGTCCTCGTCGTCAGCGTCAACGTATCCGCTCCGGCTCATAAATTGCTCCTGTTTTTTAAATCCAAACATCACATCAATAATCGCAAAATCTCATTCCAGTTTTTCGGTCGCCACACAAAGCCACGGGTCTCTCTCAGCCAGTCCTGCTGCTCTGCGCTGACCGTCCCCGCATCCGTTTTCAGCTCCGCAAAAATCACGACGCCATTGCGAGCCAGTACTAAATCCGGAAAGCCGGCACCATCGCCTTCAACCGGTGTCCGCCATGTTTCTTTGCCGTTTCGAATCACCCGAGCGGGACGGAAATGTGCGACCTTCCATCCTTTGAGTTGCGCCAGCTCGATCACCTGTTTTTGAAATTCTCGCTCGGTCTCTTTCGGAAGTCCGCTCTGTTTTTTTGCCACTGATCAGTCCATCGTAAAAAAGGGAGCCTGCCGATGTGCGGTTCATACGAAGACCGCGGATTCAGGTGTGCACCGGCGCGCAGTGCGTTTAGTCGCAATCCGAATCCGCCGATGCCCGATCCTGCAGAATCTGTTCGTGGATCTCCTCACGGTTGACGGCGATATGCTTCGGGGCATCGATTCCTACGGACACTGTGTCGCCGCGAATCCCTATAATCGTGACGATAATGCCGTCCCCGATCATGATTTTCTGAAACGCTTTTCGTCGTAGAACCAGCATACAAACCTCCTTGTTTATGGATTGTGAAAAACCTGACCGGCCTCATGCCTCACGGGGATCAGCCGCCGCGAATCATTCGCAGTTAATCAGGTATCGCCCTGCTCGGTTACGATCCGAGTTTGCTCGCCGATCGTCATCAGTGAGCAGCACCATGCTAGACAGGACGAGCGACCTACTGGTTTATTTCGTATTCACTAAGTGCAGTTTTCGCGAACTGCACAGCATCGTAGGCGGCTCCGTTGATTGCGGCGTGGCTGTAGTCGAGCTGCGAGATATTGCGCAACGTAGCCACGAGGTGCTGAACGGCAGACGTCGCCTTAATAGACTCAACGAACTGCATGTGGTCCGGATCGATACTTTCAACCCTGCCGTCTGGCCACTCGATGATCGCCGTCGTGTAACTTGCGCAGCTAGTGTCTGTTTCGGCTAGACCCAATCCGAATTGATGAAATGACGCTTCACCAATCGGCTCTCTCAGCCATCGCGGAAATTCCCCCGGTGGCTGACGAACGCTTTTACTCACGATCACTTTCCGTAACTTCATTTTCATTTCTCCGTTAGTAAAACTCAAACAAATATGTCCGCGGATCTCCGCCAGATGACTCGCCACGGTTTTGTTAAGGAGCGTGGCAACGGAACGCTCTCACGGCGTACGTCGTGAGCGGCTGCGTGTACTCAGCCGCTGAAGGTGTCACGACACCTGGTTTATGGATGCAATTGCTTGCACCGCTGGTCGATTGCTCGTTCTGTTTGCCTGCGTTTTCTTGCGTCGGCCGCGTCAACCATTGGCCAGCAGAGGACCGCGCAGAAGATGCCTGAGAGGCAGGCGATTGCGAAACAGATCAGGTCGTTGAGCATTGTGTGGCCTCCGCTTTTGCGATTAGCGTGCGTATCCGCCTTGACAGACTAGCAGGGTCTCGGCGCTGATCAGGCCGTTCCCAGAATTCAACGGCACTCAGGCATTGCTGCAAGACGGACAGCATGTCCGGCACGGCCTCGGGATTGATTCCCTCGCAGGCGTTGACGCAGGCGACTATTCGGGCTGCGTTAGCGTCCATTTGGTTGTTCGTGCTTGAAATAAACGCGATGCTGTTAGCGACGCACTTACCGTCTTTGTCGGGGATGTTGTCGACGATCGACGGGCGACTGCGGTCCGATCCGTAGCCGTCGTAGATTTTCCATGGTCCGGGTGTGTGGCTCATTATTGTTCCCTCATGAGGTCATTCACAACATCGCTCAGGCTTTCGCCGGTGCGCGTTTTTCTCGCGACAATTCGATCATCGATAGCGCGGTCGAAATTGACCGTCCGCTGAACGCGATCCCCTTTGGATTTGCGACCTCCGCCAGGGGCTCGTTTGCGGGGCGGTGGTTTGGATTTGCGTTTCATGCTGATTTCGTTCGGAGGAAAGTCCCGGCTTCATGTCGAGACCGGGTATTGTGCGAAGGTTTTACCGCTCCAAATACCACGAACCGAAATCGACTCGCTTTTCGGTGATGGAAGCGAGCTCATTCGTCGCATGCAGCGTTGCGTTTACTCGTGTTGTTCCGTCTGCGTAGTGCTCGATTTCGCAGCGGTTTTTTTCGATATATCCTTGTGCATTGAACAGCGTCCATCCGCTTGTGATTCCAATCGCAGGCCCGATTGTGTTGGTCGTCGTCATCTGAATTCTCCCGTGTGGTTGGTTTCTGAAAGTCCCGGTCTCACGATGAGACCGGGTGTGTGCGAGGCTACTACCAGCGGTAGTGAACTGCGTTTGTCGCGACAAACCCACTGCACTTAGTGATTTTCCCATCGACGATCTCGCCAGCAATCTCCTCCTGTATGTCGGCAGGGCAGTCAATCTCCGTTGCTGCAACCCAGCAGTGGCCGACACTGCTTTTGTCGTACTGGATTGCGATTTGGCAAACGGTGATCTGTGTGTTTGTTGTTGTCATCGTCAATTCTCCTGTGTGGTTGGTTTCGTTTTCGTCTGACTGGTGAAGTATATCCATCATCGTCTTATTGTCTAGTCGGAAATAAGCGAATCCAGAAAGATTTTTCGGAAGGCGTGAAACGAAGCGAGCCCGGGCCGATCGGCCAGGGCTCTCCCAGTGCTCCGTTTTGCTGGCCCCGTCTTATTGGGGGCGAGCGGCAACTATGACGGACTAAGTGATTTGCAGCGATTTGACTTCGTTATAAAGTTGCACCGACCATTCACCCGGGCGAATTTCGCAGGCACGAACGAACACGTTAAAATTCAGGCTTTTGTCGCTCGTCGTCAGGCTATGGGCGTCGCATTCCCAGATCGGCGATCCGGGCTTTGTCTGGTGCCAGTGATGGCAGCGTATGCCTGCTTTTTCGATTTCTTCGATTACGTGTTTTGGGACCATTGGTTATTCGTCTTTCACTGGTATGCAATTGCCTGAATATCTTCCCCGACTTGCTCGCATTCGATCCGCCCCAAGCCAGCAGACAGCATCGCTTTCGCGACCTCGTCGGCTGACAGATTGCGATAATATTCATCCTGCCTTAACTCATCGCCATCAATCGCGGAGTGCTCCGCTCGCCCTGGACCGGCACAAGTTACGATCATTCGACCGCCTGCCCGGATCCATGTCGCGGCGGCTTCAATAATCTTTCGCCAATTCGCAGCATGCTCCAACACCTCACAGCAGATGACGAGGTCACAGAGTCCTGATGGCCGATAGCGTTCAGCATCGCAAATGATATCGACAGCAGGGCCGGCGTGAAGATCCAGCCCAATCCATGTGGCATTCGGCCAATATGCACGAGCGCTGCCGTTGATGTCGCGGCTGCCGATTTCAATCACTGATATAAAATCACTCGAACCCTGCGATCGCAGAAATTGTGAGCATTCAGGATGCACTGGTCTGACCCCTCGAAAAATCAGCGCATGCTTTCGCGTCCGCACATTCACCATGCTCCCAGGCAAACAGGGCCAGCGTTTTGCGGTACGGTGATTGGTTACTTGTTCGCAGTACCTCGTGCCATTCTTGCTTGGTTTCAAAAATCACTGTCACATTTGAGATCGGACTGAGACAACAGCCTTGCCTCTCCAGTACAAGTTGCCCGCCATTTGACTCGCCAATCGTGGCGACAAACAACACGATTGAATGAGTTCTTCGCCACGGTCGAATAGGATGGCGCTCTGCATCCAGATGCCTTGCGAGGAATCCGCCAGGTGGCATCATGTGCATGCCAGCCGCGTGCAGGTCGTAGTCAATAAACGAGTCCCCGATATGTGGAATCACCGCAATCGCCAAGGCATCCAGTGCCGCAATGCAAGCCGGTGGAATTCGTGACCTATCCATCGATCCGAATTTATTTCCAGTCGCCCCATTGTATCGGTGCCAATACGGCCAGCCGGGATCAGGCCATGCAGCCTCTGCTGTACGACACAATGCGGCAGGGATCATGTTTTCAATAATCTGAACTGACACGTAACGCCTCCTGATATTCCGCCCACCGTGGCCACACCGTCGACTCCCAATATGGCCGATCATACATTCGCTTTGAATCATTCAGAAACAGACACGCGGTTTCTCGCGGATCGCAGAGACGGCCGGGCCATTTTTCCGTCCCGCAAAACGCCTGCTCTACTGACCGCCAATTTCGTTTTCCGATTTCCGCCAATCGCCACCAAAAAAAAGTTCCTGAATATGCCCAATTGTGATCTGTGCCAAATAAACCGTATTCGCGAAACGATCCCGCCATTAGAGACGATCTCAAAGCGTCGTAGACAGTCGGCCAATCGTCCAAACAACTCTCGTACATCAACCGCGCCCAATCGTGCGTTTGCGATTGATTAGGCCTGTACTGCCCTTTCGCGTGAGCGGAAAACACGACCTCGTTTTCTGCGGCAGATCCCGGTGACAGTAACTCCAACATCGGAATCCACGTCACGACCTCTCGCAGTTTCGACTTATTGCCACGAATCACATGATGGTCGAATGTCAAGCCGAGCGACTGCGCAAACTCAATCACCTCATCTGCCGGTGCTGATGTTTTATCTTCCGCAATGGCAATAATTCGCTTGCCATTAAATAGCGACCATCTTTTTGCTACTTGCTGTAAATTCCATTGCCACGAATCCCCATGACTGGCCGCCCACACATGGTAGGTCAGGTGCCGGACGGATGAAACAAACGGCCCGTGCTCGATTCGCGGGCCGTCAGCTTCTGATCGCCAGCCGGTGTAGGGTTTCCCACTTCGATTTTTGCCTCCGCCTCTGCTGACGATCCTGCTTCGGTCGACCGATGTCTTGCGAGTCGGCTGCTGGTGCCGCGACGTTCCTGTTCTTATCCGCGATTGCCTGGGCGGCTGGATCCGCACGTCCTCAATCGCCTGAGTCAGTAGCCAGTTCGCTCCGATCCCCAGGGCTGCGTCTGGCACGATTGCGTCCATCACCGCCAACATCACCGGGAGCACGACACTGATCTCCGCTGCTCGTGTCCTCAGAGCTGCAATGAGCATGTCGCGATTGCCGACCAGTTTGCCGACGATCTCCTCACGTCGCGACTCACAGCCAGCGATGCCCCAGCGGTCCATTTCAGTCGCGAGCGTCTGGCATCCGCAGGTTGGTTGCTCGGCCTTGATGGCGAGTAGTCCTTCGATGCGGGATTTGAGTGCGGTGCCAACGGCTTCGCGTGATGCGTGTTGCGTGGTGGCGTGTCGTGATGCCCTTTGAGGATGCCGAATTTCGGTATCGGTTTTTCTCTCTAGCTTATAGAAGGAATCCAGAGACTCCACCGCTCCGGATTGGCATCTGTGAAAATGCACCGCCGCGACGTCTCGCTGTCGCCTTTCACAGAAGCCAGCCATTAAGCATGTGCATTTCTTTTGAATGTCAGTCACATCTTGCATTTGTGTGATCATATACTGAGGGTCAAATTTTCGCAGACTATGGTGCAACTAGTCGGCTGGCCTATACACGGGCCTGTCGTGTAGTCGACATGGACCAATTGAATTGAAATACTGAATTCTGCGATGATCCCCGTTTCCGCGTCGCAGGTACATGATGATGGCGATACGAGTTTCCAGCTCCCGCAACCGCCAATTGAGAACGATGGCCCGTCCGCTGTACCGCCTTCCAGAGTGCCCGTTGAGCCGATCCATAGCCGAATTCCACTGCAGCAATCTGCACTGCTCGGCTCTACGCATTCCAGCACGAGACAAATGCCTACACTGCACGGTGTGTCCATGCACGTCATGCCAGATTCAATTTTCAAAGTTCCGTTCACGAGCCCCGCGAAGTCGCCAGTGTATGTCCCGCACGGTCCGCACGATCCCATTGACAATGTTCCGGGCTCTACCGGTCGGAAGGTGCCAGAAAGTGTAGTCCCGCATCCTGTCAAATCAAACGGAAGCGGCTTTAAGGACCCACCTGGATAAAGCGGGTTATCGTATTCGATTGGAAGGCAACATCCAATTTCGCAGTCCCCTAGATCGCAACTGCAAAGCTTGCATGTGACACTTAATACATCTCCGTTACTCAAACTGATCGTCGCGGAAATTGCCTTACATACCTCGACTGAGGTGACTGCCTCTTCAACTCCATCAATAATGGAAACAAGAACACACTCGCCGTAAATGTCATGCGAAAGTGCCAAGGAGATTTCGCGTCCACCGACCGTTCCTGCCCAACTTGCATCTGCGCATGGATACAACGTGCCGCATAATTCTCCACGCGAACTAATGCCGTACACGTTTGTCAGAGTCACACAAAGGCACTCGCAGGTACATTCGCAGTCCCCGCAGAAATACACCGTACACCCCGTCACTTCGTCGATGCGGTAGGGAAGCGGCTTGAACTCCTGCTTGATCCACCGCAGTATTCCGGACTCATATTCAATCGTCACGCCAGCTTCGTCGCTGGAGTCCCGACACGTCTGACCGTGGTAGCACGATATCCGATAGATTTCCACTTCGTTTAGTGTGACGACAAATTCACATGTGCCAGATTTATATCCGCGTTCCCAAAACCCAAAGAACGCGGCCCCTGCGATTCTGCCCGCCCAGCCGGACGCGGAGAACGTCGCGGTGCCGTATTGAATGCCATCGTAGGTTTCGAACTCCAGACAGTAGTCGCATGGAATGACTGCGCAACATCCGTCTGTTTCGAGTGGATCGCAGGAATCAGACCGACGCTCAGAGCATTTTCGAAGCTGTCCAGAAGTTCCGATTTGAAAGAATTTCGCACCCATTACGCGCACTCCGGAACGACGCAGATATCGTCGACAAGCCATCGCGGGATGCAATAGCCGTCCCCACGTGGCCAGAAATATGTCGCACTGCCTGTACCGTCGAGCAGTTGCTCAGCCGTGAAAAAACTTAATGTCGAGCAGAAGTCTTCTACAGTCACCAATCCCGTGTAAGGATCTTCACCGGGAACCAAAGACGTACAGTTTCCGCCTGTGTACTCTTTGACTTCGACGAATAGAATCTTGGCTCCCGTGTAGATGTCGCACTCGACCTCACGAATCACAAACCAGATTCGTTGAGAGCCGCCGCCAGTGCCACCGGCAAACCGACCGATCAGCCCGAAGTAGGCGTCCGCATTATGTGAGCCGTACACTTCAGCGAGACTGCCACCCTCCTCAATTTTCCAATCGCCAACGATCGGCCCATACAACGCGCCGGCCTCGCTGGGAGCAATGCCGAGCATGATCACGACGCCGAAACGAAACGCCCAGCCATTGGCTCCGATCGCGATCAAATACTGACAGTTGAAAAGATAGGTTCCGTCGGTCGTCGTCGGTTTCGTGACGGTCACGACGGTGACGCTGCCAACCTCCGCGGTTCCTGTGACCTGCATGCAAGCATAAGCTGGAATCTGTTCGCCGGAATCGTTGCGAACGAACACGCGGTGCGGCGACGGTTCGTCAAGCGCCCGGCGTTGCGGATAGTGCTTCGTGACCTGCGCGGGCAGCTGCTTTCGTGTCTGATAGTCCTGCCAGAGAAGCCTCGCTTGCTCCGGCGAAAACACGCCGATGGCATCCATGTTACGCTGCAATCTTGATCAGAGTCACTCGAATCGGAGTCGCTGCCACGCTTGAAATCAGGTATGTCGATGCGAGCGCAGCGGCCTTCGGCAGCACAGCCGGCCCAGCCCCAGGCGGAATAATGACCCACGGGACAAATACCCCAGCCGCGTCTCCGCCGATTCTCACCACAGCCGTCGCGTGCAGATTTTCGACAATCATCATCGCGTCGTCAGTCACGTCGCCGACTGCAATAGCCTCGTGGACCGTGCCGACGATCTGTGTGTTGTCGCTGTAGATTTCTGACGTGGTTGTCGTCGTGGTTTCTTTTTGCGGAGTCGATCTGACCATGACAGACGCCCGCCAGAATTGCCACCGGAACGCGGTGCGGATTTCATTGGCCATTTATGTGAGTCCCAGTGCGGAGTAAGGTAGCGAGTCGAAAACTCGAGTATAATTGAAAATTGCGTTGTCGGGATTAGTTTCTTGAAACCCAAGAATATCCAGCAATACTGGCTTCGTAACTTCTTGCCCTAAGGCATCTCTGGCACGAGCAACTCCCCCATCAAGCGTATTGACATAAATGCCTTCGTGCCGCCAACGCTTATGCCATGCCTGCGCTGCCGTCGCGCCCATGTATGGCACTCGGAATTGGATTCGAGCAGTCACGTCCCACTGCTCCAGCGGCATGTTGAATTTAAATTTATTTTTTGCACTCAGCCCCATCAATCTTGCAGTGCCCGGCGGCCAGCCGATGAACGTGTCTGAGTTCGTCGCGTGTCGATACGGTGCGAAATCGTAAGGATTGAATGCGATGAATTTTCGGCGAACTATTACCACCTGATCTGATATATCAACGCTCAGTCCTTCGACCTGCTCAAAGTTTGCAGTGACGATTGCTCGGCCGTTTATGTCTCTGTCGATCGGCTCCGAACTCGTCGCGTCGGTCCACTCGACGTCAACATTTCCGTCAAATCGCGAGCCCTCAAAGTTTACGGATACCATCCAAAAAATTGGGCCGAGCGGAGTCGCGTCTTTGGAAATGACAAAGGAGTCAGCACCGGACCTGTGCCGCTCGCCGTAGGCAGGGATTCCAGCAGCCGCCAGCACGTCTTCCGCACTGTCGCCGATCTCCGCTTCAACCTGATAGCCTTCAGTATGTGCAAATTTTGTGGCGAAAGAATCGTACTTTTCGGACGTGCCTGACCCGCCCTCTTTCGACCACATTTGCGAGACGTTTTGAGCGGTCATGCGATGGCCTCCATCTGGAAAACTTTCGTCGTGTTCTGTTGAATTTTTTCCAGTACTTCCATTTGCGTCGGATCGATTCGAACGCCGAACTCCACTCCACCTTTTCGCTTATTCGCGGCTGGCGGATCTTTAAGCAGGCGGATGATCTCGTCCATCTTGTTCGGAATTGTAGTCCCAGGGCCTCGCGTCAAAAGCCGGCCCTCTGTGGCCTGAACGCCTTGCGTAATCACTGCCATGCGGCCCTTGAGATCGATTTGCGAAGCAGCTTGCAGTTCGCCGCTCAATCCATCTCCAACGCCGATCATTCGTTCCTTCATTTTGTCGGCGAACGTCGCGCCGAGGCGTCCACCAATCGCTCCGATTTTGTCGGCAAGGTCTTTTTCACGCTCCGTCAGTTGTCGCCCGGCGATGTCGGGAAGGGACGTCAAAGACGACTTGAATCCATCGAGATAACCACGCCCTGCGATTTCGCCAAGCTGGCCCAGCACGTCTGTTTGGCCGCCAGATGCAATGAAATCCCACAGGGCCGAGAACGCATCGACGATATTTTCCACGCCGTTCGAAACCGCTATCAATGCGGCAGAAAGAGCGTCTCGCATGAGGTTGACGAAGTTCTCGCCGAACCATGCCGCGTAAGCCGGGATTTCCACCGTCAAAGTGTGCATCACTGATTCAGCGATCTGAACCGAAAACAGCTCGACCGTCGCCGAGACCATTTCCCAGACGCTGCCGAGATTTCGCACGATCACTTCGAAAAATGTAAACGCGCCTATGATAATGTTGATGCCGTCGACCACCTTCTGCTTCACGTCGTCCATAATCGGGCCGATGTTGGCAAGGATTGACGTCGCATAGGCCACGGCAGGCACCAGCAGTGAATCCAGTGACGTCGCCAACTGCTGGAGTCCAGCAGAAATCAGCACGCGGATCGGGGCCATGATTGCCCCGATCGATTCCATGAGAGACGACATAGCGGAATCGGCTCGTCGGCCAGATCCTGCAACGGTCGTCATGTCTTTCGCCTGGTCGCTCAGTCCCTGATTCGCGATCGCCATGACGGCGGCGAGCTTCTCCTGATTCGTCCGCATGTACAGTATCTGCGGATTGATCTGAGTGAAGGCGTCAAAGTTTCCTTCAAGGGCCGCTTTAAGATCGCCCATCGAGGCGGCTGCGTCTTTGCCGGTCGCGTGCGACAGCCCGATTGCTGCCTTCGCCGCGTCATCCATTTTACCAGCGGCAAAACCCATCCCAGACGCCTGCTGCATCAATCCCATCGTGACATTGTCACTGACACCGGTGAGCTTCTCCAAATTCTTTGCCAGAGTCTGCATTTGAGCGGAGGCACCCGCTGCGCCGCGGATCCGCAGAGCGCTGTCAAGTCGACGCACGGCTTCTGTCTGTGCGTCGAACATCGGAGCCGATTTTTGATGCAATTTCACCAGAGCAAACAAGGCGACGCCAGCGCCTACTGCGACCGCACCGATCGCAGCCCCTGCCATCAACGCGGCGGACGATATACCAGCGAGGCCAACGGATGCTGCTCGCATTGCTCCGGCAGATGCTGAGTTTGCTCCGGCCAAACCCTTCGTTGATTTTGCGACGGAACCGATTTTGCCTTCGAGTCGCGAAAGAGATTTTTCAACGGAAGACATCGCAGGCTTAGCCTCGTCTTTTCCGCCGATCACAAAATCAATTCCGTTGCTCATGGGCGCCGCCGTTTATTCTGTTCGTCCTGAATGTTTGCTTCTTCGCTTCGCAGAGTCTGTCGAAGCTCGAACCACCACGCTGACTGATCCAGCAGTCCACCGGCCACCGGCAGATGCTGCTCAGTTGCGCTGATAATCCTGATGTCTGCAATCAGCTCCTGCCCAATGTATGTCCTTGGGCATTCGCTGACTGTATAGTAACCGCTCGTGCAATGTTCGCACGATTCCCCGCCGCACATCGGGCATTCAATTTCAGCGGTCTGTTTTTCATTCACAAGGTTTTGACATTTGGTCACGCACGATTTGCACAGCTCGCCACACCTCACGAGGGCGGCGAGCCTGATTTTTTTTTATCGTCTGCCGATGCTGTAGAATTCAGGGCAAGAAACGAAATGATTTCGATCATCTCTTCCATGCTCAAAACTTCTTCGATTGATTCTCGACTGAGCGCGACCGGGATGTTTTCCCAGCCCGTGACCATGAGCATTACAGCATCTGTAATGCCGTCCATTTGCTCCACGACCGCGCCACGCCGTAATGACTCCAGCAACTCCACGAGCTTGCGCTGATGAATCATCGTAGGCTGTCGGGCGAAGATTCGCGGTTGCGTTTCTTTTGGCTTGTCGGCATCGCACGCCAGGACCATCGTCAGACGTGAATTTGGATCGAGACTTCGGGGCATTTTAGACCGCTGCGTTGAAGGTGATTGTGAGTTCAGAGTCTGGCGTACTGCCTGCAGTAGCAAGCCAAGTCAGATCGTCAGTAGCCAAGCCAGACCGCTCGGCTTGCTGCTTGTTTTCCAATTGTGCGGCGGGTGCATTGATGACAACGGTCGACGTTGTCGGGCCAGCGATTGTGATTGCAAGAACGCCCGCGTCACTCGTGAGCCAAAGCAGATCGCGGTTCTGTGTCGCAACCAAAACAGACTCTGGATCAGCCGTGAAGACCGGAGCCCGATCCGTGACGATTGCTGACTCGAATCCGGTACGATTTGCAGCCTCTACGCACTCCCGCATAATGACTGTGTTGCCAACGTCGAGAGTCATGTTTGCGACACACATTGCGACGGTGTCGAAGAGCACTGAACCGCTCGCGAATCGCAACGGAAGGGCTGTCGGATATGTCGGGGCGATGATTGCCGTGTCGGTTTCGTTTGTCCTGTAAAGGCCCGTGAACGTGAACGTAATGAAGGCAGTTTTCCCAGTTGGAAACGTCATTGTAAACGTGCCCATTGCGCCCGACAGCAACTTCAGCTTACCGTCGACATAATGGCCGATCGTGAGTGTCTTGACGCCGCCTGCACCGCCAGGGCCTTGCGTGACCGGCGAAAACACGCCCGCGGTGTCGACCATTCCGCAAGCAGGCAGCAGAACGCTTGCCCAGCTCGGCACGGCTGACCCGTCATAGGCCAGATCCATCACGACTGTACAGGTGCCAGTCATGCCCTCCGGAACGGATAGCAGATAATTAAATCCGCCTTGCCCTTCACGGCGAGTCATTGCCACGTTTGGCTGGATGCTGAAATCACGAGCGTTGAACGCGCCGTCAGCGCCTGCCAGTGTAATCGCGGTACCAACGGTCGTTTCGATTTTGGCCGCGAAGACTGATTTCCGGCGGAGTAGAGGAACTGTCATTTTTATTTTCCTATTTGGATTTAGGCACGAGCCCGGAAGCCCGCAAAACATTCAGTTTGATTCGACGATCCATTTGCTTCGCGAGCTGCGTTCTAATGTCTTTGATCTGCAGCTTTTCAAAGTCGTTTTTCGCGTAGGCGCCAAACGCTGAAACGCCTCTCAAGTGAACGATTGGCAGCCGCTCTTTCCCCAGCCGCTTGAACACGTTGCCCTTCCAACTGACTTTCATCACGCCTGGTTTCGGGCCTTGAAACCCTCCCTCAATCCGCTGCCGGCCGCCTTCTTTTGAGATTTTGTAAGACACTCCGCGTTTGTCCTGTCGTGCTCCAAAATGCCTCAATCCCAGTCGTGGGGTTTTTGCGATGCCTACGGTCGTTCGCGGACTTTCAGCAGTCGCCTTCGTGCTGATTTTCAACGGCCTTTCTGATTCGGCTTTTTTAATTGCAATCGTCTTCCGAACGTCTCGCCCGATGTCCAATTTTGTCTTCTTCGCGACTGCGTTTATTGTTGCCGCCAACTCCCTGCCAAACTTGCTTTTTGCTTTGCCGACAGACGCTCGAAGAGCGGTCAATTGTTTCGCTTTAATTTCGATTGCGATCATCACGCCCTCACGGTGTAAGGATCGTTTTCATTTACGCGAAACGTGATTAGAAACCGAACCATGACGCCCGCAAGCCCGCCTGTTTCCTCTGCGTATTCTTCAACTGTTCCGATGGTTGTATTGATCGCCAGCCCGCCCCATTGATGCCATAAAACCGCATCCGTGGCCGCAACGATGATGTCAGACCCGAGCCGATTTTTGAACGTGTCGACCGCGATCGTTTCCGTATCGGAAGGCTTCACGAGTCCTGCCACAATAGCTTCCAGATCCCACGCCTGCGATGGTGGATTTCCCGGGCATGACAGTTCCGAATTTGGCGTCAGTGTTCCCTGATGAACATGAATGACCAAATCTTTTGGTTGCCAAGTTCCTATTCGTGTTGAACGGTACACGGCTGTAAATGCAACAGCCATTCGGCTGCGCACAGTCGCCATGATTCGTTCCACAACTGGTTCGGTCATTAGATCAAGGCCAACTGAGTGACGCCGGAATCCTGAGAGACCAGAGTCATCAGTGAAAAGGTTCGTGGAATCGTTTCGCCGTTCTTCAGCACCATCTCAATTTGATCCGACCCGATGTCGACCTCTCGCGAAGAAACACCGGACCGACACGAATTGAAAACCCGGATCGTGGCAGTTGGTAAAACCGCGTTTCCGGAAGCATCGAAAATAGCCGGAGGACTGCGTTCGACAATGGCGGTAATCGTTCGCCGCCCTCCAGCTCGTGGCAAATACACGATCGACTCCCCAAACTGTTCTAGCAGCATTGGGAACCCTGCGGACGCAAAGTATGAATCGAACGTGGTTGCCATCGAATGTTTAACCAATAACCAGCAGGTGGCCTGCCTCAGGGTACAGAACAATCTCGTCGGTATCGTGACGAACGCGAATCACGTCGCCGCGAACTCGTTCATCTCGGTAACTCTCGACCGTGCCGCCTATAGATGATCCATCGTCGCCCCAATGGAACGTTCGGCCGATGCAAGGATCTCGCATGTCTGCGCTGGTCGAAATGCGGCAAACCATCGCGTACTGGCTGCCCCAAATCTGAACTGGCGTCGCACTCTGGCCTTCGCGGGCACTGTTGCGGCTCGTGCCCGCCACAATCACATGCTCCAGATCGAATGCGGCCTTCAGCATCTCAATCGTAACGTCGCTGGCTTTCGCTGCTGAACCGGAGCCGTTTGCCTCGATTCGATCGATCACCTGAAGTGTGTTCCGCAGATTGCGGAACGTCTTCTTGTTGATCACCAGAGCGTTCGCCCAGAGTCCACTGTTGTCGTAGATTTTCTGGACTGCTGCCTCGACGTTTGTCAACGGCACGGCCGTCGCAATTGTGGCCCACGCGGTTGCAGGAGTCGTTGTCAGGCTTGCACCTGTCCAGGTCGCTGTGTTGAAGACCGCATCGGCAACTCGCTGCTCTGCATTCCGCAAAACGGACGAAAAGGCACGCATGGTGCTAACCTGCTCGGCCTGAAAATACTCGGCAAACATCTTGGCTTCACGGTCGTCAACAGGTTCTTCAGCACCGTGTTCTTCCGTCGCATAGGTGGCCGTGGTGAACGTCCAATTTCCGCGAGCGTATCCGCTGCCTGGGGCACGCTTTGTCTCGCGCTGCTGCAATAGTTGTTCGAGCGGAATTTTACCAAATGATCCGGCCTGGCTCTGAACGTCGATCACAGGAAACACCTGCGTCGCGACGTAGCCGGCCTTTTCCGACTCAACATCAAATTCCAAAAACGTCGCCAAGTCCGGGCGCTGTGTGGCCAGACTGGTTGTAGGGCTGGGCATTGCATTTCTTTCTTCCCGATGCAACGCGATTTATGAAACAGATAGAAAAGTCCCCCGGCTTTGGTGGCCACCTCCACCGGGGAACGCATCGGGCTTCGTTATGAGACCGTCACGACTACGCTGGCGATGACCGCCCATTTCAGATTGCTGGCCATCAAGGTGATTGACGCACCAGGGAACGCGGCAAATGTCGCCAGGTTTTTGCTGCCACCCGTGACACCATTGTCGATCAGTCCGGTTGCCGTCACCGTGTGAGCGTTTGCGGTTTGCGAAACGATCGTTATGACGAGACCTTCCTGAGCTGCCGTCGGCGCAGCAAGGGTCATTGCGTTAACGCCTGCCTTTGTCAGCATGATCGTGCTTTGCGCAACTGCGATGGCTCCGTTCAACGGGGTCGCAACCACTGGGCTTGCGATTCCAATTCCACCGAACCGAAGCACCTCAATAACGTCACCGTCTGCAGTCGATGCCTCTCGTGCCGTCCCCAGTCGCACTGCGCCGACAGGACCGACCTTTCCAGCCGCGGCGGCGAACACATTGCCACCCAGAGCGATCGCTGCGGATGCGATCATCTTGCATGTTCCGCCAGCGACTCGTGTTCGGATTGTTGCCGGCCCTGCAGCGAGTGCAGGAAATTCCATTGTTCCCAGTTCAGTTTCGCCAGCACCAGCAAGTGCTAAGGCGCCTGTCGTACTGACCCGCAGATGCTGGCCGAGGGCTCCCGCTGCCGTGTCCGGAATTGTCGGGCCTTCAAAGTATTGTGACATTCAATTCATCCTCAATTGAGGGTTGTGTGTTTTATGCTCACTGCCACGCGGCAATGAATTATCGGGCGTTGACTTCTGCGAGCATGGCTTCGCGGAGACCGGGGTTTTGACGGCTGGCAAGTGCCACAGCTTTCATTTTGTTTCCGTTGCATCTCGTCAGTGACGAGTCAACAGCGTTGTCCCAGCGGACTCGTGCCGATGGTCCAGAGGCTTTGGCTTTTGCGATTGGCTTTACGCCTTTCGCGCGAGCCTTGGCTTCGACCTTTTCTTCGTCCTCCTCAGCCTTGGCTTCGACCTTCTCCTCGTCTTCCTTTGGCTCCTCGTCGCCTTCCATCGCCTTCGCCTTGAATGCCGTGATCTCCTCTATCATGGCTGCATTTGCAGTTTTCAGCTCTTCGTTTTCCTTCATCATTTCCTCCGCAGCGGCCGAGGCAACGGACGCCATTGGCATCGCCTTTTCGAGGCATGACAGAACAAACTCGGCTTTGGCTTTTGGGTATGCCAAACGGATCTCGCGAACCGTGGCGGCAACAGGGGTTGACTCTGACATTGGTTGTCCTTTTTTCGAGTCGATGTCACCGCCAGAGCCTGCCCCGGACAGGGCGACGAAAACTCTTTGCGGCATGTTCTTCAGCCGGGCAATTGCTCGGCCTTTGATCGGTGTTTGCGTGACGCGATCGGCCAGCCCGAAGGCCACAGCATCCGTCGCGTTAAAATAAGTCTCAGCCTTTAAAATACTTTCGACTTCTGCCGTGCTCTTGCCGGTCCTCTGAGCGTAGGCGCTGACCATATTCGTCTTTAGGTCCGCGATCATTGCAGCGTTTTTGGTCAGCTCTTGATCGTCGCCTTCGATGCTGATTCGAGGATTGTGCAACATGAAATATGCGTTGGGCGACATTTCGATTTCATCGCCCGCCATTGCGATGAACGAGGCAATAGAAAACGCTGTCGATTCGACGGCAATTGTCTTTGGTCCGGCATACTTCGAGAGCACGTCATAAATTGCGAACCCCTCGAAAACTGATCCGCCCTCGGAGTGCATCGAAACTCGAATTGCATCGGTTCCGTTCGCCGGTAGCTCCGCGCGGATCGCAGCGGCTGATACTTCGCCGTCCCCCTGGCCGATCACTCCGTCGATTCTGATTTCTTTCATGGCTTCACCGCCTTCGGTTTTCTCGTCGCTTTGGCCACTGGTTTCTCTGGCGGCTTTTCAGCGCCTGCCTGCTGGGCCTCAATCGCTGCCGGATCCTGCATTGCAATTGTCATCCCGGCCGGCATTGGCAGCGGAATCAGATCCCTCCATGTAAGCGGCGGGCTGTTCGGGAATTTGGCGTTGGTTTCGATTGCCTGCTGAGTTGCTCTTTCGATTGCATAGGCGTTGTCTGCAATTGATTCTTCGGCAATCTCCTCCCAGTCTTTGCCCCGCGCGGCGTGTAGTCTGCGTGGAGACGTCAGAGCATATTTCAGTTGTGTTGCGTCGCCCTCGGCATCTGCAACCGGCTCGATGTAGCTCCACGTCGGCAGGTTCCAGTTGTGAGCAAAGAACTTATTGCCGAGCTTTCTGGAAGCGTTTTTCAGAGACGAGTCGCTGGTGTGCTCCAGGTGCTGGTTGAGCTTCCAAATGTACGCCGGTCGATTGAATCGCCTGACCAGATTTTGCTGATCGGCGACAAAACCTTTCCGAGCTTCGTCGACCGCCCCGCGCCATCCGCTGAAGTTGGTTTCGCTGCCGTCCATTAGCACAAGACAGAGCGGCAGTCCGAAGTTGACACCGATGATTTGCAGGATCAGTTTGACCTGTTGGAAATATTCCGAGTTGGGTACGTTGGGCGAGAACCCGCTGATCGTCTGGCCTGGCTGGCCAGTGACCTCCATTCCCGGAGCGACGCCTTCCAGTTGCCGGACGCCGGCTTCTGTTCGCTCAGTCGACCCGTCGCCATAGATTGCACCGGCTGTCGGTAGTCCGGGCGATCCAGCGGCCTGCTGGCGAAGAATTGCAAAACAACTCACGACCTGCTGCTGAACGAGCTTTGCGAAGTTGATGTCTTCCAGCATTCCAGAGATAGAAAACACCGGAGCCAACTGTGTGACGCCGCGGGTCATCTGCACCCGCTTTGGGTTGTAGATGTGGAAAACTTGTCGCAATCCATCCTCATTGCGGACGTCGATCGGCGTGCAATCACCGAACGAGCCAAACTCATTCAGTTCTTCGGCGACGTGGTACTGTGTTCTGCGGCCAACACGATCAGTCGTAACGCCGAGGAACGTGTCTTGGACTCGCGATTTAGTGCGAATCAGGTGAGACTCAATTAACTGAAACGAGCCCTCCTCTGTGCCAGTCGCGACGATGTCGCCGTCAATAGATTCAGAACGGCAGCATTGCCGCTCCATTTCCTTCCAGGTCAATTCGCCCGCGATATCGCATTGATCCGGATCGTTCGAATAATCTTCCCACCACGCATAGAGGGCTTGATCGAGACCTTTGTCACCGGTCTTTGGATCCAGAGTAAAGCCGCTCTGAACGATGTTGTCGACGCGACGATCCGCAAGGATCCCGACCAGCGAGTCGTTGCGGTCCATGTCCCTCGCCTGCTCGATCAGCTGGAAATATTGAGTCTCGCTGCGGAAATGATAGTCCGGCCCGGAGCCCATCGCAGCCACGCCAGTGCGGCGTCGCACGAAACGACTTTGGCGGGTTGCGTCGTAGTCCGCTCGAATGTCGGCAAATGTGTCCTGGATCCCCTTTGGCTTCGCGGTCATCGGAAGTTACTCCCGACGCCAAGGAATCGCACACCGCCGACTCCGCCGCTTGTGGTCGCTGCGTTGGCCGCGACGAAATCCTGCCCACGCTTTAGCATGTCCTGGACGTACGATTTGCCGATCGACAGCGAGCTGCTTTGATTACTGGCCGACTCAGCGCGAAGGATCAACCATCGCTTTGCAGCAGTGATGAACAGACGCGCACGAGCGACGCTGGCGACTTCTTCAAAGTCGGCGTACTCGATCAAATCTGTTTCGATGTCGGCAATGACCATGCCGCAGAAAGTAGCGGAACATGGTGTCTAGATGGTGAGAATCCGGAAATCGGATAGGGCACAAGAAAAAAGGCAGGACGGAAAACCGCCCTGCCTTCACCTTGCCTCGCCAAGCCACGCCGTGCCCCGCCTTGCCTTGCCAAGCCCCGCCTTTATTCGCGGAACCACCACCATGAGCCATTGGCTCCCTTGCCCTGCCATGCCGCGCCATGCCCGGCCTTGCCAAGCCCCGCCATGCCACGCCATGCCACGCCACTATTCGCGGAACCACCACCAACTCTAAAAGAGTCCTTGCCCTGCCGAGCCTTGCCACGCCCGGCCTTGCCGCGCCCAGCCCGGCCCCGCCTTAACTATTTTTTTCGCTCCACAAACGTCATCACCGGCGTCGTGCGTTCCGTGGGTGTCGCTTCGATCGTCTCCCGCTTGCGAAGCAATGCAATCTTAAATGATTGATTGCTGACGTTCTTCGCGTACAGGTCTCGCTGCTCTGCACTGAGCTTGCCGACGTTGACTGCCATCAGTCTGCGATGTGCCCGACGCGCCATGCGTAGCCCGACGTCGAACCGCTTCGGATTGTACTCTGCGGCCTCGGCATCCGTCAGGATGTGCAGTTCGCTTTTCACGATCCGCACCGTGATGTCACGCCCGTGTTGCTGCTTCAGTTGCTTCTGGACAAGGCCGAGCAGTTGCAGCAAAGCGAACGCGAATCCTTTCGGATCGCTGGTCTCCGGGAATCCGATTATGTCTTCGCAGAACGCCTGCGGAATTCCGTCACCCAGTTTCAATTTGTCTGTTTTGATTTGCACTTCTATCTCCTGAAAAGAATCCCTGCCTCGCCGTGCCTAGCCGAGCCATGCCTGGCCAAGCCCTGCCTAGCCCTTATTCGCGGATACGCCACCATGAGCCACTGGCTCCCTTGCCCTGCTGCGCCTTGCCGGGCCCCGCCTAGCCGCGCCCTGCCCGGCCCTTATTCGCGGATACGCCACCATGAGCCATTGGCTCCCTTGCCTTGCCGCGCCTGGCCTTACCGCGCCACGCCTTGCCACGCCATGCCGTTATTCGCGGAACCACCACCAACTCTAAAAGAGTCCCTGCCTTGCCCAGCCCTGCCATGCCCATGCCGCGCCTAGCCGTGCCTTGCCGTGCCTTAACTTTTCACACAATCTGAAACCGACCGAACTTCGGGCGATAGTCACACAAGCCAACCTGCGAACCAGCGTCTGCAACTGCAAGCTGGATCTGTTCCGGGTTCACTAACTCAGGGTTGTACTGTACGTCAAACGCCAGACGCCAATTGCGAAAAATCGGACGTGTCCGCATGATTCGCGACGTACCGACTTTGACGCCTCGGACGTCCGCGAATTCTTCCGCTCGCTTCCAAAGCTGATCGACGGTGAGCGATTCGCCGTAGTCCAAAAGTGATTCGTCCATGATCGCGATTGATGACTTGAACTGCTTGCCGAGCTTGCTCTTTTTTGCTCCTTCAATGAGGCAGCTTTCGAGAACTTCCGAGGGAATGCAGACCTGTTTTGTTGCAGACAGATACAAGCCCGCCCGGAATTCCAATTCGCTCAAAGCCAGATGTGTTTCGTCTGTCTTCTTTCGCTGTCCTGTCAGTTCCTTCATCTGCTTCGTGAAAGGATTGAGCGGGTTTGCGAGCTGCCCGTTGTGCATCAACAGCGGGGAAATGCCTTCGATTTTGAACTGAATGATGTGAGCCATGTTTTACCATTCCATGAAAAAACCCACATCACAGAAGGCAAGTCCTGTGTGTGGGTTTCTCAGTGCGAGCCGAGGCCCGCGAAAGCTGGTTGAATCACTTCTTGCCAAGTGATTGAACTGGCACGATAACGTTAGTCTGCCGACAAATCAACCTCGTTTTCCAAAATCCACAGCACCGTTTTTGTCTTGTCGGTGACCTCGGTCCCGTCCTGCAACCTTGCGCCCGCGTCTTGCAAGATCCGCATTTTGTCCCGCAGAATGCGGCGATGCATCAACGGCAGTTTCACGTCCACACGACGTGCCATGTACGACTCAGCGATCGGCGTTTCTGCCTGCGATGGCACTGGTGGTTCTTGCCTTGCTGGCTGCGTCACTGGTGCCGTTCCGTCGATCGTCGGAAGCGTGTTCTGTCTCGCCATTTCAATTTCTTTCCGTTGCTAAAAACGCCTGACCATACTGATTCGTCACTCGTGTTTTTGGTTCTTGCTTTACTGGTGTGGGCACGATCTCCGCCACGATTGGATTAACCAGCCGGAGACCCGCACATCCAGCGGCTGCACACGCCAGGGCGTAGGCGTCCAGCCAGTGATTGTTTGCCTTATCGTGTACCACCCAGACACGTTTGTTGAGCTTGCCGTCAACCGGAACCAACTGCTCTGATTCGCTCACCATGTGACGGGCGAACTGTGAATGGAATTTGCGGTCGCCATGCGGTGGATCAAACAACGCGACACTGCCAGGCAGTCGCGTGTCATCCATGAACGCATCGACGAGGAATCGTTCCTGTCCCCATTTTTTCCAGAACTCTGTCTCGATATTGTAAAGCCACATGTCCCGCCGCTTACTGTCGATGGTCTTGTGTGCGTAGGCTTGCAGGAATGGCTGATACTCCTCCGTGATTTTCTTCTGATGAAATCGCTCCTTGCTCCATCCTTTTGCGGGAAAGAACGGACTGCCGGCCTGCTTGCAAAATTCGTAGATCGATTCCGTGAAGTCCCCAGAGTCGACCAGTGTCAGCGTCGGCGTTGCGTCCTTAAAAACGTCGGTGTCGGAGAACTCCAGTAATGACTGAATGATCGCAAGTTCAATGGCTTGCTCTGAGGAAAACTTCGTCAGCCCGTGCGTTTCAACAAATCCATAATTAATAATCCACAAAATTGCCTCGCGCGTCATCCGGATTTTGACCCAGTGCGATTTGTACTTTCCGATATCGATACCAACGAACGAGAACGCCATGTCGTCTGGGATGATGCCTTGATCGATTCGCGACAACTGCCCAGCGACTCGCCCCGGAGTCAGCGCAGAGACCTCAGCTTGCTCTTCTGGATCCGGATCGTTTTGATACTCAGCCTTGAATGCGGAAAGGTTCGTGTCAGAGATTTTGTTGTACGCCTCTTGAATGGCTGAGTGAACTGCCTGCCGTCCGTCTTTGAGCGTAATCGATTTGAAGTTCTCCGCCAGCATGGAGACGCCTTCGTGCATCGCTTCACGATTCGCCAAATAGAACTCCACCGCCTCCATTCCGTGACGGTCCTTCGCCTGCTGTGCCGCTCGCCTGCGAGCAATGTATTCCTCCCACAGGTCCAGACGATCGGGCCATGATTGAATCCAGCCGTAACGCTCGCCTTCCCAGGCTGCTTTCGTTTCCGGATCTGTGAACTGAGCGGAGACGCAGTAGGTGTTTTGCAGCGTGGTGACCATGACAATCGCCATCGGCTTCTCTGCGCCTTCGAGCCCTTCGATGTCCTTTTCAATGATGTCGATGCGGTCCTCGATTTGATCGTGTGACTTTGCAGACTCTCTGGTTTCCGGATCGTCGATAATCAGAAAGTCAGGCCGATCGTCGTCAATGTTCATTCCGCGAAACGCTGCATCGAGTCCCGCGAATGTCATCTTGACGCCGCCGAATGGTGACCACTCTTTGCCGAGCGACTTGAGGTAATCGTTCGCCGTGCCAGGGACTCGTGGCAGTCGCAGGAAGTCCGTGGCGCTCCAATTGATCAGCGTCAGGTGACCGTCGATGTGTTGGCGAGCAGCACGCTGTGGGGCCCCTTCCAGATTGCGAACAGGGCCGCAGATTTCCGGGAAGTCCTCATTGAGCAAATCATTGTTCCGCCACTCGTTCCGGTAGTCGCTGTAGATTCGGCCGGCCAGTTTTGTTGTCGCGCAGATAGGCACAATGAATCGTACCAGCTCCCGAGCTGTCAGATAGATATTCATTCCCTTGACGATCGTCGACTTGCCTCGTGACCGCGGAGCAGCAACGGCTTTCTTTCCGCCGGTCAGGGCTCTGTCGTGAATCGCTTGAATCATGCGACTGTGGACCTGGCCGAACGGCTGACGGAATTTGCGGGGCATGTACGTCCGAAGGAATCGTTCTGGATCGTCAAGGCATTCGACACGGCGTGCAGGGTTAAGGCATTGCGTGATTGTGATTCTGGCGGACTCGGCTCGCTTGTCGCGTTTGCGGAGTGCGTCTGTGTCGCGTTCATTGGGCGCGTCCTGAATCGTCAGTGCTCGCTGCTGGAGAATCTGCAGCACCGCCGCCGCTCGATCTTTCGGCATTTTCGATAACACCGATTTCAACTCCAAGATCGGCAGCGATTCCAAGTAATTGATCGTGTCTGGTTGTAACGCGAACATCGATTACCTTGTGTTCATCGGACTGGTTTTGTTGTTCTGCACACAATAGGGATTTGAAAGCATCGGTTTCCTCACGTGCCGTGGTGCCTGGAATCAGGCCAGCAGCGATCTTTACCTGTCGGTTGACGATTGCAGTTTTGTACTGGTCTGAGATTGGCCATCGTTGTTTCATCGCACGCCGCAGAAGTCGAGTGTCTCGGAGTCCGTCTTGTGTGATACTGGCTGGCAGGTTATCTGCCATTGATTACCCCTCGAGCATTGCCGTCTTGCCGGTGAGCGTTTCCCATCGTTTGACGATCACGTCCGCTCGTTTTAATTATCAGTCTGAACACGCTGTCGCCAGTCGATGTGGATCCTTTCCAGTCGCGTCTACCCATCTTTGAATTGCGACGGCGACATAGGCTGGATTTAGTTCCATCGCCCTGCATTTTCTGTGCAGGTTTTCGGCAGCGATGATTGTTGTCCCGCTTCCAGAAAACGGCTCATAAACGATATCGCCTTGATTCCCGTGGTTTCTCATTGGCTTTGCCATACACTCAGTCGGCTTCTGTGTCCCGTGAATTGTGGTCACCTCGTGTTTAAATCCAATTTCCCAGACTGTCGTCTGTTTTCTTCCTCCAGCCCAACTGGCTGTAGTTCCTTTCCTGACCCCATACCACGCCTCATCAGCCTCGTCGATATCCGTGTCTTCATCTATTCGCTGCGCTGCGAATGCTGGCTCATGCTTCCAATGGTATGCTCCCCGGGACATTACAAGCCGAGGCTTGACCCAAAGCACCTGTGCTCTAACGAAAAATCCTGCAGCCTCCAGGCTTTTCTGTACTGTGGCTGAATGCAGGCCCCCATGCCAAACATAGGCGATGTTTCCGCTGAACAGCCGCCACGCGGGTGTCCAGTCTGCAATGTCGTCGTTCAACACGACGCCAGTTCGCTTTGACTTACTTACGCCGGCGACGTTTCGCCATGATGGATCATAATTCACTCCGTATGGCGGATCCGTGACCATGATGAACGGAGTCTCGCCTTGCATTAGATTTGCAACATGCTCAGGATTTCGCGCATCGCCACAAAACAAACGATGCTCTCCGAGCTGCCACAGTTGCCCCTCCTCGATGCCATACTGCAGTCTCAAACCTTCGGCCTCATTTACCTTTGGCTCCGCGTCTAACTGCGTTTCCTCGCTTCCGTCACCTTGATACAGTCCAGCCGCTTCACCCAGTTCACTCACCAACGCCTGCAACGCCGCGTCTGAAAACTCTACCTCCCGCAGCAACGCATCCAGATTCACCGCGTTCGCCGTCGCCATGGCGCTGATCGGGTCAAACGTCAGTAGGATCTTCGTCGCCTCCTCTGGCGTCACATCCAGCACGAGGACGGGCACCATTTCGCCCGGCATCATTCCGGCCCGCATGTGCCCGTCAATGATTTCATATGTGCCGTCGCCAGTCTCGCGAACGAGCAACGCGTCGACCATGCCGACTTCCGCCAGGATGCCAGACATTGCCGCCTTCTGCCCTTCGGAGTGTTGCCGCCAGTTCCGCGGATTGGCGAGCAGGTCTGCGCATCGAACGCGGTCAAAACGCTTAATGCGGTCTCGGATCGCTGGAGTCGATTCTGGTTGCTCTTTCTTTTTTGCCATACGTGAACCCCAAGCCCCTTTCGAATTGAGACCAACCACGCGGGCGATTTCGGCACCCGATTTTCCGACCATCCGATTTTCCGGTTTCACCACGCGGCAAGCGCCGGACTATGTCCATTGAAAAACGGGACCTTCTTCACCGCATTACAGGCGATTTGACCCGGAAGAACCTAAAACCCCCAGGGGGGCCTGGGCGCCATATAACCAACCCATATGCGTTTTCATATGGCGCGGTTATATGCTCGTCTAGGATTTGAGAACGCATTGATTCACCTCGATTGGTCTTCATTGATGTAGCACGCGCCCAGAGCAATCGTCTTGATGCTGCCTGTCTTGGTTAACTGCACATCGAACTTGCCTTGCCATTGGCCAGGGCAACCTGTCATCGTCAGTCCTGTAGGCGCAATGATTGACACGGTGATTGATGTTGCACTGGCCACTGTGCCTGCTACTGCATAGACGAGCACGTCGTTTGAATCGCGGATCGTCAGCAGCACAGCCCAGCCTGTGGTGTAGTCTGTTGCGACAACCCAGCTTGCTTTCGCATTTGCGATCCCGTCGTATGTATCGCCCTGAGTCAGCACCAGATTGCCTGACACATTTGGCGATGCAACCTGAATGACCTCGACGCCGGTCAGCGCCGCAAGGATCGCGACTTGATTTGCCGCCGTCGCGTCTCCACCACCAGCACCACCCGGCCCCAACTCCAAGGCCTTTGCCGTGAATCGCCGATTCGGCGTTGTACCCGAAATCATCTCAACCAACGCCCCCCACAGCGTGGCAACTGTCGCCGTTACGCGACCGAGAAGCGTCGTCACGTCGCCTGCGACCGCAGTAACGGCCGCAGACGTAGCCAGCCCGCTCTGCACTGCCGTAACGCTCGCGGAGTCCAGTTCCACCGCTGCCGTCACGCTCGCCACGGCACCACCTGCGAAGGTTGATCGCGACGAGATTGACGCATCGATTCGGCCCAGTTCCGTAGCAAGTTCGGTCCGCACTTGAAGAGCAGATAGATTAGTTGGGGCGATCGTATTGGCCCCGTCAGTGCCTCTCATATCCGTGTTCGTCGTGACCGTGTCGGCAAGCGTCACTCGTGGAATCGTAGTGCCAGCGGCGAACGTCGCTGTGTCAATAGCCCCGTCTGCAATTGCCGCTGCATTGATTGCATCTGCAGCAACCGCACCCACGCTTGCATCGACTCTACCGCCTACGAGTGCGGGTAGTTTGTTGCTGATAGCCGTAAGTTGGGTGTCCAGATTTGCTGAGGCCATCCCAATCGCAGCACGCACAGCAGCGGCATCGAGACTTGCGACTAGCGTTCCCATTGTCGCATCAGTCAGCACGCCCTGTGAAACGTAGCTTGGATCAGGCACGCGAAGTGATCCAGTGAACTCGTTAGACGCCCCGAATGCAGTAGCGTGTCGCACGTTGGCTTGTGTTGGCTGACCTAGATTCGTTCCACCTGTAAAAAGTGATCGTGCAATTCCAGCACTGCCCGAACTGTCTACTCTATACGTGTGAGTCAGTGTGCCTGCCGGATTTAGCAGGAGGCAAGGCATCGCAATACCAACCGCTCCAGTTAAGCTTGAGATTGTGTCCCCATACAACAGGACTTTGCCGTTAGTTGGATTCAGAGACGCCCCAATTGCTGGCCACGTAGATGCGATACAATTTCCAGTTACCTTGACGGTGAGGGTTCCTGAGACCAAACGAATACCTTCCGACTGAGCACCTCCAGTGACGTTTCCGATCACGTTTACGGTACACGTACCACCTGCACTATAGATCGCAGGAGCATTGTTTCCGGCCCCGCCTACGACGTTTCCGGTTACATTAAGTGTGCCACTATCAATACGGTACAACCATAGGGAACCGCTGGAATTTGTGTTGGTGATGTTGCCAGTCAGATTCACCACACCGCTTGTTTGATAAAAGGCATACGATAGAGTGTCACTAACAATGTTTCCCGTAATCGTTAGTGACCCGGAACTGGACATTATCAGCCCGTAATTGCTCACGCTTGTGCCGTACACCGTGCCGATCAGAGTCACATCGGCACTACCAGATATCGTCAAGAAACTGGAACTTGTGGCACAGTAAATGTCTGCAGTTATGACTACACCAGTAGAGATAGTGCCCGTTCCGTTCGTCGTGGCTCCGCCAAACGTGGTGCTACGTAACGACGCACACGTTACATTGACGTTGATCGTGATTGCTGTGCGACCATTCCACATCAGCACATCGGTAGGGTCGAGAGCGGCGAATGTCAGCCACGAACCAGAGCCGTTAGCAGCACTGTTCCATTGATTGACTGAGTCGATATTGACGCTAGAATTCTGAGCGAACCACGTTGCCATTACAGACCCCCAACATACGCACTCACCGCTGCATCAACCGCATCCATCAACGCCTGTTCAGCCTCACTCAATTGCTGCCCTGCAATGATCGCACGGGACTCGCCTTGACTCAGCACCTGACCGGCTAGCAGGTTCACCGCAGTCACTCTGCAAACCAACTGTCTAGTGCCATCGTGCTGACGATTAAGGCTCAACAGTACCTGATGCCCGACGCTGTCAGGGATTGCGTCATCAGCCTCGATCGCAGCTTGGCATTGCGATGCTGTGACAGTCTCACCAGCCAGCGAAACCATCCGCACTCCAAGCGACTTAACCGCAGCCGATTCCTCAGCCGACCATCCTCCAGTAGTAGCCACCAAATCAATCAGTGCCTGCCGGTCGTCTGTGCTAATATCGATCCCGCCTGCCTCGATCAGCATCACGCTGTGAGCGTCTCGGATCTCGCCAGCGAGCGGATGTGCAGACGCACCGATCGTCCGCATCGTCCCGGCCACTTTCTGGCGGATCTCCTCACCGAGTGCAACGCGAATCCTGCTGTATGTCAGCGGAGTAGTGTCGCGATGTGCGATGTTCGCAGCGTTCAAAATTGCCGCGACTGCGGACCATTGTCCTGCCTGAGCGTCGGCCAATGCGTATTCACGAATCAGTTCAATCAGCATAATTGTCTCCAGTGTTTTGTGAGCAGCGGATCACCCAGTCCGATGCTTAATCTTGTTTCGCCCGTGACGCAATTTCTGACTTCGCCGCCGCGTCCTGTATTTTCTTCGCAGCCAGCCGATCAACCCAGCGGTCGTATGTCTCCAGTGTCTGCTGCCGTTCCTTCTGATGCGACACGTCGAGCGACTGATAGCCGTCCTGAATCTGCTTCAAGTGTGAGGGAATCGCAATCGTCATACTGTAATGCCCGATCCATCCGATCGACGTGAGGATTACAATTAGCAGCACATTGTTAAACGGTTGCCCTGCGGCCCATTCGATGATGTGCGTTTTGATGTCCTTCGCCCTGTCGTCTTTGACTCTCTCGCCTGTCATTATCGTGTGGCTCCTGCTTCCAAATGTAAATAATCCCACACCCAGCCAGCGACGCGGATCATCAATGCGTACTGCGGAAACACCATTGCAAGCATTATCGCCAACGGGCCAACGATGCGGCGAATGGCCTCCGATCGTGACTGTGGCGGCTTGGTCGACTCCATTACATCAAGCGACTTTTCCACCGTGCGGTCGACGGTGTTGCGATTCGCTTTTCTGGCCTTCGACTCGCCCTGAACTGAGACCGCCCACGCATTGCACGAGAATACGAAGCAAGCAGAGTCCCTAATGTTTTCGCGATCGATTTTCGTGAATACGGTCATCTATCGTTTCCTCGGCGGCGCAGGACTCGCGGGTAAATGCGCTGGCTTCGGATGCGGTGGTGGCGGGTTTGGTTTCTTGGCACTCATTCGAATTCGATCCTAACATCCGCCCACAAGCCAACCCGGAATTCGATCCGGTCTCTGTATTGCCTGATCTCGCTCACCGACGAATCAGGCCCAGGCGTTGACACACGCACTGCCTGAGGAAAGACCCACGCGATATAGTCCCCTTGCACCACTGGAGTCGGCAGAGCACAGCTCCCGAGTCTGATGGCCATGCCGCCGACGGTTACTTTGCCGGCGTGAAACAGATCGAAAATTGTCGCGTTTGCCGATGACTCAACGACCCGTGTGATTTGCAAGATGCTCATCGGCGGAATCCAAACAGACCGCGGCGGCCAGTGCGAGGACTCGTTGGACACACTCCACCAGGGCATGACGAGCCACGATTTGTGGACACGCCCTGCGATGCAAGATTAACGCCATGCGAGTCCCGCAGATGATTGGCGAGAGACTGCTGCGTTGAGCCTGGCCAAGTCCAGTTCCCGCCACCGTGAAGCCTGTTATGCTGCGCCACGAGGCTCTCGTGGCGCACAATTTGTTTTGTGCTTTCCGCCTTCATCACAACCGGATTTGTGGCCGCTCGCAACCGCGACACAGTCGTATTATCAAATCCGTACATCACAGCCCAACCTGTCGGACTCGATGCCGTTGGATACCGAATCGCAGGGTATGCACGCGGCCTCCAGTCCTCAGAATACTCGACAGCGAACCCGTCGAATTCTCCCGCGTCGACAGCTTCCTTCAGTCGATCGCATGGCGGGCACGCAAAATCGGCCAGCGATACCAAAAGACGGACAGCCCCAGGCTCAGCGACGATCGTTGTCGCGATGTGCGAATCATTCGCGTTATTGCCTGGGGCTGTTCGAGACGCTGGATCACTCTCCTTTCCCTGCGGATCGGAACTGACCAAGGACGCCTTCAATGTTTCAACTGCATCGGCGATGCGTTTCTGTTGCGTTGCAAGCTCGCTGATCGAGCCCTCGATGTTGGCGGTCTGGACGAGTATTTCGACCGATTGCGAATCGATCTTTGCCAAGTTGACGTCAAAGGTCATTGCTGGCAGAACGGACTTGCCGGCGTCTGTGCCTCGGCAGCCAATCGTTGCAATCAGTGAAATGAAAATCAGCGATCTCATAACCGAATATCCTATCAGACAGACGTCAACCGAATCGCTAATCCGCCATTGCAGACCGCTTTACTGCCGCGCAGGACAGCGAGGCCATGACGACCGTAGTTTGGCCAACTGTTCAGAATCAACTGACCCCATGAGCCTCGCTCAATCCGCACCCAGCGAATTCCACATACACTGTGACGCCACCAATTATAATCACGAGGCCCTGGGATGTTGTTAAACCCACATGTTGCCACTTGTGCCATCGTCAGATTTTGGTCGTAGACCTGGCGAGTTAAATCAGTCCAGTCTTCCTCGATCTTATACTGCGCCATGGCTGCCCGTATCGCTGGCGTGTCATGTCGGAGATTTCGCGATTGCAGCGGCCACTGGCCAGCAGCGTTGCCCTCAACTGCCATGCCGACTTCTCTCGCAAACTTAGCGCCGAGACCACACCATCCGCCTTCATTGGCCCCGCGCTTGATGATTGCCGCTCCAGCGTGCGGGTTGTATCGCACCATCGGCAGATTTCGCTTCAGCCGATCCATCATCATTGAGTGACCAACCGAGTAGTTCCAGCAGTAGCCGTCGCCGTTTTGGTCGAGATTTTTAAAGGCTGGGCCACCGTTCGGGCCGCTCAGATAAATGTGCTCCAAGCTCGACTGTGTCGCTTCCTGCTCGTCAAATCTGGCATCCCATTCCGACTGCGGAATCAAAACCATTTCGGCCGGCGGCGCGAACATCGTTTCAGGGTCTACGGAATAGTCACGAGGCGTCATTCCGAAAATTGCACCATCTGGATGCGTCAGACTCGTGGCCGGTCCATCCGTTTCGATGATCGGGATGTTTTTGTAAGCGCTCGGCATTACTTGCCCCCGTATTTTTTGAGTGTGGCCAGAGCATCATCAGCATTGAGTGGATACGGCAGCACTGTCGCCCGACTGTTCACTTCGATGACTATGCACGGTACCGTCTGAATTTTCGGAAGCACGGCAAGCCACAGTGCCTTCATTGTCGGCTTTTCATTCGCCACGTTTTGCTGCATGTCGTATTCACGCCAGCCGGTCGTGTTGCCGTCGCCCGTCGTGTTGGCGTTCAGATAGTCCCGGATTGCTTTTGCCCCCGGAATTGCAGTCTGTGCGGCTGTTAGTGTTGATCCCGACTCTTTCACGAAGATGGCGCGGAAAGACGTGACTGGCTGCGGGTCGACTGGCTCGACTGGCGATGGTGGCACTGGCGCGACGCCGCCGCGCATCGGAATCACCAATAATAACCCGCCGAGTATTGCCACGATTGCGGGAGCGTATCTTTTCATACGGTCCTCGCCTCCAACTCCGCAATCCGAGCCATGCGAGCCTGATCACGAGTAGCCCCATTGCGAAGGCACGCAAGCACAGATTCTTCGGATGCGTCGCCCATCGCCGAATGAATATCGATCACCCATTCCTGAGCCCCGGGCGGAGGCGGCTCGTCAGCAGATCGATGTGACGGATCGTCGGGCTCGACAGGGCGGCCCGGATTTGGGGCCTTCACCGGACGCGATCGCCATGCCTGCACAGCGGCCCAGATTGCTCCGCCTGCAATTAGGATCCCGCCGAGAATCGGCTGCCAGTTTATCGAGACGCTCATCGGATCAATCTCCGATCGGCAGAACGGTGATCAATCTCAGGCCGATATTAAGCACGCTCAAACCGGCGACGAGGGCCGCGGCAGCCTTGGGGTATTCACTGACGATCGCCTGCCCTTGGAGCACCGTCAGCGTCGCGATGGCTGCTGTGAGGCTATTCAGCCAGATCGTTTTCGACATCCACCAGGCTTTTTGTTTTTGCGGCATGGCATTCTCACCGAACACGGGGCGAAATCGGAGGATTTATTTCGCGTGAGGATACCACTGCAGCTGCCGGGCGTCAATCAGTAACGCCGGATGTCGTCGCTTTCGCCCACGCCAGAAACGCCGCAGACGCCCGCACGCGGGCCTCAATCGCTGATCCGGGTGTTTGTCCGCCGGACGCCAGGAACGCCCAGACGCCGGCCGACAGTGCGACGCTTCGGTCGATTTTTTTACCGTGGGGACCGGGTTTTACCCCGGAATTCTTTCTTGCTCCGCCTCGTGGCATGTCGGTTCCTTCTGAATTGAAAAAAAGGCCCGCCCTCACGTTGAGACCGGGATGATTGTTGCGACTAGTCCTCTGTCTCAATCGCGACGTCGGAACGATCTAGGCCGTAATCTGTGCAGTAATGACTGATTGCATCTTCGTGCGTCCAGTCTGCATCGGCGAACCAGCATTTTTCGATTGAGCTCTTCGCAGGGTTAACGCATACGACCAGAAATCCTGTTTGTTCGGTGATCACTTGTTAATTCTCCTTATGGTTTTGTTTTGAAAGCCCGATCCCACTGTGAGACCGGGTAGGCGTCCGGTGACTTATGTGTACAGTTCGTGGTCACCGTGAATGGAGGCCTCTTCTCGCTGGTGTCGTGAAGGTTTAGGCAATCCAGTGACGACTGACGTAATAACTGGCGGGGCCGCTTCTACGGCCGGCCCAGCGGACTTGCCGAACACGTGTGCAGCATGCGTTTCGGCTTCCGCAGCCGTGGCAAACTGAAACGATTCAGCTCGCTCGTAGGTGCTGTAGAACGATGGCTTTTGCTCGCCGTTCTTGACAATGGCTTTCGCGAACATTTTACCGTTTGTGTGAGATGCGTAGAACATGTTTCGTCTCCTTGTGTAGTTGTTTCGTTGTTCGACTCCCCAATGATATACGTCATCGGTCGATTCGTCAACTGGTCTTCAAACCATTCGTGAAAGATTTCTCGGAATGGCAGAACGCCAGCAAATCACCTCCGGCGGAAAATCTCATAAACCACCGCACTGTGAATCCGCTTCCGTTCGCATCCGCAGGATCTCAGCGTCCTGTACCGCCAGCGTTTCGTGGTAACGGTCCACTCCTTTCCGCAGGCACACCGCAGTAGGCAGCGACCGTTGGCCTCACTGATCAGTTCGAGGTGGGCGTTTTTGGCGGGTAGAGTGGTCATTGTTCGCTCCGTGCCCGAATCATCGCGTCCGCAATCATGTAAGCATAGAACGCCGCGTTATCCACATCCAAATCATCCAGAGTCATGCCTGCCAATGCCTGCCCAGCAAACCAGTCCCGCAGGCTCATGCCGGTGCCGAGCGTCGACGTGCCGCCCCAAACGTCCCGGCCGAACCGCGGGAACGCGGAGCCACCGTCGTTAATCGGCTCCGGATCTCGCTCAGGCTCAGGCTTCACTTTCGCTGCGTCCGCTGGCAAGTGCCAGCACTGCTGCGGTACGGACGTCAGGCAGATACCGCACCAGAATTTCGGTTGATATCGTCCGCTTGAATCGATCGTCACTCGTGGCATTTACTCAGCCTCCTCGTCATTAGATTTTTCCGCAGAATGTAAAGGGCAGTCGTCAGAGGTCACGTAACAGCCTGCTCGATCCTGATATCCGCGGCCGTGATGATTATCGATTACAGGGCATCGACATCCCGCCGATGCGGCGACTGCTGACCCTGGAGGAAAATCGACAAACATTGTATCGTGGGCGAAACGACTGTCGTCGCCGTGATGTGTGTTGATTGCTTGTGTGATCACTGAAACCTTTCTGTCAGATCTCGTATCGATGCCGTACTGCAAACACGAATCGCCCTTGGGCGAAACACTGGATTGCTCGGCCGCGTCCGCTCCCGCTCGGCTCGCTCCGCGTGAATGGTTGCTTTCATGGCATCCATGTATTCGATCGACGGAATAGCAATCAGACTATCGCGGCCCTCAATGATTTCATTCGCTGGCCAGCCTTTGCTGTGCCGGCTGCGGAGCGTTTCTTCCTGCACGTGCTTCAGAATCGCCCATTCTTTAATTGTGTGCGTTTCGCCTTCGTGATCAATTACTATTTCAGGTTTTCGCGGCATCGTTTGGTCCCTTGATCTGTACCAGCCGTTCAACTCGCTCAATACACCCCACGCGGAATTCGTCATAGCAGACCTCGTGCGTTTTCCAGATCGACCCGTCAGCTCCTCGGGTCAGCACTGAGCCGAAAAAATGGCTGCCACATTTCGGACAGGTAAATCGGTTATCTTCCATCGTGCTTCCTTTCTGCCTTCGCATCTTTCTGCCGGTCTCGCATTTCATCCGCCCGGTCTTCTCGCAACTGGCGGAGTCGCTCCCGCCGCTCGTTCTCCTCCTGCTCGTCGTCGGAGGTACGCTGTCGCCAGCTGTCGTAGCTTCTTGGTAGTCCTGTCATGTGGTCTTTCTTAGGTTTAGAGTTTATCAGCCCATTCATATGATTCACTTGCATCAACGAACGTGTACTTCGCGCCGTGCAATTCCAGTGTGACTTCCCCAGTCATCCCGCCGCGATGTTTGGCGATATCAACCGTTGTTTCGTTCGATGTGTCAGACTTGTGCAGGAGCATTACAATATCCGCGTCCTGCTCGATTGATCCGGATTCGCGAAGGTCTGCCAGCGTCGGCTTTCCTTTTTTTGCAGACTCACGATTGAGTTGACTCCCGACGATGATCGGCTTTTGTAGGTCCAAAGCCATGCGCTTGATTCGTCGGCTGATCGTCGCAATCTGCCGCTCTCTGTTTTCGTTTTTTCCAACCGTCGTTTCGGCGAGCTGGATGTAGTCAAATACAATCACGCCGATGTTGTGCCGTCTCACAGCCACCTTGCAGAGTGCCAGGATCGTTGTTAGGTCGGACGTCGAGTCGATAAAATATAGCGGGAGCTTTCGCAGCGCGTCGGCCGCACGTGTTCTCTGTAACCGCCCAGCAATTTCCTCCTTCAGCATTTCCAGCGATACGATTAAAGCCCCTGTGCCTGCCTCCGCGATTGCCAGCGCTATTTGCATCATCAGCACGCTCTTGCCTGTGCCAGGACGGCCACCGACTACCACCACCTGCCCATCACGGATTCCGCCATTGAGTTTGGCGTCTATTTTCACAAGTCCCGTTCTGTGGATCCGCTTTGGGTTTGCGGCTGCGGCCGACTGCCCGTCGATTGCTGCCCCGATCGTCGCGATCTGGTCGACGCGCCCGCGTTTGATTTCATCCAGCTTCTGAATGTAACTGTCGATGTCCCGCTCTTCAAGAGTCTGCTCACCAGCCAGTTGCACGCCAATTGTCCGAGCGTCGTCCTCGACCGAGTACTGTCGCAGCCGGGTGCAGTAGTAATCGACGTGGCTGGCCTCCCAAACGCATTCGCTGATCTCGACCAGAACGCTCAGAGTCACCTCCTCAGAGATTGAGTGCCGACGATTCGCTTCGTCATAGACGAGCACTGGATCCAGAGGCTGATTCGTTTCCGCCAAGTGCTTCAGCGTCCGCCAGATTGTTCGGTAGTCCGGATTCGTGAAATCGGAATCCGTGATCTGGCTGGCGATTTGGTCGATTGTCTCGTGGCTGTTGAATGCCGCGGCGACGACAGCCCGCTCGATCGTGATTCGGTTATTTTGCATTTCGGATGTCTTCCAGATGACTGAAGAAAATCTGTCGAATCATGTTTTCATTGTAGCTGGTGACGGCAGCGACCTCGGCCGTTCCGGTCCGTTTAACCGCTTCGAACAGTTCAGCCCCGAGCGCAGCCTTGCGGCTCTCCCAGTCCGTAGGGTGCTGCCGTGTAGATTTCAGGGCTTTGATCCAATCGGTATTCGCGGTGGATTGTGTGCCTCGTGCGGGCGATGCAGACGCGACGTCCATCCATCGTTCGTGATTGAGCCACGTTGCAGGATGCGCGATGAATTCTGGATCTTTGCCCGCCACGGACGCCGCGAAGGCTCCAACAGCAAGCAGGATGACAGATGATTCCGTTTTCCGCAGCGCTACGGTCCATGCCTTGCGTGCATGGCCCTTGGCGGTTTTCTTCGGGAATGCTTGCCAGAACTCTTCGAACTGCTTTACCTGCGATTCTGAAAGAGATGTCTGTCTCACCGCAGGCTTGCGGGGTTTTGTTTTTTCTTCTGTTTTTACTTCTGCTTCTGCGTCTGCGTCTGCGTCTTCTTCTTCTTTGGCTGACATCGTTGACATCGTTGACATCTGTTGACTGTCAGCAATTGTCATTGACTCACCTATTGACTCACCTGTAGTTTTTGACTTTGCCCTGCTCTCAGCCTTCTTCTTCCGGTTGTATTCACGCCGATCGTCTTCGCATCGCATTCGCAAGTAGTGCTCGTGATTAACAACTTCGTACGAAAACCCCGAGGAAGGAACCAGTCGCCGGCCATCTTGCAACACACTGCGGCTCTTCGGGTCAGGGCTGCACAGGTAATCCATCGCGGCATCAACATCCTCTTCGGTCGTTCCGAGCAAGACGCTCAGAAGCTTTGCATTGACCTCGACCTGAGATCCACAGGTGTTGGCGATAATGTAGGACCATACCGCAAACACCGTAGGCCCAGCTCCCATCATCGATCCGGTGAACGCACACGCGAAAAATTTACCGTACATCACGACCCCCGCATTCGAGCACTCGCCCGCAACTTCGACACTGAATTTTAGCCGGACATGAAAACGAACCTACATCAAACACGAGCGTCTTGTTGACCTGCGCTATTGCGCTCCCCGTGACGGGAAGCATTGCATCGACACCGCATTCGCAGTGATATTCGATGTTTTGAGCAAGAACCGGGACCTTGCCCCGGTCGAGAATTTTCCACGTTTTCTTTTTTGGCATTGCCGTCAATCCTCTGTACATTGTTGACACGTATTGACAATGAGTGTCTTACTTGACGGGATGCCTCGGCGTCAATTGCAGTCTGGGAATTCTTTTGTCCACCTGCCCTTCGAGCCGCGTCCCACGCCATCAGTTTCGCAATTGCTTCCGCCTTGTGGGCGTTGAATTCTTCTTGCGTCATTTCATTGGCCCTTATTTCTGATTTAAGAACACGACACCAATCTCAGAAAACACGCTCCTGAATGTTTCTGTCTTCGGTCCACAGTAGAGCAAGGCTTGCCCTTGGAGCGGTTTGTTTACCGGAACGCCATTGGTGTTAAGAAACGATATCCGCGAGGCAGGGAAGCACACTGCAGACGCCACGGCAGCGACTGACTGAAACCACGCCGTCTCCGTGGCGTTGTTGGTCAGCATGATACCAGAGGCTCCGCCCTCAATTGCACCGCGGAACTTTGCGGCAAATTTACCGACAAGGTCTGAGGCGTACGGCGGATTCATCCAGATACGTTTTTTTTCCCAGTCGCGCGAAAGCCCATCAGACTCAATATCGTAAAACACCTTCGCTTTCACTGTTTCGTTAGCCTTGGCACTTGATGCTGGATCCAATTCAATCCCGCCGAGCACTTTTCTTGCTGCCTCGACGAACTCTGGCGGCGTATACCATTCGTTGTTTCCGCTGTTGTTTGTGACGTGTGGCGACTTGGCTACTTTCAGCAGACCTGCCTGCGTCAGTTCTTCGCCGGACGCGGAGACACCAGCGATCCATTTGTCGAACACTGCTTCAGGTACTGCCGCTTCTGCCTGCCATCGGGATGACTGATTCTTCGTGATGCCTAGTTCATTGAGTTTCGGCGGTACCACAATGGTACCGCCGGATTTCGCAGGATTCTTGCTCCCTGAATTCAGTTCCATTTCAGAAAGGAGCGTTCCAGCTTTCCGCTCCGCCCGCAACTTCAGTTCCGCCGCTTGGTTCTGCAACAGCAAGCTCTCTCCGGCTGATTGCAATAATGTCTTGATCGCTGCCGCCCTGTCCTTGATGTCCAATACCTCCTGGAGTGATGACGCCTTCGTTAATGCTGTTCTCGCTGCCGAAATCTGAATCAGTGTCGTGGTCATATCCTGCTTCTATGTTTTCAATAATTTGGAATGTCGCGAAGTCTGTAAAATGAACGCCGGAACCCTTAATTTGATCGTGAATGCGATCGTGACACGTTTCGCAGAGAGTCATTAAATCGTGGACCATGTCTTCATGAAACAGCCGATACTGCCAGTGATGCGTATGCAACGCTATCGTGCCCGTATCGGCTTTGCATTGCTGGCATTTCATGCCGTCGAATTCCTTGCGTTTTCGAGCGAGACTTTTCCAGTGCTTTGTCTGGTAGTATTTTTCCTGCATGCTTGCCGTCATGCGAACCTTGGTCACTGTCTCGTCAATTAGCTCATACGCCTCTTTGCCGTCGATCCAAACCGTGTTGATTATCATTCCGCTTTTGCGCATAGTGCAGACGATGGCGTGCCCTCTTGTTATTCCGGTTTCTTCGATTATCGCGATGTCGCCTTTTAGCAACGGGCCTTCTCGAAGCCTGATAAGCATCTTTTTAATTTTTGACGCTTCATTTTTTTCATAGTCAGCGATTGAAGGCGTCGCGACTTCCTCGCGGAAATGTTCTTCGGAAAACAACTCCATTTTCACTACCCCAATAAAAAACCCGCTCGGCGGCATGGTGGAAGGCATGCAGCCGGCGGGCTCAGGAATCGGGCGAACCCGATGCGATTTGTTTTTGAGTGCAGTTTGCTTCCACGCAGATTGCACGGTGAGACATTACCCGATTGCGTTCTGGCGTGTCAATCCAGATCATCAAACAGCCCGCGAGCCGCCACCGGCACAACTACAGGCACCTCCGGCGGCGGATCAATCCACGCCTGGCATTGCAGCCAAGTCATCACGTCCGTCACGCCGTGCAGATACGCCGAGCCGTCGTTGACTCGCAGCCACATGGACCGCGGCATTTGGCCCTTGTTTCCGTCGACCCAAATGCACTTACCAAGGCTGTCAATGTTGCGGCCATCGAGACCATCGGCCAGCCAGCCGTGCTGTGCGAGCCATACGAGTCTATCTGCGTGTGTCATGGCACGGCTCCTGCACAGGCATCGCGGAGACCCTCAAAAACCATCTCCCACTCCTCCGCGTCGTCGTGATTGGTGTGGATCGGCAGCAGGTGCAATCCTCTGTTGCGCATTCCCGGCATAGCGGCCAGCACCTCAGCATCCGGCAGCCCGAGCAACTGCATTTCCAGTTCGCACGCTGTCCGGTCCGCCTGCTCGATCATCTGCAGCGTCGCGGGGCATGGGCTCAACCCGAGCAGGCCCCATAAGATATGGTCGTATTCGCAGCCAAGTTCATCGATCGCGAAGGCAATCCGTTTTTTTACGGGCAGCAGGACGTCGCCGATCCAGCATTCGTGCGCGTCGTGAATCAGTCCCAGCAGCCGGAGTTCCGGATCGTCTGGCAGCAGGTCCATGACCAGCAGCGAGTGACGCGCCACGGAATAAAAATGCGGACAGCTTCCCGCGTATCGTTCGAGTCGACTGAGCTGATCGGCGATTTTCCCCGCAGGAAATTCCGTCAGTTGGTCGATTGGTGGCAAGAGCCATGTTGGTCGCGTAGTCATTCCAGTTTTTCTCCTGCGGCTCGAAAGCATTCCATTGTCGTTGCGCCAAATGTCTGCACATCTCCGATTTGTATTCGCTTGAAGAACGGATTGTCGGGATAGACGTTTCCCGCAGTAAGGCTGCCTTCATGATCCCCGTCCGCGGCCTCAATCACGCTCAGCACCTGCACCGCCATCGTAATGGCCGCGACGTCGTTCGGCGACAGATCCCACGTCTGCTGTCCAGGCTTAATCATTGCTCGCAGCCTGTCGAGGCTGTCTTCGTTGCTTGGTTTTGGCATTTGTTTTTCTCCCGCCTCTTCCATGTCGTGGTCATACATCGCTTTCGCATACAATATAAGTTTCGTCATCACGTCGATCAGTGCTTGTGATCGCTTCCTACTCACGGCAACAACCAACTGATCGGCAGCGTAATTATGGATGTCAGTCAGTGCCGCGATGCACCGCTGCCTTGCGTAATCCGCTGCGTTTTTATCTGGCACCACCTCAATCTCCTTCCTGTAATTCCGGAAACATACTCAGCACCTCATCCCGCTCCTCATCGCACGCCACAACGCCCCGGACCACTGTAACGCAGCCATCTGCCATGGCCGCCCGCTCGACTCGCAGCACGAGCCGCCCGTGTCCTGTCATGATTAGATAGCCGCCAACAACTGGCACGGTATCCGCCTGCATGTGATGTCGTTTGTGCTCGCCGGCCTGCGTCCACGCCACATAAAATTCAACCATTTGCTTCAGCCCCTTCCGGTACGGACTCTTGAATGCAAACGATATATCGGCACAGTTCGTCGACGTTATTTTTGCCGAGTTCAGCGACCTCGGATTTCTGCAGCGTGCTGTGCAGGAGTCGCAGTTCGTTTTTGTTTTTCGCGTTTGTGATCTCTGCCCAATACTCGTTGTAACGGCTTAACTGGTGCGGGTCTTTGATGCGTTTTTGTGACGCGGTGTGGCCCATTCGAAACACTCGCATGTTGCGTTCGTACTCTGTGATTTCTTCGGCCTTCGCGGCAACGCCCGCCGTGGCCTCAATCGTCGACACCGGCGGCAGATAGCCAGTCGGATGATCGATTACCAGAACGCCTGATGTGATCTCATCACTTGCATCGTCGTCGGCCTCCAGCGAAATCGAAGTAGCTTTCTTCCAGAGCTTTTTGA